>Ga0302322_100006415_pt1 | contig 10427 bp, 8 predicted proteins | sample Fen_T0_2_FD_203757 | JGI IMG/M metagenome (GOLD analysis project Ga0302322, IMG submission 203757) | Peat permafrost microbial communities from Stordalen Mire near Abisko, Sweden - Fen_T0_2 | ecosystem: Environmental > Terrestrial > Soil > Wetlands > Permafrost | place: Sweden: Abisko... | reverse complement strand
AAGGATACTAGAAGCAATTTTGTAACTCCAGTAAAGGTGTCCAGTTCGTAGTACCAGAGGTCTAAGGATTTTAATAGGGATATAAATCAATTACCGTCGGTTTTAACCGACGGATAGTGGAACCTCAGGTCCATAGGACTTTAGTCCAATATTTTTTGAAGCTGGTACTCTTCAATTAAAGAGTTTAATTCATCCTCAAATTTATATTTCTGATGATGCTGATCCTGATTACGGATATAACTTCTGAGATTTTCTAATTGTGGCATACCGAGTGAAACTGCGTAATAGTCATCCTGCCATTCAAATTTAAGTTTTGTCAGTTTGTGTTTATTTATCCAAAAAGAACTTTCTCCCTTGATACTGCGCATTATATCTGAAATAGTTTGCGTACTACCTAAAGATATTAGTGCATGAAGATGTTCCTGATGTCCATTAATGTGATCGATAAAGATGCTTTTATTCCTTGCATTTTCAAGAATATGATATATAACTTCATTTCTTATCTCATCCTTTAAATTCGGGAGCCTTTTGTTTGTGGTCCACACACAGTGGATCCAGATTTTTAGATACGACATACTAGCAGAGGTTACAGCGAATAACAACCTAAAAGTAAGTGATTTGAAAAATATTTCAAAAGCTTTTACAGGAATTTTGTAATTTCTGAATCAGGTAGAGTTGTTTTGGGCTAAAGCCCTTTCTATATGGTGGCTTCTGAACCGTTGGCTGAAGCCAACGGTAATTGAAATTTAAGTAGGATAATAAGTCAATTACCGTCGGTTTTAACCGACGGATAGGCGGAGTTTTTTCTTCTTAGGACTTTAGTCCAAAGAAAAGAACCGTTGGCTGAAGCCAACGGTAATTGAAATTCAATTAGGATAAAAAATCAATTACCGTCGGTTTTAACCGACGGATTGCGGAATCCCAAGCTCTTAGGACTTTAGTCCAAAGAAAAGAACTATTGGGCTAAAGCCCTGTTTGGGGGATTGGCTTCTGGACAGTTGGCTAAAGCCAACGGTAATTGATTTAAGTATTTATGCCACATAATTAGCTATCCGATTTTTTTATGCGGTTTGTGTAGTAAATGGAGATGCCAATAGAAATGGCAGCCAGGGAAAGTAACGCAAGAACCCTGTAAATTATTTCTATCCTCGCAAGGTCAACGAGAAAGAGGTAGACGGCGGCACAAATCATTGTGCCTAAGGCCATATACCTGTATTTTACATTTTTAAGCAAGTAGCCAACACCAAAATAGAGTAGCGCGGCAGCAGTCCAGGAAAGGGTTACAAATTGTTTCGGAACACCATGAGATAAAGCGTAAAGCATCATTAAAAATCCTTCAATCATATAAAGGTTTCTTATAAGGTCAGTTTCAATCTTTAAACGGTCCCTTTTCCAGTTAATGACCCTTGCTGATATGAGGGCAATAAGTGCAAACGAAAAATTAACCGAAGTGATGGAGTCTGATGAAACAAAATAAATAAGTAAAATTGTGAGAAACAGGAGACTGTTCATTACTACTATCAGCCTGTTGCGAAACCAGAGAGCCATAGTAACCACTATAAGACTCTGAACAGAAAGAAGTAAATATACTTTTGGGAATCCATAAATTCCGTATAGCGCAATACTCAGTGCCATGAAACCATAAAGTGCATAGAAAGCAGATGCAAAGTTCCAGTTCGACTTCATATGAATAATCGTGGAATAAATCAGGCAGCAGATGGTGATCAATGCAAAAATAAAAACATAGGAACTACTGTAGAATTTTAAAACTACCAGAAGGAGCAGAAGTGTAAACATAATCCCGTTGGTAAAGGTCACACCTGCTAAAAAGTCATCTGTAGATTCGCATTTATTTCTGAATAATATTACAATGGAATAGATGGCTCCCATTCCGAACAGGTAGATGACTCCCATCTGTTGATCAGCTACATATCCCATCGGGTGACCCATAAGCGGATTACCAAATAGCCACAAAAAGTAAGTTATATATGAAAGTAATATTGTAACAATAATCAATGGTTCCCACTTATATCTGTACAGAAAATAAACTGTTACGGCTGAGATCAGCGTTAATAGCGGAAGCATAAAGTGAGTTGTATCGCTCAGGATAGCTGCAGTAATGGTGAAAATTACTGCAAGAACTGCGAAAGACTGCGATTTGTTCCTGATTGATACATAAGTTTGGAATGAAATGATCAGAAGAAGCAGTATAAGCGATATTGATTTGTCTGAAATTACAGGAGAGGCTGAAAAAAAATGCAGTTTTATGCTTATGTAAAAAAGAAGTACCTGGGCATTCATCTTAAACATAAATGCCAGATGAGTATTGGTTTTCTTAATATATTCCGCAAGAAAAAAGATTGCAGCAGCTGCAAGATAGCCAAGTACTGCTGACAGATACTGGTGGTTAAGATTAATCAGGTACTGAGTCAGAAAGATGATGCCAAAAAGGAGAACTATATTACCTATCCATGCAAGTCCGAATCGTCCGATCTGTGATTCCAGTCCCTTTTCATCTTCATCTGAGGTAACAGATGAAACTGAACTTTTAATTGAGGCCACCTGATCTTCAGGATAGTAAAACGGGTCTTTTTCAGAGATGCTAACTGCCGATTCCAATTTGCTCAAACGAAGTTCGATCGCTTGCAGACGTTTGCTAATTTTTTCAAGTTCAACATCCAGATCTGCCATGGTAAAGTATTTTATCTAATCTTCCTCTTCAACCATTTTCCATGGTGGCAATAACCACAAAAGAAATGAAAGTATCGCGATAGGAAGTATGAGCCAGAATGCTGCCATTAATGTCCCATCGAGACCAATAAGTCCCACCTTGAAGCTTGTAAAACCGGAAAAACTTTTTGAGAACAACTGCCCCCCGATTACTACATTCCACCTCATTGAGTAAACCCCGATAAGCACCAGCATGCTCACAATAAAATACATTGATTTGCGTAGTTTGATCTGATGCTTGTAGAACTGAAGGAAGGCAAGTGTAATCAGTGGAATAAGTGTCCCAATAAGACCCTGTGACACAAACAGAGTAAGGTACAACTTTCCGGATACCAGTAACTTAATAATTTCAAATGACTCTTCAGCTACATAAATTCTGTGTATCTGATCGAGCGCTTCAAGAGTAAAGTCAAGAATCAAAACAAAAAAGAGAAACTTTCCAATTGAATCGAGAACGTTTACATCAATGGACTTCTTTCGTATATATGAAATTATCATGTAAACCATCATTACCAATGCAATTCCTGAGACCATAGCCGAGAAGAGAAATATTATTGGCATTAGTGGTGTTGACCACCAGGGGTTAGCTTTAATAGAACCAAAGATAAAACCGACATAGCCATGCAGGATAAATGCTGAAGGTATCCCGACTACAGTAATAATATACCCGAGTTTCCTGTCCCATTTTACGGCTTTGGGCGATATATCACTGACTCCAAGGCTAAGAATTTTATAAACCCACTTCATTACACCTTTTCTTTCATTCGACCATACTACCATGCTTTTACGGTAATCAAACCAGATTTCAAGTAACAGCACAACTGTAAGATACCACAGGTATACAAAACCAAAAATAGCCATTGCAGATGATGAGTGAGGTGTGATCATTATTTCATATGCTCTTTGAGGTTGTGAGAGATGACTTATCAGTGGCATCGTTGCAACCAGTAGAAATGAAAGAGCTGTCAGAAGGGCTATCTGATATGTAGGTTTCAGGATCTTAACTTTGAAAACTCTCTCCAGTGATGCCAGGATGAAGGCTCCGGCCACAAGTCCTGTAATAAACGGGTAGATGACAATAAGAATTCCCCATTGCAAATCAATCTCATTCGGGAAAATATAACCCTGTGAATGAGCTAAAATATCGTACAAATTCTGGTAATGTTGTTCCATATTATCTTACCTCCGAACTTAATTCATTATAATATAATTTTGCACCTGTATTCAGGTTTGCCCTGAGCACCTGGGTAGTATGTTCCTTTAAAAACTTTACCAGATCGCTGTTTTTGTCTCTAAGGTTGCCATACATTCTGGCTCCGGTAGGACAAACTTCCATACATGCAGGAGCAAGGTTTTTCTTTAATCTGTGATAGCAAAGTGTACATTTATTGGCAACCTTTTTAACCGGATGGATAAATCTGCAGCCATATGGACAAGCCTGTACGCAATACCTGCATCCGATGCAGTATTTTTCATCTACAAGTACAACCCCTTCCGGACTAAGGAAAGTGGCTCCGACGGGACATACCTGTTCACAGGGTGATTTTGCACAATGATTACACATTTTTGGTACGAAGAATGATTTAAAGATCTCTTCATCAGGAACTCTCTGCACAAAACCATCAATTCCACCGTTAGGAGAGACAATATCTACACTACCATCATTCTTTACTGTATACTGTTCTACCCAGTTCCGAAAGAAGAATGGTTCTTTAGGAACATCATTTTCACTTTTGCATGCTTTCGCACAACTTCCGCATGCGATACACTTTTTAATATCTATTGCTATGCCATACCATGGCAGAGTGACATCCTTCGGTTCAGCCGCATAGACTAAAATCTGTGATGATTTCAGCCAGGAATAACCCACTGTGGCTACTGTCAGAGTTGCCGCTGTTTTAAGAAAGTTTCTTCTTGAAGATGTTACTTTTTCATTTCCCATGGTTGATGCGGATTGTGACATTCAATGCAATTTTTACCTATATTATGTTTAGTTAAATCAATCTGGTTTATGGCATCCTTCTGCTTCGCAGCATTCAGGATGTGACATTTCCCGCAGAATTCTCTGCCAGTCGGTTTCAATATATCAGCAGGTAAAGAACTTAATACATGTTTCTGACCGGGGCCATGACAGGTTTCGCAATGGAGCTCACTGTGCACATCTGTTTTTTTCAGATCTTCAATATTCTGGTGACATTCAAAACAGGCTTCTTGTCCTGAATAATGGATCTCGAGGGCGGCGTAGTCATCCATAGCTGCTGCACGATAAGGACCATACTTTCCGAAAGTATCAGGAACCAGAAAATGTCGCGCGACCAGGAAAAGGGAAATAAATGCAGCAAATGCAATTGCCAGCCTTGGAATTTGCGGAGGAATATAGAGCTTCATTTAGATGTGAATAATTATTACTTAAATCTATACTTTGGAAGGGCTAAAGTATTACTACTAATCTTAAAATTAAGTAAAAATGATATTTATGAACTTGATTATATGATATTTATACTGATTCTAAATAGACCTGTAAGGCTATATTATCAGGAATATGACGGAAACACTAAACTGATGGAGGATTGAGAAGTCATTGTTATTGCATTCACAGTGATATATTGAGAGTCAATAGCTCCTGTTAATAAATTAACAAAAACAAAAGCCATTAACCGCAGAGAGCCGCAGAGTAAAAACGCAGAGTCCAGATAGCTATCGGGACGCGGAGAATTTTATTTGAAAATATCCCTCTGCGGCCCTCTGCGCCTGCTTTGCGTTCCTCTGCGTTTAAATAATATTAACTGATCTCCAGCAATATTCCGAGTATCTGTTTCGCAGCTTTAGCAACTGAGGTACCCGGACCAAATATTGCAGCAACTCCCGCATCATACAGAAACTGATAGTCCTGTGCCGGGATTACTCCACCTGCAATTACCAGAATATCTTCTCTTCCAAGTCTTTTCAGTTCACTGATTACCTGTGGAACAAGTGTTTTGTGACCTGCTGCAAGACTCGACACTCCAAGTATATGTACGTCATTCTCAACGGCCTGTTTTGCTGCTTCAGCAGGAGTCTGGAAGAGAGGCCCGATATCTACGTCGAAGCCAATATCCGCATAACCGGTTGAGACAACCTTTGCGCCCCGATCATGGCCATCCTGACCCATCTTGGCTATCATTATCCTGGGCTGACGCCCTTCTTTTTCTGCAAACCTGGCAACAAGTGCCCGGGCTTCGTTAAAGTCTTCATCTGATTTGTATTCCGATGAATATACACCTGAAATAGTTCTAATCACAGCTTTATACCTCCCTACAATTTTTTCACAAGCATAAGAAATCTCGCCCAGACTGGCACGTTTGGCAGCCGCATCAACAGCTAATTCAAGAAGGTTTCCCTCACCGGTCTGTACGCATTTTGTAATGGCATCAAGAGCGATTTGACATTCTGTTTCATTTCTTTCAGCCCTGAGTTTTGCGAGTCTCTTTATCTGGGAATCGCGAACCGCAGAATTGTCAACTTCAAGGGTTTCGAGCGGATCCTCCTTTTCGAGCCTGTATTTATTTGTGCCGACAATTGTCTGAACTCCGGAATCTATTCTTGCCTGAGCCCTGGCTGCAGCTTCTTCAATCCTCATCTTCGGAACACCCGATTCTACTGCTTTAGCCATACCCCCCAGCTTTTCAACTTCCATTATATGTTCCCAGGCGCGGTGAGCTATTTCATGAGTCAGGGTTTCAACATAATATGATCCTGCCCATGGATCAACTGATTTGCAGATCTGTGTCTCATCCTGGATATATATCTGAGTGTTCCTTGCGATACGTGCTGAAAAATCTGTTGGCAAAGCCATAGCTTCATCGAGAGCATTAGTATGAAGGCTCTGTGTGTGACCAAGTACTGCAGCCATAGCCTCTATACATGTTCTGCCAACATTATTATATGGATCCTGCTCGGTTAAACTCCATCCTGATGTCTGGCAGTGAGTTCGGAGAGCAAGTGATTTAGGATTTTTCGGATTGAATTCTTTTACGATTTTTGCCCATAACATCCGGGCTGCTCTCATCTTGGCAATCTCCATAAAATGATTCATCCCGATTCCCCAGAAAAATGATATCCTCGGTGCAAAAGCGTCGATATCAAGTCCGGCATTGACACCAGCTCTCAAATATTCAAGTCCGTCGGCCAGGGTATATGCTAACTCAATATCGCAGGTAGCTCCTGCTTCCTGCATATGATAACCTGATATACTTATTGAATTGAATTTCGGCATTTTAGCCGATGTGTATTTGAAAATGTCAGCGATGATCTTCATCGAGAATTCAGGAGGATAAATATATGTATTTCTTACCATGAACTCTTTCAAAATATCATTTTGAATAGTCCCGTTAAGTTCATCCAGTTTTGCTCCCTGTTCAAGGGCGGCAACGATATAGAATGCCATTATTGGTAAAACAGCTCCGTTCATCGTCATCGATACCGACATCTTATTTAAAGGGATCTGATCGAACAGCTCTTTCATATCGAGGATTGAGTCAACGGCAACGCCGGCTTTACCAACATCACCTGCAACGCGCTCATGGTCTGAGTCATATCCGCGATGTGTGGCAAGGTCGAAAGCAACTGATAATCCTTTTTGACCGGCTGCCAGATTTCGTCTGTAAAATGCATTTGAATCTTCAGCTGTTGAGAATCCTGCATACTGTCGAACAGTCCATGGAAGCATTGCATACATTCCTGAATAGGGTCCTCTTAAAAAAGGCGGCAGACCTGCAGCATAGTTAAGATGCTCCATTCCTGCAATATCTTCTTTTGTATAAGCACTCTTTATTGGAATCCTTTCAGGGGTTACCCAGTCCTTTTTTAAATTATTCTTCGCTTCCCACTCATGAAAATCTTTTTTTATGGTTGGAAGTGAACTTAGGTCTTTATATCTGAATTTTGGTCTCATACTTTTATTATTTCTCCTTTTTCATCTTCCAATCTTACTCTTTCAAGATCCTGAGCTACTCTGAAGATTTCAATTGGTTCAATTAAAAGTTCGCTTTCCTGTTCAGAAACTTTAAATGCTCTGTCTAACTCAATCCCCGAAGGAGCTTTTTCATTAATATCAGGAAATTTGTTAGTACCAAGAAGTGTCACTTTCCCACTTGCAATATCGGCCTTCCTTCTGCCAACTGATTCTTCTAATTTTTTCTGTATAATACCAGTTTTCAGACATGCAAGGAATCCTCCCAGATCTTCAATTTCAAGGAATAATTTCCATGCATTATCTGCAATAAGATTTGTAAGGGTTTCAATATAATAAGAGCCGGCTGATGGATCTGCAACTTTATCGAAATATGCTTCTTCTTTGAGTATCAGCTGCTGATTTCTGGCTATCCTTTCTGAAAATTCATCTGGTTTTCTGAATGCAATATCAAAAGGCTCAACTGTTAGAGAATCTGTACCTCCCAGTATAGCAGACATTGATTCAGTCTGGGTTCTCAACATGTTCACATAAGGATCGTAAATAGTATTATTCCATTTGCTGGTCACACAATGAATATTCAACTTTGAACTTTCAGTTTTTATTGGCTTATAACCATTAATCACAACTGACCATAGCAGACGGGCAGCCCGTATCTTCGCAATTTCAGGGAAATAATTTGAACCTGTTCCGAAACTGAAACGGATCTTTGATGCCACCAGATCAGCACTTAATCCTCTTTCAGTTAACTGAACCAGATATTCATTTCCCATAGAAAGACCAAATCCAAGTTCCTGAATTATATCAGCACCCGCATTATTGAAGTGAGAAGCATTCAGATGAATTGTCCGGAGATTCGGAAATTCAGAAGCTGATGCTGTCAGTGATGCCAGGTAATCAAATCCATCTTCAACCGGTATGCAAAGGGTACCGTTAATCATCAATCTTCCAATAGGATCAGCCTCAATAGCACCTTTTATGTTGTTCTTATCAAGGTTTCTGTCAGATGCTATAGTCGTTATTATATCAAGAATTTCTTGCGCTTTCCCGTTGCATAAAAAGTTGATCTCAACTATGTCAATATGTATTTCATTTAGAAGGACAGAAAAATTATTCAGACTGACAGACTCAGGATCAAGTATTATAAAACCAAGCGAATCAACTCCTTTCATAAGGATTGTCAGTGCTTTACTGTTCGCAGCGGAATAATGAGTTACTTCTATATTTTGTCTTACAAGCCAGTTGTTATTTTTTATTTTTGATCCTCTAATATATGGGAACTCACCGGGAAGAGTATTGATATACATAAGACTTTCAATATCTTCCTCACGGTAAAAAGGCTTAACATCTATACCTGCAATTGTTTTCCAGACCAGCTTTTTATTAAAATCAGCTCCCTTAAGGTCAGCATGGACCTTATCCATCCACTCTTTCGTTGTAACCGGAGGAAACTGATCAAATAAATTTTCCTTATTCTCCATCATTTAGTTCCTTTGTAATTGTAGCTGCAAATTAAACGAATTTCCAATCACCTTTTCTATGAAATTTATCATATTCAAATGATAGAGAAGCGATACGCTATTTCCCGGCAAACTCCATCAGGTATGACTTTATGAATGCGTTTAGATCGCCGTCAAGAACAGCCTGGACATTGCCTGTCTCATATCCGGTTCGGACATCCTTAATCAATTTATAGGGATGAAGGGTATAAGATCTTATCTGTGAGCCCCATTCGATCTTTTTCTTTTCACCTTCAATTATTGCCTGTGCATCTCTTTGTTTTCTCAGCTCCAGTTCGTAAAGTTGTGATTTAAGAATCTTCAAAGCATTTTCCTTATTGTTAAGTTGTGACCGGGACTCCTGATTTTCAATAACGATTCCGGTAGGAGCGTGCTTCAGTCTTACCGCAGTTTCAACTTTATTGACATTCTGACCGCCCGCACCGCTCGATCTGAATGTGTCCCATGATATGTCAGCAGGGTTGATTTGGATATCGATTGTATTATCAATCATTGGAGAGATAAAGACGGATGCGAATGTTGTCTGACGTTTCCCCTGGGCATTAAATGGAGAGATCCTCACAAGCCTGTGAACCCCGTTTTCACTTTTAAGGTAACCGTAAGCCCGGTCACCTTCTATTTCAATAGTAACTGATTTTACTCCAACCTCATCACCAGCTTGATAATCGAGTTCTTTAACTTTATAATTATTCCGTTCTGCCCATCTGAGATACATTCTCATTAGCATTGCGGCCCAATCGTTACTTTCTGTACCTCCTGCACCCGAGTTAATCTTCAATATTGCACCAAGCTGATCTTCCTCTTTCTGAAGCATATTTCTGACCTCCAGGTCCTCGATCATTGACAGGCAGCTGCTATATTGGACATCTACATCATCTTCTGTAGCTTCACCTTCTTTACAGAAATCATAAAGAACCTGAAGATCATCCAGTCCGCTGTTTATTTTATCAAAATCTGTAATCCAGCTTTTAATCTGAGCAATACCCTTGAGGAGATCTTCGGCTTTTTTCGGATCGTTCCATAATCCGGGTTGTTGTGACAGACTTTCTTTTTCTTCTATTTGTTCAAGCTTGCCCTGAATGTCAAAGATACCTCCTTAACGCATCGCGGCGTCCCGATAAATCCTTTATCTGTTCGTTAGTTATCATTGCTAAAATTTTGTGCAAATTTAGTCTTTTATATAACAATCGGGAAGGGAAGAACAAAGAAGTTGGCAGAGATGTATT
>Ga0302322_100006414_pt1 | contig 10428 bp, 10 predicted proteins | sample Fen_T0_2_FD_203757 | JGI IMG/M metagenome (GOLD analysis project Ga0302322, IMG submission 203757) | Peat permafrost microbial communities from Stordalen Mire near Abisko, Sweden - Fen_T0_2 | ecosystem: Environmental > Terrestrial > Soil > Wetlands > Permafrost | place: Sweden: Abisko... | reverse complement strand
CTCACACTGGCGCCCCAGCAATTCCAGCTGTTCCAGCCCATCGGCGGCGTGAGTGCGATCGCCTCGCCGCAGCGGATGCGGAGCTTCTTTTCGGCGACGCCGTGGGCATTGCGGGCGCGCAGAGTGATGGTGTGGTCACCCGGCTGCGTGAGGACGCCCCGGATGACACCCGTGCCCAGATCGACTGTGAGCCCCGACGGCAGCGAGCCGACGCTGAATTCCATGGGACGGGCGCCCGTGGCGGGAATGAGATAAAGCAGCGGATGCTCGGGCCGCACTCCGTAGACGCGCGGGCCGTTGATCCGCGGGGCGAGCGGAGCGGGCGGAGTGAGGATGGCGCCCGTATTGGCGAGGGCGGGCGAAGCGGCGGGGTCTGATGCCATGGGCGATTGGATCGGTGATCACCAAAGCACCGAATGGGCTGGAAACGCAACGACGGCGTAGTGGCCGGCGTCCGGCACCCCCGGCGGCATTTTCGCGGCTTGAAAATTCACTCTTGACCGGGGCGCGCGCGGGCCGTGTTGTCCGCGGTTCACCGTTTGAGGAGGCCGACCTTGAGAGACGACTATCTAAAAGAAGCCCAGAAGGTAATCATCGATCCGAACCTGCTGATCAACGTGGTTTCGCGCCGCGTTAAACAGCTCAGGCGCGGCAGCCGTCCGCTGGTCGAATCGCTCGAGAAGCTCAACCTCGAGGACATCGCCCTGCGCGAGATCATCGAGGGGAAGATTCACTACGAGTTCGCCGAAGCTTGATCGCGTCCGCCCGCCGCCATACCGGGGCGGGGCAGTGTCCGCTGATCGGGGGACACGGTGATGCGGGCGCCTTTCCATCGTGGCCGCATCCACTTCCGCGCAACGAGTGACCGAGGTCCGCAACGCCAAGGCGCTGCGCGACTACTTCATTGAGGAACGCTTCGAGGCGGGCATCGCCTTGCGCGGATCCGAGGTGAAGTCGATCCGCGCCGGGCAGGCGCAGATGGCGGATTGCTTCGGCCGGATCGAGAAGGGCGAGGCCTGGCTCTACAATCTGCACATCGCCGAGTACTCGCACTCCGGCTACGTCTCCCACGACCCGCGGCGCACCCGCAAGCTGCTCCTGCACCGGAACCAATTGCGCAAGATCGCGCAGGCGCTTGACACCACCGGCCGCACGCTCGTGGGCCTGCGGATGTATTTCAAGGAGGCGTTGGTGAAGGTCGAGGTCGGGCTCGCCGTCGGCAAGAAGCAGTACGACAAGCGCGACGACATCAAGAAGCGGGAGACGGATCGCGAGATCGCGCGGGCGGTTCGCCACCGGCGCTAACTGGTTCGGACTATCGAAGTGTAGCCACCGACCGAAGGTGGCGGAACTGATCGGAGAGGGCCTTCCGCCTCGTTACTTCGATTCTTGCCAGTCGGTCAGCCCGTATTTGCCCATGATGGCGGCGAGTTTGCCGTTCTTCCGCAGTTCGCGGATCCCGTCATCCCAGATCTTGGCGTACCCAGTGCCGGTTTTTCCCGGCGCGAACGCGACGTAGATCGGATCGCCATTCTGAACGCAGATGGTGCGGAAATCGGAGGGCTTGCGATTCAGGGAGCGCAAGGCCCAGGACCAGACCACGAACGTTTCCGCCATCACATCGATCTCGCCGGTGTCGAGCTTGGCGATGCCGTCGATCAGCGGCGTGTCCCCCTTGAAGAGGACCACCGCCGGCGCAGCGTGAGTCTTGATGTACTCGTCGAGGTTGTCCCAGTAGCTATAGCTTTCGATTACGCCCAGGTGGGAGTTTTTCAGGGAAGCGAGGTTCTCAAAATGCAGGGCGCTGTCTTTTCGCACGTAGAGACCGACGCGGGGCAACCCGGTGGCCTCGGCGGGGCGCACGAGGCCCTCGGCTTCGGTTGCGTTGGCGCCGATGACCCCGTCGATTTCGCCGGCCTTGACGGCCTTGAGTGCATCTGTCCACGGCATGGTCTGGTAGTCGATGGTGATCCCGTGGGCGCTGAAGACGGCGCGGGCGAGTTCCACGACATAGCCTGGGAGTTCGCCGGCCGGATCGCCGTTGTAGGGCATCCAGCTGTCAGCCCGCAACCGGAGTGTCTTGGATTCAGCCTGTGCGACGAGCGCGCAGCCCACCGCGACGCAAACACAACTGATGAAGGCGGCTCCCCTCCTCCCGAACCAATGGGTTGAAAGCATACGGTGTCTATCGGCTTCCGCCGTCGCAAATCCAATGTGGCGTTAGGAAGAACCAGTGCCGGCGGCGATGGTTGTCCCGGTGGCCACCGCGCTATTCCAGCCAGACGTGCTGGTAGCGCACAAAGCCGAGCAGCGCCGGCTCCCAACCGCGCACCTCGGGACGGATGAGAAACGCGTGCGTGCCGTGGTAGAGCGGCACTGCGGGCTGGTCGCGCAGGAGCAACGCCTCCGCCTGCTGGAAGAGCGCGATGCGCCTGGCCGGATCCGGTTCGCTGCTGCCCTCGCGCACGAGGCGGTCGTAGTCCGGGTTGGCCCAGCCCGTGGCGTTGTTGCCGCCGCCGCTGAGGAAGAGCTCGAGGAAGGTGCTCGGGTCCACGTAGTCGCCGATCCAGCGCGCGAGGGAAATCTGGTAGGCCAGCCGGCGTTCGTCCGCGACCCAGATCTGTTTCTCCTTCGGCGCGAGCGTGACCGCAATGCTGAGCTCGCGTTGCCACATCTGCTGCAGCGCCTCGAGCACCTTCTGGTTCGTGTCGGAGGTGAAGCCCATCGCCTCGAGCGCGGGGAAGCCGTGCCCCCCCGGAAAACCGGCTTCGGCGAGCAAGCGGCGGGCCGTCTCCGGCTCGTAACCACGGCCCTCGGTCGTGGGATAACCGGCGGTCCCCGAAGGCACGAGGCCGATGGCGGGCGGCTGGCCGCCCAGGGTGGCGCGATCGACCAGCGCGCGCCGATCGACCGCGAGCGCCAGCGCCCGGCGCACGCGCAGATCGTCGAGTGGCGGGCGCGTCGTATTCAGGCGCAGGAAGTTGGTTTCGAGGAGCGGCTCGATCCGCAGGGCCGCGGACTTCTCGGCGCGGTACCCGGCGATGCGGGCGGCCGGCAGGTCGCTGGTGATGTGCAGCAGACCCGTGCGAAACGCCGCTTCCTGCGCGGTGGCCTGTTCGTAGGGATGAAAGACGAGGGCGTGGAGCCGCGCGGGCTCGCGGAAATGCGGATTGCGCGTGGTGACGAGGCGCTGGTTCGGTGTCCATTCGGTGAGGACGAAGGGACCGTTGCCGACGAAGCGGGCGGGGTCGGGCCAGGGGCGGCCCCCGGCGGCCGTTTCAAGCGCCTGCCGCGGAACGGGGAAGGCCACCGGTTGGGCGAGGATCGCGGGCAGGTGCGGCACGGGCCGTTCCAGCGTGAGTTCCAGCGTCAGTGCGTCGAGCGCCCGCACGCCCAGCGCGGCCGGATCCGTCTGCCGGCCGGCGTTGAACGCCTCGGCCCCGCGAATCACGAACAGGAGGTAGGCGTATTCGGAGGCGAGCTGGGGCGAAAGCGCGCGCCGCAATGACCAGGCAAAATCGTCGGCGGTGAGCGACGCGCCATCCGACCATTGCAGCCCGCGGCGGAGGTGAAAGGTCCAGGTCAGGCCGTCGGCGGAGGGTGTCCAACTTTCGGCGACGGCCGGGACGGGCCGGGAACTGCGTTCGTCGATGGCGGCCAAACCCTCGAACAGCGCCAGCGAGACCTGCATTTCATCCGCCGTGATCTGGCGCTGCGGATCCAGCCCGCCCGGCTCCGCACCGAGGGCAACGTGCAGCGTTCCGGTGCGGCGGCCATCCTCGACGAGGGTCTCGCGGCGGGAACACCCGGAAACCGCGCCGCCCCAGCCGGCGAGCAGGAGGCCCAACGCGAGCAGAACAGGAAGACGAGGCGACATGGTAGGCCGCAGCATGAACGCAGGACGTGAGGCCGCAACCACGGGCCCCTGATTCTCCATCCAAGCATGCGACACCCGGCAAACTGCGGGAGCGCGCTTGCGCGCGACAAGTTCTGCGTGGGAGGGGACTGGGGAGCCGCGAGCAAGCTCGCCCCCACAGTATACTAACCGCGGCGAGCTGGGTGCGCCCGCTCAGGCCGGCTCTTTGAGCTGCGGCGGATTGGCGTCGGGCCAGTACTGGATCAGCAGGTCGGCGAGTTTCCGCCACCCGAAAGGCTTCGCCAACACGCTCTTCAGCGCCGGCAGGCGCTTCATCTCCTCCTGGCCAAACCGCAGGCTGTGCCCGGTGATCAAAATCGCCGGGATGCCGGGAAACTCAGTCTGCAGATTCCGGATCAACTCGATGCCGTTCATCACCGGCATGTAGTAATCGGTCACCAGCACCCCGATTTCTCCCGACTGGATCGCCTTCAGGGCGTCGGCCGGCCGGTTGTAGGATTCCACCGGACAGGTCAGGTTGTCGTTGAGAATCTGCGCGAGCAGTTCCGTGAACGACTTTTCGTCATCGACGATAACAACCTTCTTCGGTCGGGGATTGGCTTCGGGAGGAGGAGGAGACACTGTGCGAGGAGTGGCTTCGATATGCCTGCGTGCTATAGGTGATACAACCCAATTCATGACCGTTTTACCCGGACGGTCGGATTTGACAAATGATTCACATCGTCCTGTTCCAGCCTGAAATCCCCCAAAACACCGGCAACGTCGGCCGGATGTGCGCGCTTACGCGCTGCCGCCTGCACCTCGTGCACCCGCTGGGCTTCACGATCACCGACCGCCACCTCAAACGCGCCGGAATGGACTACTGGTATTCGCTGGACCTGCACGAACACGCCGACTGGGCGGCGTTTCGCACCAGCCCGGTGCGGCCCCGCCGGTTGTGGCTGATGACCACGAAGACCACGCGATCGTTCTGGGATGTCGCCTTTGCCGACGGCGACGGGCTGGTGTTCGGCAACGAGGGCTCCGGGGCGCCCGAATGGTTGCATGAGGAAGTTGGCGACGCCGCCCGCCTGACGATTCCGCATGCCAACGCGACGCTGCGCTCGCTCAATCTTTCCACCGCCGCGGGCATCGCCTGCTTCGAGGCGTTGCGCCAGACGGGTTATCCGGCAGCAGTGGACGGCGGCGCGCCGGGGACCGAAGGCTGACGGCGGAAGGTCAAGCGATCGGGTCTCAGCCGTATGGATGCAAATTGTAGGAGCGAGCTTGCTCGCGATTCCGTCGGGCGATCGTCTGCAAGCAGGCTCCTACACCGATCACCAAACGGGGTTCCTGACGGCGAGCGAAAACGGAGTTTATCGAATAGATACGGCCCGAGCGCCAACCCAGCCCGGGGCGACGCCCCAGGAAACAGTCGGGTTTCTCGTCGAGAGCTGAAGGCCCGATCCAACTGCGTCCGGGCTGAGCCAGGCGTTCGCACTGGCGATGCGCTCAGCCTCCGACTCGAATCTCTCCGATCCGGATGCACGCCGCTTCATGCCCGTCGGCGAGACGTTCGAGCGGCGGCACGGTGGCGCGGCAGGCGGCGGTGGCGTATTGACACCGTGGATGGAAGGCGCAGCCGGCGGGCGGATCGCGGGGCGACGGCGGATCCCCCGGCAGCAGGAGCCGCGGGCGCGTTGCGGCGAGCGCTGGATCCGGGATGGGTATCGCGCTGACCAGCGCCTGCGTGTAGGGATGGCGTGGATGCTCGATCACCTCCGTGGCCGGCCCGAGCTCGACGATCCGGCCGAGATACATCACCGCCACGCGGTCGGAGAGATGTTTCACGACGGAGAGATCGTGGGCGATGAAGAGCAGGCTCAGCTGCGCCTCGCGCACGAGCCGGGCGAGCAGGTTGAGAATCTGCGCCTGGATCGAGACGTCGAGCGCCGACACGGGTTCGTCGGCGATGAGCACCTGCGGATTCAGCGCGAGGGCACGCGCGATGGCGACGCGCTGTCGCTGCCCACCGGAGAATTCATGCGGATATTTGTGCCGCAACGCCGCCGCGAGGCCGACGCGTTCCATCAGCTCCGTCACGCGGCCCGGGGCCTGCGCCCGGGTCGCCAGCCCGTGCACCAGCAGCGGTTCGGCGATGGCATCGCCCACGGGCAGACGCGGATTGAGCGAGGCGAACGGGTCCTGGAACACCATCTGCATGGTTCGCCGGGCCCGGCGCAGCTCCGCGCGGTCCGCGGTCGCGAGATTGCGGCCGGCCAGCACCACGGTGCCGGCGGTCGCCGGCACGAGTTGCATGATCGTTCGCGCGAGCGTGGATTTGCCGCAGCCGGATTCGCCGACGAGCCCGAGCACTTCGCCGCGGCCCAGCGTGAGACTGACGCCGTCCACCGCCTTCACCGTGCCCACCTCCTTGCGGAACACGAAGCCGCGGCTCACGGGAAAGTGGGCTTTGACGTCGGTCAGTTGGAGGAGGGGGGCGGCCGGGGTGTCCATTCGACGGCGACAGATCAGATCTCCCCCGCCTGCACCCGCAGGCAGGCGGTGAGGTGGTTGGGATTTGTTTCTTTGAGATTTGGCGCTTCTCCAATGCGGCAGCGCTCGGTGGCGAACTCGCAGCGCGGGGCGAAGGCACAGCCCGACGGCAGGTGCGCGAGGTCCGGAGGCATCCCAGGGATGGTCGCGAGCTCGACGCCTTTGGCCTGCAGGGCTGGGATGGAGCGCTGGAGGGCGCGGGTGTAGGGGTGCCGCGGTTCGCGGAAGAGGGTGCGGGTATCCGCACTTTCGACGATGCGCCCGGCGTACATCACCTGCACCCGGTCGCAGAGTCCTGCGACGACGCCGAGATCGTGCGTGATGAAGATCACCGCCATGCCGCGCTCCCGCTGGAACCGGCGGAGCAGATCGAGGATCTGCGCCTGCACGGTCACATCAAGCGCCGTGGTCGGCTCGTCGGCGATAAGCAGGTCGGGGCGGGTGATCAGCGCCATCGCGATCATCACTCGCTGGCGCATCCCGCCGGAAAATTCGTGCGGGTAACTGCTCAGGCGGCGCGCGGCATCGGCGATCCCGACCTCTTCCAGCAGCGTCCGCCCGCGAGCGAGCGCATCCCTCCGCGAGATCTTCTCATGAATGAGCAACGGCTCGATCAACTGCTCGCCCACCCGGAGGTAGGGGTTCAGCGAGGTCATGGGGTCCTGGAAGATCATCGCGATGCGTTTGCCGCGGAGCGCCCGAACTGTGGCGGGAGGGCTGCGCAACAGGTCGGTCCCATCGAAGACCGCGCGTTCCGCCACCACCACACCGGGCGGCTGCGGGACCAGGCCCATCAGCGACAGGCAGGTGACGGATTTGCCCGAGCCCGACTCGCCGACGATTCCGAGCGTTTCGCCTTGTCCGACGCTGAAGCTCACGCCGTCGACCGCGCGCACCACACCGCCCCGGGTGTGGAAATGGGTGCGCAGGTCCGAGACTTCGAGCAGCGGCATCGGTCGGGAGGAGACACTGCGGAGCGCGGGGGCGCAAAAGAAAACCGGGTGAAGTGGCGGCGGGCGTCCCTGCACGCCGAATCGGCGGCACGGCGAATTCCGCGGAGCGAGGTCACTCCGCCTCCAAGAATGGGGGAAAGCCGCCGCGGGCGATTGCGCTCTTGCGCCGGACGTCGGCTCCGGGGCACGCTCCGGGTGCGCTTTCTCGCGATGCGGCTCCTGCAACTGATTTCCTCGCCCGGTGTGAACGGCGCCGTCATGCACGCCGTGCGCTTCGCGCGGTTGCTGGCGGCGAACGGGCACTCCGTGGCCGTCGCGGCGCGGCCGGACAGCTGGGCGGAGCGCGAACTCAACCATGCGGTTGAACTCTTCCGTACCCATTTTGATCGTACGCCGGCGGAGTTCGCGCGCTGTGCCGATTTCTGCCGCGCCCACCGGTTCGACGCCACCCACAGCCACCTCACCCGGGCGCACAGTTTTGGCTGGCGGCTCGAGCGCCGCTCCGGCGTGCCGCACATCGCGCACCTGCACAGCCACCACTGGCAGTTCCACTGGTTTTTCCAGCGGCGGACGCTGGCGCTGTCGCCCGCGGCGGCCGTGAAACAGCGGCGGTGGTATTTCCGGCGCCGCGCCCAGGTGGCGGTGCTGCCCAACTACGCCGACACCGCACGCTTCGCTCCGGCGACGCCGGATCCCGGGCGGCTGGCCGCGCTGGTGGGAGGACCCGCGGAGGCGCAGGTGATCGCCTGCGTGGCCGAGATCCAGCCCCGCAAGGGCCAGCTTTACCTCGTGCGGGCGTTGCCGGCGATCCTGGACGCTGTACCGACCACTCGCCTGGCGCTGTTCGGGCGCGAGGGCGCGAAGCCCCATTATGCCGCCGCCGTACGCGGCGAGGCGGCGCGACTGGGCGTGGCTGATCGGATCATCTGGACCGACTTCCGCGATGACATCCCCGCCCTGCTGCCGCATTGCGCCGTTGCCGTGCTGCCGTCGCTGGCGGAGCCGTTTGCGCTCGGCGGACTGGAGGCGATGGCCTGCGGACTGCCGCTGGTGGCGACGCACGTGGGCGGTTTTCCGGAGATGGTGACGACGGGAGAGAACGGTTTGTTGGTGCCGCCGCGCGATCCGGCCGCGCTGGCCGCGGCGTTGATCCGGCTGCTCGGTGATGCCACGCTCCGTCGGCGGATGGGCGCGGCGGCGCGGGCGCGGGTTGAGCGGGATTTCAGCGCGGCCGGGCATCTCGCCCGTTATACGGAAATCCTGCGCGGCTGGGGCATTGGGGCGGCGTGAGGGCAGAGCGCGAATGGCGGTTGGCGGATTGAGACTGTGGGAGCGCGCTTGCGCGCGACTCTGCGCGTTGGCCCAATGCCAAAACCGCGCATGGCCTCGTGGCCACGGCGACTCCTCAGCAATCGCGCGCGAGCGCGCTCCCACAGTTTGCGGCCTGTTTTGATGGAACCAGCGCGGCTGCGCGCACCTTGGCCATTGCCGGCCAACCGGTCACCCGTTTTGCTGACCCACATGGTGAACGTCATCTGCATGAAGTGGGGCACGAAATACGGGCCGGAGTACGTGCAGCGACTCCGGGCCATGGTGCGCCGCCACCTCGCGCGCCCGCACCGCTTCGTCTGTTTCACCGACGATCCGTCCAATCTGGGCGAGGGCGTCGAGGCGCTGCCGTTGCCGGCGATGGACCTGCCGCCGGGCAAGGAGCGCGGCTGGCGCAAGCTCTCGACCTTCGTCCGCCCCCTGGCCGATCTCACCGGGCCGACCCTCTTCCTTGATATCGACATTGTGGTGACCGGCGCGCTCGACGTTTTCTTCGATCACCCCGGGAAATTCTGCATCATCCACGACTGGGCGAAGCCGTGGCGCATCACCGGCAACTCGTCCGTCTACCGCTTCGAGGCCGGCGCCCATCCTGATCTCCTCGCGGATTTTCTGGCGAGGATCGACCAGGTGAAACACGAGGTGCGCAACGAGCAGGAATACCTCACGCGGGAGATTCACCGGCAGGGACTGCTGACCTACTGGCCGCGCGAGTGGTGTGTGAGTTTCAAGCACAACTGCATCCCCACCGTGCCGCTGAATTTCTTCCGGCCGCCCACGCTGCCCGCCGGCGCGCGGGTCGTCGTCTTCCATGGATTGCCCAATCCCCCCGATGCCATCGTCGGCGGCGGGCACGGACTCCTGCGGCGGTATCGCCCGGCGCCATGGGTGGCCGAACACTGGCGGTGAACGAGACGCGCCCGGAGGCCATTCCGACCGCTCACTGCATGGAACCAATCCGCGTCATCCACTTCGGTACGGGCGGCGGTTCGGGGGTCACGCGGTTCCTGGTCGATCTCGCGACGGGGCACGCGCGCCGCGGCCGGTTCGAGCCGCTTGTCGTCTTTCGCCGCAAGAAGCACCCGGTGGGCGAGAACTTCCTGCGCGATCTGGCCGCCGCGCAACTCCCGCATCGCGAGGTGGCGGCGTGGCCGAAGTTCCGGACCATCGCGCAGCTCCGGGCGATCATCCGCACGTTTCGTCCTCAGATTCTGGTGGCGCACGGCTACAGCGACCACCTCTGGGGCCGGATGGCGGCGTTGCGCGAAGGTGTGCCGGTGGTGGTGCAGGTGGAGCACAACTTCGAGCGCTATAAATGGCTGCACGCCTGGCGCTCGCGACGGCTGGCCGCGCGAACCGCGGCGATCATCACCGTCTCGCGCGGCGTGGCCGAGCGGCTCGCCGCGCGCGGCCTGCCGCGGGAGAAACTGCACGTGATCCTCAACGGGGTGCGGCTGGAGCGCTTCGCGGCGGCGGCGGCCGCGCCGTGGGCGGAACGGGAGCCCGCGGTGTTGATGGCGGCGCGCTTCGCCCGGCAGAAGGACCACGCGACCTTGCTCCGGGCGGCGGCGGTGCTGCGCGACCGCGGCACGCCGGTGCCGATTCGCCTGGCCGGTGGTGGCGGGAGTCGGGCCCAGCGGGCGGCCCGGCGACTGGCGACCGAGCTTGGGTTGGGCGACACCGTGGAATTCCTCGGTCCCCGCACCGACGTGCCCGAGTTGCTGGGACAGCACC
>Ga0302322_100006413_pt1 | contig 10429 bp, 9 predicted proteins | sample Fen_T0_2_FD_203757 | JGI IMG/M metagenome (GOLD analysis project Ga0302322, IMG submission 203757) | Peat permafrost microbial communities from Stordalen Mire near Abisko, Sweden - Fen_T0_2 | ecosystem: Environmental > Terrestrial > Soil > Wetlands > Permafrost | place: Sweden: Abisko... | reverse complement strand
GCAGCCCGGCGGCGCCGCTGACTTCGACCGTTTCACCGTGGAAGAATCGAGCCCACACGGACTGATGCGTCCGATCCCCTTCGGTCGTGCGGTCACCTTCGTTGACCGCGCCTCCGGATCCGCGCTAGGCACGAAGGCCGGTAGCTTGACCGCCGTGCCCGCCGCCGCGGCGGCGACCTTCACCGTCGTCGACCGCAGCCTTGGCCGGGTGGCACTGCGCGCCCCTGACGGCCGCTTCGTCACCATCGAACCAGGCAGCGCAGGGCCCGCCACCCTGGCGGCGCTCGCGAGTTCCCCTGCCACCGACTTTCAGTGGACCGAGAACGTGTACGGCGACCTGATTCTCCTTTCGCTGGCCACCAACCGCTACCTGCGCATCCAGCCGGAAAAAGGCGGCGTCTCGGCCGACCAACCCGGCCCCGAACCGGACCGTCGCGATGGTTCTTGTTTCACGTGGGAAGAAGTCGCCCCATGAGTGTGCAGCTGCATTTCAATTCCTCCGTCACGACCGCCGTTCCCGGCAACTCTCTCTTCACCCACGCGGAGGCCCTCGGGGTCCAGGTGCCGACTTCCTGCAACAAACAGGGCCGGTGCAAGGAATGTGTCGTCGAGGTGTCCGAGGGCATGGATTGCCTCTCGCGGCCCGGCCCGGAGGAAAAACATCTGAAGGGCCATTTCCGTCTTTCCTGCTGCGCCCGCGTCACGGCGGAACAAGGAACCGTGCGGTGCCACACCATGCGGCGTGGGCTGATGCGGATCGAGAAGCACGCGTTCGAACTGCCCACCGGACCTCGTACCTGGCAACTCGACCCGGCCGTCACGCGCGAGGGCGACCGCATTCTGCTCGACGGCGTCGAGATCGACCGGGGCACCGGTCCGCTTCACGGCCTCGCTATCGACCTGGGCACGACGACCGTAGTCATTCGCTTGCTCAACCTCGAGACCGGCGAAGTCATCGCTGATTCCTCGTTCGAGAATCCGCAGCGCTTCGGCGGTTCCGACGTGATGGCGCGCATCCAGTACGACACCGAGGATCGCACCAAGACCCTGCAGCGCACCTTGGTCGGTTATCTCAGCCGGGCGATCGCTGAATTTCCGGTCAATCCCCGCTCAATCTATGAAGTCGTCATCGCGGGCAACTCGACGATGCGGGACATGTTCTTCCGACTTTCAGTCTATTCCATCGGCCAAAGTCCCTATCAATCGCTGACCGAATTGGAGATCGCCGAGGGCAAGCGGACCACGACGAGCCTGAACGATACCGCCCGCCGGCTTGGTCTGCCCATCCATCCCCAGGCGCGCATCTACGGTTTACCCATCATCAGCGGCCATGTCGGCGCCGATGCTGCCGCCTGCATGCTCGCCATCGACCTGGCCAACGAGGAACGAATCGTTGCCGTCATGGATATCGGCACCAACACCGAGCTCATCGTCGGCAACCGGCACAAAATTCTCGCTGCATCCTGCCCGGCCGGCCCGGCGTTCGAGGGCGGACAAATCACTTTTGGCATGCCCGGATTGCCCGGTGCCATCGAAAAGGTGACCATTGACGACGCCGGCCGCATGACCACGACGGTCATCGGGGATGTTCCGGCTGAAGGGCTTTGCGGCTCGGGCCTCGTCGACCTGCTGGCCGAACTGCTCCGCACGGGTCGGATGAACGCCCTGGGCCGCTTCGAGAACGACGTCAGCGAGTTCATCGTGGCGACCGGCGGTGACCGGCCGGTGACCTTCAGCGAAAGCGACGTCAACGCGTTGGCGCAGGCCAAGGGGGCCAACGTCGCGGGTCTTCAGATCGCCTTCGCGGAATACGGCATCGATTCCTCCCAGCTCGAATTGTTCTACTTGGCCGGCGGTTTCGGCCGGCATTTGAACCTCGAGTCGTCCAAACGCATCGGGCTGATTCCGAATCTCGACGCCGCCCGCATCGTGCAGGTGGGCAATGCCTCGGTGGAGGGCGCCTGCATCGCCCTGCTCTCCCGCGCCAAGCGGGTCGAATTGGAGCAGCTCATCCGCCGTGTCACCCATTGCCGCCTGGAAACCAATCCGGGCTTTTTCGATTATTTCGTCGAAGGCTGCCAGTTCAGGCCGGTCGAAAACACGCCGGTCGGCCCCCAGACCTGATTATTCGACCCGGTCATGTTCGAAGCCTTCAATCTGCTACCTAAGCCCGCTGTCCTGGACGTGGAATTTCGGCGCCTGCTCGGGTATCCGCCCGATCACGAGCCGTCCGCCCGGGCGCAGGAACTGACTGACTGGGCGCGGGACTGGTACGCAAATCATGGACGGCCTTGGGGGTACGTGCGCGAAGTGACGCTGCAAACTTCCCCAAACGGGGTGAAGCTCGACGGCATGGATTTCACGGCGGCGAATCTGTCCGGCTATTTCCGTCGCTTCGGGTCGCAGCGCGCCTTGCTGGCTGTCGTCAGCGCCGGGCGGGAAGGCGAAGAACACGCCCGCCAACTCTGGCAGGAAGGCAAGCCCGACGAATATTACTTTCTCGAAACCTTTGGCTCAGCCGTGGTCGAACATCTCATCGCCATGACCAACGCTCGCGTTTGCGCCTTGGCCGAAACCAAGGGCCTGCTCGCCGTGCCGCACTACAGCCCAGGCTACACGGGCTGGGATGTGGCTGACCAGACCAGGCTCTTCGAACTCATCGCGCGCACGCCATCCCAGCCCCTGGCCGGGCCGCTCGAGGTGCTGGCGAGCGGCATGCTGCGCCCGAAAAAATCCCTGCTCGCCGTCATCGGTCTCACCGCGCACCAGCCGGGCACCTCCGGCGCCACGTTCGGCACACCCTGCGAAAATTGCGCGTTTTCTCCCTGCCGTTTCCGTCGCGCTCCCTTCCGTCATGCAGTTGAACGCAGCGAAGACGTTCCGTCCGCCAGCCGCGAGGCAAACGGCTCCGCGCCCCTGACGCCAGGCGCCTCCTACACCGTCAATCTACGCGCCCTGCGCAAATGGGCCCAGGAACGCGTCAGGATCGAGGCTGCGATCGACGGCTCGATCGAGGCGTGTTTCCGCTTTGACGGCACCACCTGCTCGAACCTGGGCCGGCCACTGGCGTTCGACTATCAGGTGACACTCAGCGGCCCGCATGACGGTTACCAAATCCTGCGCGCCGATTGCCGGCCGGCCGCGGGCGACGACGGCCACACCCAAATGTGCGCCTACCTCGCCGATGCCCCAGCGCTCTTGCAGTCGATTGCCATGGAAAAACCGTTGCTGGGCCGGCCGCTGGACGAGGTCTTGCGTTGGACCCGCCCGGCCGCGCCGTCGGGTTGTCACTGCACCGCCGCCAGCCGCGCCCATAAATGGGGCCTCGCCCTCGAGGCGATTCACTATACGCTCACCCACGCCGCGCCAACCGCGACCACTTGGCCGGAAACCCAATCATCATGATCAAACTCTGCGACGTCAACCAAGCGGCCAAGGAAAAGCTTCCGCCCACGTTCCGCGACAAGTCCGGCATCGGCGTTCACTACATCGATGCGTTTCTCGCGCCCATGAATGCCACCCTCCCTGACCCCGCCGCCACTCGGGTGTCCTGCAAACGGAAGGGTCTGCGCGTCACGCTGCGCGTTGGCGCCAAGAAGGGCGACGGTCTCATGCGTCGCCTCGCCGTCAGCGCCGACCCGGTCGTCATGCTCGAAGCCGCGTTGCTCGAAGCCGCGAAAGCGGCCGGCGTGGAACTGCAGATTTCCGCCACAGAAATCCTGATTGCGCCCTGATCGATCCCTTCCGCCCCTCACTTCTCACCTCCACCCTAACAGCTCTCTCCACCCGTATGAAACCCGCCCAATGGGAAACCTTCAAGAAAGCCGCCCGGCTTGAGAAACTCGACCAGGTCCCGATGGCCCTGATCATCGACAGCCCGTGGATCCCCGGCTACGTCGGCGTCAAGCATATGGACTTCTTCCTCGATCCTGAGGTCTGGTTCCAGTCGCACCTCAAGGTCCACCAGGAATTTCCCGACATCATCTTCGTTCCAGGCTGGTGGATGGAGTACGGCATGGCCGCCGAGCCGTCCGTCCTCGGTTCCAAGATCAAGTTCTGGCAGGATAATACCCCGAGCGAGTATCCGATGCTCTTCAATATTGAAGACCTCGACAAGTACCCCGAATACGAGGTGGAGAATGATGCCTTCATGGCGATGACCCTCCATCGCATTCGCATGCAAAAGCAGCGGGTTTTCGACACCGGCGAGATCATGCCGATCGTCACGTCGCGCGGACCGATGTGCACCGCGGGCTTTGCGCGCGGCACCACTGAGCTCATGATCGACCTGGTGGAGAAGCCCGAGTGGACCCACAAGCTCCTCGACCTCTCCACGCGCCTGATCATCGACTGGCTCAAGGCCCAGGAGAAGGCCATCGGCCGCGACGTCGAAGGCATCTTCATTCTCGATGACATCGTCGGCTTCGTGAACGAGGACCACTACCTCGAGTTCTGTCATCCTTACTTGAAGCGCATCTGCGACGCGTTTCCGAAGGATTGGGTGAAGATCTACCACAACGATGCCGAGGTTGAGGCGTGTCTGGATCATCTGCCTGATGTCGGTTTCAACGTCCTCAACTGGGGCAAGCAGACCGACTATGCCGACGTCAAGGCCCGCGTCGGCCGCCGCATGTGCCTCATGGGAAATGTCAATCCACTCGAGGTCGGCGTACGCGGAACCCCGGAGGAAGTGCGCACCGCCACACTCGACGTTCTGGAGAAGAGCGGCGGTGAAGGCATCATCCTCTCGGTCGGCGGCGGCACCAGCCCGGGCATGCCCCGCGCCAACATCCTCGCCATGCAGGCCGCACTCGCGGAATTCAACCGGGCCCACTTCGGCAAAGCCTGATTCTTCATTTGTAAGGCCGGCGCTTGTCGCCGGGCCTCGGCCTGCCGACGAGCGGCAGCCCTGCACCAAACCCACAACCCCATTTCCCATGCCGGACTACGCGTTAATGAACCAATGCCTTTACGAGGGCAAAGCCAAGGAAGTCGAACAGATGACCCGCGACGCCCTCGCCGAGGGGCGCACGGCCCAGGAAATCCTGGCGGACGGTCTCATCGCCGGCATGAGCGTCGTGGGCGAGGACTTCAAATACAACGTGCTCTACGTGCCCGAGGTGCTGATCGCCGCGCGGGCGATGAAGGCGGGCATGGGTGTGCTCAAGCCCCTGCTCAGCGCCAAGGGCGCCACTGACACCTCCGCCGGCCGCCTCCTCATGGGCACAGTGCGCGGCGATCTCCACGACATCGGCAAGAACCTCGTCTGCATGATGGCCGAAGGCGCCGGATTCCAGATCAAGGACATCGGCGTCGACCAAAGTGTGGAAAAATTCGCCGCCGCCGCCGAGGAGTTCAAACCGGACATCATCGGCATGAGCGCGCTGCTCACCACCACGATGACCTACATGAAGGTGGTGATCGACGGATTTAACGTGCCCGGTCGGGATCACATCAAGATGGCCATCGGCGGTGCCCCCATCAGCCAGATGTTCGCCGACGAGATCGGGGCCGACGGCTACGGGGCGGACGCCTCGAGCGCCGTCGACCTTTTCCTCTATCTCGTCGGCAAGGGTCCGGCGCCCGCCGCCACCGCCAAACGAGGCGTCGCGACAGCCCCGACGCCGGCGCCCACTGCCCGTCCCCGCGATCCGAACGCCAAGTCCCGGTTTCAGATCCTCTACTGGCAGAATCTTCCTTCACAGGTGAAAGCCTGGGATGACTTCGAAGAAGTCAAACTCGACCTGCCTCACCGGTTCGCCGAGCGGATCGACGCCCAGGCGCAACGCCTTGGCCTGGCGAAGGGCGACGACTATTTGAACCAGCTGCGTTGGGGCGACGAAGGCGAGCGGGCCGGTGCTCCCGCCGACGTGGCCGCCAACGTGCGGCAGGAAATCGAGGCCGCTTCGCCCTGAACCCCACCCCTTCGCTCCATCAATTGAAGATCATCCCGAACAATTGAAAGAAACCGGACGGTTACTGTCGTCCGCCGTCCCCCTGTCGCCACCCCCTCGCCTACCCTTAATTTATGCCATCCCCCATGAATCCTCCCCTGCTTGAAGCGCTCCAAACCCGCCGGCTCGTCTGCGACGGCGCCATGGGCACGCAATTGATGCTGGCCGGCCTTGAGCAAGGGTCGTGCGGCGAGGCCTGGAACCTTTCGCACCCGGAACGCGTGCTCGCCATCCAGCGTCGCTACGCCGAGGCCGGGGCCGATTGCATCATCACCAACACCTTTGGCGGCAGCCGACTCATGCTGCGCCGCCACGGCCATGAAGCGCAGCTGGCCGAGATCAACGCCGCGGGCGCCCGCATCACCCGCGAAGCATTCGGCGGCCGCCCGGGCTACGTGTTGGGCGACATCGGCCCGCTCGGCGCCATTCTCGAGCCCTACGGCGACCTGACGGCCGCCGAGGCCCAATCCGCACTCGAGGAACAGGCCGACGCCCTCGTCCGGGCCGCGGTGGATGCGATCATCATCGAAACCCAGACATCGCTCGAAGAACTGGGCATTGCCATCGACGCCGCCAAGGCCGCCCGCGCTCCCTGCATCATCGCCTCGCTCGCCTACGACCTGTCGGTGGATGGCACGTTCTACAAAACCATGATGGGCGTCTCGCCCGAACAGGCCGCCGAATTCGTCGAGGAACGCGGGGCGCATATTGTCGCGTTGAATTGTGGGACCGGCATGGACATGCCCGGCGCCGCCAAGGTGGGCCGCCTCTACCGGGCGCATTGCTCCCTGCCCATCATGGTCCAGCCGAATGCCGGCCTGCCGGTGCTCGAGAACCTGAAGGCAGTCTACAAGCAGCCCCCGGCCGAAATGGGGCAGGCCGTTCCGGAGGTGTTGGCCGCGGGTGTCGGCATCATCGGTTCTTGCTGCGGGAGTACCCCTGACCATACCCGAGAGATCCGCCGCGCGGTTGATCGCGCGGGTCGATCGGAGTGAGGTTTTGTCTCCCTTCTCATGAAAATGCCCACCTTTCCCGAAGTCTTTTCCCTGCACGGCGAACACGCGTTGATCACGGGTGGCGGCACCAGCATCGGCCTCGCCATCGCCCACGCCATGCACGCCGCGGGCGCCCGCGTCGTCCTCATTGGCCGGCGTGAGGCCGAGCTCGCCGAGGCCACCCGCACCCTGGGCGAGGGTGCCTCCTATTTCGTCCACGACATCACGAACTTCGGCGCGGCCGATTCCCTGATCGCGCGCATCACCAAGGAACACGGCCCGATCACTTGCCTGGTCAACAACGCCGGGATGCACCTGAAGAAACCGGCCATCGAGACAACCCCGGAGGATTTCCAGCAGGTGATGAACACCCACATCTTCGGCGCGCACGCCCTTTCCCGCGTCGTGATCCCAGGCATGATCGAGCGCAAGCATGGTAACGTCATCTTTATCGCCTCGATGGCCTCCCTCTTTGGTATCCCGCTGGTCGTGGCCTATGCCGCCGCGAAATCCGCCATGATCGGCATGATCCGCACCATGGCGACCGAACTCTCGCCCCACAACGTGCGCGTAAACGCCATCGCACCGGGCTGGATCGACACGGCGATGTCCCGCAAGGCGTTTGCCGGGGATCCGAACCGCAAGAACAAGATCATCAGCCGCACCCCCATGGCCCGGCTGGGCGAACCCGAGGATGTCGGCTGGGCTGCAGTCTACATCGCCTCGCCGGCGGCGAAATTCGTCACCGGTTCAATCCTGCCCGTCGACGGCGGCGTCGCGATGGGTTTCTAGGTCGAAACCGAAATTCGTAACCCGAGTCAACCAGTCCCCCTATCCCATGAAAACAGCCCGCATGCTCCCCTGGATCGCTCTACCCCTGTTGGCCGCCCTGCACCTCGGGGCCGAAACTTCCGTCGGTCAATTTGCCCAGCACGGCGATGTCGGAGCCCCTGCCATCGCAGGCTCGACTAGTTATGATTCCTCCATCCAACATTATCGCATGACCGCCTCCGGCATCAACGTGTGGGGTTCTTCGGATCAGTTTCAATTCGCGTCCAACAAACTGACCGGTGACTTTATCGTCCGCGCCCGGTTTGAATTCGTCGGCCAGGGCGTCGATCCACACCGCAAGTTTGGGTGGATGGTCCGTGCCTCGCTCGACGCCGATTCCGCCTACGCCGACGCCTGTGTGCACGGCAACGGACTCACCTCCCTTCAATTCCGCCGAACCAAGGGCGGCGTCACCGAGGAACTGCCGCTTCCGCTCCAAGGTGGCGACGTCGTCCAACTGGAACGCCGGGGCAACCAATTCATTTTCTCCTCCGCCCGCTACGGCGAGACGTTTGTTTCGATTACCCTGCCCGACCTTGCACTCGGCGACGAGGTAAACGTCGGCCCGTTCCTGTGCGCGCACAATCCCAAGGTAGCGGAGGAAGCCGTCATTCGCGATGTGCGGATCATTCGTCCCGCCGCACCGGACTTTCGCCCTTATCGCGACTATATCGGCAGCCACCTGGAAATCCTGAATGTGCACACGGGCAAACTGGACCTTTTGCACACCTCCGCCGAGCCATTCGAGGCGCCCAACTGGTTGCACGACGGTAAAACGCTCATCTTTAACATCAGCGGATCCGGCCCGGCCAAGGGAGTTCTGCGCACCTATAATCTGCAAACGGGCGCCAGTGCCACCCTCGATACGGGCACCGCCATCCACAACAACAACGACCACGTCCTTTCCTTCGACGGCAAACAACTCGGTGTCAGCAACCACAGCGCCGACGACGGCAACCGTTCGGTCATCTACACCCTGCCCGTCACCGGAGGTACGCCGAAGCGGATCACCGCCCACTCTCCGTCCTATCTCCACAGCTGGTCGCCCGATGGCCAGTGGCTGGTATACACGGGTGGTCGCAAGGAAAAAGCTGACGGTCCGGACAAATTCGACATCTACAAGATTCCATCAGGCGGCGGAGAGGAGATTCGATTGACCAGCTCGCCCGGCCTCAGCGATGGACCCGAGTTCTCGCCGGACGGGAAATACATCTATTTCAATTCCACCCGCACCGGCCTGATGCAGCTCTGGCGCATGAAGCCTGACGGTTCCGACCAGGAACAAGTCACGAGCGACAATTTCAACAACTGGTTCGCCCATGTGTCCCCCGACGGCAAATGGATCGCCTTCCTTTCCTTCGGGCCGGAGGTGAGACCCGATGATCATCCCTACTATAAACAAGTTTACCTCCGCCTGATGCCGGCCTCCGGCGGCACCCCACGCGTCATCGCCTACGTGTATGGCGGCCAGGGCACGATTAACGTTCCCTCCTGGTCTCCGGATAGCGCTCGCATCGCGTTCGTCAGCAATTCCAAGGTCGACTGAGCCCTAGGTTAAAGTCGGAACCACGATTTACCGTATACTGACAGATCCTCGCCCGGATCCAAACTCGCAACGGGTCCAGTCATCCGATCTCCATTCCTAAATGGTTTTCCCTTTCGTGGAAATTGGCGGAATTCAGGGTGAAGCAAGGCGATGGTTCAGCGTGATCGAAAGCCTATTCAAAATAGATTTAGCCGGGGTCACTACTTCCGCGATTGCGGACTTCCCTCTTCGACCAAGTCAACGCCCGCTGCAGCAGTCCACTTGAACCCACTCAATCGGTCGACCCATTGGCTGCGGAATTCGCCCTTTTCATCCGACCCAACTGGCGCAAGCGAGCTTGCATGGCCTTCCCCGGATCGCGTTGCGCCACGCGCAGGCAGCGCGAAATGGACCCCTTAAATTCGGGTTCATGCCGAAAGAACCACATCGCCGACAGCGCCCAAGCCCGGACGATAACGCGGCGATCGGAGAAGCAATCCTGCAAAAAAGGAAACAACTCCTCCCGGGCCCGAGGCGGACAGGCGAGCGTGCCGAAAAGCTGGCACAGGAGGAGACGCCACGCCCAATGGTTAAACGCACCCGCCATCTCGGCCACCCGCACCAGTTCAGCCTCCGGGATCGGCCCGTCCTCGGCTGCCCGATGCAGGAGCCACAGCGCTCGCCAGGCGATCGCGTCATCGAGTTGTTCCAGCAACGACACCACCTCGGGCACAAATCGCGCCCTCGCCCGGTTCTCCTGGTACAACTGCTCCAACACGGCCACCTTAGTGTCGTCCCGTTCAAGAATCTTTCGCCAAGTGATCACGGCGCCAGGTTCGCTCGATTGGCCACCATGGCCAACCGAAAGTCGAATCGTCGGTTCATACTCAAACGCATTGACGACACCGCTCGCAGGCAAGGGCGCCCGCGCTCCACACTTTATTCCTTGGAGCCACAGCGCCCTCGCTGTGGTTCTTTAAACTTGGAACGGGGCGCACGAATTCAACTCGCCGCCGCCCATCCGGACGTCCCTCCCTCATCCGAAATCGAAACCGGCTCATGCGGTAATTTAATAAAATCGCCGGCCGCAAAGTCCATCCCGATACCCGCGCAAGCGCAGCGCC
>Ga0302322_100006411_pt1 | contig 10430 bp, 6 predicted proteins | sample Fen_T0_2_FD_203757 | JGI IMG/M metagenome (GOLD analysis project Ga0302322, IMG submission 203757) | Peat permafrost microbial communities from Stordalen Mire near Abisko, Sweden - Fen_T0_2 | ecosystem: Environmental > Terrestrial > Soil > Wetlands > Permafrost | place: Sweden: Abisko... | reverse complement strand
GCCTCGACCCCCGCCCAGGACCCCGCTCCCCCGGCCCCCACGGCATCCCTTGACCCGGTACCCGCCTCAAGTTCCGCTCCCGCCACCGGAACGAGCGCCCCCGGAACCGCGCCGGGCTCCACCCCGGGGTCCACGCCCGCCACGGGCGCGGTCACGGACATCAAGAACGTCGTCCTCGTCCTCGCCGACGACCTTGACTGGTCACTGTTCGACCAGGTCCCGCGACTGGCCGCCCTCAAGGCAGAGGGAATGACGTTCACCAACAACACCGTCACCGACTCGCTGTGCTGCCCCTCGCGCACGTCGATCCTGCGCAGCCAGTACCTGCACAACCACCACGTGATCTCCAACATCGAGGCGACCGGTGGCGGCTGGCAGACCTTCAAGAAGCTCGGCGAGCAGCGCGACTGCCTGCCGGTGTGGCTCAAGTCGGGCGGCGTCCACACGGGGCTGTTCGGCAAGTACCTCAACGGCTACAGCGAGAACGGCCGCACCCAGGCGAGCATCCCGCCGGGCTGGGATGCATGGGCGGTCCCGGCGTCGGGAGCCGACACCTACTCGGGCTACAACTACACGCTGAACATCGATGGCCGGTGGCGTGATTTCGGCAAGAAGCAGAACGACTTCCTCAATGACGTGATCACCACGAAGTCCGTCGACTTCATCCGAACGGCGCCGGACGGATTCTTCCTCGAGTTCGCGTCGTACAGCCCGCACAGCCCCTCCCCCGTGGCCGTGCGCAACAAGGGCACGCACCTCACCGATGCCGCTCCGCGCACCCCGAGCTACAACACGTACGGCACCAACGAGCCGACGTGGTTGCGGCGGCTCCCGCCGCTCTCGCTGCAGCGCCAGGGCGAGATGGATGCCCGGTGGCGCAAGCGCGCCCAGTCGGCCGAGTCGGTGGCTGACTCCATCGACGCCATCCGCGCCCAGCTCGTGGCGACCGGTCGCGCGGCCAACACGCTGATCGTCGTGACGTCCGACAACGGCTACCACCTCGGAACGCACCGCATGCGGGGCGGCAAGCGCACCGCGTTCCGCGAGGACACCGTCGTGCCGATGGTGGTCATCGGCCCAGGGATCGCCCCCGGATCCCGCATCGATGCGATGACGTCGACCGTCGACCTGGCCCCGACATTCACCGAGCTCCTGCACGGGCAGGCGCCGGCGTGGGTAGACGGTCGTTCACTGGTCCCGATCCTGACCACAGGCACCGTCCCGACGGACTGGCGCACGGCTGCCCTCTCCGAGAGCATGGGTCAGTCGACACCGCAGGACCCCGACTACCAGCCCGATGCGCCCCCGCCGTTCAGCGCGCTGCGCACGCCCCAGTGGCTGTTCGTCTCCTATCGCGACGGCGAGCGCGAGCTTTACGACCTGACGACCGATCCGTTCGAGATGAACAACATCGCCAGCACGGCGGATCCCACCCTCGTCGCTGCGCTGAACTCCCAGCTCCAGGCACTGCGCTCCTGCGCGGGCGCGGCCTGCCGCACCGCCGACTCCCTGCCCGTCCCGCTCACGCTGGAGCAGCAGGCTGCGGTCGCAGGTCCGTCGGCTCAGGCGAGCACAGGGACTGCACCCGTCGGCTAGGACGCCGGGGTCTTGGCGCGGGCCTCGAACGCGGTGTACGCGTCGATGAGGTTCGTGAAGATGTGGTCCGCGCCGATGCGCTCGTCGACGCCGTACACCTTCAGCGTCTCGAGCAGGTGGGCGTCGACGCGTGCCAGGCAGCAGGTGATCTTGCGCGCCTCGGCGAAGTCCAGCAGGCCATGCAGGGCCTGGCCCGCTGAGTAGTCGACATCGTCCAGTGAGGATGCGTCGAGAACCAACCACTCCACCGGCGTGGGCGCGCCGTCGATCGCCTTCTCGACGTCGTCGACGAATCGGTTCGCGTTGGCGTAGAAGAGCTCAGCGTCGTAGCGGTAGATGATCAGGCCCGGAGCGCTCTGCGAGCCCGCGGCTGCTGGCTCGTAGCTGAGCGAGTCACCCGACCCGACCGTGACGATGAACTTCTTCGGGCTGTACTGGCGTCGGATGATATTGAGGATCGACACGACGATCGCGACGATGATGCCCTGCTCGACGCCGACCGCGCAGACGACGATGGCCGTGACGACCGCGATGATGAACTCGCCCTTGGTCCGCGCGAGGATCCCGCGCAGCCCCTTGATGTCGATCAGGTCGATGCCGATCACGAACACGATGCCGCCGAGGACCGCCTTGGGCATATTGGCCAGGATGCTCGTGAAGTACATGGTGAACAGCAGCACGATCAGGGACATCGTGATGTTGGCCAGCTGCGTGCGGCCCTTCTGCTCGTCGAGGATCTGCGTCTTGGTGGGACTGCCGTTGACGACGAAGGTCCCGCTGAGTCCCGCGGCGAAGCTGGCGCCTGACAGGCCGACGATGTCGCGGTTGATGTCGACAGGATCACCGTGCTTCATGGCGAAGCTTCGTGACGTGGCCGCGCTCTGGGCGATGATCAGGACGAAGCACGAGAACGCGATCCCCACGATCGTGGCCGCGTTGGCCGTGATGTCCGACCAGGTGATGCCCTGCGGAAGCCCGATCGGCGGGAAGCCACCCTGCACCGCGCCGACAACGGCCACGCCGTTCGCCGACGCATTGATGAGCGTGGACACGATGATCGTCAGCACGACCGCGACGATCGCCCCCGGGACCTTGGGTGCGAACCGCTTGAAGCCGAAGATGCACAGCACCGTGAACAGGGCGAAGCCGAAGGTCTCCCACTGGATGTCGCTCAGGTGGGTGAGCATGTACCACTGCTGCTGGATCCAGGTGCCGGTGCCCTTGGGGATGCCCAGCATGTCGGGGATCTGGCCGGTGAACACCTGCACGCCGACACCCGTGAGGAAGCCGATCAGCACCGAGGCGCTGAGGAAGTCGCCCAGGAAGCCGAGTCGGAAGATGCGCGCGAGGATGAGGAGGAAGCCACAGGCCAGGGCGATCACGCTGCAGTACGCGAGCCACTGGGGCGAACCCGGCGTCACGCCGCTGATCGCGGCAGCACCCAGTCCGGCCGCGAGGAGGGCCGCCGTCGCGGAGTCGGCACCGACGACAAGGAGCTTCGACGAGCCGAGCAGCGCGAAGACCAGGGTCGGGAAGATCACGGTGTACAGGCCCGTGACGATCGGGGTCTGGGCGATCGAGGTGTAGCCCATGACCTCGGGGATCGCGATGGCCGACAACGTGACGCCGGCAACGACGTCGGTCGAAAGCCAGGACTTGTTGTAACCCTGCATCCACGCGGGCACGATGGCCTTAGCAGAAAGCCCCATGTGACATCCCTTCCTCACCCAACCGACGCGTGCAGGCTACCCTCGCTGCGCGCTACTCGGGCTTAGGCTGACCGAAATCAGCCAAATCGGATGAGAGACGACGAATGCAGGTGAATCGCAGGCGGCTGGTACGTGGCTTCCGCGTGTTCTCCTCGGCTGCCGACGCTGGCCGCGTTCGGCGCCCCACCGACGTGGTGCTGCTGGTCCTTGGCCTGCTCGGCGCCGCAGCCTTGACGCTGCTGGCACCCGGTCCGAGTGCGCTGGACCAGTCGCTGACTTCCCTCATCAACTCACTGCGGGTCGGCGTCGGCTGGCTGTGGCAGGTCGGCTACGCGCTGCTGGCCATCTGGGTTGTGCTCCTCGTCATCCTGACGCTCATCCGGCGCACGCGCGTGCTCATCGACTACGCCGTGGCGGCGGCCATCGGCTTCGTCCTCGCCTGCCTTGCCGGCCTCATCGTGGGCTCGCCCGTGTCGGAGTCCGTCCGCTCCCTCGTCTCCGCTGACCCGCCGGCCGTGTTCCCCGCGGTCAGGCTGGCAGTCGCCACGGCAGTCATCGTGGCCGCTTCACCGCACCTGGCGCGACCGTTCCGACACGTCGGGCGGGGGATCATCCTCTTCGGTGCCGTGTGCACCGTCATCCTCGGGAGCGCACTGCCCATCGGCGCTCTCGCCGCGCTCGCCATCGGGTGCGTTGCCGCAGCCGTCACCCATCTGATCTTCGGCTCGCCGGGCGGCCGCCCGACACCGACCGGAGTCGCGGACGCACTCGAGGACCTCGGCATCGAGGCGCACGATGTCGCTGAGGCGAACGTCGAACTGTCCGGCGTCGCGATGTTCACCGCCCTCGACGAGGACGACCAGCCGTTGCTGGTGAAGGTGTACGGGCGCGATGCCTGGGACGGCCAGCTGATCACGTCGACCTGGACGGCTCTCCAGAACAAGGGCGAGACACCTCGCATCCGTGCCGGAAGGATGGAGCGGGTCGAGCATGAGGCGGTAGCCACCTTGATGGCCGAGCGCGCCGGCGTGGCCGTGCTGCCGCTCGTGGCGGTGGGACGGTCGGCGGACGGAGACGCTCTGCTGGTCACCCGACTCACGGGCAGCCCGATGAAAGACCTGCCGGCCGAGCGCATCGATGACGCACTCCTCCAGGACATCTGGCGCGACCTGGTCGGCCTGCACGATCTGGACATCAGCCACGGCGACATCGACATCGCCCACATCATGGTGTCGCCCGACGGCCGACCCGCCCTCAGTGATCTCGGCGATGCACTGGTGGGAGCCGACCGGTCCGCGCTGATGGTCGATCGCGCGCAACTGCTCGTCACGCTGGCGATCACCACCGACGCGACCCGCTCAGTGGCAGCCGCCGAGGCGGTCATCGGCAAGGAGGGGCTGGGCGAGCTCCTGCCCGTCCTCCAGCCGGCGGTGCTGGACCGTGCCACGCGCAAGCGGATCGAGGACGGCTCCTGGAGCCTCGACGACCTGCGCGCCGCAGCCGTCGAGGCAGCGGGCGTCGAGGCACCCGACCTGATCCAGCTGCGACGGGTGACGGTCAAGTCGATCCTGCAGATCGTCCTGATCGCCGCCATCGCCTACTTCCTCATCACGAAGCTGGCCGGCGTCGACTTCGCGAGCATCTGGGCCGAGCTGAAGTCGGCGGACTGGATCTACCTGCTCGGCGCCCTCGTGCTCTCGCCGTTCGTGCAGGTGTCCTTGTCCTTCTCCACGCTCGGCTCCTCCCTGATCCCGCTGCGCTACATCCCGGTGCTGATGCTGCAGTACGCCATCCAGTTCATCGCGCTCGTCCTGCCGGCCACGGCGGCACGGCTGGCTCTCGAGATCCGCTTCTTCGAGAAGTTCGGCATCGAAGGCGGCGCGGCGGTGTCCATGGGGATGATCGACTCGTTCAGCGGCTTCATCGTGCAGATCATCCTGCTGGTCACGATCACCCTCTCCGGGCTGCCCGGCTTCACATCGTCCGTGATTCCGTCGTCGAGCACCGACTCCTCGTCGACCGACAGTTCCAGTTCGTCGCCCAACGTCCTCCTGCTCGCGGTCGTCCTCGTCGTCGTCGGCGCACTCGTGACCGTCCTGGTGCCCCGGTTCCGCAAGCGGATCCGCGAGGCGATCCCGAGATGGCGGGAGGCTGTCCGCAAGCACGCCGACGCCGCGCGGGATGTCCTGAAGGTCGTCCGTCACCCTGCCAAGGTCAGCGAGATGATCCTCGGCAACCTCGGTGCCCAGGTCATCCAGGCGATCATCCTCGGACTGTGCCTGCAGGCCTTCGGCTATCAGGCGCACCTGTCCCAGCTCATCCTCATCAACACGGCGGTGAGCCTGTTCTCAGGCCTGATGCCGGTGCCGGGAGGCATGGGCGTAGCGGAGGCAGGGTTCACGGCGGGCCTTCAGGCGATCGGCATCCCGAGTGCCGCCGCCATCTCGACGGCGATCGCCATGCGCCTCGTGACCTTCTACCTGCCGCCCATCTGGGGCTCCATCTCGATGCGCTGGCTGCGCAAGAACGAGTACGTCTAGCCGTCAGACGATGTTGATGGCCCGCGCGATCACCAGCGCGGCCGTCGCCAGCGACACCAGGGACTCGCAGACCATCATGACCTTCGCCCAGGGCTTGACGGCGGACACATCGGTGGGGCTGAACGCCAGCGCCGTGGAGAACGAGAAGGTCAGGTAGTCCACGAACTTCGGATACCAGTCAGGCGGCACGTGTTCCTTGTGCGTCATCTCCGGGAACACCAGGGCCGGCGACGGACCGGTGCCGTTGAGCCGCGCTGCCGACCCGCCACCGTCGAGATCCCAGTACCACAGCGCGAACGCGATCACGTTCGTGACCCACACGCACGCGCCCGCGAACAGCAGCTCCCGGGCCGTGGCGAAACTGGACTGGTCGAGGATGCCCTGGATCAGGAGGTACACCGACAGTGCATTGGCCAGTGTGATGAACCCGAACAGGACACCGGTGACCGCTCGAGTCCAACGCTGCACGCGATCGATGCGCCCGGGGTCGGCGAGGATGAGCACGAGCAGGATGGCCGCCGAGATCAGCGGCACCCACTTCGACTGCTGCGCCTTCAACTCCGGCGGCAGCACCGCGTGCAGGACGGACGCCACGATGACCGCCAGGGCCATCGGCCAGCGGTGCTCGCCGCGCCGCGACGTCTTCTCCTCAGTGCCCATCCGAACCGGCGTCAGTCGTCGCCGAGCGCATGGTCGAGGTCGGCGATCAGGTCCTCGATGCTCTCGATGCCGACGGACAGTCGGACGAGGTCATCGGGCACCTCCAACGGGCTCCCGGCTGCCGACGCGTGCGTCATCCGCCCTGGATGCTCGATGAGCGACTCGACGCCGCCGAGGGACTCGCCCAGGGTGAACACCTCGGTGCGACCGCAGACCGCGACCGCCGCCTCATCGCCGCCCTTCACCCGGAACGACACCATGCCGCCGAAGTCGCGCATCTGACGGACGGCGACGTCATGCCCTGGGTGCGACTCCAGCCCGGGCCACCGGACCTCGGCCACCTTCGGATGCTGTGCAAGGAAGTCGACGACGGTGCGGGCGTTGGAGCAGTGGCGCTCCATGCGCACGGCGAGGGTCTTGATGCCGCGCAGTACGAGCCAGGAGTCGAACGGACCGGGCACCGAGCCCATGGCGTTCTGGTTGTAGGTGAGCTGGTCGCACAGGTCGGCGTCGCGGGCCACGAGCGCTCCCCCGACGACGTCGCTGTGCCCGCCGAGGTACTTGGTGGTGCTGTGCACCACGACGTCGGCACCGAGAAGCAGCGGCTGCTGCAGGTAAGGGGACGCGAAGGTGTTGTCGACGACGAGGATCGCGCCGGCGGCGTGCGCCACATCGGCGAGCGCGCTGATGTCGGCGATGTTCAGGAGCGGATTCGTCGGCGTCTCGATCCAGACCAGCTTCGTGCGGCCGGGAACGATCGCAGCCGCCACCGCCTCGGGGTCACTGACCGCGGCCGGGGTGAAGTCCATCCCCCAAGGCGCGGCGACGCGGGCGAAGATCCGGTAGGTGCCGCCGTAGGCGTCGTCGGGGATGACGGCATGGTCTCCGGGCCTGCAGACCGTGCGGAGCAGGGTGTCCTCGGCAGCCAGGCCCGAGGCGAAGGCCGTCGCGCGGGCGCCCGGGATGTCGGGTGCCTCGAGCGTGACGAGGCACTCCTGGAGAGCCGTGCGGGTGGGATTCGCGCTGCGTGAGTACTCATAGCCTCCGCGCAGCCCGCCAACGCCGTCCTGGGCGAACGTCGAGACCTGGTAGATCGGCGTGACGACGGCGCCGGTGAGCGGATCCGGCTCCTGGCCGGCGTGGATTGCCCGAGTGTCGAATCCCTGCATGTCACGTACCCTAGGGCGATGTCGATCTTCGGATTCAGCAAGTCCCAGATGGTTGCCCCTGACGATGCCCTCCCGGGTCGATCGACCCCGGTCCTGCCGCATCCGGCCCCCCACGCCGTCCTGGGCACGTCGCTCACCGGACCCTGGCCGGAGGGGACCGCAGTCCTCTACGTCGCCATGGGCTGCTTCTGGGGCGCCGAGGAGCTGTACTGGCGCCTTCCGGGCATCGTCACGACCAGCGCGGGCTACATGGGCGGGTATACGCCGAACCCCACGTACGAGGAGGTCTGCACCGGTCGCACCGGCCAGACCGAGTCGGTGATGGTCGCCTACGACCCGGCGTCGATCTCGACCTTCGACATCCTCAAGGCGTTCTGGGAGAACCACGACCCGACCCAGGGCTATCGCCAGGGCAATGACACCGGAACCCAGTACCGCAGCGCGATCTACTACACGACAGCCGAGCAGCGCGAGCTCATCGAGCGCACGCGCGACTCCTACGCACAGGTGATCCGCGACCGCGGGTACGACGACATCACGACCGAGATCGCGCCGGCGGAGTCCGTCAGGTACTACCTCGCCGAGGACTATCACCAGCAGTACCTCTACAAGAACCCCAACGGATACCGCTGCCACGCCAACACGGGACTCGCCCTGCCGGCACTGGTCTAGCCGGGCAGCGGAAGGGTGAAGCCGAAATCGGATCCCCGGCCTGGCTCGCTGGTGAGGTGCACGCGCCCGCCGTGCGCCTCGACGATGGACTTGACGATGGCCAGCCCCAGGCCACTGCCGCCGTACACGCGTGAGCGCGCCTCGTCGGTCCGGTAGAGGCGCTCGAAGACCCGCTCGCACTCCGCGGGCGTGAGCCCGATGCCCTGGTCGATGACATCGACGCGAACCGTTCCCGGCTCGGAGGCATCCGACGCGACGATCCGCACCGCCACGGGCGCGTCGGCCGGTGAGTACCGCAGTGCATTCGACAGCAGGTTGTCGAGCACCTGCCGAAGTTGGCGTCCATCGCCATCGACGACGGGGGCCGGACCCTCGCTGGTGACGCTGATGTCGCGGTCGGGCTGGATCGCGAGGGCCGCCTCGACAGCCGACGAGACGACGTCGCTCAGGTCGAGCACCTCAACGTCGAGCGCACGTTGCTGGTCGAGTCGGGCGAGCAGTTGCAGGTCGTCGACGAGGCTGCCCATGCGCATCGCCTCGTCCTGGATCCGCGACACCGCGAGGGCGGGATCATCGGCGGCCCCCTGCTCGATCAGCTCGGCATAGCCGCGGATGCTGGTGAGCGGGGTGCGCAGCTCATGTCCGGCATCGGCCACGAACCGGCGCATCCGCTCCTCGGACGCACGCGCCTGGCTCTCCGATTCCTGCTGCGCCGCAAAGGATTCCTCGATTCTGGTGACCATCGTGTTGAAGGACGTCGACAGCTCGTGCACCTCAGTGCTCGACGCGTCGTCCGAGACACGAAGCGACAGGTCGCCCGCGGCGATCTCCTGCGCCGTGCCAGCCATGTCGTCAAGGGGCCTGAGACTGCGACGCACGAGCACGTAGCCGATGCCCCCGGCGATGACCACGACGGCCACGCCGACGAGCAACTGAAGCAGCACCAAGCGGGCCACCGTGGCCTGAACATCGGCCAGCGGATAGGCCGCAATGGCCCACCCGGCCCCGCCCGTCAGGGCCGTCACCTTCATACGCCACTGCTCAGAGCCCTTGGTCGATCCCACCGTGAAGGGTGCCTCACCGAGGAGGGGCAGCTCCCCTGCAGACGGCACCACCGGGGCGACGGTGGCCTCCGTACCAGGGGTGCTGAGCACGGAACTCGCGGTCCCGTCGGAGTGCACGATCTCCAGGTAGAAGCGTGAGGGCGGTCGGGCAGGGCGATTCACGTCCGGGTTGTCCGGAAGGGGCGGCAGTCCGCCGAAGTCCTGCAGGCGATGGCTGTCGGAGATCAACTGCTCGTCGATGCGATCCACGAGGTAGCCGCGCAAGGCCGTCGTGGCGATGAAGCTCGAGACGAACAGGCCGATGGAGAGCAGAAGCACCAGGACGATGGTGAGCTTCACCCGCAGAGGCCGCCGCTTCATCACGGCCATCACGTCTTCGCCGTGCGCAGGACGTAACCCACTCCGCGGACCGTGTGGATGAGCGGTGGCGCACCGACGTCCACCTTGCGGCGCAGGTACGAGATGTAGGACTCCACGACATTGGCCTCGCCACCGAAGTCGTACTGCCAGACGTGGTCGAGGATCTGAGACTTGCTGACGACGGTTTCGGCGTTCTCCATCAGGTAGCACAGCAGCCGGAACTCGGTCGGAGAAAGGGAGAGCGAGCGATCCCCTCGATGCACCTCGTGCGCCGCCTCATCGACCTCGAGGTCCGCGTACGCGAGTGTGCTGCGACGCACGTGAAGGTCCGCCTTGCCGGTCCTCTTCAAGACTGCCCGAATCCTGGCCACGACCTCGCTGAGGCTGAACGGTTTGACGATGTAGTCGTCCCCTCCAAGCGTCAGGCCGGTGACGCGGTCGTCCACCGCGTCCTTCGCGGTCAGGAAGAGCACCGGGAACTGATACCCATCCGCTCGCAGGCTCCGCACCAGTTCGAAGCCATTGAGTCCGGGCATCATCACGTCGGTCACCATCAGGTCCGGCTGGATCTCCTTCGCAAGAGTCAACGCCGACGTGCCATCGAGCGCCGTCGTCACGTCGAATCCGTGGAAGCGGAGGCTCGCCTCGAGGAGTTCGACG
>Ga0302322_100006409_pt1 | contig 10431 bp, 9 predicted proteins | sample Fen_T0_2_FD_203757 | JGI IMG/M metagenome (GOLD analysis project Ga0302322, IMG submission 203757) | Peat permafrost microbial communities from Stordalen Mire near Abisko, Sweden - Fen_T0_2 | ecosystem: Environmental > Terrestrial > Soil > Wetlands > Permafrost | place: Sweden: Abisko... | reverse complement strand
CAACGGCTCGGCCGGTACCGTGTACGTCGGCGACGTCGCAAAGATCGATCCCGAACTCGGTGGCGAGCTCGGCGAGCTTCTCGAGTGGTGCGACAAGCATGCGCGCATGAAGGTCCGCACGAACGCCGACACGCCGACCCAGGCCAAGCAAGCCCGTGACCGTGGCGCACAAGGCATCGGCCTCTGCCGCACCGAGCACATGTTCTTCGAGGCCGACCGCATCAAGGCCGTCCGCGAGATGATTCTCTCGTCCTCGGTTGAGGCGCGTGAGAAGGCCCTTGCGAAGTTGCTCCCGTACCAGACGGGTGACTTTGTGGGCCTCTTCAAGGAGATGGCTGGCTTCCCGGTCACCATCCGCCTCCTCGATCCCCCGCTCCATGAGTTCCTGCCAACGAAGCCCGAGCAGATTGCTGAGCTTGCCAAGGAGATGGGCGTGTCGGTCAAGGATCTCGAGAAGAAGGTCTCCGATCTTCACGAGTTCAACCCGATGCTCGGTCACCGTGGCTGCCGCCTCGGCATCACCTTCCCCGAGATCAGCACGATGCAGTTCCGCGCGATTCTGACCGCGGCTTGCAAGGTCAAGAAGGAAGGCATTGTCGTCACCCCCGAGATCATGATCCCGCTCGCCCTCAGCAAGCTGGAACTTGACCTCTTGAAGGTTGACTGCGTGAAGGTTGCCGCGGAGGTCTTCAAGACCGAGGGCGTCACCGTCGAGTACAAGTACGGCACGATGATCGAGCTGCCGCGCGCGGCGCTGCTCGCCAACGAGCTGGCTGAGACGGCAGAGTTCTTCAGCTTCGGCACCAACGACTTGACCCAAACCTGTCTCGGCATGTCGCGTGACGACGCCGGGAAATTCCTTCCGGAATACGTCGATAAGAAGATCTTCAAGTACGAACCCTTCGTTTCCATCGATCAAGAGGGCGTTGGCCAGCTGGTGAAGATGGGCTGCGACAAGGGCAAGCAGACTCGCCCCGACATGAGCCTCGGCGTTTGCGGCGAGCACGGTGGCGACCCAGCCTCGATCGAATTCTTCGAGCGAGCGGGCCTGAAGTACGTCTCCTGCAGCCCGTTCCGCGTGCCGATCGCGCGCGTCGCCGCTGCTAAGGCGACGCTCGATAACGCGAAGAAGTAAGTAAATAGGTCCGACGTCGCGTGAGCGACCGAGGATTGCGCCAAGTCGAGGCTCTCTGGGTAATTCTGGGGGGCCTCGATGGTTTTGTGGGTTGGGGGCGGACAACTGGGTACGGGTAGAATCTGGCTGGCCCCGGAAGGCGTAGGATCGAGAGCATGAGCGTCTGCACATCGCAAACTCACCCGCAGCCACCCAGCGCCTCGAGCCGCTCCAACATCCCCTCACACAACCCATAGTAATCAACCGTCCTGACCTCGTTGCTCTGCCCCCGATTGAGCGCCCGGAGCATACGCGTCATCGAGTCAAAGAACGGCCCTTTGCGGCAGGGTTTGAGCGTCAATCGTTCGACCCCGACGAGGAGCCTCGAGAGGGCACGCGCATGCAGCACGCGATCTGCGGTGACAAGTAGGTCGTCGGGCTTGAGCAGCTGCTCGAGGATCGCACTGTCGGGGATCCCAGGGTGTTGCTCGCGAAGACGCACAACTCTCGCTCGCAGCCAGGCTTCCATTGCAACTGCTTTGGGCGAAACAGTCGCCCTGGTTTCGCCTGAAGTACTTTCCGGCTTTCACGCGATGCTGCTTCGGCTCACGGACATCCACCTGTATCGTTGTCCGACTTGCGGCAGTCATGCCATCGAGCATCGACCATTGGACGGGGCTACGTCCGACTCACCCCGTATGCTGTTCGATCGCGATGACTGTCACCATGGGGAGTACGACAGCGACACAGCTGGATCGCATCAGCACCTTGTCGACGCGGTGTATGCCGCAGACTTCCTCGACGAACCCGCGGACGGCCTCAAGTATGCTGCGCTTATAGATTACGATGTGGTCTGGTTTTTGAATCCGGGGTACCCGATCGACGACGAAGCAACGGTTGTGGCCCTTCGCCATCTTTCTGCAGACGGCGGTGGAGTTGTACTGCAGGGCGACGACATGTCCTGGTGTTATGGCAGTGCGTTCTCGGTGTCTGACCTGACGCGGCTGGCGCCGATTGACAACGGCGTGACCTACTGTGGCAAGGCCATCGGCAACGGTCGAGGGGACCGCTATCGGGTCACGCTCGAAACTCTGGCACAACCGATTCTTCGGGGCATTGAAGGCGCGACCTGTACCAGCACCTAGCGCGTGGCCTTGAATCCCTGATTGACCAAAGCGTCTTGAAGCGCGCGCAAGCTATTGTCACAGGCTGCTGTCAATGGCGGCTTGGTGCGCAAAGCTAGGTCGAGGGATCGAACATTGCTGTTGCGGCGTGAAAGGGCAACTATTTGGTCAGAGATCGTTTTGAACCGCTCCAGTTGTTCCAGTGCGGCAACCACAGGTTTTCGCGCATTCAATGCGACGAGTTTTGAAACATCACCCACGGCATCCCTTGCGCTCACCTGCCGTCTGTCCAGCTCGTTTTCGATGTGCGTCATCGTTGCAGCGTCGGATTCCGCAATGTGAGGAGCTTGAAGGACTTGCATCTCGCGCACGGCCAAGACAGCTTTGGCGACGAGCAATTCGACGCGGCAACGGTCCTTTTGCGGTACGGTACCCGCGACAGATTCGATTGACTTTCGAAAGCCATCGGCAGCTTCTCGCGACGCACCGAAAGACAAGCGCTGTGCCTTGAGATTGGTATTCTCGACGGCTAGTTCGAGGATGCTTCGATCAAGAGCGAGGTATTCCGAAAAGTGACGCTTGAAGTCATCGAGCAACCGGATCTCAACTGGATAGTGGAGACTGCGCAGTAGTGAGGTTAGCGACAGAGTGTCGTTTTCGACGAGGCGCGAGGTTTGCTCCGCCTCGCGCGCAAACGCGATGGATGCTTCGTCGGTTTCCGCCATGACGGCGCGATTGGAGGCATCCACCGCCTTGCCGAATTGAATTCGGAGATCGGCTGCAGTGTGGCGTGCTTGGTCGAGCTCGACGAAAGCAGGTATGTCTTTTCGGCAACCTGGGCTTAGCGCCAGCGCGATAAGTGCGACAATGAGCGTGAAAATATGAACATTCCGAACCATTGAAACAAATCCTCTGAGGCGCCTCACGGGCGAAAGCTACCACGACGCGACGGTCAATCGGCGTCAAAGCTATTGGCAACGCTCATCGCGAGTGCGTCGGTTAGGTGGCCGACGGTAGCCGCCCAGATGAGCCCAGGTTCACCGACGTTGTATTTCACGGGAGCGCCACCGGGACATAGCAGCCGCCCCCCGCGCTTGACCAAATCATGACGCTACGGCCGCAGACCTTGACGGAAGACCGCACACGCAGGGTCCCATACTGACTGTGCCAGGTGCCAAACGCCACCGGCAGGAGTTTGTCAAATATGTCCATGTCGCTATCCATCCCCCTCCGCATCTCAATTGTCGCTGCATCGAGACCGCAACCGAGACCGGTCAGAGCCATTTACCGCGGCATTCCGGTCAGTTTGGAGCGAGTCACGGTGTCACGCACAGCCACCCTCAGTGGGCAACATCCTGCCACGTACCTGTATCGCGGCGTTCAGTTTACTCCCTCAGCTGCCGCGGCAAGCCTGCCCGCTCGGAACGTTCGTCCTGCCGATGAAAGAGTGCAAATGATGTACCGCGGACATCGAGTTGGTTGATTGCCGCCTTGATGCTTGAGGAGCGCAAACTCGACACGAACGAACGTGTCGTTTGGGCAAGAGAAGGTCAACCATGATATCAAAAATCAGTTGTTCGAATTCCGATCCAAGCGGGTTATTAGGTTGCGTTGTGATTCTGGAGCCGGGCGCAAAGTGGCCCGAGCAGGTTTTCGCGACCGTTCCCTATCGAGACGGTGTAGTTGTTCTCGGTGAGTCCTCAAGCGAACCACTCGACACATTCATTACTAGACTGAACGCGCAGTGCGCGCTCATGGCCGCCAGCGGCATAGCATTCAGGGCAGCCATCGTTGCTTGCAACGACGATGAACCGGTACAGGAAACTTTCCGGGAAATGCTTGCGTCGGATATCGTGGAACACGTGTTTGCCGAGCGTGACTACCCAGTGATTTTCGTACGCAATGGTGGTTCCCAGTCAACATCTTGACACGATCTTGATGCCGCGTGCCCCAAAGTTGACACCATCGTGACGGCGAATGCAGTACATACCAACTGTACGGAGTCCCAATGCTCGCCGCGTCTAGGATCTCACCCCGCCAGCGCTATGCTATGTTCGCAATTGCATTCCTCGTGCTCGCGGTGGTCGGAAATTGGTTTTGGAGTCTTCGCCAAGAACGTGTGGACTTGCTCGGACTTCCGACCCAAGAGCGGCAGGCCCTATACAAACGCACTCTCGAAACACTTGAGTCCGTATGCGTGAGCGCGGCCGGATCTGAAATCAAGGATTATTGTCGCAAGCAGGCTCAGTTCATCGCTCGCTTTCCGGAATGTGATGCGGCTTGCGAAGCCGCCTGTCGAAGCCTTGCCCCAAGGCCTACGAAATAGCGCGACAAATACATCGAGAGATTGGTCCAGAGTGTTCCTGCGATATCCCAATTCTCACGCACCCACGCAAACCACGAGAACCTGATATGAGCGACCTACTATTCATTGCCACAGCCATTGGCTTTTTTGGGCTGTCCGTCGCCTACACGTACGGATGCGAAAAGCTTCGAGGAGTCAAACATGACTGATACCATTTGGATTGGCGCGGTGACACTGATGGTGTTCGGCTACCTGCTTTATGCCTTGCTTCTACCGGAGAAGTTCTAGCCATGACTCCCCTAGCGACGTTTCAGATCGCCCTGTTTTTCGCTCTATTGTTGCTAATCACGAAGCCACTCGGAACGCACATGGCGCGCGCGTTCGCGGGAGAGAAGACATTTCTTCACCGCGGCCTCGGCTGGCTCGAACGTGGTACCTACCGAGCGCTGGGTATCGACCCCGAACAGAATATGAAATGGACGACCTACGCCGTCGCCATGCTCATGTTCTCACTCGCCTCACTCGTGTTTACCTACGCTGCGCTTCGCCTGCAGGGGTTTCTGCCGCTGAACCCCCAGCACCTCGGCGCCAAGCAAATGACGCCGGATCTCGCGTTCAATACAGCGGTGTCGTTTACCACGAACACCAACTGGCAAAGCTACTCGCCCGAGATCAGCGTTTCCTACTTCTCGAACATGGTGGCCCTCGCCATCCACAACTGGGCATCTGCGGCAGTCGGAATTGCCATTGCAGTGGCGGTAATTCGTGGCTTCGCTCGAAGGAACGCCGATGGTATCGGCAACTTCTGGGCAGACGTGGTGCGTTGCACCCTGTATGTTCTGTTACCGATAGCTTTCGTTGGAGCCGTCGTGTTTATCGCGATGGGCGTTCCGCAGAACTTCGACCCCTACACGATCGTCGCGACTCTCGAGGGGGGTAAGCAGACAATCGCTCAGGGGCCAGTTGCTTCGCAAGAGATTATCAAACAATTGGGCACGAACGGCGGAGGATTCTTCAACGCCAATTCTGCGCATCCCTTCGAAAACCCAACGCCGCTATCGAACTTCTTCACGCTCGTCCTGATTTGGAGCATTCCCGCTGCCATCACCTATACGTTTGGTAAGATGGTGGGCAACACCAAGCAGGGCTGGGCAATCTTCGGCGCCATGGCTGCGCTCGCGCTGGCTGGTATGGTCGTTTGCACTGCTGCTGAGCAAGCGGGAACGCCTCATCTTGCCAACGCCCACATCGAAACCGCTGCTTCCGGGCTGCAGTCGGGCGGCAACATGGAGGGCAAGGAGGTTCGCTTCGGCATCGCTGCCTCAGCGTTGTTTGCGACCGTCACGACGGGAGCTTCCTGCGGTGCGGTCAATTCAATGCACGATAGCTTCACGCCCATTGGCGGGTTGGTACCACTGTTCAACATGCTCACGGGTGAAGTGATCTTTGGCGGCGTGGGCGCGGGGCTTTACGGCATGCTCATGTATGCGGTATTGGCTGTCTTCATAGCGGGGCTGATGGTCGGCAGGACGCCCGAGTACCTCGGTAAGAAGATCGAGAAGTTCGAAGTGCAAATGGCCATGCTTGCGATGCTGATTCTAACGGCAAGCGTGCTTGGTTTCACTGCGCTTTCCAGTGTCATCGAGCTGCCGAAGGAAGGCATACTCGCCGGGCTCAACACTTGGACCGGTAGCGCCTACGGCGCCAGTGACACCGTGTATGGGGCGGCGACCGGTAACCTCAATAATGCTGGCCCTCACGGTTTCAGCGAGATTTTCTATACCTACGCCTCCGGCACAGGCAACAACGGCTCGGCCTTCGCCGGAATCACAGCGAACACACCTTGGTACAATACGACGATCGGCCTTGCAATGCTGATCGGCCGTTTCTTGATGATCGTGCCGCTCTTAGCCATGGCTGGGGCATTAGCCAAGAAGACCCTGGTACCCGCATCGTCCGGAACCTTCCCGACCGATACGACGACCTTCGCGGCTCTGCTCGTCGGTATCGTCATCATCGTCGGTGCGCTTACCTACATCCCAGGGCTAGCGCTTGGGCCAGTCGTCGAACACTTCAAGATGCACGCGCTTGCCACCCACTAACGGACATATTGTCATGACTATCGACAGTGCAACCATGATTGCCAAGTCTCCTGCAGCACCAACCCTTGGGCTCAGCGCTCCAACCCAGGTGGTGCGCCCCAAGAATGCACCGCGCGCGTTGTTCGATCCAACCATCGTAAGACGCGCGATAAAGGACGCGTTCGTCAAGCTCGATCCGCGTTTGGTGGCAAAGAACCCAGTGATGTTCGTGGTCGAGGTCGGCAGCGTTGTCACCACGTACTTTTGGATCCGTGGCCTCGTCACTCACGCACCGAACACGCTCTTCGTTGGGCAAGTAACGCTGTGGCTTTGGTTCACAGTCGTATTTGCCAACTTCGCGGAAGCGATGGCTGAAGGCCGCGGCAAGGCGCAAGCCGATGCTCTGCGCAAGACCAAGACCGATACGCTGGCGCGGCGCCTTGTCAACGGAACAAGAGAGGAGCTCGTTGCAGCGCCCAAGCTTGCCAAGGGCGATCTCTTCCTGTGCGAGACTGGGGACATGATCGCTGCTGACGGCGAAATAGTCGAAGGGATTGCCAGCGTAGACGAGTCGGCCATCACTGGCGAATCCGCGCCAGTGATCCGCGAGAGCGGCGGCGACCGAAGCGCTGTCACTGGAGGCACGCGGGTCCTGTCAGACCGAATCGTGGTCCGCGTGACGCAGGATCCTGGCCATAGCTTTCTCGATCGCATGATCGCGCTGGTCGAGGGTGCGAAGCGTCAGAAGACTCCGAACGAGATCGCTCTATCCATTTTGCTCGCAGGGCTAACCATCATTTTCTTAGCTGCCACCGTAACGCTGCTTCCGTTCGCTCAGTACGCTGCGGGAAAGACCGGCAACGTCCCGAGTATTACTGTGCTCGTCGCGCTCCTCGTCTGCCTCATTCCGACGACGATTGGTGGCCTCCTCAGTGCCATTGGCATAGCGGGTATGGACCGCGTTATGCAACACAATGTGCTTGCCATGAGTGGCAAGGCGGTCGAGGCTGCGGGCGATGTCGACACATTACTCCTCGATAAGACGGGAACGATCACTCTTGGCAACCGCCAGGCCACCGATTTCTACCCCGCGAACGCAGTGAATATCAACGAGGTCGCTCGGGTCGCACAATTGGCGTCGCTTGCCGACGAGACACCCGAAGGACGCAGCATCGTCGTGCTTGCCAAAGAGAAACACGGCATAGCGGCGCAGGAGTTACCAGACCTCGGTGACGCGCAGTTCGTCGAATTCACGGCCCAAACACGGATGAGTGGCGTTGACCAAGGCAAGCGACAAATCCGCAAGGGTGCAGCGGATAGCGTCAGGAAGTTCGTCGAGGCGCACGGAGGAGTTTTTCCAGCAGATGTTCAATCGACAGTCAACCGGGTTAGTCGCGAGGGTGGAACGCCGCTAGTCGTGGCCGAAAATTCACGCGTCCTCGGCGTCATTCATCTAAAGGACGTCGTCAAAGGCGGGATGAAGGAGCGCTTTGCACAATTGCGCGAAATGGGCATCAAGACAGTGATGATCACCGGTGATAACCCACTCACTGCGGCGGCGATTGCTGCCGAGGCAGGCGTCGATGACTTCATGGCCGAAGCAACGCCGGAGATGAAGCTCGCCTACATTCGTTCGGAACAGGCAGGCGGGCGGCTAGTGGCCATGACCGGCGACGGCACGAACGATGCACCTGCACTTGCACAGGCGGACGTCGGCGTCGCGATGAATAGCGGTACTCAGGCCGCGAAGGAGGCCGGCAACATGGTTGACCTCGATTCGAACCCAACGAAACTTATCGAGGTGGTCGAGATTGGCAAGCAAATGCTGATGACCCGCGGATCGCTCACCACGTTTAGCATTGCCAACGATGTGGCCAAGTACTTCGCCATCATCCCGGCGATGTTCTTCGTTACTTACCCTGAGCTTGGCAAGCTGAACTTCATGCACCTGTCCAATCCGCAATCGGCCGTATTGGCTGCCGTGATCTTCAATGCATTGATCATTGTAGCTTTGATCCCACTGGCGCTTCGCGGCGTGGCGTATCGACCATCGAATGCAATCGCAATTCTCCGAAGGAATCTGCTCATTTACGGGGTAGGCGGAGTCATCGCACCGTTCCCTGCCATTTGGGTCATTGACCGTCTTCTCGTCGCATTGAGGCTCGCTTGAACATGAAACAACTACGTCCTGCGATTATCCTGACGCTATTCTTCATCATCGTTACCGGGATTGCGTTTCCGGTCGTGGTATGGGCCATCGGGCGAGTCGCCTTCCCAAGCCAGGCCGAAGGAAGCTTGATTCGCGATGCCAGCGGAAAGGTTATCGGCTCCGCGTTGCTTGGCCAGAGCTTTACCAAGCCCGAGTACTTTCACCCTCGGCCGTCGGCGGCGGGGGCGGGCTACGACGCTGCGAACTCAAGTGGCACAAATCTCGGCCCAACGAGCGATAAACTCGTCAACGGAATCAAGGACGACCCCGCCACTAAGGAAGTCGACGAAACCTACCTCGGCTTCGGCGATCTGGCCCAAGCCTACCGTGCCGAAAACGGACTAGCCACAGACGCGATGATCCCCGCCGACGCCGCTACACGATCGGCAAGTGGTTTGGATCCTCACATCAGTCCGGCAAACGCCGCGCTACAGGTTGCGCGCGTTGCGAAAGCACGCAACTTGGGCGTTGACAAAGTGCGGGACGTTGTAAAACAGCATACAATCGGACGCGCGCTTGGTCTGTTTGGGGAGCCAACGGTCAACGTTTTGCTCGTGAACCTGGCCCTAGACCGGCTGAAATAATCAAGCGACGATTCTGGACGTCGATCGCGTGGTGGGAGCCGAAGCGCCACACGTCGAGGACTGCGAACAGCGGGCATCAGACTGGTTGCGGGCCGCTGCCGGTGGCCACAACATTGTGAACTGCGTTCGCGGCTCGAGATCGCCGCCGAGCGCCCGTCGAACTTCTCGACTTAGTAGCAGCCCGACGCCACTGACGATGCCTCGACGATAACATTGTAGTGCCTGTCATGGGGTGAGAGACCCACGATTGGGATACGTCCCCCTTGGCTGGAACGACAAAAAATTGCCAGCAGGCCCAAATGGGCAGGCGGAGGGACTTATGCCGCACCTTCAAGCGCATTAGGAACCCAGATTGTATCATGACTTCGCGTCACGTAATGATCGGGGAAGTGCTGGCGGGGCGGTATCGAATCGATCGCGAACTCGGTGCGGGCGCCATGGGCGTCGTCTACGCCGCATGGCATCTGGAACTTGACCGCCCAGTCGCGCTCAAAATCGTGACAGCGCCAGTAGCCGACGTCGCGGCAGCAACGACGCGCTTTCGAAGGGAAGTTCGCGCAGCTGCGAAGATTCGCAGCGAACACGTGGCCAGAGTACTCGACGTTGGGGCTTTGGAAAGTGGCCGGCCTTACATGGTACTTGAATTGTTGGAGGGCAATGATCTCGAATGCGAATTGGCGCGCCGAGGTCCGGTCTCGGTTTCTGAAGCCGTCGACTACGTTCTGCAGACGATTGAAGCCCTCGCCGAAGCGCATGCAGCGGGGATCGTACATCGCGACCTGAAGCCGGCGAACCTTTTTTTGGCAGAGCGCCCCGACAAGACCCGAATCATAAAGGTGCTCGATTTCGGAATATCCAAGTCGATTCTTGGTGACTCTGCAGCGGGTCAGCTGTCGCTCACTCAGACCGGCATGATGATGGGGTCACCCATGTACATGTCACCTGAACAGATGCAATCGAGCCGCGACACGGATGCCCGGTGCGATATTTGGGCATTGGGGATAGTCTTATATC
>Ga0302322_100006408_pt1 | contig 10432 bp, 7 predicted proteins | sample Fen_T0_2_FD_203757 | JGI IMG/M metagenome (GOLD analysis project Ga0302322, IMG submission 203757) | Peat permafrost microbial communities from Stordalen Mire near Abisko, Sweden - Fen_T0_2 | ecosystem: Environmental > Terrestrial > Soil > Wetlands > Permafrost | place: Sweden: Abisko... | reverse complement strand
GTAAAAAAGGGAACCTGTGGGGCAAACGCTTTTTAATTTCATCAACAGAAAATACAGGAGGTTGAGAAGGATCATAAACCGGGATATCTCTTTTCGAAAGAGCCTTTTTCATTTCCAGTCTCATAAGTTTAGCCAACTTTGTGTTGGCGCTATGGCCGGGACGAGTTGCAACCACCTTTCCTTTTATCGGATGACCGACAAGAGCCAAATCACCAAGAATGTCAAGAAGCTTATGACGGGCAGGTTCATTTGGGTAACGTAACTCCGTGCTGTTCAGAATCCCTGCAGTGTGAGTACTTATTCCCGGGCGATTGAATAGTTTTGCGATACGATCCAGTTCTGATTGTTCAACTTCTTTTTCAAGTATAACAATTGCATTATCAAGATCACCGCCTTTTATGAGTCCCATATTAAAAAGAGGCTCCAGTTCATGAAAAAACACGAATGTCCTGCTTTTGCTGATGTCTTTTTCAAAATGATCAATATTATCGAGAATAGAATACTGGTTACCAAGTATTTTGGAGTTGTAATCAATAAGAACATTGACGCTGAAATGATCATCCGGATATACAATAAGATCGACCCCGTGCTCTTCATCAGAGAAAGTAATCTTCTGTTTTACAACAAAATAATTCCTGTCTTCCTTCAGGTCAATGATACCTGCTTCTTTAATAGCGTCTACAAACGTCGATGATGACCCACCCATAATCGGAGCCTCCGGACCATTCAATTCTATCAGTGCATTATCAACCTGTAAGCCATGAAAAGCAGCCAGAACGTGCTCTATAGTTGAGACAGAAGCATTGTTCTGAACAAGCGTTGTCCCACGCGAGGTATCAGTTACATGTTCAGCCAGTGCATCAATTACAGGTTTCCCGGGAAGATCAACTCTGCAAAATTTATATCCATGATTGGCCGGAGCCGGCTTGAAAGTTATTATCACATCGATACCGGTATGTAACCCTTTTCCGGTCAGACTTATTTCTTTTGCAAGTGTCCTTTGTTTTTCACTCATCAACTTCAAATATTAGTTTAAATTCCGGGTACAAAAAAAAGAAAAATATTTCGAACAATCCAGAAAAATCTCTTATAACTGAATTTAATACAACATATTCAATTCCGACCGGAGAGTAAAACTACTTCTTTTTCAGTGATTCCAACTCTTTTTCAAGAGTATCAATTTTAACTTTCAGATCGGGCAACCGTTTGAAAATTACTGAAGATCTCAGAAACTGTTTTAATTCTATTGCGGGAGTTCCAATAAGAACCGTATTCTCTTCTTTAATTTCACCCAGAATACCTGACTGAGCTCCTATTTTAGTGCCATTGGCAATCTGAATATGGCCGTTAATTGCAACCTGTCCTCCAATCATACAATTCTTTCCGATTTTTGTTGATCCTGCAACCCCCGTCTCAGCGGCCATTACAGTATTCTCCCCTATCTCCACATTATGACCGATCTGAATGAGATTATCAAGCTTAACTCCTTTATGTAAAATTGTGGATCCCATTGTTGCCCTGTCGATAGTAACGTTTGCTCCGATCTCTACATTATCTTCGATTACGACATTCCCGATCTGAGGAATTTTCTTGTACTCACTTCCATCCTGCGGAGCAAATCCGAACCCGTCGCTGCCTAAAACTGCTCCTGCATGAATAATACAACCCTGGCCAACGGTACATTCATGATAAATTGTGACGCCCGGATAGATTATAGTGTTTTTTCCTACTTTTGAGTTATCCCCGAGAACAACATGTGGATAAAGAGAACAGCCATCCCCTACAATACAATTTTCGCCAATTGAAACAAAAGGTCCGATATAAACATCTGTTCCGATTTTTGCAGTTGGTTCAATAACTGCTGTCGGATGAATACCTTTCTTCTTAGGCCTGGCCTCTTCTACAAGTGTTAACAGAGATGCAAAAGCTTCATATGAATTTTCTACTTTAATAATTGTCGCCGTAATCCTGGAGGATGGGATAAAACTTTTATTTACAAGGACTACGGATGACTTTGTAGTATAGATATAGTGTTCATATTTCGGATTAGCGAGAAATGATAATGCTCCGGTTTGCCCGTCTTCTATTTTGGCAACTGTATTAACTTTAATCTCAGGGTCACCTTCAATTTCCCCTTTTAAAAATCCGGCTATTGTTGCAGCAGTAAATTCCATGATATTTATTTTTTAATTATCGGCATTCTTTTGGATAGCAAAGGAAGTACTTTGTAATTCTCTCGGATAGGAATCGATGATCGAACATATCAGAAACTGTTGTTATATCTGCTGTTTTCCCATTCTTAAGTACAATTTTAACATCGGTAGCTTCAGGTGTATAGGCCAGATTTGAGATACTGTCTGTAAAAACATAGTATCCTTCAAGTGCCGGTCCGACTTTCATTAATTTCCCGGCCAGTGTTTTGAGATCTTTCACCCTATCGCGATGAAATGGTTCATTTTGCAACTCAATGGCAAACAGGTCTCTGCGTATTAATCTACCCGACAAGTCTGAAAGAACCCTGTCGGAATGATCAGCCCAGTATTTCGCAGCAACCAGAATATCGGTATCATCGAGCCGGGTAAAATTTGATGCAATCAATCCTGAAGGGAAGTTACCCTTTTCGGCAAGATCATCCTGGCATATCTTATTGTAAAGAAAAAATCTGAGTGCAGGAGTCGCATAGAGATCTGCTCCTTCATTTGCAAGTTCTTTTGCCCTTCTGAGTATGTTAACAAGCAGGCTTTCAGATGACAGGACAGTCTTATGCATATAAACCTGCCAGTACATCAGTCTCCTTGCAATAATAAAATTCTCAAGTGAATAGATCCCTTTCTCATCAATAACCAGTCTGTCATCCACAACATTCAGCATTCGGATAATTCTTTCTGATCCTACTGAACCTTCAATAACCCCTGTAAAAAAACTGTCTCTACCCAGATAATCGAGGCGGTCCATATCAACCTGACCTGAAATAAGTTCATGCAGGAATTTTCTGGGATAAGTTCCCCGGAATATTTTTATTGCAAGGGTAAGTTTTCCATCATACTGCTCATTTAATTTTCGCATAAGCAAAAGCGAAAGATCTTCATGAGTGATGCCACCAATTATTGAAGTTTCAAGAGCATGAGAGAAAGGGCCATGCCCGGCATCATGAAGAAGTATTGCAATAAGAGTGGCTTCTTCCTCCCCGGGTGATATAACAACTCCCTTGCTTCTGAGAGTCCGGATAGCCATATGCATAAGATGCAAAGCTCCCAATCCATGCTGAAACCTGCTGTGATTTGCTCCGGGATATACAAAACTTGTTAATCCAAGCTGCTTAATGTTTCTTAAACGCTGAAACCACGGATGTTCAATGAGGTCAAAAATAAAATCTCCCGGAATGCTGATAAAGCCATAAACCGGATCATTAATAATTTTAAGCTTGTTTGTAAGATAAGCCACCTGAAAATATTTAGTTACAAAAATAGGAATTTGTTTTGGAAAGCAAGAAGACGGAAGACGGAAGTTGGAAGACGGGAGTTGGAAGACGGAAGTCTGAAGACGGAAGATAGGAAAATCTTTAAATAATAAATTGTTTTACAGCTACCATTATAAGCCCGGGGATCCCACGCTTTGCTACTAATGACAACATTCTGTATCTCGCTGATTATTTATTATTTACAAATTCATATTGGCTAACATTTCATTTTTTTAAGCCATGAAGTGGCTAAATATGAATAACCCCCGGTGCAACCGGGGGTGGATGACTAACTATCTGAGCTCAAGCCCTGAAAGGGCTTAATAAACATATTCAGCTCCTTCAGAGCTGATAGTTATAGTGAGGTTATTTCACCCCCGGTTGCACCGGGGGTTATTAATATATGGCTCTTTCAGAGCCACTTGTCATAATGGCAGGAGTGCAAAAAATAATTGAATCAACCCACGGGATGACATCATTATTGTTTAGAGGTTTAGGAGGGAGAATTGCCAATTCGCTCCCGCGAATCGGCAATTCTCCCTCCCAGTTCCCCCAAAAAAGTTGTCATCCCGAACGAAGTGAGGGATCCCTTTATCATCTTTATACTTTCATAATCAATCACTTGCCACTTCATACTATAGTTTTGAGCCCTTATAAGAAATGTTTCCCAAAAATAAATTTGGAAATCTCAATCAATTAGTTTTATATTTGTACTGTATTAGTTATGTAGTACACTAAAACAGTAATAATACAACTTATGATACAGATTAAAGACCTCAATTTTGCTTATCCCGGACAGCAGGCTCTATTCAAGAGCTTGTCGGTGCATTTGGAAGCAGGAAGTATAACCGGACTGCTTGGGAAAAACGGAGCCGGGAAAACGAGTCTTCTAAAACTGCTTATAGGATTGCTTCACCCCCAATCTGGAAATGTTTCTGTTCAGGGTCAGAAACCTATGAATAGAAATGTATCATTTCTTGAGAATGTTTTTTTTGTTCCTGAGGAATTTTACTTCCCGGCCATCTCCATTACTGAGTATCAAAAAGCGAATACACCATTTTATCCCAATTTCGACCATGAGATGATGGAGAGGATTTTAGTCGATTTTGAACTTCAGAAGGAAAATAATCTGCAGCGCCTGTCTTTCGGACAAAAGAAAAAATTTCTAATTGCCTTCTCTCTTGCTACCCGCTGTCCTCTGCTCGTATTAGATGAGCCTACAAACGGACTCGACATCCCGTCGAAATCGCTATTCCGGAAAATACTCGCAGGATCAATTGATACAAACCAGCTGGTAATAATATCTACTCATCAGGTAAAAGATGTTGAAAACCTGATCGATAAAATAATTATTCTCGATAAAGGAAGGGTGATCTTTCAGGAAAATATTGCAGATATATCTCAAAAAGTTTCCTTTATATCAGGCACCTCAGCTGACCTCCCCGGAGCAATTTACAGTGAACAGATACCAGGAGGATACAGAATAATAGCGTCGGACAGGCATACAGAGACAGAGGTAGATATTGAATTGCTTTTCAATGCCATTACAAACGGTAAAAAAATAGTATAGTTATGCAAAAGGGTAATCTGTTTTCAGCCAACCGCTTTATTCTTCTTATAAAGCATTCATTGATAGTCAATAAAAAACTTATCGGAATATCTGTTGCAGGAGTTACTGGTACTTTATTTATTGCACTGTTCTTCTTTCAATCGGTTTTTAGTTTCCAAAACTGGACGAATCTCTCAACCACGATATTCTTTCTCTTTTGTTATGTCTCGCTTGGGGGAATGTACACCAGCCAGTCCTTCCCTGCGTTCAGATCAAAGGGGAAAAGTCTGGGTTACCTGATGCTTCCTGCAAGCTCATTCGAGAAGTTTATTTATGAATTCCTCGTAAGAATAGTTGCACTGATTCTGCTTTTCCCTATTCTTTTCTGGATAGTTGCCAATGCTGAAGGCTCTATTATTCATCATTATATTCCTAAACTGGTCAGCTACAGATTTTCATTTTCACAAGGAATCCCTGAATTTATAAGTAAATGGAAAATGAGTGGGTGGGATGTAAGTACAGTTGTTCAGGTTTGCTTATTTGTATATTTCTCAACCTTTACAGGAGCATGTCATTTTTCAAAATCGCCCCGGATAAAAACTCTGTTTACACTATCGGTTATCATAGCCGGATATACTTTATTTACTTATCTACTATTCAAGGGGTTAAATCTGAAAGATTTCAGAAACCCCGATAATGAAATACTCTTCATCAAGAGCAAGGAGGGAATAAAGGCCGCTTTGTCAATAGGCTGGATGATTGTGAATTTGACACTTCTTTCAATAGCATGGTTCCGTTTTAAAGAGAAGGAGGTATAAATTATGGAATTTATAAATACTAAAGGAATTTTTCTTCAGATTGCCGACAGCATATCGGAGAAAGTGATCGAGGGGAAATATCCCCCTGGTGAGAAGATCCCTTCTGTGAGGGACCTGGCTGCCGAGATGGGTGTCAATCCAAATACGGTAATGCGAACTTACAGTGAACTGCAGATGCGAGGCATAATTGATAATAAGCGTGGAGTGGGCTATTATGTAAGTACAGATGCAGTTAGTATTGTCATTCAATGGAAGAAAAAGGAGTTTTTCGATATAGACTTGCCAGTAATAGTGAAGCAAACCAAAATCATGAATATCAGTTACGAAGAACTTAAACCTTATTTCAGTTCAACAAATAATCCGGGAAAAAATGAAAACAAGTAAAATCATTTTTATAACACTTCTCAGTTCCATTGCTATAATAATATTGGTGGTAATGATTAGTCTCCGCTTAAACGGTCAGAGATGGAGTGAATATGATAACAAATTGAAAGTCAATAAGAAACCTTTACAAACTTTCAGTGTATTGTGTATAGATAACAGTGACAAATTAACAGTAACCGGAAGTGAAACTTCATATATTGAGGTGTCAACACCGGAGAAAGACGCAACACCTGTTGTCGATTATACAACAAAAGGGGATACTTTGATGCTAACCGGTATTCACAATGCCCCAAATTCACCGGTCTTTGTCAAAATCTATATTTCAAAGGAAGTAAAAACGATCAAACTGGAAAATTCAGATATAATGATAGGTCAGTATAATTCAGACAATTTATCGCTAAATCTCGCCAGCAGTAAAGCGTATTTCTTAATCAACAAAGTAAATAGTACGAGAATTGGAACATTGCAGATCTCTGCCAGAAACATATCATCAGTCACTTTAAATTCAATGATTATCGACACTTTAGGTGTTGTATTACAGAATTCAACCGTAACCATGGCTGTATCTGCAAACACAGTAAGCGGAACTCTGTCAGATCGTTCAAAACTATTTATCAATCAACCCGGGGAGATCTCTCTAAAAAGAGATCCTACCAGCAGAATTTTTATGTATAACTAATGAGATTCCGCAAACCAGCATAGCTAAATATGCTGTACAACATTAAATTATTATGTAACATTTGAAATAAATTCCGTCTTTATCATGTCAAATGCAAGAATCGGTGATACTCTTCATTCCTAAACTGAGAATATATGAAAATTGAGATTCAGGGACTTAACAAAATATATCCGAACGGCAATCACGCATTAAAAGATATAAACCTTGAATTCGGTACCGGTATGTTCGGACTCCTTGGACCAAACGGTGCCGGGAAATCAAGTCTCATGAGAATAATGGTTACACTTATGAAGCCGTCCTCCGGACTAGTGTTGGTTGACGGTATGGATATCCAGAAACACAGAAAAGAACTTCGGAAAATGCTTGGTTACCTCCCACAGGACTTCAGGTTTTTTACTTCCCTGAAAACATGGGAATTTCTTGACTATTCAGGTTCGCTTGCCGGTCTGAAAAACAGAAGGGAAAGACTCACGGAAGTTGACAGGTTGCTCGACCAGGTGGGACTTCTGGAGGTACGCGACAGACAGGCAAACAGATTATCAGGTGGGATGAAACGACGTTTGGGAATAGCCCAGGCTCTTATTGGAAGTCCCAGGATCATTGTTGTCGATGAGCCTACTACAGGTCTTGATCCCGATGAAAGGATCCGTTTCAGGAATATTCTCTCTCAGTTAACCCAGCACGATGTTACAATTATCCTATCAACCCACATTGTAGGTGACATATCCTCCACATGCCAGGGAATGGCTTTGCTCAATAAAGGGGAACTGGTCTTTTCAGGCTCTCCGGAGAATCTGGTAAAAAATGCTGAAGGACACGTGTTTAAACTTAACCTTAGCCCCTATGAATACGAAAAGGTAAAAGAAAGATATAACGTAATCTCAACTATTCCGGTTGAATCGGGATGGGAAGTACAGATCGTTTCTGATGAAGCTCCGGAATACGCTTCAACAAGTATTATCCCGAATATTGAACATGCTTATGTTTACTTTATGGAGCATAAATTACAAGCCGATATCAATGACTAATAATTAAACCATTATGGAATTTCTTCATAACGTAAGTACCGTTGCAAAGTATGAAGCGAAAACATTAAGGAGAAGCTGGTTTTTCAGAATTTTCTCACTTGGAGCTCTGTTCATATTTACAATTATTAATATTGGTTTCTTTTCGCCAATAGGTGACGAATCGTGGGACATGGTGTCTATTTCATCATGTTTACCACTCTTCAATTTGTACCTTTTGAATATTGCACAGTCAATAGTTGTCATTTTTCTTGCAGCTGACTTTCTGAAACGCGACAAAAAGGTCGACACCAATGAGGTTCTTTATACCAGGTCGATGTCGAATTTCGAATATGTGATTGGTAAAACTTGGGGAATTCTGCGTCTTTTCCTTGGACTTGACATAATAATATTAGCAATCGGTCTGCTTATGAACATCATTTCAAAAAGTATGTCGATTGATTATATATCATATATCTCATATCTGCTGATTATTTGTGTTCCAACAATAGTTTTCAGTCTTGGACTTGCTTTTGTACTTATGTCACTCCTTCGTAACCAGGCCATTACTTTTCTGATTCTGTTGGGTATTGCAGCTCTCGACATGTTCTACCTCTGGTTCAGAATGGGATCAATATTCGACTATATGGCTTTTGGGGTTCCCGTTTTCAAATCGGCAGTCATCGGGTTTGATAATCTTGGTTTTATTGTGAATCAAAGACTCCTTTACTTTTTCCTTGGTATGGCCCTTGTATCAGCAACCATATTGCTTTTCAACCGTTTACCTCAGTCAAAATTTCACAGAACTCTGACATATTTATTCTTAATTGTTTTCACAGCAGGTTCAGCCGTTTGCGGGTACAATGTATACTCTGTTTATAGCATTTCAATGGACAACAAGAGCCTGGTTATTGAGACAAACCGGAAGTTTGAAAATAAAAATTTTCCAACCACTATTAAAGCTTCAATAGATTTTATTCATAAAGGAGAATCATTTGAAGCCACAGCAAATCTTATAATTCAGAATGACAATAAAGATCCTCTGAGCAGTTATATATTTTCTCTGAATCCTTCATTAAATGTAAATAAGATAACAAGCGGAGGTAAGAATTTAGCTTTCACAAAAACAAATCATATAATTGAAATAGACCCGGGAAGAAAACTGGATCACGGTCAAGTTGATAGTGTGGAGATCTCATATTCAGGAAGTATAAATGAGTCATTCTGCTATCCGAAGTATGACGACAATATTAAAGAGACAGCTTACAGGATTACCTTACTGAACGTTCACAAACGACAGGCTTTCCTTGATAACGACTATGTTCTTCTGACTCCTGAAACTCATTGGTATCCTGTTTCTGCATTAAATTATTATCCAACAAACCCGGCTCGAATCAAGATAGATTTTACCAGCTACACCCTTCGTGTAAAAACAGAAAAAGGACTTGTCGCTGTTTCACAGGGGAAAAAGAGTTATGACGATCAGTTTAGCATTTTCAAACCCGAAAGTCCCTTAACAGGAATCACCCTAGCAATTGGAAATTATAAATCCGACACTCTGAAAGTTGATTCGGTAAATTATATCAGCTACTATTTTCCGGGGAACAACTATTATAAAAAGGATCTTGCTCTGATTAAAGACACTCTTCCAAACCTTATTTCTGGAATTATGCGGGAGCTGGAAACAAATTTCTCGACCAAATATCCTTTTAAGACTCTCAATCTGGTTGAGGTTCCGGTTCAGTTTTATTCTTTCCCGAAGAACAACACACAAACCAGAGCCGAGGTGCAGCCTTCGATGGTTCTGCTTCCTGAGAAATTATCTACAATCGAGAATGCAGGTTTCTATAAGCAGTTTACACGACAGAAAAAGAGAAACGTAAGAAACAACCAAATCGTAACAGATAAAGAATTACAGGTCAGGCTTTTCAATACGTTTGTGCGCAATGCTTTTATCAGTGGGGAAAATTTCAGGTTCAGAAACGGAGTTGCATCAAACGAACCAACCAGATATCGTTTGGGGCCAAGTTTCTATTTCTTTAAAAATAATTTCTACTCCTCAGATTATCCTGTTATTAATGCTGTTTTTGAATCGCATCTGCAACAAATCTCACAGGCAGGTCCCCGTACAGGATTCTCTGCAATGCTTGGTGCACTTTCTGATAATGATAAAGCAAACCTCATTCTTAAAGAATCCAGCTTTAAGGATCTCCTTGCTAAAAATCCTCTCGGAGATACAATTAGAACTGTTCTTACTGTTAAAGGCGACTGGTTCTTCAATCTTTTAAGGTCGAAGGCCGGGATTGAGGAATTCAAGACCTGGTTCGCACAATATATTGATGATCATAAGTTTAAAAGCGTTGATATTCTGCAGTTCAATGCAGATGTAAAAGATAAATTCGGATTTGAATTCTTTCCTTACCTGAATGACTGGTACAATGGAAAAGAACAACCCGGTTTTCTTATCGATAAGGTTCAGGCTAATGAGATAGTCGTTGGAGACAGGTCGAGATACCAGGTTACTTTCATTGCTTCAAA
>Ga0302322_100006407_pt1 | contig 10432 bp, 9 predicted proteins | sample Fen_T0_2_FD_203757 | JGI IMG/M metagenome (GOLD analysis project Ga0302322, IMG submission 203757) | Peat permafrost microbial communities from Stordalen Mire near Abisko, Sweden - Fen_T0_2 | ecosystem: Environmental > Terrestrial > Soil > Wetlands > Permafrost | place: Sweden: Abisko... | reverse complement strand
AAATACCTATTACAAATGATGGTTTGGATTTGAAAATATTGGAAAAAGAGCTACAAGAAAAACCTATAAGGTTTATTTACACTATGCCAACATATCATAATCCCACAGGAATATCAATGATACAAAACAAAAGAGAAGAACTATTGAAATTGTGCGAAAATAACGACTGTATAATTATTGAAGATAGTATTGAAGAAGAAATGAATTATTATGGGAAAGCTTATCTGCCAATCAAAGCAATTGATAAAAAGGGACAAGTAATTTACCTTGGTACTTTTTCAAAAGTAATAGCACCCGGTTTGCGAATTGGTTGGATAATTGGGACTCAGGAATGCATAAAAAAACTAACAGTTGTAAAATCCATATTCGAAATATCATCAAGTACAATAAATCAGATATTTCTCTATAAATTAGTTAACAAAGGGATTTTTGATTTGCACTTACGGAAAACCATAAAGGTTTTCAAAAAAAGAATGAAAGTTGCTGTCAATTCAATTAGAAAGTATGTACCTGCTGAAAAAATTGAATGGAAGGAACCTTATGGAGGATATATGATTTGGGTAAAATTATTAACAAAACCGATTCAAAATATTGAAAATCATTTTTCGGATTATGGAGTAATGATACATAATGGACAATATTTTTTTTCAAAAGAACAACCCTTTAATTACATTAGAATATGTATTGCACAAACAAATGAAAAGGAGATAGATGAAGGCTTTAAAAAAATAGGAGAAGCAATAAAAGCTCTCAATTAATTTGAGTTTGAATTTAATAATATGATATAAAGTCAAGTATCACCAAAAAAAAGTAAACCCCCTAAAAAGGGAGCTTACCAATTGAGAACGATAGCCACAAGAGCTGAATAGAAACCAACGGAACTGCACCACCTAAAAATGAAAAGTGAATGCGAACCGAACTACAAGTGTAGATGACCAGCCACCAGCCAGCCAACCTACGGCGAAAAATACAGTTAAACATAATGCCCATGTGTCCACAGGCTGGGGGGCAAAGATGCAAGGGCAGACCAAAAAATACTACCCGACGAAGGAGGTGTGGAGATTTTTTGAGGCTGGCGCAGCGAACCCTTGTCAGCTTTGGCAACCATACCTGTAACTTTGCTATTATGTTTTGGTGTATTTGAAAAAAAGAGATGTGAAACACCTTGGTCTTTTGGGGTGGTGGTCGGGGTTGCCGGAGGAATATAAGAAGCGCAAGTGCTGTAAAAAAGACAATTTAGGTTGGTTTTGTGCGAATGCTGGCTTTTTTACAGCTCTTGCACCATTGGTATGGCAGACGGGCAGCTTTTTGGATTTTGCTTTTACCATTAAAAATAAAAGATAGAAAAGCAAAATACAAAGTGCTGAACGTGTGTGTCGAGGCGGGTTGGCGTGCGGCTATTTAACATAATGCTATTATAGGACAGCTTGTGTTGCGCCTGCGGCAAGATGTACTATAATGCCGCATTATGTTACTTAGCTTGGGGTTGTTTTCTCTGGCGGGCTTTTTGTTTGTGCGTTGGGGCAGCTCTTTGACTTTTTACTTTTACCTTATAAAATAATATAAGAAAAGTAAAACGGCAATGTGCTGCATGTGTGAAGGGTACAAAAAGCATGACAGAAGAAAACAACAGAAGGGCAGGGAGAGCGGAGAAGCAAAAAAGACAGGGGGTGTTTGGCTAAATGCCTTTAAATTAAACGACTTATTTAGCCAAACATCTGGGTTTTTTGCTTTGTGGAGAGCGTTTATATTTTATTCATAGTGAAACACGCCAGAAATGTTATTTGCAATTTTCTGTGCAAAGACCTTCCCAAACGCTGGAAGGGGGAATAAAATCAATAGAAATATTGCAACTGCTTTTTTTAAATTCAATTATTGGTTTTGACAATAACAAAAGATAAACGATTTTGATTGATGTAAAAAGTGAATATTTGAATTCTATGACCGACTGTATTGTTTCGGTTTCATTCCGATATGTTCATTAAATACTCTTGAAAAATGGCTCAGGTTGGTAAAGCCCAATTGAAAACCCGCATCTGAAACAGATAGTTTTTCAACTTTCAACAAACGGGCGGCTTCTTTCATTCTGAATTCCTGATAATAACTGAAAATGCTGTTGCCGAAAATTTGCTTGAATAAACGTTTCAGTTTGGATGGACTCATACTGGCACGAACTGCCAAGTCTTTAATAATAGGAGGTGTTTCCAGATGTTCAAGCATTTGCTCTTTTATATTGTAAATGGCTTGTATATCCTTAATGTTCAATGCTACAAGATGCTTTTCATCTCGCTTCACCAATTCCATTAATAGTCTGCAAACTAGTTCTTCGGCCTTTATTCTATGAAAAAGCAGTTCAAATGTTTCATCCACCTGTTCAATAACTATTTCATCCACAATTTTCTGTAAAGAAGGATAAATGATTTGTTCGAATAGTAAGGGTTGTTTATTCAGTAATAGGCTTTGCAAAACAGGCGATTTTTCAGACAAGGCAAATAATCCGTTCAAATAATTTGCGTCCACTTCAATATTAATAGTCGCAGTATTTGTGTGGATTGAAATAACGTTGTCGGTATTTATTCTACTGGTTCCAATTAACACAGAAGGTATTGCCTTTAATGGTTTTTCGGATAAAAGTGTTTGTCTTTTCGGGAAAATGTTTTGAAACTTAAAAAATATCATTCTCTTAGAAGTATCGATTTCCGGGTTTTCAACCATCAAGTCCTCATGTAGTTCATAATTACTGATTAGCATACGGATATGCTCATTAAAAACGAATCCGGCACAGTAACCTTTGCCAAAATTTTCAGGTATTTCTAATCGTCTGTTTTTTACTTCTGTCTCTAGTAACTGTGCAAGCCTATATAGGACATTAGGTACGGTTTGCTGTTTTTCTTTTTCCATGTAAAGTCTTTTACGACTATTTATAGGTCAAAAATAGCTATTATACTTCTAAAATATCCTACATTTTTGCAATGTCAATTAATATAAATGAAGTTTATGAAACAGGTAGCAGTATGTGGTAGTGATAGAAAACAAGGCAAAACTTCAAAAATGGGGATGAATATGAAAAAGATAAAACTGTTGATAATTGTAGGAATTGTGATGCTGAATTCCATTGGCTATTCTATAGTGCTACCACTACTCCCTTTTTTAGTAGGGAAATATCTTCCCTCTCAACAGGTTGTAGTAGGTATGAGTTTACTCATGTCGGTATTTGCTGCCTGTACGTTTTTTGCAGCACCTGTTTTTGGGGCATTAAGTGATAGGTTCGGACGGAAAATCATTCTTATCATCAGCCTGTTGGGTTCTGTTATTGGCTATGTATTGTTTGGAATAGGGGGAGCGCTCTGGGTGCTTTTCTTGGGGCGCATTATAGACGGACTTACAGCCGGGAATATTAGTACTCTGTTTGCGTATATATCAGACAGCACTGAACCCGAAGAACGAACGAAATGGTTTGGCTATATCGGAGCTGCAATGGGAATTGGAAAAATTGGAGGTCCTGCATTGGGTGGATTATTGGGAGGTATTGCTCTTTCGTTGCCTTTCTTTGTTACTGCCGGATTAATTTTTCTTTCCGGTGTGGCTGTTTATTTTCTATTGCCTGAATCTTTAGCTCCAGAAAAAAGGACTAAACATTTAACGCTTGATAGTTTCAATGCCTTTTCACATTTTAAAGATATATTCAGCCTGAAAGAAGTTAAAAATATAATCATAATAGGTGTTCTTTTTTATGCAGGCCTATGTGTTTTTCAGTTTAATTTTATCATTTTCCTGAAAGATATTTATAAATGGGGACCGGTATTTATTGGAAGTATGCTAACAATTGTTGGTGTTTGCGAAATAGTTACGCGTGCATTGTTATTGCCAGCGTTATTGAAACGATTTAACGAAAAAAGCATTGCAATAGCTGGTCTAATATGTTTTGGAATTGGTTTAGGGTTAATTCTGGCAAGCCTATATATCCATACAATAGTTGGTATTGCACTTGCTGTTATATTCATCATTTCTGGCGAGGGTTTATTCGACCCAACTTACAACAGTAAATTATCGCAATCAATCGACGAAAGCAAACAGGGAAAATTACAGGGCGTGAACCAAAGTTTGCAATCGGCAAATAACATGCTCATTCCACTGGGTGCAGCTGCAATTTATTTTTACAGCCCAGCTATGTTGTATGTGACAGCAATATTTGTTGTACTAACCGCAATACTTATGTATGCGAAGTACAACAAATGTTAGCAATTCAAAACGATAATTAAAGCTTTAATAATGTTTATACCTTTTTTCTGTAAGCACTTACCGTAAGAGGGGCAAATATGCAAAGTATAACTATACCCCCTATTACCGAAAGCCAGAAATCATGGGTAATTACACCGTGGTTGATTATTTCACGGATTGCCGTAACTAAATGTGAAACCGGATTAACATTAGCAAACCATTTTAGTGCAGTTGGCAAAGTGTTTACAGGAACATATGCATTCGATAAAAAGGTAAGCGGAAATAATATCATCATTGAAATACCTTGTACACTGGCAGCACTTCTACCAACTACCCCAGCCAAGGCAAAAATCCAACTCACACACCATGCAAATGCAATTACTAAAGCACTTACTGCAAGTATGCCTACTATTCCTGTTTCGGGCCTATAACCCATAATATAACCAGTTGCGAAAGTAAGAATGGTAACCATTGCATAGCGAATCGTGTCGGCCAGCAAAGCTCCGGCTAATGGAGCAATACGTGCAATGGGCAAAGATTTGAAACGGTCGAAGACACCTTTTTCCATGTCTTCACGTAGTTGAACACCTATGGTTATGGCTCCTGTAAGAATTGACTGTACCAATATTCCCGGAATGATTATGGGAAGGTAATTATGAACGTTGCCTGAAATAGCCCCTCCAAAAAGATAACCGAACATGAGTGTAAATAATATAGGTTGAAGGGTCACATCTATTAATTGTTCAGGTGTGTGGCGTACTTTCAGCAAACCTCTGTATGCCATAATTAACGATTGGCGAATGGTAAGTTTTAGACTTGTATGATTTGAAAGATTTGCCTGAGATATGTTGCTTGAATTATTCATAAATTACTATTGCTTTAATTATTGTTTACTGAAACGGAGTATTGGTTTGTTATGTCACTTTGTGTAGTTTCATGGCCTGTAATAGCTAAAAACACTTCATCCAGTGTTGGCGTTTTAACGCTTACTTCTGATAACTGAATGTTATTATTTCTTAACGCTAATAAGACATCAGTAATGAGTTCAGGGTCAGACAACGGTGCGGTTAAAACCCCTTCACCTGATAAATGTCCTTCTACCATAAGTAATGATTGGATTACCTGTTTGGCTTTTTCTTCATCGGCTGTATTTTTAAGCTTAAGTTCAAGAGCAGCTGCACCTACCGATGCTTTTAGTTGTGAGGGCGTACCATTGGCTATGACTTTACCACGGTCAATCACAGCAATGTAATCGGCTAGTTGGTCAGCTTCGTCAAGATACTGCGTGGTAAGAACAACGGTAGAGCCATCGGAAACCAGGTTACGAATGGTATTCCACATTTGGATTCTTGTTCTTGGGTCTAAACCTGTTGTTGGTTCATCTAAAAAGATTAATGGAGGTTTTGAAATAAGGCTAGCTGCCAAGTCGAGCCGACGACGCATACCGCCCGAGAATTTTGACAATGGTCTTTTTGCAGCCTCTGTTAACCCAAATTCTTCTAATAATTCGGCTGTTTTTTTTCGGGCATCATGTCTGCTTAATCCTAATAGTCTTGAAAAAACATAGAGATTTTCGTTAGCCGATAATTTTTCGTCAACAGAAGCATATTGACCAGTAAGGCCAATCAATTGCCTTACAATATGCGCTTCCTTTTCGATGTCGTGTCCGAAAATCTTCGCATAACCTTTATCGGGATTCATCAGAGTAGACAATATCCGTATGGCCGTTGTTTTACCTGCCCCGTTAGGACCCAGGACTCCGTAAATACACCCTGTTGGTATTTTTAAATCGATACCGTCTACGGCACGATTATCACCAAAGTGTTTCACTAAACCACCGACTTCAACAGCCAATAAAGGGTTTTTAGTCATAGAAAGTATTTGATGCATATACTACAAGTTTTTATTTGTTGTTAATTTTTTCGTCAAAATTGGTTGTTTAAAAAAGGTGCTGGAATACTTAATCGGCAAGCCATAGGGTATAATCGGTGAATCGAAGATTATAAACCTATAACAATTGGTTGTGTTTTCAAGTATCTTACAACACTTTTAAGATTATAAGTATGCGAGTCTAAAGAAGTTTGTCATTTTTATTATGTGTTTATTTAAGTTTGGTTTATTCCATAATAAAATCTCCCAAAATTTAAATTCTCTGTCTATATATGGGTAGACGAATGTACCGGCAAAATATTGCAAATTTTGTAAACAAGTTTCGTTAAATTTTTTATCGGTTAGAAATGGATATTCGCCGAAAAATATATTAGAGATTCATTCCAACTTCATACTTTCGTTTGAGAAAAAATATAATTACTGTTTAAATAATAGAATATGTATTCTACCTGGTTAAATGACATATTAAGATGTCCAGAAACACTTAAAGCACTGCATAGTAATGGAAATAGTTATAAGTCGGATGAAAAAGAGTATCCAGTAAAAAATGATATTTTGTCGGTAGTGCATCCCAAAGAGTTAGGTGGTGACGATGCAAAATTTAATAAGCTCTACAACTTTTATGCACCTCTCTATGACTTAAATGAACGGGTTATGGGACGGTTACTTGTGGGCATTGACATGGTGAAAGGAAGGGAACATATTATTTCTTGTTTGGGATTAAAACCCGGAATGCGTATTTTGGAAGTTTCGCCGGGACCGGGTGTGTTTCAGAAATTTTTAAGGCATGATATTGGTGAAAATGGCGAATTGGTTGCCCTTGACTTGTCGATGGGCATGTTAAGGCAATGTCAGAAAAGAAGCAAGAACCTTAATGTACAATTAATTCATGGAAATGCTCAATATCTTCCATTTGCTGATAATAGTTTCGATGCATTGTTTCATTTTGGTGGTGTAAACCTGTTTAACGACCCTCAAAAGGCAATTAGCGAGTTTATTAGAGTAGTTAAAAAGGATGGTATAGTAAGTTGGGGCGATGAAGGATTTTCGCCCAATTATAAAAATGAGCGACGTAAAAAGATAATGTTGAAGGTGAACCCGGGCTTTTCAAAGCCTCGCCCTATTATACCCGATTCGATTTATGATATAAAAGAAAATGAGGTTTATGATGGGCTTGCGTATTTGGTGGTTGCAAAGAAAATTTAAGAGAAATTGAAAAAAATTAACGATTAAACTGCTTACTATGAAAGAATCAGAGCATATACGGTTAAATGAAAATAAATGGGACAGTTGGGCACCAATAGCTGATGGAAAAGGATGGAAGTTTGATTATTTACGAAAAGGTCAAAATCATGTACTTTCCTTAACAGGTATTAAAGAGAATATGAATTTTCTAGATATTGGTTGTGGAACAGGTTGGGCAGTGGGGCAAGCAGCTAAGATGGTCAATAATAAAGGTTTATTTTATGGGGTTGATATTTCACCTAAAATGATAGAAAAGGCGAAAGAGAACTTTATAAGCTTCAATAATTTTCATTTTATAAAGGCTAATTCAGAAGCTATTCCTTTAGATAATGATTTTTTTGATATTATCATTTGCACTAATTCTTTCCATCATTATTTGCATCCTGAGAAAGTGATGAAAGAAATTCATCGGGTTCTTAAAAAAGGAGGAAGAGTCTATATACTTGACCCAATTGCCGATAATTGGTTAATTAAACTGGTAGACAAAATTATGAGATTGATAGAACCTGAACATGTAAAAATGTATAGTTCAAAAGAATTTTATGTATTAATGGAAAATGCCGGAATAATATATATATGCTGTGATAAAACAAATAAACAGCATAAAGTTCAAATAGGGGAAAAGTGATTTTTATTTACTACAGACATACTGTTGTCACATGCATATCATAAATTTGCTATGTCATAGTTTCTAAAGGCAAAAGACCAGGCTTTATTAATTTCCTATATGTATGGTTAAGGAAAGCAAATCAATGGAGAATTCAAATGCCGCAATATAACCTGGTCATTGTTTCCGCAAGTGTTGTTTGTCATTTTTTTATTTGTCAACCGATTGTATATGCGTATCATTCATTCGGCCAACAAGGATTTTCATTTTAGAAGAGGTAGTTTCAAGTTCAAGAATATCGGTAAGTGTTAGCGACTGCAATTTTTTCATTATTCGCGAACCAGCCAATACCAATGAGATGCAACAATTCTTCTCCTGCTAAATGTAGACTTTTTTAATTGAAAATTGTTCTCAAATTGTTTGGCAATATAATCGGGACTTAACTTTATACCACTTGGTGAACTGTCCAATGCCCATATCAAATGTGTTGCACCAGGCTTTAATAATCTGTATATCTCAGAGACATATTTTTGTTGACTTTCTTCATTCAAGCAATGAAAACAACCAACATCATAAGATACATCGAACTGTTTGTTAATTATTTCCAGATTAGTTACATCGCCAACAATATATACAGGTTTATCTGTATTGTTAGCAACTCGTTTATTTGCTTTTTCTATAGCTACAGAAGAAAAATCAACTCCTGTTGCTTTTATTCCTTGCGATGCCATAAAACTTGAAAAAATTCCAAGTCCACAACCTAATTCTAATGAAGTTTTTGGATTATTTAACTCTACTATTTCTTTCAGTTCCTTTGGAATACGACTGTCTGTCCAAATTAAAGGACCAATAAAAGAACGATAAACTTTATCAAATTCTTCCCCTGTAGTTGTTGATGATTTACCCATATTTTAAATGTTTTAAAATTATGATGTAAAGTTACTTGTGTGTAAGGGTTGAAAATTGAACAAATCGGTCGTTTTTATTTTTGAACAATTCTTTAGGTGTCACTTTTGTCAATTTTTTAACTTCTCTAATAAAATGGGCTTGGTCGCTATAATTTTGTTCAGGATAAAGAATCCCGTGTTTTATATGTTTAAACGAAGCTTTGAATCGTAGAATATTGCAAAATAATTTTAAAGAAAGTCCAAAAAATTGGTTGAAATAACGATTGATTTGCCTTTCCGACCAAAATGTTTTTTCAGCATATTCCTTTATTGACAATGAACCATCAGTTTCATAAATAAGATTGAAAAGTTTTTGTTTTCTAACGTCAATTTTGGGATGAATACAAGCCTTAATTTTATTTGATATTTTAGTGCAAAATCCTTCAAAATTATTAAAATCTTCCTGTGTGAAATCCCAAAAATCGATTGGCAAATCCTTAGCGGTGTTCAATATATCAGAAATGCTTGTGTTTAAAATGTATTCAACTGACAATAGTTTTAAACTGACTCCCCAAAAAGTACACCTTGCTGGAAAAAATGCAGTAGATGGTTGCGTTTCCAATCCAATGAGAGTGCAATTAAATTGTTTGGTTTCATTTGTCATAAAAAAAATGTCAATTCTTCCGTCTGGTATAAGCACAACTTCTTTGTCAGAATTGGAATGGTTCTTAACTATATAAAATCTTTCTACAAAGTCCGAAAGTTCTGGTTCTGGTTCAATAATTTTATATTCTATTTCAAAGTCAGAAGTTTCCATGTTTACATTTATTCGTTTGTTCGTGGTATCTTGTCATGGTTGTCGCTAACAAGGTGATAATATATGGTAATGGTTATTTATATCATATTAAATCTAATTGTTGTTGAGGAAATATTTGAAATTATCCTTATAAAAACCACAAGTTGCCTTACCCTAAGGGTGGTATTTTGTTGCCTACGAAGTGAGGGGACTTTTCTGCGACCATTTCAGCATATTTGATTATTACAGGTATAAATTCTCTTTTAGCTATAAAAACCATAAATGTTTTGTGTCTATGTTATCCGGGTCGGTATTGGAGAAATACGGTAGTATTTGAGCAATCATTTCAGGGTATTTGATTGTTACTGGTAAATTCTGCTGTTTTACTGACTTCCAATAAATGCGGCTGAACTGGTAAACTTGGTCTATTAAATCACTTATTATCTGGGTGTCTATTTGCTGCGAACCATTTGTTGGGCATTCTATTTTGATTTTTACAGGAAATGGAAAACCATCAAGGCGGCTAAACTCCGCATTCTCGTATCGAGTATTGTTGCAAAGAAGGTATGTTTTATTTCCAAGATTTATATATCTGCCGCTATACGGAAGTAAATCGTTATTCTTGCCGTCAAACAATACAAAATCTTCTGATTCGGTTTTGTTTATTGTTACAATATAAACCGGAATATCATCAAGCCCAAGATTGTTAAGTGCATTTTCGATATGTGGAAATTCATTTACAAGGCTCATTTCCTTGTAATAATGGATAATGAGGCGTTCAGGTTT
>Ga0302322_100006406_pt1 | contig 10432 bp, 7 predicted proteins | sample Fen_T0_2_FD_203757 | JGI IMG/M metagenome (GOLD analysis project Ga0302322, IMG submission 203757) | Peat permafrost microbial communities from Stordalen Mire near Abisko, Sweden - Fen_T0_2 | ecosystem: Environmental > Terrestrial > Soil > Wetlands > Permafrost | place: Sweden: Abisko... | reverse complement strand
TCGGACCCGTCCTCTGCATCATCCCGTACGACACCGAGGACGAAGCGGTCGACATCGCCAACGACACCGACTACGGCCTTGCCGGCGCGGTGTGGAGCGCCGACAAGGACCACGCGATCGCAGTCGCGAAGCGCCTGCGTACCGGCCAGGTCGACGTCAACGGCGGCGGCTTCAACCCCTCCGCGCCGTTCGGCGGCTACAAGCAGTCGGGCATCGGTCGCGAGCGCGGCCGCTACGGCTTCGAGGAGTTCCTCGAGGTGAAGTCGGTCCAGCTCTAGGCCACAACCGGTCCCCGTCGCGGTCTTCCGACTCGGCGGGGACCCGCATTCATCCGGCTCTCATGCTTCGCGGGGGAGGGTAGCCACCTCGACGCGCGGGTCCCGCGCGCCCCAACGCGGGAGCGTGTCCGTGATTGTCGCCGAAGGTCTCACGAAACGGTATGGCGACGTCGTCGCCGTCGACGACCTCAGCTTCTCGGTGCCGCCCGGCCGGGTGACCGGATTCCTCGGCCCCAACGGCGCCGGCAAGACCACGACGATGCGCATGCTGCTGGGCCTGGCCCGGCCGACCGGAGGCTCCATCCAGACGAACGGGCGCGCCTACGTGGAGCACGCCGCGCCGATGCACGAGGTCGGGGCGTTGCTGGAGGCGGGCGCGGTGCACCCGGGCCGCAAGGCGCGCGACCACCTGTGCTGGCTGGCGCGCAGCAACGCGATTCCGCTGCGGCGCGTCGACGAGGTGCTCGGCGCGGTCGGCCTCGAGTCGGTCGCGGGGAAGCGGATCGGCACGTTCTCGCTCGGAATGAACCAGCGCCTCGGAATTGCCGCCGCGCTGCTCGGAGACCCCGGCGTCCTGGTGTTCGACGAACCGGTCAACGGGCTCGATCCCGAAGGGATCGTCTGGATCCGCAGCCTGTTCCGCGCCCTCGCGCAGGAAGGCCGCACGGTCTTCGTGTCGAGCCATCTGATGTCGGAGATGGCGCTGACCGCCGATCACGTGATCGTGATCGGTCGGGGCCGGCTGCTCGCCGACTCGCCGATGGCCGAGTTCACCCACCGGCCGGCCGGTGCCGTGCTGGTGCGGACGCCTGCCTCGGAGCAACTCGCCGTGCTCCTGACCGCCGACGGCGCGAGCGTCGAGGTCGCTGACGACGGCGCGTTGACCGTGTCGGGGATGAACGCGCCCGAGGTGGGGACCGCGGCGCACCGCTACGGCATCGCACTGCACGAGTTGACCCCCCAACACGCATCGCTCGAGGAGGCGTTCTTCGAGCTGACCGGCGACGCCGTCGAGTACCACGCGGCGATCCCCGACGCGACCGACCGGAAGGTGACGGCATGACTGCAGGATCTGTGAGTGTCCCCGCCGCGCCACCGGTGCGGGCGAACGCGTTGCGTCTCGCGCTCTCGGCCGAAGCGACGAAGCTCCGCACGGTGCGGTCCACGATGTGGGCATTGCTCGCGACGCTCGTCGCCACCATCGGCATCGGCTCGCTGATCGCGATGGCCCGGGTGAGTCGGTGGGATCGATTGAGCCTGCGTGAGCAGCTGCATTTCGACGCGTCGGCAGCCAGCCTGCGCGGGATCTTCCTCGCACAGCTCGTGCTCGGCGTACTCGGCGTGCTCGTGATCAGCTCGGAATTCGCGACCGGGATGATCCGCACCACATTCACCGCGATGCCGCGTCGCGGCACCGTGTTGGTCGCGAAGGCGCTGGTGTTCGCGATCGTCGCGTTCGTCGTCGCGTTGGCCGGCTGTCTCGTCGCGTTCGCCATCGGCCAGTCGATCTTTGCCCAGAAGCACGCGGGGATCTCTCTGTCGGCGCCCGGCGCGTTGCGCGCGGTCGTGGGCGGCGCCGTCTACCTCATGGCCGTGGGACTGCTCGGGCTCGTGCTCGGCACGCTGCTGCGCCGGACCGCCGGCGCGATCGCGACGCTGTTCGGATTGCTGCTGATCCTCCCGCTGCTCGTCGGTGCGCTGCCCGACCCGTGGAACACGGACATCAGCAAGTACCTGCCGGGAGACGCCGGGCGCGCACTGTTCACCGTGCAGCCCCAGAGCGGCCTGCTCTCACCGTTCGGCGGTCTCGTGACCCTCGCGGTGTGGGTGATCGGCGGGCTCGTCGTGGCGGGCATCGTGCTCAGCCGACGCGACGCCTGACGCCTGACGCCTGACGCCGCCTGTGAATCGCCTGTGAGGGCCGTCGCGTTCTCTCATCTCGCGCTGCGTAGGTTCTCCTCTGTGCGGGAGAGCACCGGGTCCGCAAAGATCCGAAGGAGCAACGCATGACCGAGCACGAGGAAACCTCCGAGCCGGCGCGTCGCCGACTGGATCTGCACATCCTGCGTCGGCCGAGCGTCGCGATCCCCGTCGTACTGGTGCTCGCCGTCGGCGTGTGGTTCGTCGGCTTCCGCGGTGGAGGTTCGTCGAGCAGCGCGGCGACGACCACCGACCAACTCGTCGCAGTCACCAAGGGCCCGATCGGCAACACGGTTTCGGCCGAAGGGACCATCGCGGCCGCGCAGACCGCGAACCTGAGCTTCCCGTCGTCGGGCACGGTCACCGCGGTGAACGTCAAGGCCGGCGACACCGTGACCGCGGGCCAGGTGCTCGCGACCGTCGACTCGCCGCAGTTGGCTGCCACGGTCAGCTCGGCCCAGGCGAACGTGGCATCGGCGCAGGCCAAGCTGAGCGACGACGAGGCGGCGGGAGCTTCCTCGGCGCAGCTCACCGCCGACCAGGCCAGCCTGCAGACCGCGAACGACAGCTTGACCAACGCGCAGCAGTCCGCGGCCGGCGCGTCGCTCACCGCGCCGTTCGACGGCACGATCGCCGTGGTCAGCGTCACCCCGGGCGAGGCGGTCGCGAGCGGCGGCACGGGCGGCGTCACCCAGACCGGTTCGGGGACGGGGTCCGGCCAGTCGGCGTCGACCCCGTCGTCGTCCAGTGGCGCCTTCGGTGGGGGCGGGGGCAACTCGTCGTCCGCTTCCTCGTCCAGCACGTCCTCGTCGTCCTCCGCGGCGGTGCAGGAGATCAGCAAAGGTCAGTACACCGTGACCGTGAACGTGCCCGCGAGCGACGTGGGCAACGTGCAGGTCGGTCAGACCACGACCGTCACCGTCACCACGTCGAGCACGAACAACCGGTTCGGTGGCGGCGGCGGCGGGTTCGGCGGTGGCGGCGGCGGGTTCGGGGGTCGCACCGGCGGCGCGACGGTGGGTGGCGCCGCGGGAGGTACCGCCGGCGGCACGGGTGGCACGGGCGGTACGGGTGGTACGGGCGGCACGGGTGGCACGGGCGGCACGGGCAGCAGTGCCACGGGCGCGTCGGCGACTGGTGCGGTCACCTCGGTGAGCCAGGTCGCCTCGACGAGCTCGGGCGTTGCCGGCTACCCGGTGGTCGTCTCGTTCAACGCGGATGCCAACTCGTTCTATGTCGGCGGCACGGTGACCACGGCGATCGCCACGAACGCGAAGAACGACGTGATCCAGGTGCCGAGCCGCGCGGTGTCGACGCAGAACGGCAAGACCGTCGTGGTCGTCGCGACGAGCGGCAAGTTGGGAGGGCCCACCGAGACGCGGGTCGTGACCACTGGCATCACCGCCGGTGGGGCGACGGAGATCACGTCCGGTCTGAAGCCCGGTGAGCAGGTCGTCATCACGCTGCCTTCCTTCTTCGGGACGGCAGGGGGCGGTGCTCGCACCGGGACCGGAGGCTTCAACGGCGGGGGAACGGGCGGTACCGGCGGCGGTACGGGTGCCCGGGTTCCCGGTGGAGCCGGCTGATGGGTGCGGACGCCACACCGGTCATGGAACTCGTCGACGTGACCAAGCTGTACGCCGCGGGCGAGTTCGAGGTCGCCGCCCTGGCCGGCGTGTCGCTGGTGATCGACGAGGGTGAGTTCGTCGCCATCACCGGGCCGTCGGGATCGGGCAAGTCGACGTTGATGCACATCCTGGGCTGTCTCGACGTGCCGAGCGCGGGATCGTTCCACCTCGCCGGCCATGACGTCTCGGCGTTCGGCGAGAACCTGCTCGCCGACGTCCGCAACCTGTTCATCGGCTTCGTCTTCCAGCAGTTCAACCTGCTCGCGTACCTCCCCGCCTGGCGCAACGTCGAGCTCCCGCTCGTGTACGCAGGCGTGCCCGCCGCGGAACGGCGCGAGCGCGCGCTGCGGGCGCTGGAACGCGTCGCGCTGGCCGACCGCGCCGACCACCGCCCGGGCGAGATGTCGGGTGGACAGCAGCAGCGTGTCGCGATCGCACGCGCGCTCGTGACCGAACCCGCCGTGATCCTCGCCGACGAGCCCACCGGGAATCTCGACTCGACGTCGACCGCGGACGTCCTCACGCTGCTCGAACAACTGAACGCCGAGGGGAGCACGATCATCCTCATCACGCACGAGCACGACATCGCGGCGCGGGCGCGCCGCGTCGTCGAGATCCGCGACGGGCGGGTCTGGACACCCGAGCCGGCACCCCAGGGGCCTGCACCCGCGAGGGAGGTGGTGTCGTGAGCTGGCGTGAGACGTTCCGTACCGCGCTCGAGGCGGTACGAACCCACCGACTGCGCTCCGCGCTCACCATGCTCGGCATCCTCATCGGCATCACCGCGGTCGTGCTCACCGTCGGCATCGGCGACGGTGCCCGCGCCGACGTGCAGGCGTCGATCAACCAACTCGGCACCAACATCCTCGTCGTGTCGCCCGGCAGTTCCACGACCTCGACGGGCACCCGCGGCGGTTTCGGCACCGCATCCACGCTCACGATGCAGGACGCCGCGGCCCTCGGGCAGCGCACGGTGGCGCCCGACGTGCAGACGGTGGCTCCGGTGGCCAGCAGCAACGCCGAGTTGGTGCGCGGGTCGACCAACTGGACGACCACGCTGCAGGGCACCACGCCGAACTGGTCCGTCGTGCGCTCGCGCACGGTGTCGTCGGGCCGCTTCATCACTGCCGCCGACCAGAACAACGTGAACGCCGTCGTCGTGCTCGGTCCCGACACCGCCACCCAGTTGTTCGGTGGCGGGAGTGCACTGGGCCAGACCGTCACCGACAACGGGGTCAAGCTCGAGGTGATCGGCGTGCTGCAGCCACTCAGCTCGTCGGAGCAGACGTCCAACAACGACCTCGCCATCGTTCCGCAGAGCACGTACGCGCAGAAGCTGGTGGGCGGGGTCAATCGCAACTCCGTCAGCAACATCTACGTGAAGGCGCCGTCGTCAGGTGCGCTGTCGGCCGCCTACCAGGAGACCGACGCGCTCCTGCTCAACACCCACCGGATCAGCACGCCGACGAGTGCCGACTTCTCGATCGCAACGCAGCAGTCGATCCTCGCAGCGTCGACCACGGTGAACGACACCCTCACCGTCATGCTGGCCGGCATCGCGGTCATCGCGCTGCTCGTCGGCGGGATCGGTGTGATGAACATCATGCTGGTGTCGGTCACCGAGCGGTACCGGGAGATCGGTGTCCGCAAGGCGATCGGCGCGCGTCCGGGGCTCATCCGTCGTCAGTTCCTCGTGGAAGCGTCGATGCTCGGTCTGGCCGGCGGCATCCTGGGTGTGCTGCTGGGTCTGGTGGGCGCGGCGCTCATCCCGGCGTTCACCGACTCGAACGTGATCGTGTCGATCCCCGCGTCTCTTGGCGCCATCGTCATCGCGATCGGTATCGGCGTCGTGTTCGGCGTGTACCCCGCGACGCGTGCGGCGCGCCTCGCGCCCATCGACGCGCTGAGGAGCGAGTGATGACCAGCGACGCGACCCCCACCGGCGCCGACGCGCGGCTCGCCGCGCTCTTCCCGGAGTCGGGCTCCCTCGACGCCCACCCGCACCGGCGCCGACGCCGCACTGCCGCGATCGCCTGCGCGGTGGTCGTGGCGCTGGTGGTCGTGGCGCTGGGCGTGAGCACCGCGTTCGGGTCATCCGGTGCCACCTATCGCACCGCGGTCGTGGGCCGGCAGCAGGTCGACGCCGCGCTCACCAGCGTGGCCACCATCGAGCCCGTCGCGCAGGCTTCAGTTGCCTTCCCCGTCTCGGGGAAGGTCGCGTCGGTCAACGTGAAGGTGGGCGACCCGGTGACGACCGGCGGTGTGCTCGCGTCGCTCGACACGCAGTCGCTCGAGCAGGCGCTGCACACCAAGCAGGCGTCCCTGGCGCAGGCGCAGCTCACCTTGGAGAAGGCCCTGTCGGGCCAGAGCGTGAGCGCGGTCGGTTCGGGCAGCAGTGGCTCCAGTGGCTCGGGTGCGAACTCTTCGGGCGGGTCGGGGAACGCGGCGACGACGTCTGCGTACACCACGGGACCGGCGGTGAGCGCCGTCTTCACGGCGTTCACGCCCCCGTCCACCACCACACCTTCGTCGACGCCCCCTTCGTCCGACCCGGCCCTCGCGGCCGCGCAACAGGCGGTGCTCGCCGCGCAGCAACAGGTGGATGCGGCGATGAACGCCGCGAACGCTGCGGTGTCGGCCGTGGGTACCGCGTGCGCGGCGTTCCTCGGCGCTTCGGTGCCGGGCGCCACGCCGGCGACGACCTCCGCGCCCGCCGTGACGACCACCCCGGATCCGACCGCGTGCCAGCAGGCGATCACCGCGGCCCAGACCGCGCAGCAGGCACTCGCGGATGCGCAGAAGAAGTTGGCGACCGCGTCGAGCGCGCTCGACGACCTCTTGAACCAACGCGCCGCGACCCCGCCCACGACGACGGCCCCGTCGTCGAGTCGAACGGGATCCGCGAGCGGGTCGTCAACGACTGGCAGCGCCGCCGGCGCCGTGGGTTCGGGCGGCGCGTCCGCAGCCGGAGGCACCACTCGGACCGGCTCGTCGCCGACGGCCGCGGACCTCGTGTACTACCAGTCGTCGGTCGACGCCGCGACGTACGCCGTTGCGGCCGCGCAACAGTCCGTCGATGCCGCGGTCATCGCGAGCCCCCTCGCGGGCACGGTGGTGGGCGTGAATCTGAAGATCGGCGACAGCGTGACCGCAAACTCGTCGACCGCGAACATCGTGGTGCAGGGCCAAGGCGGCTACGAGATCTCCACCTCGATCTCCGTCGACAACCTGCCGTCGGTGGCGGTCGGCCAGCCGGCCACGGTGGTGCCGGACGGCACGCACCGGAGCCTCACCGGCAAGGTCGTCGAGATCGGCGTGGTACCCGCGTCCACGTCGACGACCGCGACCCTGTACCACGTCGTCGTGGGGCTCACGAATCCCGGCGCGCCCCTTCATGACGGTGCCACCGGCTCAGTGTCGATCGTGACCAAGCAGGCGCGGTCCGCACTTGCCGTCCCGACGTCGGCGATCACGACGACGCGCAATCGCCACACGGTGACGGCGCTGCAGGGCGGCAGCCCCACCGTCGTGGACGTGCAGACCGGCGCGATGGGCTCGGAATGGACCGAGATCACGAGCGGGCTGCACGCAGGTGACCAGGTCGTGCTGGCCGACGGCTCGGCACCGCTGCCCGGCTCGGCGACCGCATCGACGGGCGCGACCACCGGCACCACGAACCGCTTCGGCGGGTTCGGTGGCGCCGGTGGCTTCACCCCCGGCGGTGGTTTCGCGCCGGGGGGTGGGGCCGGTGGCCGTGGTTGACGCCGAAGAGTCCGTTCCTCGCCCTCCTCTCCATTCTCCCTCCCGACCCGCACAGGAGCACCGCATCATGATCACCGATCGAAGCCGACGGCACCTGACCCGGAACCTGGTGGCCACCGTGGCCGGCGTGGCCGGTGTGCTCGCGCTCGCGGCGGCGCCCGCCGTGGCGCAGACCACCACGACCACGCCCGGCGCCAACCTGCAATTTGCGAACGGCGTGGTCACGAGCGTGCACGGCACCTCGGTGCAGGTGTCGAACACGCAGACGCAGAGTGAGTCGACGGTCGTCCTGCAGGACGCCACGACGTACTCGAAGCGCGTCACCGCCGATGCGTCGGCGATCACCGTCGGCGCGTGCGTGCGCGCGACCGGAACCGGGAGCGACACCAAGGGCATCGCCGCCGCCAACGTGCAGGTGTCGGCCGCCGACGCGACGAACGGTTGCACCGGCCCCGGAGCGGGCGGCGACGGACAGCGACCCAACTTCCCGAACGGTCAGCGGCCCAACGGCAACGGCACCTTCAACCCCAACGCGGCGGGGAACGGTGGCGGCAACGGCGGTGGGAACGGCGGCGGGAACGGCGGCAACCGTCAGTTCGGCGGTGGCAATCGCCCGGCCAACTTCGGTATGGCGTCCGGTCCGGTCGTGGCGGTGAACGGCGACAAGGTCACGGTGAAGTCCACCACGTTCCAGCGGCCCGCGAGTTCGTCGTCCACCAAGGGCAAGTCGAAGAGTGCGAAGAAGGCGACCACCGCGCCGAAGACCACCACGACGAACGTCGTGGTGACGATCTCGAGCAGCACCACGATCAGCCAGACGGTGGCCGGCACGGCCGCCGACGTGGCGACGGGCAAGTGCGTGACCGCGACCGGCACCAGCGGCGCCGGTGCCGTCGACGCCACGCGCGTGTCGATCTCCGACCCGGTGAACGGTGCCTGCACCGGTGGGTTCGGCGGTCGCTTCGGTGGCGGCGCGCCGGGCGGCGGGCCCGGTGCCGGTTCGTCGTCTCCGAGTTCCGTCTGAGCGACTCGCGTCGGCTCAGGTGCCGTTGGCGGGTTGGGTGTACGCCTGGGTGCCCACCGTCGTGGTCAGCGTGCCCGTCGCATTCAGGTTGTTGTCGAGCAGGCTGATGTTGAGGTGGAAGCCGTCCGGGCTGCTCACCTTCGTGACCTTCAGTGGCTTCGCGCCCTTCTCCTCGACCACCTGGGAGAGGTCCGACCTCCAGAAGATGTCGCTCACGTACGTGCTGGGGTAGGTCGCATTCACCGACTCCGTGCCGTCGAGCGTGTGGACGCCGTCGTCGGAGAACCCGCTGTAGGTGACCGCGATCGACTGCACCTTGGTGTTGGCGTCGTTCCAGGTGATGGTCATCTTCGCGGTGCCGGCCTGCTTGCCGGTCAGGGTGTACGTGCCGTTCGGCGGGTACCAGCGGGTGGGCGGCTGCTCGCCGGTGACGTACTGCTTGCCCCACGGCACGGTGTCGGAGATCGCCGGGAGCGCTCCGGCGATCTTCTGCGCCTTCCGGCTCGTGAGTCGGGCGATCATCACCCGCGACGCTCGCCCGCCGGGTTCCGTCGAGGTCGGGCAGGGGAGCGGGTTTGCGCCGCCGCATGCCGGCGAGACCACCATGGCCTGCCAGTAGACGACGCTGGTCCCGTCGGGCGACCACCGAGGGTCGGCCATCCCGTTCCAGTTCGGGTCGCTCGCGCTGCCGGGCTTCCCGTTCCCCGCGTTCAGCTGTTGGCCCTGGTACGTGCCGCGATCGGTGGCGCGGTCGATCAACCACGGCTGGAAGAAGCGGCGCTGCCCGTTGTTGCGCACCGACGACACTGCGCCGGTCGTGAGGATGTCGGTGAGTGGCGGCACTCCCTCCATCGCAGCCATGAACAACTGACGACCGGTGCCGCGCGTGTCCATTGCCACGGTCCATTTGTCGTCGGGCGACGAGTCGATCGGATCGACGTACTCGGGGTTGCGGGTGAGTCGGCGCGTCTTGCCGGTCGTGAGGTCGGCGGCATAGACGTCGATGTTGGACGACTCGGTCGGGTTGCCGATGTAGAAGACCTCCTTGCCGTCCTGGCTGAACCCGCGCACTTCGCCGACGGTCGGTACGTCGGTCTGCACCTTCAACTGGTCGGGGTGCTGCGCATCCACGGTGATCGCCTGCTTCTCCGGGGCGGGATCGAAGAGGCGGGTGACGTTCGCGAGGTCGTAGCGCGGGACGAGCGGCGTGCCCGTGGTCGGTGACGCGTCGAACTGCAGCTTGCCGAGGTAGCCGAACTGGTCGAGGCGCTCCGGGCTGAGCACGAAGCCGTTGAACCCAAGGTGCTCGTCGTCCGGGTGGATGCGCAGCTCACGGATGCTGCCGCCCTTGCCCGAGCCGTCAGGAGTCACGTTCCAACGAATCGGATACACGTGCACGGCGTCACCGGTGCACGCCTCGTCGGCGACGAGATGCGGGGAGCAGTCGAGCACGTTGAACCCGACCAGGACGCGCTTGCCATCGCGGAAGGGCTGCGGGTACACGAGCCCTCCGCTCGTTCCCTGCTGGTTCGCCGCAGGAGTGCCACAGGTGATGCAGCGGAATCCGTCGCCGGTCGAGTACTTCTTGCCGTCGGTGCGCACGGCGATGAGTTGCGGCCCGACGTAGATGCTCGCCGGATCCGTGGCGCCGCCGTAGGTGACTGCCACGACGGCCTGCTTACCGTCGCGCAGGAACCCGCCGGACTGGATCACGCCGGTGACGCACCCGGTGCTCTTCGGGTTGGCCGTCGCGCTGCACGCGCCGCTCGCGTCGGGCGCAGGGGGGAGGGGGAGCTCCCGGACCTGCACCGGCTCGGGCT
>Ga0302322_100006405_pt1 | contig 10432 bp, 6 predicted proteins | sample Fen_T0_2_FD_203757 | JGI IMG/M metagenome (GOLD analysis project Ga0302322, IMG submission 203757) | Peat permafrost microbial communities from Stordalen Mire near Abisko, Sweden - Fen_T0_2 | ecosystem: Environmental > Terrestrial > Soil > Wetlands > Permafrost | place: Sweden: Abisko... | reverse complement strand
GGAATGGGGTGCAAGGCGGCGGCGGAAGGCCGCGGCCGGGGCACACGATGCGCAACGAAGGGAGCGGACGGAAGGAAAACCCGGGGGAAAGGGGCGCGCACCGGACCAACTAACCGGTGCGCGCCGCGTTTTCCCTGGAGAAACCAGCTCGGCTGGGAATTTTTCTATACCGATGGCGGGGGCTCAGAAGCCGATCGCATAGACCACGCGGGCCGAGAGGCCCGGGGCGTAGATCTGGCCGTAGAGATCCCGGTCGTTGGCCGCGTTGTCGATGTTGAGCTGCACGGATTGGTTGTACCGGTCGGTCTTCCATTCCCGGCGGACAAAGGCGTTCACGATCATCTGCGTGGGCGTGTAGAGCACGATGACCTTGCCCGTGCTGTCGGTCTGGACCTGGCCGGAGCCGTGGGTGACGCCGGAGAAGTACGCGCGCTTGGACTGCCAGTCGCCGCCCGCGCCGACCACCCAGCCCTTGAGGTCGCCCTCGAACTTGTAGTTGGCGAAGATTGAGAAGCGGTTGCGCGGCGTGTCGTCACCCGGGAAGGTGCCGGTATTCGTGCGGGTCGAGGTGTCGGCGGGGTCCGTGTACGCCTCGGTCAGCGTCTGGCCCTTGAGGCCGAAGCCGCCGTTCGGGAAATACCAGGTGGCCCACTTGTCCTGCGCGTACGGGTACTTGATCCACTTGCCCTTGTCGATGAGCGTGACCTCGGTCCCGAGGGACGCGGTCAGCACGATCTGCAGCTGCTTGGTCGGCGTGAACAGCAGCGAGCCGTCCCAGCCCTCGGACTGCGAGATCGCCGGGATCGCGGCCTGCTGCGGGCCGTTCTGGAAGGCGGCGTCGTCGAGCGTGGCGTTGTTCACGCCGGGGTCGTTGTCGGAATTGCCCTGGTAGGGCCAGCCGGCCCAGCCGGGGGCGGCGGCCTTGAACATGGCGTCGAGCCAGGCGGCGCCCTCGGGCTTGCTGGCGTTCAGGTAGATGCTGCCGGAGTTGAACTGCTTGCCGTTGATCGGCGAGGTCAGCGTGACGGCGCCGGCGACGACCGCGGCGTGCCAGGCGGCCTGCTCGGCGGCGTTCGGCGTGTAGGTCTGGCCGTTGGAGACAAAGCCCGGGAAGGCCTCGAAGCCCGTGCCGTTGGCGTCGCCGAGGCCGTAGATGATCGGCTTGGTCGGGTCGAAGCGCGGGTGGCCGAGCGGGGCCGGGGTCGAGAAGCCGCTGGCGGTCCAGGCGTTCTTCGTGATCTTGTAGCGGCTGACGGTGCCGGAAACCTTGCCGTCCAGGAAGTCGAACTTGACGCCGAATTCCTTGCTCTTCGCCGTGTCCGCGCCGACCGGTGCGCCGGTCAGCGCCTCATGCAGGCCGCCGAAGTTCGGCTGGAAGCCGTCGGCCTTGAGGGCGTAGACGGAGAGCGCCTTGGTGAGGCGGAACATCAGGCCGTACTGCTTGGAGGTGACCTCCGACTGCAGGGCGCGGCTGGTCGTCGTCGTGGCCACCCCGGCGTTCGTGACCTGCGTGTCGGTGGACCAGTTGTTGGCCTTGTCCTTGCGCAGGCCGGTCATGAGGATGAGGCGGTCGTCGAGCCCGCCCAGTTTGCCGATCTTGAGGTAGTTGTTGAGGTAGTAGGCGCGATCCCAACCCTTGTTGATGTTGTTCTTGTCGTTCTGGTACAGGCCGGGCGCCGGGCTGCCGTCGCCCTGGGTGGCGAAGCGGATGGGCGTGAGGTCGAGCGGGCCCTTGAAGCTGTAGAGGCCGTCCGCGGTCTGCCAGTTGGCCCCGTTGATCTCGTTGTAAATCTCGGAGTAGCCGGCGAGCACCTGGTCCTCGAGCTGGAACCACCGGTTGTGAAAGAGCGACTTCTGGGCGGTCAGCTCGACGCGCTCCTGCTGGCGGGTCGTGTTGGCGTTGTTGCGGTTCCAGGCAAAGCGGGTGACCTCGTGGTCGAAGGTGCCGTACTGGAGGTTGCCGTTGGACGGCGTCACGCCGGCGCCAAGACCGTTGCCGACCGAGGTGATGGTGATCGTCTGGGACAGGTTGTAACCCGGATTGCCGATCGAGACCTGCTGGATGCCGCCGTTGGCGTCGCGGGTCTGCGTGTTGAAGGTCGAGCGGTTGAAGCCGGCGAGGACGTCGACACGCGGGACCCACTCGGACTCGTCCAGCAGCTGCTGCGTGCCGGTGAGCTCAAAGTTGTCCTGCTGCTGCTTGTTGTAGGTGTCGGGTCCGCTCAGGTTGAAGGAGCGCTTGTCGGCGCCCGGGGGCCAGTAGAAGCCGGTCGCCTCGAGCTGGTCGTTGTTGATCGGGGTGGCGCCGTTGCCCTGGGCGGCGCGCAGGGAGCGGAAGCCGAAGCCCGTCTGCTTGGCGTCGTTGTATTCATACTGGGCCAGGATCTCGGTCTTGCGCGTGGGGCGCCAGGAGAGCGAGGGCGAGATGTAGTAGTGCTTCATCTTCTGGCTGTCGATGACGGTGTCCGTGTCCTCCCAGGCGCCGACGACGCGGTAGGAAAGCGTCGGCAGGATCGGGCCGGTGCTGTCGATGGTGGCCCGCTTGAAGCTCTCGGTGCCGTACGTCACGCTCGCCGAGGCGTGCGCGGTGTCCTGCGGCTTCTTGGTGAGGTAATTGACCACGCCGCCGAAGTTGCCCGTGCCGTACAACAGGGCGTTCGGGCCCTGCACGACCTCGATGCGCTCGATGTTGATCGAGTCGCTGGGGCTGCCGCGATAGAATCCGTCGCGCAGCACGTTGTTGGTGATGAAGCCGCGGATCTTCATCTGGACGCCGTTGATGTTGGACGTGACGCCCTCCGGGTTGTTGACGCCGCCGGGGCCGTAGGCGGTCCCGAAGGTGCCGCCCCGGTTCTCAAGGTCGTTCTGCGTCTGCAGGCTGATGCCCGACACGTAGGAAAGGGATTCGCGCAGCGTGGTCGCACCGGTGTCCTTGATGAACTGGTCGGTGATGACGAAGATCGGGATCGGGATGTCCTTGATCGGCGTGTTCACGCGCGAGCCGGAGATCGAGTTGGTGGCGCCATAGCCGGTGTCCTTGTCGGTCGTGACCGTGAAGGGCGAGAGGACGACGGTCTCGTCCTCCTTCGGGGCGGCCGGGGAAACGGCGGCCTGCTGCGCGAGCGCGGCCAGCGGCCAGGCCAGGAGGGCGGCCGCGCTGATCAGGAATCCCGCCCGGGGGGCGGACGTTTGCTTGAGGTTCATGGATGCGGTTTGTTGGGTCCCGGGGGAGACCGAGCGGGCATTTTCCGGGGAGGAAAACGACCAGACTCAGACTGGGGCAGGACGGGGGTTGGGAGGGATGCACCGGATTGCGCCGGATGCTTGGCGAAATATGACGAATATTAGTGCACGCTTGTCAAAATAGATGTGCATAGTTTGTTGCATGGATAATAAACGGATTAGAAAAGTAGGTATTATCTATCAATTATGATATTACGATACTCTAAGCCTTGTGCGTGATTCAAATATGGCCGAGCTTTGTTTATTTAGTTGCACAATATTGATGCGCGTTTGTTGCTTCCCTTGTTGCACGCCGGGGCCTACTCCTTGGGCCCATGGCGCGCACTGCCCCAGCGAAAAACACCATGGCGACCGTCAACCAAGAGCTCATCGCGCAGCGCCTTAATCTTTCCCGCGCGACCGTCTCCCGCAGCCTGGCCAACCACCCCGCGATCAGCGCGGCCACGCGCCGCCGCGTGCAGGACATGGCGGACAAGCTCGGCTATCAGCCGTCGCCCGGGCGGGTGGGCCGGCGGGGGAAGAATTCCCGGACCCTCACCATTGGCGTGCTCATCGGCATTCCCGCGGAGAAGGTGGAGATGGCCACGTTTCCGTACATCCTGCGCGGCATCCAGGCGCGCGCCGAGATCGAGCACGTGACGATCGACGTCAGCTACCAGGCCCCGGCCGATTTTCATCCCGAGTCCAGCCGGCAGCCGGTCTTCCGCAACATGCGCAGCGGCAACTGGCGCGGCGCGATTTTGATTTATCCCTTCGCGGAAAAAGCCGTGGAGGTGATTGCAAAGCGGCTCTGCACGGTCGCGGTGCTGGAGAGCTACAGCCAGCCCGGCCTCGACATCATCGACACGGACGACGCCTCGGCGATCGTCGCGCTGGTCGAGCGCCTCGCCGAGGCCGGCCACAAGCGGATCGGTTTTCTCTCGTGGGACTACCCCGTCGGCGGCCACTGGGTGGCGCGCCGTTTCAGCGGCTACATCGAGGCGCTGTACGGCCAGGGCCTGCCCTTCCGGCCCGAGTGGGTGCTCAACGTCGACAAGACCACGCCGCGCCTCTCCCCCACCCAGGTCGCCGATGCCGTCGCGCGCAAGGTGCGCGAGGAACACGTCACCGCCTGGGTTTGCGCGGCCGACCACCAGGCCTACCAGCTCGCGCTCGACCTGCCCGCCCGCGGTCTGCGCGTACCGGAGGATGTCTCGATCACCGGCTTTGACGGTCTCGACCCCGCACCCGGCCACCAGCGCATGACGTCGATGCGCGTGCCGCACGAGCAGATCGGTTCCGCCGCCGTCACGAGACTGGTCAACCGGATCCAGCACCCCACCGCCCCGCGCCGGAAAATCCTCGTCGAGGCTGAATACGTCGCCGGCGCAACGATCGCCCCGCCGCCGGCGGCCTGAACGCAGCTTGGGTCCGTAGCCGCGTTGGCAACAACGTGGCTTCCGGAATCCACGCTTTCGTCCCGCAACGGGACTCGAGCGCGGCTACCTACAGCAGATGTCTCGCGAAGGAACCAAAGGGAGCGAAGGAGCAGATCCTCCGACCTTCGTCCCCTTCGCCTCCTTCGCGAGACCATGAATCAAGGGTCGCGCCCAAATTCCCGGTGCACGGCTGGATCGCCGGCGGGTTCAACTGCCGATGATCGGTAATCAAGCACCCTGACCGCAGGGGCATCCGCTGCCTAGGGTAAAACCCCATAGGACCAGGGCATTCTTTCGCTTACCTTTCTACTTGGACAATGGTGGTCCTGCTCCCGGGGAAACCAAACCTGACTTTCCATGAAAACCTCCCTCCGCTGGTCGAAATTATCCCCGCCTCTCGTCTTAAGCGGCGTTCTCGCGCTGGGCGGCCTCAGCGGGAACTGCGCGCCGACCGGCCCGGTCAGCGTCCCGGGGCAATACGTGGCCGACATCGAAAGTCTCGCCCGCAAGAATGACGACTTCCGGCGGGTGCTTTATACGGCGAAAAACTGCCAGCTCGTCCTGATGGCATTGAAACCGCAGGAGGAGATCGGTGCGGAGATCCACCCCTCCGACCAGTTCTTTCGCGTCGAGGAGGGATCCGGCGAGGTGGTCATCGCGGGCGTGCGGACGCCGATCCACGAGGGTTTTGCCGTGATCGTCCCGGGGGGCACGGAACACAACATCATCAATACCGGCACGGTTTCCCTGAAGCTCTATACGCTCTATGCGCCCCCGAATCATCGGGACGGCGTCGTCCACCCCACCCGCGCCGCGGCGGTAGCCGACTCCGAACACTTCGACGGCAAAACGACGCCGTAGGGAACCGAGCCGTGCTTTGGCCCGTAGCCGCGTTGGCCACAACGTGGTCTCCGGAATCCACGCTTTCCTCCCCGCCGGAGCGGGACTCAGGCGCGGCTACCAACCGCAGACTCGAGCAGATGTCTCGCGAAGGAAGCGAAGGGTGCGAAGGACCAGACCCTCCGAACCCAAACCAAACTTACCACGAAAGCACGAAGACCCAGATTAATTCTCCTGAAACTCCATTTTCCGAATCTTTGTGCCTTGGTTTCTTTTTGTGGATAATTCGGTCTCATGATTCTGCGGGCGAAGCTCGGGCGCGCACGAGGCGCGCCCCTACATACGGGCAAATCGACCCATGACTCAGACCTTCGTCCCCTTCGCCTCCTTCGCGAGACCATGAATCAGGGCGCCGCTGGCTTGGCCGGCAAATCGACACTGCATCCCGTGCGGGCCGATTCGCGGGCGGCGTCGAGGATCTCGGTGACGAGGAGGTTGTTCTCCAGCGACGAGAGTGGGTGCTCGGGGATCTCGCCGCGGACCACGGCGGCGAAGTAGGCGATGGGCTCGCGGAGCTGCGGCGGGAGCGGGGCGGGCTCCGGGTTCTGGGCCGGGCCTTGCGGGGTGCGCAGCTGGAGGTGGCTGCGGTCGGCGACGGCGATGGCGCCGGTGACGCCGTAAATGTCCATGTCCTTCCGGCCGATCGGCCAGTTCCACGAGGCCTGGATGATGCCCTGGGCGTGCGGGTAGGTCAGGATGACGGTGGCGTCATCGTCCACCTTGGGATAGACCTCGGGTTTCAGCTGCTGCGTCACGGCGGTGACCCGGGTCGGGCGCTGGCCGTCCAGCAGCCACGTGATCAGGTTGGCGCCATAGCACCCGAAATCCATGAGCGCGCCGCCGCCATTGAGCACGGGGTCGGTCAGCCACACGAGGAACGACTCGGGGCAGCCGATTTCCTTCGGGCCCTGGTGGCCGTCGCGGACCACGATCTTGCGCAGGTCGCCCACGGCCCCCTGCCGGCGGGCCAGCGTGTACGCGAGCTCGTGCGCGGGGTACCAGGTCGTCTCGTAGTTCACGAGCACGTGGATCGAATGCAGCCGGGCGGCCCGGGCCATCGCGCGGGCGTGCTCCAGCGAGACGGCGAGCGGCTTCTCCATCATCACGTGGACGCCGTGGGCCGCGCAGGTCTCGACGACCTGCCGGTGGTCGAAGGTCGAGGTGAACACCATCACCGCCTCGGGTTTCGCCGCCGTGAGCATCGCCTCGAGGCTGGAAAACTGCAGCGCCGCCGGGAGGTGGAAGCGTTCGGCAAACGACGCGGCGAGGGCCGCCTTCGGCTCGACCACGCCCACGAGCTTTACGTCCGCGCGCTTGAGGGTCTCAGCGAGGTAGCTGTCCACATGCCCATGGTCGAGGCCGACGATCGCCAGCCGGAAGGGTTCGCCGTGTCCGGCGACGGTGGTGAGCAGGAGCAAACCGACGCCAAGGAGGAGGCGGATCATATTTTGCGGGGGGTAATTAATGGGCCCACCGGGACTCGAACCCAGAACCAAGGGATTATGAGTCCCCTGCTCTAACCATTGAGCTATAGGCCCCTGACTCGCGGCACTCTGCCGCGAGCAAGTGACAGGTGACAAGTGACAAGTGACAGGATCAAACCCGGACTCGCGACTTTGTCGTGAGCAAGTGACTGGACCGGGCTATCCCCTGCCCATTCAACCCCTGTAGCCCAAAGCACCCGGACAAAAGAACGCCCCCGGTTGCCCTACCTACAAAGGCAACCGGGGGCGCGACGGCAGCATGCGAGCCTGCCGAAAAGCCTTAGCCCTGCGCCCGCGCCCGAAGGCGGCGGCCCGCGCCGAGCAGCAGGAGCGAACCGACGAACCACCAGCTGGGCGCGCCACCACCACCGCCACCACCACCGCCGCTCGGAGAGGGCGTCGGGGTTGGCGTGGGGGTCGGTGTCGGCGTTGGCGTGGGGGTCGGCGTGGCGGCGACCGTGATGGCCAGCGTGGTCACCACCCCCGCCGGCGTGATCTTGCGGATGCTGGCGTTGCCCGTGTCGGCTACATAAACGTTGCCCGCGCCGTCCACTGCCACGCCCTTCGGGTGGTTGAACCAGGCCCCGGCGCCGGTGCCGTCCTGCAGGCCGGCGATCGTGGGCAGGCCCGCCAGAGTCGTGACGGCGCCCGCGGACGAAACCTTGCGGATGATGCTGTTGCCGCTGTCCGCGACATACACGTTGCCCGCACCGTCCACCGTCACGCCGGCCGGACCGTTGAAGAGCGCCGTGGTGCCCGAGCCGTCGGTCGAGCCGCTGACGCCGGCCAGGCCGGCCAGCGTCGTGACGTCGCCCGCCGGCGTCACCTTGCGGATCGTGTCGTTGGTGGTGTCGGCGACATAGAGGTTGCCGGCCGCATCCGCGGCGATGCCGGTGGGATGATTGAAGCGCGCCGTCCCGCCCGAGCCGTCGGCGGTGCCGAGCGTGCCGGCGGCGCCGGCCAGCGTGGTGACGGCGGCGGCGGACGTGATCTTGCGCACGGTGTGCTGGGTACCGTCCGCCACGTAGAGGTTGCCGGCCCCGTCGATCGCGATGGCCGAGGTGCTGGAGAACGCCGCGGCGGCGCCCGTGCCGTCGGTGTTGCCGCGGCCGGTGGCGGAACCGGCGAAGGTCGTCACGGTGCCGTCGGCGGCAATGCGGCGGACGGTGGCGTTGGCCGTGTCCGCCACGAAGACGACACTGGCCGCATCCACCACCAGGGAGCCGGGCGAGTTGAAGAGCGCGGCGGTGGTGCCGGCGCCGTCCGCCGAGCCGGCCGCGCTGGTGCCGCCAGCCAGGCGGGAGGCCACATTGGCCGCCGTGACCTTGTGGATGTTGTTGTTGGCGGAGTCGGCCACGTAGAGGTTGCCGCCGGCGTCCAGCGTCACGCCCATCGGCGACGGGAAGACGACGGCCAGCACCGCGAGGGTCGCGGCGTTGCTGGAGGTCGTGCCGCCGCCGTTGGTGGCGTTGAGGCGGTAACGCAGGCCGTTGAGCACGGCGGCCGCGCCGCTGATGGTGAGCGTGCCGGTCGTCACGCCGCTGTAGGTGCTGTCATTGTTCAGGCTGGTCCAGGTGGTGCCGTTCGGGGACGACTGCCACTGGAGGGTGCCGCCGGACGCCGTCGCGGAGAAGGTCACCGAGAAGCCCGCCGTCACGGTCTGGCTCGTGGGCTGGGCGGTGATCGTAGGCAGCGGCACGGCGGCGGCGACCGTGAGGGTCGCATCGGCCGAGGTGACGCTGCCCGCGGTGTTGGTCACCACCACGCTGTAGGTGCCCGCGTCCCCGGCCACGGTGCTCGCGATGGAAAAGGTGCTGCTGGTCGCGCCCGCGATATTGGCGCCGCCCTTGCGCCACTGGTACGTGAGTGGCGCCGTGCCGGTCGCCGACACGGAAAAGGAGGCCGCTGTGCCGGCCGTCACGGTCTGGTTCGAGGGCTGGGTGGAGATCGAGGGGGACGAAGCGGCGGCGGTGACCGTGAGGACCGCATCCGCGGAGGTGACACTGCCCGCGGTGTTGGTCACCACCACGCTGTAGGTGCCCGCATCCCCGGCCACGGTGCTCGCGATGGAGAAGACGTTGTTGTTCGTGTTCGCGATGTTGACCCCGCCCTTGCGCCACTGGTACGTGAACGGGGCGGTGCCGCCCGCCGTCACCGAGAAGGAGGCCGTCTGCCCCGCGGTCACGGTTTGGCCCGCCGGTTGCGTCGTGATGGAAGGCGCGGTCGCGCTGGCCGCCACGGTCAGGGTGGCATTGCTCGAGGTGACGTTGCCCGCGGTGTTGGTCACCACCACGCTGTAGGTGCCGGCGTCGCCGGTCACGGTGCTGGCGATGGAAAAGGTGCTGCTGGTCGCGCCGGCGATGTCGACGCCGCCCTTGCGCCACTGGTAAGTGAACGGCGAAGTGCCGGTCGCCGACACGGAGAAGGAGGCCGTCTCCCCCGCCGTCACGCTCAGGTTCGCGGGCTGGGAGGAAATCGAGGGGGCGGTGGCCCCCGTGCCGCCGGTGACATTGATCGTGTAGGTCTTGGAAATGCTGTCGCCAGCGCCGTCGGTGAACTGCCACGTCGTGATGTTGACGTTGAAGGTGCCGGCCGCCGTGGGCGTGCCCGTGATGGAGCCCGAGCTCGCGTTGAGCAGCAGGTGCCCGCCCACCAACGTCGATCCGGGCACCGTCAAACCCGCCGGCAATCCCGTGATGGTGTAGGATTGCGGAGGGGAGAGGATAACTCCGGTCATGGCGAAGACCGCGGAAAAGGCCGTGCCGACCGTCGCGGCGGCCGGGCTGGCCGGGGTGGCCGTGAAGGTGGTCGCTCCCGCCAGGGTGTCCACCACGCCGAGCGCGCCGGCCACCAGCGTGCCGGAGCGCAGGACGAAGCCGAGCGAGGAGCGCAGCCACAGGGAATCCGCCGTGGCGAGCAGCCGCAGCACCGGGCTGCGTTGCAGCAGCGTGATCAGCATGCAGACGGACAGGGAAAGGGAACCGTAACGGTTATGGAATCTGACGGCGAAGGCGTTCATGGGAGGAGGAGGGGGAAAAGGGTTCAGTTGCAGCCGCAGCCGCTGCCGCCGACGCCGCGGCCGCCGGCGCTGGCCTCGCGGGAGAACCAGGTGTGCTCGGCCATGGCGGTGGCGAGCGGGTCACGGTCCGGCCGCATGGTGTAGTCGGTGAGCGAGCCGCGCTGCCACGCCTGGACGGTCTGGGTCGCGCAGCCGCCGCCGAGCAGGGCGGCGGCGAGGGCGAGCCCGGTGAAAAGGAGTCGGGAGGTTTTCATCTTAAATTTTCTCCGCCAGCGCGGCCTCGAGGGCGGCGCGCAGCGCCGTGCCGGTTTTCTCCCCATGGTAGCCGGGGAAGACGGCGCGGATTTTCCCGTCGCGGCCGACCACCA
>Ga0302322_100006404_pt1 | contig 10433 bp, 9 predicted proteins | sample Fen_T0_2_FD_203757 | JGI IMG/M metagenome (GOLD analysis project Ga0302322, IMG submission 203757) | Peat permafrost microbial communities from Stordalen Mire near Abisko, Sweden - Fen_T0_2 | ecosystem: Environmental > Terrestrial > Soil > Wetlands > Permafrost | place: Sweden: Abisko... | reverse complement strand
ACCAGAAGTGGAACCAACGACCAAGGGTGGCCGATGGGCGGCCGGAGGAGGAAGGACGGTTCACGGGGAGATCTGCGGTCGAACAAACAGCGGGTGCCGGTCGCTGACAAGACGCGAGCGACCAGCCAAGCGGTTTCGCCGCCAGCTTTCTGCGTTGATTCGGTATTCCGCCGGGATTCAGTGTCGGGGCGCATGGAAAGCAGCCCCTTTTTCGACGTTAAACTGAATCTCCCGCACGCGGGCCGGATCTCTCGGCGCTTGCTCACCATCCTCCACGGGGACGGGCATGACCACACGGATGCGGCGACGACCATCGTCCAGCTGGTCGACCTGCTCGACCCCTATTATGAGAGCGATGAAAACCCGCGCCCCGACAAGGCGGCCCGGGTGCGCCAGCAGGCCGCGGAGCTCGGCCGCGTGTTTGTCGACCAGGTTGAGGTTGAGCGCCTCGGCCACGACCGGCTCGGACAATGCGTCCGCAATCTTTTCGAATGCCTCGAACTTGGGCGCGAAGGCGCCGCCATCTCGCTCCGCGCCGGCGAGGAACCCGGCTCGATGCAGCGGCCGCGGTAAAAGCAGAGGTCAGAAGTCAGCGATCAGAGGTCAGATTTAAGATTTCTCACGGCTTTGTTGGGGATATCATGCTGGATAGCTTGCAGCGTCTCAGCCGGCATGCATCCTTCCGGCTTTCGCCGCTGACTTCTGCCTTCTGACCGCTGACTTCTTTCCATGACTGACCCCAACGCTGAATTCGACCACGCCGTGCTGGACAAGATTGAGCTGAGTCCGGTCGGCGCCGTGCCTACCACCCCGGCCTATCAGGACGCCCTCCGCCGGCTTTATGCCGCGCAACAGGTCTACGCCAGTTCCGACCACAAGGGCGGACATGTCACGGCCCGCTCCCTGGCCACGCTCCCCTCTTTTCACGCCCACAACCTCGCGGCTCTCATCGCCGGGGAAATTTCCGACGACCTGCTGGAAAGCAACGCCAGCATCTACGACCGCTATGTGCAGTCCCTGGCGCTCGACCTTCGCGCCAAGGCGGAAAAACTACGTCTGCTGGTGATCGGCAAGGCGGTCCACCATCGCACCAAGGCGGGCCATGCGGTCGTCCATGACCCCTTGCACACGCTCTTCCTCGTGCCCGGCGCCGGGCCGCACCCTGGTCTGCCGGGGAACTACCTCCACGGCTCGGTCTTTCACGTCGGCGACGAGGTGACCGGTTCGTGGATGGTACACGTGCACGACTCCGATGACGGCGCCTCCCTGTTCGAAACCCCCAAGCTGCCCGAGGCCCTCGCCAAGCTGCAGGAAGTCCTCGCCAGCGCCCCGTTCCACCTGAACGAGCTCGAGGCCCTGGGGTTCAAGTTGACCTAGTCCAGAGGTCAGATGGCTGAGATCAGAGGACTGACGCAAAGTCCAAGACGTCCTGCGTCAGCTGCGCGAAGCAGCCTTTGCCCTATGTGCCTGGAGCCGACTTCTGTCCTCTGACGTCTGGCTACTGTTCGAGTGGCACCCGCCCGAAGCCCCACGCGAAGGGGGTCTTCAGCTTGTCGGAGCCCCCGAGGCGGACGCCATGGAACATCGTCTCGGCCATCTCGGTTGAATGCAGCAGCCGGGCGACGTCGAGCATGAGCTCGGCGTCAGCGGCCAGCCGCTCCACATCCTCGCCGGGATACCCCGCCCAGTACTTCAGGTCGTGCAGAAAACCCGCCGGATAGAGGCTCACCCCTTTCCACTCATCGAACCAGCCGGTGCACCCGTCGCTCTTGAACGGCCGTGGCGGCGGGTCCTTCTCGATCTTCCGCCAGAGGTCATGCAGCCCATAGTGAGCGCAGACTTCCTTGATTCGCGGCAAGGGCACCTCGGTGTTGATCGCCGGGAGTTCGAAAGGCTGCTCCGCCAGGGCCGCGCGGATCTTCGCCGCCACCGGGGCCAGCCCGGACATCGGCACCAGGTCGGCGGGAGTTTTTTCCGCCGGCTCGCCAGCGTAGCGAGGGATGAGGTGCAGGTGGGCATGCGGCAACGTCTGGCCCGCGGCCTTCCCGTTGTTCATCTGCAGGACGAATCCCTCCATTTTTAAGTCGGTGCGCTTGATGGCCTCGGCGATCTTATGGGCTGCATCGGTCATCGCGTGCATCGTATCGGCGGGTACCGCCAGGAAATTCTCCGCGTGCGCCAGCGGGACGACCAGCACGTGCCCGGGGTTGCGGGGGCCGATGCTGAGAAAGGCCAGGCAATGATCGTCACGGTAGACGATACCTTCCGGCTGACGCCGGCCGGCGATGATCTCGCAAAAGACACAGGGTTTGGCCGCCTCCGGCGTGGCGAGGCGCAGGTTCCGGTATTCCACCTTCATCCTGAGGCCGCCGTGGATCTGCAGCCCCAGCGGGGCCGGGCCGGAAAACTTCGGATCCACGTAGTGGGCGGCCGCCTGGCCGTTGATCCAGACGGTGAATTCCGCGCCCTTGGCCTCGAGGCGGAAAGTGTTCCACTGCCCCTCGGGGTGCATCTGCCGGGCCACATTCTTCGCCTGGCCCGACTCGGGATACTTGATCTTGCTGTCCACATAGAAAGAACCGGTCATGTCCCGCTTGAGGCTGCGCGACACGCCGAGCTGGAGCTGCATGTTGGGTTTCCGCAGCTCCACTCCGCTGTCGATCTCGCCGGTCCAGCGGACGTCAAATTCCAGGACAAAGTCGCCGTATTCCCGGTCCGTCCAGAGGTAGTTCTCCTTCAATTCGCCGGTGCTCTCGCCGATCAGCACGCCATCCGCGACGCGCCAGAATTTATCCCGGTCCTCCGCATGCCAGCCAGTCAGGTCCCGGCCGTTGAAGAGTGGTTCCAAGACCGGGTCGGCCGCGGCCACCGCCGTGAACAGGAGGACAAACAGCAAGGGTAAGCGCATGGGGAGTTTTTGACCACGGAAGGTCCCGATGAACAGAGGAAATACCAGTCATCCACCCGGCGCAGGGCCTGCCAAGTCCATCCCCAAGGCATGGCCATGGTTCGGCCGATCCTCGGGTCTGCGGTTTTGGGCCGGGATTGGACCGACCACGGCTTCAACCCCAGTGACTGTCGCCGAATTTCTCGACCGCCTCATAGACGGCCTCGCGGATGAAATGCCCCGCGCCGCATACCTCCATCGCCTCGCGCAACACGGAATCGGCCTGCTCCCGGGAGTAGGTGAAGCCGTCGGGCAGCGTGCCCTTGCACGTATAGAGATAATCGTGAATGACCGAGGGCCACGAGATGATGGGATCCTCCGGATCGAGCAGAGCCCAGGCGGCGCGCGGGATGCTGGCGAAGTCCGTGACCAGCCCGGCGGGCACGGTGACAGTTCGCTTCAGCTTGTCGGACTTGTAGCCGAAGTTCTTGGTCACTTCATAGAGCTGCACGTGCCGGCCCGCCTTGATGATCTCGGCGGGGGAAAACGAACGAAGGAACAGCTTACCGGTGAATTTGCTCATGGACAGGCGTAGTTTCTCGGCACGGGGCCGAAGCTTGGTGGTGGGATGAACTTGCCGCCGGTGGCCCCGGGCGACGGGGCTCAGGTTTGGACGAATCCGCCCCCAGGTCAACGTCACCCTTGCACCAGCCAATGGCGCCGGCCCGGCGCGCAACTACGACTTATAATAGGCCTCACGCGCCTTGACCTGGACAATACGCTTCTCGGGGAGAACATAGGCCGTGAGGCTGCCGCCCAGGACGCAGGCAGTGTCAATCCCAAGGGTCCATTTAGTCCGGGAGACATCATCGCGCGGGGTATGTCCATAAACGACAAAGGGAGGCCCGTCCCATAAGGTCGACCAGTGGGGAGCGTCGGGCATTTCGGAGCGTTTGTGTGGCTCGCCGTCCTTGCCGACCACTTGGATGCGGGTGACGATGCGAGCGGGTTGCTTCTGCCAGGGCCGGCCAGGCAGGAACCCGCCATGGACAAAGACCACACCCAGTTCCTCGTCCTCGTAGGTCAGCTTCATGGACTCCAGGTAGTCCCAATCCTTGCCCCGAAGCTGCTCCATGGTCGCATAGTCGTATTTCTTGAGGTGACTGGGATCGTCGGTGCGCCGGTAGTTCAAGTGGCGCAGCTCGTGGTTGCCCAGCAGGGAAGCCGTCGCGTGCTCCCGGGCCAGCTCGACCACCTTGCCGCTGTCCGGCCCTCGGCTGATAAGGTCCCCCAGCAATACCAGCCGGTCCTCCTTCCCCAGGTCGAGCTTGTCGAGCAGGTCGGAGAACTCCTTGTGGCACCCGTGGATGTCGCCGACGGCGATTAATCTGCCACTCATAAGAGGGAACCAACAGAAAGCAGCGAAGAAACAAAGTCATGCCCTTCACTGCTTGGCTGCTTGGTGTTCATTCCGTGCCCAAATTTGCTAGCGTTCCCCGGGGCCGGGGGTAAACAGGAAAACGTCCATGGAGCTGAATCTTCACCCGATTGCCACAAAGTGCTTCGTCAGTAATCGCGACTTCGCCGAAGGCGACCGCGTCGTCAGCTACCTGGTGCGGGAGGCCACCGGCGAGACCGCCCGGCGTGACCTGCTGGAGTCCGAGGATGGTCGTTTCATGCCCCCGGCCTTCATCTACTGCCGCTGGTTGACCGCTGCCTACAAGCCGAGACGCGACGACAATACCGACCTGAACCTCAAGCTCACGGCCGAGAACCTGTTCCTGACCCTGGCCACGCCGTCTGGCTTGGAATCCCAGGGGGATCAGCCTTCCTCCATCAACACCCCCCTCCTCCAGTTCCTGGCCCTCATGTTGGAACGCAAGAAGCTCATCAAGCTTCGCGGCCTGACGGAAGACGGGGCCCGACAGATCTACGAGCATATGCCCTCGCACCAGCTGTACGAGGTGCCGGTGGGCGACCTCAACGTGGAGTTCTTCCAGAAAATCCAAGAGCACCTGGGCGTGCTGGTCGGCACCCCGAAACCCAAGGCTGAGGCGCCGGCACCCCCGGTTCCGGCAGTTGTGGTTTAGTCGATCCCGGCAAGGCGGAAATCTTGAAATCGAGAATCTTGAAAACCCAGGACTGAGCCAACCGGTAATTTCACGATTATTGATTTCCCGATTCCCCGTCTGTCCTCCTGCTCCCCACCCATGGCCGATCTTCCGTCCCCCATCACCGTCCGCGACATCAAGGCCCTGCCGCGCGACGGCGCCGACACCTGCGCGAGCGTCCTGCTTGTCCGCCGGGTGACCCCCAAGACGGCCAAGAACGGCAATCCTTTCCTCACCGTCGACGTGGGCGACAAGACCGGAAACTTCAACCTGAACGTCTTCGGCGACAGCCCCGCCTTCGAGCTATTCTCCAACCTCAAGGAGGGCGGCATCGTCCGCGCCGAGCTCCGCATCGAGTATTTCCAGGAACGCCTCTCGCCCAAGCTCCTGCGCGCCGAGTCCCTCACCCTCGACCAGCTCGCGGACTCCCCTTTGCTGGGCAACCTGGTCGAGACGGCCCCCGAGGATGCCGAGTTGCTCTGGCTGGAGTTTCAGGAACACATTGCCGCCATCACCCAGCCCGAGCTGCGGGCGACCGTGCAGGCGTTGTTCGATGAGATCGGCGCCCAGTTCCGCACCGCGCCGGCGGCCGTTGCGATGCACCACGCCTATCGCCACGGCCTGCTGGAGCACACCACCCACATGGCCCGGGCCTGCCGCGCGCTCCTGCCCCTCTACCCTGAGGTGGACGCCGACCTCGCCCTCGCGGGTGTCCTCGTCCACGACACCGGCAAGGTGATCGAATACCAAGGCGACCTCGTCATGTCCCGCAGCCGCAAGGGCATCTTGCAGGGCCACGTCGTCCTCGGCTACCAGCTCGTGCGCAAGGCCGGGATCAAGTCCAAGCTCAACGCCGACCTGCTGGAACGCCTCGAGCACATCGTGCTCAGCCACCAGGGCGAACTCGAGTGGGGCGCGGCCGTCATCGCCGCGACGCCCGAGGCGGTCTTCGTCGCCAAGATCGACGACCTCGATGCCAAGATGGGGATGGTGCAGCGCCTTCTCCGCCAGGCGAACGAAGGCGATGCGTTTTCGGACAAGCATCTCGGGCTGAATGCGCAGCTGCTGCTGAGCAAACCGGCGAAGTAAGAGGACTGGGAATCGTGAAAACTGATAATCGTGAAATCTCTAATCGTGAAATTGCTTCAGGCAGCTTGCTGAGATTTCAGGATTTAAGATTTCACGATTTTCAGTTTTCACGATTCCCCCGTCCGACCAGGTGCCCGCGCAGTGCATAGTGCAGGATAAACACGTAGCACGGCAGCGTGCACCAGAAGAAGGCGGACTGGGAGCCGAGCACCTGCGCGAGCCGGGCGTAGATCTGAGGAATGATCGCCCCGCCGGCGATGCCCATGATGAGCAACGCGGAACCGGTCTTCGTTAACCGCCCGAGACCGTCGATCGCCAAGGGGAAAATCGCCGGCCACATGAGGGAGTTGGCGAAACCGAGCAGCGCGATGCAGGTGACCGCCGTGCGTCCGCCGGACGCAAAGGCGGCACCGGCCAGCGCAATGCCCGTGACGGCCGACAGCGCGAGGGCCGTCTCCTGCTTCAGGTATTTCGGGATCATGAACACGCCGATGGTGTAGCCGGCCACCATCGACCAGAGCGTGTAGGACGTCAGGTTCTTGGTCTGGTCGAGGCTCATGCCGAGGGATTTGGCATAAGGCCCGATCACGTCGCCCGCCATGACCTCGACGCCGACATAGACAAAGATGCAGACCACCCCGAGCAGCAGGTGGGGGAACTGCCAGATGCTCTGCCGGCTCCCGGCCTGGCGGTCGGCCCCTTCGTCCACCCCCGGGTTGATGTCCTGCAGCGGCGAAAACCGGATGGCCAGCGCGAGAATGAAAAGCACGCCCGCCATCACGACATAGGGGGTGATCACGCGGTGGGACAGTTCCTGCAGCAATTGAACGCGCTCCGCGGCTGAGGTCGCGGCGGCGATGCGCGTCTCGGTCTCGCTCGCGCCCTTGAGCACAATGGCCCCGAGGATGAGTGGACTGAGGGCGCCCGCGACCTTGTTGCAGATGCCCATGATGCTGATCCGGCTGGCCGCGCTCTCGAGCGGACCGATGACGGAGATGTAGGGATTGGACGCAGTCTGCAACAGGGCGAGTCCCATGCCCTGCACGAAGAGCCCGGTCAGGAACAGGGCGAAGCTCCGGGCTGAGGCGGCCGGCACAAAGAGCAGCGCCCCGACCGCCATGATCGCAAGCCCGAGCGACATGCCGTTCTTGAAACCGGTGCGGCTAAGAATGAAGGACGATGGCAGGGCCAGACAGAAGTAAGCCATGTAGAAAGCAAACGTCACCAGCAGGGCTTGGGCGTCCGTCTGGAGATCACACGCCAGCTTCAGAAACGGGATCAGCGTGCCATTCAGCCAGGTGACAAAACCAAAGATGAAGAAAAGCGCCCCGATGATTCCGATGGACAGGGCCTGGCTCCCGCCGGAGCGAGGCGATGGCGCGGTATTGTTGGTCATGGCAGGTGTGGTGCGCCCACCAGCCGCACCAGTGCCTGACTGGCGGGCATTTCAACCGCGACATGCGGGCTTGTGACCGGCTTTATGGCCTCAGCCAGCCGGAGGAGTTCAGCCTCGGTCATGGTCCGGCCGTGCTGCAACGACAAGGTAAGAGCCAGGCCGGCCGATGCTGCGTCCAGTTGGGCTTGCAACAAGGGACGCGCCTCCGCGAGCCGGGGCGAGAGCGTGGCCAACCGACCCAGCAGGTATTCGGCGGTCTTGCGCCAGTTGATGAGCGTCGCCACCAATTGATCGCCGGCGGAGGATTGCTGCGGCGCGGCGATGAATTGATCGACCGCCATGGCGAATTCCCGCGCGGGGGCGCTGTCCGGCCGGGCGCAATCCACCAGCCCGGTCAAGGGCGTGAACTGGGTCGCGCCGGGCTGCTGGCCACCGCGCTTGTAATCCTTCACCGGCTCGAGCAGGTCGACGAATGCGCGCAACGCCCGGACGTCCTCGGTCGTGGCCTGATCACCGGCCAGGCGGCGCAGGGCGGGATCGATGTAGCTCTCGTGGCGGAGGCCCGCTTCCTCAAGCCGGCGGCTGACGATGGCGAGCCGCCGGTACATGTCGGGCACCTTCCGCACCGTCTCCGGCGACCAGAGCCGCTCGGCGATGGCGGCGGTGCGCGGCCAGATGCGCGAGTCGATCAATTCGGGCGTCACCCACTCCGCCCACATCGTGGCCTCGCCACCGAGGACGAGGGCACGTTGCGCGGTGGTCAGGGACACCGCAGCCGGCGCCGGGTCATTCAAGTAGTGCTCCGAAGCCGGGTGATTAAGATCAATGTAGTAGCCGTTCGAGAGGAGAACCTGAAAGCCCTGCTTGGTCGCCGCCGCGATGCCGTCGGGGCCACGCCACGAGTGTACCACACTGCCCGCCGGCAGGTCGGGGTGCAGGATCTCGTCCCAGCCGACGAGCTTTTTACCGTGCTTGAGCAGAATCTTGTTCACCCGGGTGTTGAAATAGGCGTGGAGGCCGGCGTTATCCTTGAGGTTGTGGTCGCGGATGAACTGCTGGATGTGCGCGTTGGCCGACCAGTCCTTGCCGTTGTTCTCGTCTCCGCCGATGTGCAGGTAGGGATCGGGAAACAGCGCGGCCATCTCGCCGAGGAAGCCATCAAGGACGCGGTAGACCTCCTCATTGGTCGGATCAAGCACCGGGTTGAAGACACCCCACTTGCGCTCGACCGCATACGGCCCGGGCGCGCTGCCGAGCTCCGGGTGCCCGACCAGCCAGCTCGTGGCGTGGCCGGGAATGTCAAATTCCGGCACGACCCGGATGCCCCGCGCCGCCGCGTAGGCGATAATCTCGCGCATTTCGTCCAGGGTGAAGAAGTGACCGTCGGATCCCATTTGGTGGAGCCGCGGGAAGGTTTTGCTCTCGATGCGGAAACCCTGGTCCTCGGTCAGGTGCAGGTGGAGGACGTTGAGCTTCACCAGGGCCATGCCGTCGAGGTTGCGCTTGATGACGTCCATCGGCTGCCAGTGCCGGCAGACGTCGATCATCAGGCCTCGCCAGGGGAAGCGCGGTTCGTCGGTGATCTTCACGACCGGCAGGAACCAGCCACCGGCGTCAGATTGGAACAGCTGTTGCAACGTGGCGAGTCCACGCAGGACGCCCAGCCCCGTCGGCGCATTCAACCGAACGCGATCGGAGCTGACTTCGAGGTTATAGGATTCGTTCTCGCCGAGCTGCGGTATCGCCGAGCCGGCGGCGGCGCAATCGATGACGAGTTGCACGCTGTCTGTGGCAGGCGCGAGGGCAAATTCACCGGTGGTGGTACGGGCAAAAGTGAGTCCGCTTCGTTCTTCCAGGGCGCGAAGCGTGCGAGCCAGGGCGCCAGTGAGCCGCGCGTCGGGCCCGCCCATGAAAGCGACCCGGAAGGACGCTGTCACCGGCAGTTGACCGGTGCCAAAGTCCAACATGCGTGGCGCCGGCATCAGGACGTTTTCACTCGGGGCAGCCATGGTCATGGAGCCGGCCAGCAAGCCGCCCAACAGGAGCGAAACACCGCAGCGGGATGCAAACCGGGCGAATTCATTCATTGGGGCACCGATTGAAAGCCCGGCGAAGGCTCAATCCGCAAGACCAAAGGGGCGTGGCTCGCTTCACCCTCAAACTTCAGACGGGAATCATGAAATCGAGAAACATGAAATCCCTAAACGTGAAATTTATTCAAGCAGGTCGCTGAAATTTCACGATTTAGGATGACCGATTTTCAGTTTTCAAGATTCCCCTGCCTTACCGCAGGATCTCGCCTTTCGTAACATCCCCGGGGATGTCCAGCAGCTGGATCTGGTTGACGGTCTTGAAGTGCACATGGTCGGCAAACTCCCAGACGACCTTCTTGTCCGGCGTGAGCTCGAAGAAATGCGGCTGTTTGCCCAGATGGCCGTGGCCGAGGTAATTGCAGAAAAGGGTGTTCCCGTTCGGCAGACGCAGGAGCCCGGCCATGAGGCGCAGGGGGTTGCCGGGCAGGTCGTTCTCGTTGAGCTCCCAGACGACCTTGTCGTGCTGGTCCACCTCAATGACCTTGTGGCCGTCGCCGCAGCTGATGAGCAGGTTTCCGCTGGGCAGCAGGACCGCCTCGTGCACATCGCCGGGGACAGCGATGGCCCGCAGCACCTTCCCGTCGCCGTCGAGCTCCTCGACGCGGTGTTCGCCCTTGCGGCAGACAAGGTAGTGGCCGGCGGCGGTCTTGCGTACGCCGCGATACTGGTCGTGGGTTTTGACGTTCGCCGGCGGCACGGGCAGCTTGATTTCCTTGGCGATCTGGCCGTCGCGACCGATCTCAAGGAGCCGGCTGCTACCGTTCTCGACCACCAGCACCCGGCCGTCGGGCAGCGGCTGGCAGGCATGAATCTCGGTCTGCTCGGGGGACTTGTATTCCCACACGATCGTCTTGTCG
>Ga0302322_100006403_pt1 | contig 10433 bp, 3 predicted proteins | sample Fen_T0_2_FD_203757 | JGI IMG/M metagenome (GOLD analysis project Ga0302322, IMG submission 203757) | Peat permafrost microbial communities from Stordalen Mire near Abisko, Sweden - Fen_T0_2 | ecosystem: Environmental > Terrestrial > Soil > Wetlands > Permafrost | place: Sweden: Abisko... | reverse complement strand
GACGTCGGTCATCAGGACGAGCGGGTAGTGCGCGCCCGACACCGCCGTCATGCCCAGGCAGGTGAGGCCGGTCGCGGCGACGGCGTCGCCGACGCCCTGGTGGTCCACCGGGTAGGACTCGAAGACCGCGAGGGTGTCGAAGAGCGTCTCGACGCCGACACCCTCCTGGATCGCGGTCAGGCCGTGGTGCTGGTGGTCCAGCAGCGCGGCCCGGCGGTCCTGCAGGTCCGTGACCAGGTCGCCCAGCGTCGTCGCCGGGTCGCAGTCCACCCGGACCGGCACCGTGTTGATGAACAGGCCGACGACGCCGTCGACGCCGGGCAGCTGCGGGGGCCGCCCCGAGACGGTCGACCCGAAGACGACGTCACGGCGACCGGTGAGCCGGCTGAGGGTCAGGCCCCAGGCGGCCTGCACCAGGGTGTTCAGGGTGACGCCGAGCCGGGCGGCGCGGGCCTCCAGCCGCCGGGCCAGGTCGTCGGGGAGCGCCACGCCGACCTCGCCGACGTCCCCGGGCGCACCCTCGGTCGCCGCGGCCCCCTCGGCGTCCGCACCGTCCCCGCCGTCCCTGCCGGGCCGCCGACGGCGGCCGGCGAGCAGGGTGGCGTCCTCGACGCCGTCCAGCTCCGCGGCCCACGCCCGGGCCGCCGCGTCGCCGTCCTGCGCCGCGAGCCAGGCCAGGAACTCCCGGTAGGAGGTGGGCCGGGGCAGCCCGGACGGGTCGCCGCCGGTGGCGTAGAGGTGCAGCAGCTCGGTGATCAGGATCGGCACCGACCAGCCGTCGAACGACACGTGGTGCGCGGCGAGCACCAGGTCGGTCCGGCCGTCCGGGCCGGCATGGCTGCTCCGGACGAGCGTCAGGCGCAGCAGCGGCGGGGCGGCCGGGTCGAGCCGGGCGTCGAGGTCGGCGGCGAGCAGCCGGCGCCGCTCCTCCTCCCCCGCGACGTGCACCACCCGGAAGGGCAGCTCGACGCGCGCCGGGACGACCTGCACCAGGACGCCCGCCGAGTCCGGGACGAACGCTGCGCGCAGCGGGGCGTGCCGGTCGAGCAGCGCCTGCCCGGCGGCCCGCATCCGGTCCGGGTCGACGTCGCCGGACAGGTGCAGCACGAACTGCATCCGGTAGGCGTCGTGGTCGGGGTCCACCAGGGAGTGGAAGAGCATCCCCTCCTGGACGGGCGTCAGCGGCCACACGTCCGCGAGCGCGCCGAAGCGGTCCTGCCAGCGGTCCAGGTCGTGCTGGGCGACCGAGGGCACCAGCGGCACGTCCGACGGCGTCAGCCCGCCCGCGCCGCGCCCGGCCACGTGGCGGGCCAGGCCCTGCAGCGCGGCCGACCACAGCCGCGCCAGCTCGCGGACCTGCTCCTCGTCGATCATCCCGGCCGGGAACACCAGCCGGGCGCTCAGCTCACCGGTCGCCTCGACCAGCGCGTAGATCTCCAGCGGGGCCATCGCCGACATCGCGCCGTCGGGTGCGGCCAGCAGGTCGTGCGTGTCCGGCGCCTGGGTGAAGCCCAGCCCGCGCAGGTGGTCGGGCATGTCCGCGGCGGAGTAGCGGCCGAGGTAGTTGAACGCGATCCCGCCCGCCGGACGGCCCGCCAGCCCGGCGGCCGTGGCGTCGTTGGCGTACCGCAGCAGACCGTAGCCGAGACCGTGGTCGGGGATCGCGCGCAGCGCCTCCTTGACGGCCTTGACCGCGGCGCCCACGGCGGGCCCGCCCGCGAGGGCCTCGTCGTCGTCCACGCCGTCGAGGTGCAGCCGGACGGGGTGGACGGCGGTGAACCAGCCCACCGTGCGGGTGAGGTCGGCGCCCGGCACGGCGCGCTCCTCGCGGCCGTGGCCCTCCATCCGGACCACCACGGACCGCTCGGGCACGCCCCGGTCGCGCCGCCACCGGCGGACGGCGACGGCGAGCGCGGCGACCAGCCCGTCCGCCGCCCCCGACCGGAACGCGGCGGGGACATCGGTCAGCAGCGCCTCGGTCACCGCGGCGGGCAGCCGCAGGTGCACCTCCCGCTGGGTGGCGATCAGGTCGCGGTCCGGGTCGAACGGGCGCGACCCCAGGTCGGGGTCGGGGCCGTCGACGATCGAGCGCCACAGCGGCAGCTCGGCGGTCCGGACGGCGCTCACGGCCTCCTCGGCGAGGGCGTGGTACCAGCGGCGGGCCGACGTGCCCACCGGCGGCAGGGCCGGCACCCGCCCCGCCCGGACCGCCTCCCAGGCCGCCGCCAGGTCGGGCAGCAGGATGCGCCAGGACACGCCGTCGACGACGAGGTGGTGCAGGACGACGGCCAGCCGACCGGCCGCGGCGGGCCCGGCGTCGAACCAGACGAGCTGCGCCATGACGCCCGCGGCCGGGTCGAGCCGGTCGGCGGCGGCGTCGAGCAGGGTGCGGGCCTGCCGCCGCCAGCCCTCGCTCCAGCGCCCGGCGCCGTCCGCCTCGTCGCCGTCCGCCTCGTCGCCGTCCGCCTCGTCGCCGTCGGTGCAGTCGACCCGGTGCAGCAGCGCGGCGAGGTCCACGGTGCCGGGCGCGGCGACGTCCAGGCCGTCGCCGACCGCGCGCGAGCGCAACGCGTCATGGTGGTCCCACACCGCGCCCAGCGTCGCGAGCAGGCCGTCCCGGTCGATCCCGGCGGGCAGGTCCACCACGGCCGCCATCGAGAACCGACCCTGCGGGCCGCGCAGCGAGGCGAGCCAGCGGGCCACCGGCGGCAGCGGCATCGGGCCGACGCCACCGCCGTCCAGCTCGGCCAGGACGTCGACGGGCGCCACCCGCCCGCGCAGCACCGCGGCCAGGTCGGCGACCGTGCGGTGCTGGAAGATCTCGCGCGGGCTCACCTCGACGCCCTGTGCCCGGGCCCGGGAGGCCACCTGGATCGAGCGGATGCTGTCGCCGCCGACGGCGAAGAAGTCGTCGTCGACCCCGACCCGCTCCCGGCCGAGCACCTCGGCGAAGACGGCGGCGAGCACCTCCTCGTCCCGGGACGCCGGACCGCGGTAGGCCGCGGCGGCCGACGGCGGCTCGGGCAGCGCGTCACGGTCGAGCTTGCCGTTGGGGGCGAGCGGCAGCCGGTCCAGCGTGACGAACGCCGACGGGACCATGAACTCCGGCAGCCGGGCGGCGACGAACCGGCGCAGCTCGCCCGTCGACAGCCCGGCGGTGAGGTCCATCCGGACCCGCCCGTCCGCGAGGTCCCGCGCGTCCGCGACGGGCACCACGTACCCCACGAGGGTCGCGCCGCCGGGACCCTGGCGGGGGACGACGACCGCCCGCGCCACTCCCGGGTGGGCGGCCAGCACCGCCTCCACCTCGGCCGGCTCGATCCGCTGCCCGCGGATCTTGAGCTGCGCGTCGTCCCGGCCCGCGTACTCGACCTGGAAGTCGGGAGTCCACCGGGCGAGGTCGCCGGTGCGATACATCCGGGCGCCGGGCGGGCCCCACGGGTCGGGCACGAACCGCTCGGCCGTCAGCGCGGGTCGCCCGTGGTACCCCCGGGCGACCTCGCCGGCCACGTAGAGGTCGCCGACCACGCCGGGCGGCACGGGCATCAGGTGCCGGTCGAGCACGTGGACGCCCATGCCGTCCAGCGGGACGCCGATCGGCACGCTGCGCGCCGGGTCCCAGGGCGCCGCGGCGTCGAGCACGAACGCGGTGGCGTAGAAGCTCTCGGTCTGCCCGTAGGCGTTGACCACCCGCACCCCTGGGAACGCCTCGCGCATCCGGGCGACCAGGGGCCCGGTCAGCGCCTCGCCCGCGAGCACGAGGGTCTCGACGTCGACCCGGCCCTCGATCCGGTCGACCAGCCCGGCGAGGACCGACGGGACCGTGTGGATCACGGTGCCGGTCCAGCCGTCGCGCTCGCCGAGGGCGAGGACGTCGCGGACCACCTCCACGGTCCCCCCGGCGGCGAGGGTGGTGACGATCTCGAAGACGGACACGTCGAAGTTGAGCGACGTCCCGGCGAGCACGCGCGACCGGTCGTCGACGCCGACCACCCGGGCCAGCTGGGTCACCCCGGTGACGACGCTGCGGTGGGTGATCCCCACGCCCTTGGGCACGCCCGTCGAACCGGACGTGTACATCACGTAGGCGAGCGCGTCGGGGAGCACCGGGGCCGCGGGCGCGTCCGGTCCCTCGGGGGCGTCCGGCGGCTCGGCGTCCAGGCACAGCGACGGGACGCCACAGCCGGGCAGCACGCCCGCGGACGCGGTGTCGGTGAGCACCAGCACCGGCCGCGCGTCGTCGAGGATGCGCTCCAGCCGGGACGGCGGGTAGGCCGGGTCGACCGGCACGTAGGCGGCCCCGGCCGCGAGCACGCCGAGCATCCCGACGACGAGGTCGGCGGACCGGGACGTCGCCAGGCCGACCAGCGACCCCGCGCCCACGCCGCGCCCGCGCAGCCGCGCGGCCAGGGCCTCCACGCGCTCCCCGAGCCGGGCGTAGGTCAGCTCGACCGGCCCGCAGACCACCGCGACCGCATCCGGGGACGCCGACACCCGCCGCCGCACCAGCTCGGTGACCGTCAGGTCGCAGGTCGCTCCGCCGGGGACCGCGCCGGGGACCGCGACGCCGGGCCGGCGGACGGCGGCGAGGGCGTCCCGCTCGTCCGGCAGCAGGACGTCGAGCGCCCCCACCGGGACGCCGGGCGCGGCCAGGGCGTCGCGCAGGAGCTGGAGCAGGCGCCGGGCGATCCGCTCGACGGTCCCGGCGTCGAACAGGGCGGTCGCGTACTCCACGAGCAGCCGGGCGGCGCCGGTGCGGGTGTCCGTGGCGACGTTGAACTCCAGGTCGAACTTGGCCGTGCGGGTGGTGACCGCCTCCAGGCAGCCGGTCGCGCCCGCCAGGTCGACGTCGACCCGGTCCTCGCTCTGCCACGTCGACATCACCTGGAACAGGGGGTGGCAGGCCGCCGACCGCTCCGGGTTCAGCGCCTGGACCAGGACGTCGAACGGCACGTCCTGGTTCTCGTAGGCGGCCAGCGCCTTGTCCCGGACGCGCCCGAGGAGGGTCTCGAAGGAGGGGTCGCCGCAGAGGTCGGCGCGCAGCACCCAGGTGTTGACGAAGAAGCCCACCAACTCGGAGAGGTCCTCCTCGGTGCGGCCCGCGATGGTCGCGCCGATCAGGACGTCGTCGCCCGCGCCGAGCCGGCTCAGCAGGGCCACCAGCGCGGCCTGCACGACCATCGACGGGCTCGCCGCGTGCCGGGCGGCCAGCTCGCGGGCGGCGGCCAGCACCGCGGGGTCGACCGGGAGCTCGACGAGGCCGCCCGCGTGGCCCGCCGTCGCCGGGCGCGGCCGGTCGGTGGGCAGCCGCACCTGGGCGGGGGCGCCCGCCAGCTCCGCCCGCCAGTAACCGAGCTGCGCGGCGAGCAGGCTGTCCGGGTCGCCCTCGTCGCCGAGCAGGTCGCGCTGCCACAGCGTGTAGTCGGCGTACTGCACCGGCAGGTCGGCCCAGACGGGCGCGTGCCCGGCCGCCCGGGCCGTGTACGCCGTCGACAGGTCGCGGCCGAGCGGCACCATCGACTCCCCGTCGACGGCGATGTGGTGGACGACGAGCACGAGCGTGTGCTCCTCGGGCCCGGACCGCAGCAGGACCGCCCGCAGCGGGATCTCGGCCGACAGGTCGAACGCGCGCCCCGCCGCCGCAACCACCGCAGCGTCGGTCCCGGGGTCCCCGGCGTCCCCGGCGTCCGTGGGGCCCACCTCGACGACGGGCAGGTCGACCTGCACCTCGTCCGCCGGGACCACCCGCTGGTGGGGGGTGCCGGCGGCGTCCTCGACGAACACCGTGCGCAGGCTGTGGTGCCGCAGGACGACGTCCCGCAGCGCCGCCCGCAGCGCGACGGCGTCCAGGGGGCCGGTCACCCGCAGCACGAACGGCACGTTGTACGTCGCCGACGGGCCGCCGAAACGGTCGATGAACCACAGCCGACGTTGGGCAAAGGAAAGGGGGGTCATCTCGCGTCCAGTCCTCGGTGGGCCAGCTCGGACATCCGTCGGCCGGTCGTCGTGCAGGGCCGGGGCGCCGCCGTCGAACGGATGTCGAACCGGTCGGGCGCCGCAGGACGAGGATTGTCCGGAGGCCACCGGAAGCGCCAGACGAAAGCGCCGGACACCCGGCCCGCGCCTCCCGTGACGCCCTTTCCGGGAGCTGCCCCGGCCCGGGGCGCGAGGCGCGGTTCCGGTCCCCGATCCCGGCCGGTAACGTCGCCGCGAACGGCCCGTGGAACGTCCGGTCGACAGGACAGCCCGGCCGGTCCGGGGGTCTGAAGCCCAGGTGGACCGCCGTCGGACGGGTCGCCACCGGCTCGCGCGGGCGACCCGCGCCCTCGCCCGGAACGCCCGCGCGGCGAACCCCGCGGAGAACCCCACGGAAAGAGGAGTGCTGTGTTCGTTCCCACCCCTTATCGAGACGTCGACGGATCGTGGACCCGAGAACTGGTCCGGAACAATCCCCTCGCCCTGCTGGCGAGCAACGGCACGGACGGCGTCCCCTACCTCACCCACGTTCCGGTCGTCCTCGACCCGAACGGCTCGCCCGGGGAATCCCCCGGCGATTCCCGGGACGCGTTCCCGGACGCGTTCCCGGACGCCGCCCTCCGGCCGGGCTGCCGGCTGTGGGGTCACCTGAACCGGGCCAATCCCCACTGGTCCGCGCTCGCCACGGGAACGCCCGTGGTCGCCGTCTTCACCGGCCCGCACGGGTACGTGTCGCCGACCGTCTACGCCCGGACGCCGGCGGCGCCCACGTGGAACTTCACCGCCGTCCACGTGCACGCCGTCCTGGAGACGGTCGAGCCCGAGCAACCGGGCGAGGCGACCCTGGAGACGGTGGTGGCGACCGTGCGGACCTTCGAGCGGGACTTCGGGACCGGCTGGTCGGAGGCGGCCTCCCTGGACTACTTCCGGTCGATCCTGCCCGGCGTGGGCGCGTTCCGGCTCACCGTGACCGGGGTCGACGGGATGTTCAAGCTCAGCCAGGAGCAGGACGCCGAGGTGCGCGGGCGGGTCGAGCGGTCCTTCGCCGGGGAGGCGTCCTCCGGCCACCGGGCCGTCGCGGCGATGATGGGCCGGCTGCCGTCGTCCGGCTGCCCGCTCCACGTCGCGCCGGGCGGGGAGGACCGCTCCGCCGCACGGGCTTGACCTTGACCCTGGGTCAGGGTCGCACGCTGCCCGGGTGACCGTCCGACCCCGGACGGTCCCGGATCCAGCGGAGGCTCCACCATGACGACGCGAACGGCCGGCGGAGGGCCGGCCATCGATCTGCCGACCACCCCACCGGCAGCCGGCGACCTGCCGGCCACGGGGTCGGCGCCGGGCGCGCTCGCGCGCCTGGTCTCCGGGCGCCGGACCTCGTGGCTCGTGCTGGCGCTCTGGATCGCCCTGATCGCGGGCGTCGGCGGCTTCGCGGCGAGGCTCGGCGACGTCCAGAAGAACGACAGCTCCACGCTCCTGCCCGCCGCCGCGGACTCGGCCCGGGCGCTGAAGATCCAGGCGGACTTCCACCCCGACTGGTACCCGGCCGTCCTGCTCTACGTGCGTCCCTCGGGACTCACCGCGGGTGACCGGGCCGCCGTCGACCACGCGGTGTCGGTCCTGCGGCAGCGGCCGGCCGCCAAGGACCTCGACCTGGTGGTGGCCTCGGCGGTCCGGGTCCAGGAGGTCACGACGGGCCCGGACGCCGGCAAGGCGGTGCAGGTCGTCGTCCCCGTCGATCCCGGGACCGGTGGCTGGAGCCGGTTCCCGCAGACCCTCGCCGCGATCCGGAACGCGATGGGCCCGGCGTCACCGGGGCTGTCGACGTACGTCACGGGTCCCCTCGGCGTGAGCGGCGACCAGGCGGACGCGTTCAGCCGCATCGACGCCTCGCTGACCGGGCTCACCGCCCTGGTGGTGATCGTGGTGCTCCTCGTCGCCTACCGCAGCCCGGTGCTGTGGCTGCTGCCGCTCGCGACGGTCGGCGGCGGCGTGCTCGTCGTCACCGAGGCCGTGGTCTACCTGCTGGCCGCCCACGCCGGGCTGACGGTGAACAGCCGGGCGGCCTTCATCCTGGTCGTCCTCGTGTTCGGCGTCGGCACGGACTACGCCCTGCTGCTGATCGCCCGCTACCGGGAGGAGCTGCGACGGCACCGCGACCGGCACGAGGCGATGGCGCACGCGCTGCACCGGGTCGGGCCGGCGCTGCTCGCCAGCGCCGCCACCGTCGCCGTGAGCATGCTGGTGCTGCTCGCGGCCGACCTGAGGTCCACCCGGAGCATGGGCCCGGTGCTGGCGGTCGGCGTCCTCGTGGCCGCGGCGGCGATGCTCACCCTGATGCCGGCGCTCCTGGTGATCGTCGGCCGGTGGATCTTCTGGCCGTCCCGGCCGGTCTTCGGCTCCCCCGAGCCGACGCGGCGCGGGGTCTGGTTCCGCACAGGCCGGCGCATCGCCTCCCGGCCGCGCGCCGTCTGGATCGTCACGGCGCTCTGCCTGGCCGCGTGCGTCGCCGGGGTCGGCGGCCTGGACCCGCACGAGCAGTCCGCGGCCGAGCAGTTCGTGCACGAGCCGGACTCGATCCGCGGGGCGAAGGTGCAGGCCCGGTACTTCCCGGCCGCGTCGGGCGAGCCGCTCGTGGTGGTCGGCGACGCCCCGCGGGCCGCAGCCGTCGCCGACGCCCTGCGGAGGGTCCCGGGCGTCGACCCGGCGTCCGTCGGCGTGCCCCAGGGGCTGCCGGCGCCCGTCGTGAACGGTCACTTCTATCTGGAGGCCGCGACCACCGCCGCCGCGGACTCCCCCGCGGGCCAGGCGACGGTGGACCGCGCCCGGGCCGCCGTGCGGGCCGTCCCCGGCGCGGGGGCCCTGGTCGGCGGCAACGCCGCGCTCTACCTCGACATCGGCCGCGCCTCCGACCGGGACACCCGGGTGGTCATCCCGCTGATCCTGCTGGCGGTCCTGCTGATCCTCGCCCTGCTGCTGCGGGCGGTCGTGGCGCCGGTGGTGCTCGTGCTCACCGTCGTCCTGTCGTTCGGGGCCACGCTGGGCCTCAGCGCGCTGGCGTTCCGCGCGCTCGGCTGGCACGGCGTCGACGAGGGGATGCCGTTGTTGGTGTTCGTGTTCCTGGTGGCGCTGGGCATCGACTACAACATCTTCCTGATGACCCGGGTCCGGGAGGAGTCGGCCCGGCGGGGCACCCGGGCCGGGGCGGTGGCCGGGCTGTCCGCGACCGGCGGGGTGATCACCTGGGCCGGGCTGGTGCTGGCGGCCACCTTCGGGGTCCTGGCGACGCTGCCGGTCGTCCCGTTCGCCGAGATCGGCATCGTGGTGTCCCTCGGCGTGCTGATCGACACGTTGATCGTCCGCTCGGTGCTGGTCACCGCGCTGACGCTCGACCTCGGCCGGGTGATCTGGTGGCCCTCCGCCCTGTCGCGGGCACCGCAGCCGGAGGCGGCGGGGGCCGGGCACCGGACGCCCGCGCCGGTCCGGTGACCGCGCTAGGACGGCGGCTCCGCCGCGAGCTGGCGGAGCTGTCGCCAGGCGGGCGAGGACATCCCCAACGACGCGACGACGAGCTGCGCGCCGGTGACGTCGTGCACCGGCCGCACCGCCGCCCCGTCCGCCGAGCCCGGCCCGTCCGCCGAGCCCGGCCCGCCACGGCCGGCCCGCTCGGCCCGCCCGGCCAGCCAGCGCCGGGACCGCTCGGCCACCGCGGGCAGGCGGGGGTCGTCGGCGGCCCAGTCGTAGGCGGCGTCGTGGAGGAGGTAGACCGCCCGGAACTCCGGGTCGGACAGCGCCTCGACCTTGTCGGCGAGCCAGAGGGCGGCCGCCTCGGGCGAGACCGCCCACATCAGGATCCAGGCGTCCCGCTCCATCTCGACGCCGCGGGGGCTGACCCCCAGCTCGCGCAGGCCCTGCAGGAAGGCGGCGACGTCCTCGGTCACGAACAGCTCGTCGGTGGCCCGCAGCCGGGCGATCCGCTCGCGGGTGTCGGCGATCTCCGTCTGCCGCACCTGCAGGGTGCCGTCGATCTCGGCGACGGCGTCGGCGAACTGCCGGGGCCCGGCCTCGAGCAACTCCCTGACGCGGGCCAGCGGGACCCCGGCCTCGGCGAGCGTCCTGATCTTGATCAAGCGGATGGCGTCGGCCGCGGAGTAGCGGCGGTACCCCGAGGCGTCCCGTTCCGGCTCCGCGAGGAGTCCGAGGCGGTGGTAGTGCCGGACGGCTCGCACGGTCACCCCGGCGTACTCGGCGAGCTGGCCGATGGTGATCATCTCGATCACGCTCCCCTCGCGCGGCCGGCCGCACCGCTCACCCCGGCCCGCTCCACGCCATGGTAACCCGCCGTGATCGACTCTCAGATGGACCCTCGGGGCGACCGTGGAGCGGTGCCCGGGCGCCGTCGTCCGGTCGACGGGACAGCCTCGCGAATCACCCGAGGACGGGCGTGCCGCGAGGCGGAA
>Ga0302322_100006402_pt1 | contig 10435 bp, 7 predicted proteins | sample Fen_T0_2_FD_203757 | JGI IMG/M metagenome (GOLD analysis project Ga0302322, IMG submission 203757) | Peat permafrost microbial communities from Stordalen Mire near Abisko, Sweden - Fen_T0_2 | ecosystem: Environmental > Terrestrial > Soil > Wetlands > Permafrost | place: Sweden: Abisko... | reverse complement strand
AACCGGCTGTTTGTTCCGCTGGTTTTGGTGGTGATCGCAGGCTTGCTCTGGCGCGGAGGCAGCAAAGCCGCTTGGTTTCTCCTGCTCCTCGCCTTGGCCGTCGGCGTCACGGATGGACTGGTCAGCAACCCGCTTAAGCACGCCCTCGGGCGGGTGCGTCCGTGCTCGGCATTGGCGGATGTCCGTTTGCTGGTCGGCTGCAGCGGCAGCGGCAGCATGCCGTCCAGTCATGCGGCGAACTGGTTTGCCGTGGCGATGGTGGCGTTTCTCGTTAGGCGTCGCAGCTGGCGAGTGATGTTACCCTTGGCTATCGCAATCAGTTTCTCCCGCGTGTACAACGGCGTGCATTATCCCAGCGACGTTTTCGCGGGCGCAATTCTCGGCGCGGGATCGGCACTCGCAGTCTGGTTTGCGCTCAATGCGCTGTGGCAGAGCATCGGGAGAAAGTGGTTTCCGCTTTGGTACGAACCTCTGCCGTCACTCCTACCCGGTCCGGCCAAGCTCCCAGAAAAAACTGGGACTGCGGAGTCCGCGTTCCCCGCTGCCCGCAATGGAATCGAACAACATTGGTTGCGCGCCGGTTACCTGCTCCTCGGCCTCGTGACTTTGGGCCGATGGATTTACCTGGCGAGTGGCACCATCGAGTTATCTGAAGACGAAGCTTACCAATGGGTCTGGTCGAAACACCTCGCCTTGTCGTACTACAGCAAACCGCCGTTGATTGCCTTGACGCAGTTCCTCGGCACGTCCCTCTGGGGCGACACGGCCTTCGGGGTGCGGTTTTTCTCGCCGTTGATCGGGGCCACCATCGGTTGGCTGCTCCTGCGTTTCTTTGCCCGCGAAGTCAGTGCGCGGGCCGGTTTTTTTCTGATGCTCATTGTCACAACCACGCCGTTGCTGGCTGTGGGGTCAACGCTGCTGACGGTCGATCCGCTGACGGTATTATTCTGGACTGCGGCGATGTTGACGGGCTGGCGGGCCATTCAGGAAGACGCGCCCCTCAGTTCGTGGCTGTGGACCGGGTTGTGGCTGGGCCTGGGTTTCCTGAGCAAATACAGTTCGCCGTTGATGTGGCTGTGTTGGGGCGTGTTCTTCGTAGTGTGGCCCCCCGCGCGGCGCCATCTTCGCCGACCCGGTCCGTATCTCGCGTTGTTGGTCAACCTGCTGTGCACGCTGCCGGTGCTCATTTGGAACTGGCAGCACGACTGGATCAGCTTGAAGCATGTCGCCGCCCACGGCGGTGTGGGCCGAGCCGCGGAGCCCCTGGCCAAGCACCTTACGTGGCTGCTCGAATTTCTCGGCACCGAGTTCGCCTTACTAAATCCAGTCTACTTCGTGGCGGCGACGATTGCCCTCGTGGCGCTGTGGCGGACCGCCCAGCGCGATGGACGGCTGGTTTATTTCTTCAGCATGGGCGCGCCGGTGTTCCTGCTGTATGTTGTTCTCGCTTTCAATTCTCGCGTGCAGCCCAACTGGATTGCGCCCGCCGTGTTGCCCATTTTCTGCGTGATGGTGATTTACTGGGATCACCGACTGCGGTCGGGCGACCGGGGCGTCAAGCCTTGGCTGGCGGCCGGTCTGGTGGTCGGCGCCGTGGTGGTAACTGTGATGCTGAATACGGACCTGGTCGGGAAGATCGCCGGTCACCCGTTACCCGCAAACTTGGATCCCTTGCGGCGCGTGCGCGGTTACGAAGAAATGGCGCGCGTGGTGGGCCAGGCGGAGCGGCGACTCGCCCAGGAAGGCCAACCGGTGTTCCTCATCGGCGCCCACTATGGGATCACGAGTTTGCTCACGTTTTATTTGCCCGCCGCCCGGTCGCAGGTGAAGGCGTCGCCGCTGGTTTATTGCCCGCCCACCGAGCTCCCAGAGAATCAGTACTATTTCTGGCCTGGATATGGGGAGGCGCGCCGGGGTCAGAACGCACTGTTTGTTCGTCAAGCCGAGAGTACAAAGCTGGTGGCCGACTGGGTAACGAAATGGTCAAAGGGCGAAACCAATCTCTGGATGCCGCCGGAAGAATCTGCGCCCGCACCCACCTGGCTGGTCAAGCAATTCGATTCCGTGACGAATACCGGGCGTCACGCCGTGCTCTACCAGGGACGGGTGTTGCACACCCTGGAGATCTTCGCGTGCCGAAATCTGCATTGACCCGATGGTGGCCACGACCGAAATCAGCCTACCCGCGCGCGATTACGATCTGGCCGCCACGATGACTTCGGGTCAGGTGTTCGCCTGGGAGCGAGCGGCCGACGCCTGGGTGGGCGTGGTGCACGGGCGCGGGGTCCACCTGCGACAATCGGCGGAGACCATCGCGGTCCGTACCGCCGAGCCACAGCGCGATTGGACCTGGCTCACCGCATTTCTACAAGCGGACGTGGAACTTGACGGGGTGCTGGCTACTTTTCCCCAGGACGATCCCCACTTGCGCGCCGCGGTCGTAAACTGTCGCGGGTTGCGGCTCTTGCGGCAGGACCCGTGGGAGTGTCTGGCATCCTTTATTTTGTCCTCGACCAAGCAAATTGTGCAGATCCGGCAAATTGTCCGGACGTTGAGTCAACGCTTTGGCGAACGCGTCGCGCTGCCGGACGGGTGCTCGCCGGCGTTTGCTTTTCCGACCGCCCGGCGCGTGGCGGCTTTGAGCGAGGTGGAATTGCGCGAATGCAAAATGGGCTTTCGCGCGCCGTATCTGCTGGGCACGGCCCGTCGAATCGTGGCGGGCGGGTTCGCGCCGGAACAACTCCGGCAGTGTCCGGTGGCGGAGGCCCGCACGCGATTGCTGGCGCTACCCGGCGTCGGGGAAAAAATCGCCGACTGTGTGTTGCTGTTTGGGTATGGGTTTCCAACCGCGTTCCCGATTGATGTCTGGGTCGCCCGCGCCCTGAGCACATTTTATTTTCGCGGCCGCACCATGCCGCTGGCGCGATTGCGTCAATTCGCGGCCACGCATTTTGGGCCCAACGCGGGTTACGCCCAACAATATCTCTTCCATCACATCCGGACGCGGCGCGGATAAATCTTTTGGTGCCGCGGGGACGACCCTACACTGCGGCATGGCGGTAACCATCGAAGTGTGTTTAGGTCCGGCCGACTATCAGGCGCGGGCGGCAACTGGTCTTGAGGATGCCGTTTGTGGAGTGTTGGATGTGTTGCGCGCGACGAGCGTAATGGTCGCGGGACTGGCAAATGGGGCGGCGGGTTTCGTGCCGGCGCTCGAAATCTCCGAGGCGCTGGCGTTGCGGTCCCGGCACCCGGACGCGCTGCTTGCGGGCGAGCGCAATGGCTTGCGGATTACTGCGGAGCAAAGCGGGGGGGTGGAATTCGATCTGGGCAATTCACCGCGCGAATACACCCGTCAGCGGGTCGCCGGCCGGACCCTCATCTCGACCACGACGAACGGGACGCGGGCGTTGCGAACCTGCGCCAGAGCGCGGAGCGTGGTCGTGGCTTCATTTCTAAATCTCGATGCGACCGCGGACTGGCTGGCGCAGCAAGCCACGGAACGGATCGTTTTGGTTTGTGCCGGCACCGCGGCGTTGCCGGCGTGGGAGGATATCGTTGGCGCGGGGGCGTTGTGCGAGTTGTTGGTGCACCGGTGTGCAGGTGCCGAATTGCTAGATTCAGCGGAAGTCGCCCGAGGCGTTTATGGGGAAGTGCGCGGAGACGTGCGCGGCGCGATCAGTCGTTCGCAGAATGGGCGGCGCTTGATGGCCAACGAAAACTTGCGGGACGACGTGGAATTTTGTTTGCGGCGGAACGAGTGCGAATTGGTGGCGCTGCTGGATGTGGCGGGCGTGGTCCGGAAATTGAGGTAGCTGGTCAGCCGCTGGCAATCCCTCACGGGACATCGGAATAACTACCAACGACTGGCTTGCAAGCCCGGTGACCGCTGGCTCAAGGCAGCACCAGCCCCAAAATATCCTGCCGCGCGACGGCGCCGTACATCCGGCTATCGGCGCTGTTATTGCGGTTATCCCCCAGCACAAAGTATTGGTTTACGCCACAAATCCACATTTCCTCTCGCACGCGCGCGCTGGCATACGTCTTCGTGCCGGGCGGAAGGTACGGTTCGGTCAGCAGCTTTCCGTTGACGAAAATTTGCCCGGCTTTGTTGACATAAACCATATCCCCTGACTGGGCGACAATGCGTTTGACCGCGTAACCCTTGTCCTCCGGGTCGAGCAAAACCACGATGTCCTTGGGTTGGGGTTCGCGAATATGATAAACCCAGCGATTTAGCAGGTAGCGCTCGGAGTCGTGCAACGTGGGCGACATACTGCCGCCAACGACCTGAACGGATTGCAGTACGAAATGCGTGATGAATTGAAAGCAGCCGTACGCGGCCGTCGCCACCAACAGACAGCTGAGAACTTGGTGGATAATGTTTCGCCCCAAGCCGAAATAATCCCGTTTGCGTTCATTCCGGTTCGGCGAGCTCGCACTGGTCCTTACCTCCGCATTTCCCTTGGCTTCTACATCCATACCCAACGTCACCGCGCTGTTGTGATATGCGAGTTTCATCCGAACCGGCCTCGGTTAGCAATGGGATTGTTTACGTAAATGCCATGAAAAAATACGGACGCGATGCCTTCGGGGAGTTCGGGAACCTTACGGGTCCTCAAGCTGGAACCGTGCGCGCGGCAAACCAGGTGCGTTTTCCGGAGTTCGTGGGGCACTCGCTTTTTTTACTCCACCTGCACGCAGGATTGGTTTGGTGGCATGGGGAGCGCAACGGCGATGGCAGTCACTGCCTCCCGCGATTCTTGTTACGTTCGTGTCGCCATTAGCCTTGTCGTGCTGCTTCCTTTGACCTCCGAAAACAGATCTCAGGTCAGGTCAGGTCAGGTGTGATCGTCGCTCTGCAGGCCCTCGTGCTGGAGCGCTTGGACCCCTTCATTGATTTCAAGTTCTCTGCTGTTTCGGTGCTTGGTTCGCCTTGGTAATGGCTGCCCCAAGCTTCGAGCAACTCGCATTGCCCACGCCGGCGCGGAACGACATCGCCAACTCTACCCGCGCTGTGCGCAAAAACATTTGTTTGGTCGCCAGAATTGCTTTTTGCGCTCGTCCAGTTCCGCCGTCAAACTGTCCCAACCTTGGTTCGACCGCGGTGGTGGTTCTCCGTTCAAAGGTTGCCAGCAATCGTTTCCATTGCGCTCCCGCAGATTTTCAATTGCGGAGAAATTATCTTCGGCTGTTCAGTTCCGATTTCCGGACCCTGGTCCGCCACGCTCGTCAGCCGGTGACCGTGGAGCTGGGCGTTTTGAGCGGGCCCGGCCACCCGGCTCCGGAACGGTGTTTCCGCAGACCCAGGTTTAGCCCGAGTCAGCAGGGGCATGCACATTTTCCCCCTCGGCCGCACTCGGAGCCCGGCCGCCGTTGCTGCGAGATGGATTGAGTACTGAAGGAATAAGCCGCTCGGTTGACCTGGGTGGCCGCGGCACCGGAATGATTCAGCTCAGGGTTTTACCACGTCTTTGACGACGGTGGTTGTTTTCTCGACCGCCTCGCGGAGGTTTTCCAGCAAGAACGGTTTGCTGACGATAAAATCCACGCCGGGGAGCGGATCGTCCGAAGCTTTGAGCATCTCGGCGTAGGCTGTGATCAAAACGACCGGTTGGCTGGGCGCCCGAGATTTGATGGCCACCGCAAGTTCATCCCCTTTCATCGCGGGCATGGCGTAATCGGTGATGACGAGGTCGTACTTGCCCGGGGTAAACATGGCGAGCGCATCCTTGCCGCTGGCGGCGGTCTCCACCAGATGTCCGTCGAAAGCCAACATCATTCGAACGGCATCGCAGACGTAGGGTTCATCGTCCACCACGAGAATTTTGCGCGGCACAATTTCAGGCTTGCTCATAATCCACTGCCCTTCCGTCGCTTTGTCGCGAACCGTTGCGGGACGTTTACACAAAGCCGCTGGCGACGCCAGACTTTGTTAAGCTTTTATTCCGCCGCCGCGGTCACGGTGCAAAGCCGCACAGGGAAAAAGTGGTGCCCCGGGGGGGATTCGAACCCACGACCAATTGATTAAGAGTCAACTGCTCTACCAACTGAGCTACCGAGGCAACCAGCAAAGGCCGCACAACATCCCAACCCCGTCTCGGGTTGTCAATAACGCCATCGAATTTTTTGCGCCGGGCCCGCTCGCAAGATCACGGCTGAGCACGAACGACCAGCACCCAATCTTTCCGATCCGGCTTGATGAATTCCCAGCCCGCCGGACTTGCGACGGCGGGCCCAGCAGGGCGACGTTGCCCCGTGCGCGGGTCCAACCACGTTGCGTTTTCCGGGACGGCTCCGGGTCCCAGCAATAGCTGGAACGCACGTTCGGCCGGGACGTAAATCAAAAGTAAGTTGCCGCCGTCCGTGCCGCTGGCCGCCACAGGGTTGCCGAGGGAACTGGTTCCGGATCGAACGATTCCCCCTTGGGCGAATGGCTTCAATCGCCAGAAATCGATCGCGCCAAAACATTCCGCCAACGGCGCAATCGCTTCCGGGCCCGGCAGGGAGAGTGCCGCGCGCCACGGGGGCTCGGCAGTGTCGGTTTTCGCCCGAGTCCATTCCGCAACGTCCCGGGCGGAATAACTCACTCCGGCGGGCGTGTTAATCAACAGACTCCACCACAGGACTCGGCGAACAAAATTGGTTGCGTCAGGCTTTTCGCGCGCCTCCGCCGGCAGTAATTCCACGGCAGGTGAGAGTGTGATCAACGGGCGAGCCGGGAGCTTTTGTCGCTCGAGTGACAGCGGGCCCAGGACTAGCCACGGCAATGCGTCTTCGTCCGCGACCTGCGTCGTCTGGAAACCCAAGGCATCCACCCAGGATTCCGTTCGGAATGCCGGCAGCACCCATGGCGCATCGCCCGGCAACACGATCACCGGCCCGTGCGTCACGGGGTTGAATACCGCCCGCCCGAGGCGTTGCCAGCGCGCCGCTTGCTCGCCGGTGCTGTCGCTTTCAAAGGCGACGATCCACGCGACCGGGTTGCCCCCCCAGCGCGCGACGACATAGCGCATCAGGAGGATGGCTTGATCCTCAGGCAAGGTTTGGTCCGTCCGCGCGCCAATTTCCCAAAGTGGTGCAATGGCACTGAGTAGTCCCGCGCGGGTGAGGCTATCCACTTTGGCGTCGAGATGTTGGAAGAAACCAAGGTTGAGCGTGATGCATTCCCGACCCGTGAACGGCCCCGAGTTCGGATTCGAGGCCGCAGCGAGCGCGGTGGGTGATAGTCGCCATTGCACCGTGTTGAACTTCTGAGCTGCGCGGGTCTGCGCGTAATACTTCCAATCAGGATCCGTCGCGCGCGGGGCCGCGTCCCACGCGGCGTCCCCTAGCCACAGGAAGGGCGCGCGGTCCGCATGTTCAAAGTGTGCCTGATCCCGCGCCACCTGGATCGGACCATGTTCGTCGAATCGCGAATCGCCCGTCGCCGCGATGCATAAAAACTCGCCCGCCTGTCCGTTCAACCCGGGATTGGCCGGGTCCGAGCACATGGTGTAATAGCGCCAGCGACCGGGAAAATTCGGCGCGAAGCGCACACGCCAGGTTTTGCCGCCATCCCAAAAGCCGTACGTGCGATTCGTCTCTCCCAGCGGCGAGACGAACAGCACGCGCACCTCGGCCTCCTGCAGCGCATTGGTGTAGGCGTGGCGGCTCGTCAGCGTGAGTTCAAACCGGTGCCATTTGGGAATCACGGGGAAACTCGCGGCGCGGACCTCCGCGCCCAACATCAGGAGGGCCCAGCCCAGCGCGGCCAGGGTGAGTTGAAGCGGTTTGCCTTTTGCCATGTGCGGATTAGCTGAACGAAATCCCCAGACGGTGTCAACCATGTGAGTTTGAATAAAATCGCCCCGCCGGTAGCGGCGGGTGACGGACTCCGCCGAGGCACCAACCACTCCCGGACCGGGGAGCTCGGTTGAACAAATTCCCGATCCCCGATGTCAATTCCCGTGAACGGTTCGCCACCAGTCTGGAAAATTGGTGTTAAGTTGAATCCTGAACCGAGGAACGTGGTTTTTTAAAATGAAAAATGTTTTTGTTGCCGTGCCGTATCAAGCCCGTTTGATCCGAGTGCTGGGCCTCAGTTGTCTGACCGCGCTGACGCTGGCGGCGCGCGAGCCCTTGAAAACGACGGTGTCCGACCGGGCGGTGGATCGCTCCACCCGCGGCGTCAGTTACGCACCGGTGATCAAACGCGTCACCCCCAGCGTCGTTACGATTTATTCCACCCACACCCGCCAATCGCGCAACTCGTTCATGGAAGATCCGGCCTTTCGCCGCTTCTTCGGGGAAGACCCGGACGCCAGCCCCCGCGGATCGCGTGGGCGCCGGGAAGAAAGCCAGGGCTCAGGCGTCATCGTCTCGGAAGACGGCTACATCCTCACGAATAATCACGTGATCGAAGGCGCGGACGCCGACAGTTTAAAAATCGCACTCGCCGACGGGAAAACCAAATACGATGCGAAAATCATCGGCACGGACCCGCGGACCGATCTGGCGGTGTTGCGCATCGAGGCCAAGAAACTTCCGGCGGTCACGCTGGCGGATAGTGACCAGCTGGAGGTGGGTGATGTGGTGCTGGCGATCGGCAATCCATTTGGGCTCGGGCAAAGTGTCTCGATGGGCATCATCAGCGCGGTGGGCCGGGCCGATATGCCGTTCGGCAACATGGCGGAGTATGAGGATTTCATTCAGACTGACGCCGCCATCAACCCCGGCAATTCAGGCGGCGCCCTCGTGGATGCGGAAGGCCGGCTGATTGGCATCAACCAATCCATCGCCAGCCCGAGCGGCGGCAACGCGGGCGTAGGTTTTGCCGTGCCCGTCAATCTCGCGCGCTCAGTCCTGGAGCGCATCGTGGCGGATGGCAAAGTGACGCGTGGCTATCTCGGCGTGGCGATGCAACCCGAGATCACGCCGGAGATCGCCCGGGAATTTCATCTCCCGGATACCGCCGGCGTTCTCATCACCGATGTTTTGCCCAACACCCCGGCGGAACGGGCTGGGATTCAGCGCGACGACGTCATCATCGAGTTTAACGGGAAGAAAGTTACCGACCGTCCCCATCTCCGGCTGATGGTTTCCCAAGTTTCACCGGATGCGAAAGCGACCATCAAAATTCTCCGGGATGGCAAGGAGCAGAGTTTTAACGTGAGTATGGCAACCCAGCCTGAAAACTTCGGGCGCAATGGCAGGCCGGAGCTAAACCCGGATCGAGCCGACCCCGAAACGGACGCGCTCGAAGGCGTGGAAGTCGCCGATTTGGATAACAGCGCGCGGCAGCAGTACGAAATTCCCCCGCGCATCCGCGGGGCGCTGGTGAAAAAAGTGGAAGCCGATTCGGCGGCCGCGGAAGCCCGGCTGCGGGTGGGCGACGTGATCGTGGAGATTAATCGCCATCCAGTACGAAGTGCGGACGAGGCTGTCGAGTTGACGCGGAACGTCAAAGGCGATCGAATCTGGCTTCGCGTCTACAGTTCGGCCAGCGGCGGTTCGCGCTATCTTTCCGTGGCGACGAGCCCGAAAAAGAAATAATCTGCAATACCCCTCGCACGATCCGGTCGAGGAAGCCACGGCTCGACCGGATTTTCAATTTAGCCTTTGAAGCGGTAGTTCTCGCCTTGGCTTCCTGGGCGGCGGTTTCCATTCCTACCTGGCGCATAGCGCTGAATCAGTCGTAGCCAAGAGAATTCGACGCGCGGCCGGGACGGTCGCGCTGGAAATTTCGAGGTTCGCGAATTGCGCTCGCCACGAAGCGGTCCCCCTCCGCGATTCAACGCGGCTTTGACAATCCGCCGACAGCAGGCATGATTTTTACTTGCGCCGCCTGCGGGCGGTAGCAAAACTAAAATGGCCCTGCAATTCAAAGACTATTACGCGACGTTGGGCGTGCCGCGCACGGCCAGTGAGGCGGAGCTCAAGAAGGCGTTTCGCAAACTCGCGCGCGAATATCATCCCGATGTCGCGAAAGATAAGAAGAAGGCTGAGGAAAAATTCAAAGAGATCAACGAGGCGTACGAAGTGCTCGGCGACACGGCGAAACGGAAACGCTATGACCAATTGGGAGCGAATTGGAAATCCGGATCTGAGTTTCGTCCGCCGCCGGGCTGGGACGGTGCCAATGGGGGCCGGCCCCGCACCCATGGCGGGCCGGGCAAGGCCGATTTTGAATTTCAATTCGGCGGCACGGGCTTCAGTGATTTTTTTGAGGAAATGTTCGGGGCGCGCCACGCGAGCGGGACCGGTCGTTTTGCGGAGGACGATTTGAGTGAGCGGGGCCGCGACGTCGAGGGCGATCTGATGGTGACGCTCGAAGAAGCGATGCAAGGATCGCAACGCGCAGTGAATGTCCGGCATGCGGTCGCCTGCGTTGGGTGTGCTGGCACAGGTCGGCAGGGACAGCGCGTTTGCCCGGTGTGTGCCGGCGAAGGGCGGG
>Ga0302322_100006400_pt1 | contig 10437 bp, 7 predicted proteins | sample Fen_T0_2_FD_203757 | JGI IMG/M metagenome (GOLD analysis project Ga0302322, IMG submission 203757) | Peat permafrost microbial communities from Stordalen Mire near Abisko, Sweden - Fen_T0_2 | ecosystem: Environmental > Terrestrial > Soil > Wetlands > Permafrost | place: Sweden: Abisko... | reverse complement strand
TATGGCGAGGAAAACGACTTTTGCCTGCGCGCCACCGCGCTCGGCTGGCGGCATCTTCTGGCGTGCGACACGTTCGTCTACCACGAAGGCAGCGTCAGCTTCGGCACCGAAACGGAGGTGCGCGCCAATCAGGCGATGGATATCCTGCTACAGCGGTATCCCAGTTATCTTCGCGATGTCGCCCGCCATGCCAACGATGACGCGGTCGCACCATACCGTTTCGCCGCCACCGCCGCATGGATGCGCCGTTCCGGGCTGCCGGTGATCCTGATGGTGTCGCACGCCTTGGGCGGCGGCATCCCGCGCCACATCGACGATGTGATCCATCGCCTGAGTGGGAGGGCCAATGTCCTGCTGTTATCGGCGACGCCCCAGGGTGTCGAGCTGTCGGTGCCCGGTCTGACCGACCACCCCGTTCTGCCGCTGGCGCCGGATCGCATCGATGATCTGGCGAACTGGTTGGGCGCCGCCGGAATATCGCGGGTGCATGTGCATCATCTGGCGGGCGTCGCCATGGACATCCGCACGTTGATCCACCGCCTGGGCGTTCCGTTCGACGTCACCATTCACGATTATTACACCATCTGCCCGCAAACCAACCTGCTGCCACAGCCCGACGGACCCTATTGCGGCGAGCCTGGGCCCGCGTCCTGCAACGCCTGCATCGCCAACCGCCCCGCCTATGACGCGCGGGAGATCCTGTCCTGGCGCCGTTCAATGAACTGGCTGTTCCTGGATGCCGCCCGGGTCCTGTGCCCCAGCCAGGACACGTACGATCGTCTCGTCCGGTATGGTCTGGCGCGGCATGCCATCGTCGCGCCGCACGAACCCGTTGCCCCCGGACCCTGGCCGGTGCGTGCGACGATGGTGCGCGGCGGGCGGTTGCGGGTTGTGATTCTTGGCACGCTCGCCGCCCATAAAGGGGCCGCGCTGGTGTCCGGCCTCGCCGAAGCGGACCGGGGCGAAACGCTCGATCTTCGCCTGATTGGCGATGTCGAGGCCGGGTTCCCCGCCCCGGCACGGCCGTTCATCGCCATCGGCGGTGCCTATGACGACGCGGACTTGCCCGGGTTGATCGCCGAGGCCAACCCGCATGTGATCTGGTTTCCCGCGCACTGGCCGGAAGTTTATAGCTTCACGCTCAGCGCGGCGATCGCGGCCGGGCTGCCGATCGCGGCCACGGATATTGGCGCCTTTCCCGAGCGGTTGCTGGATCGTCCGCTCACCTGGCTCGCCGCACCCGATGCGACGCCGGGAAAATGGTTGGGCGTGTTCCAGGACATCCGCGATAGCCTGGCGCGCCGCGCGCCAGCCGATGCCACCGCCCGCCGGGCCGCCGCCGTGGATTTCTACGCGGACGCGTATCTGGACTCCCCCAAACCACGCGCGCGGCGTGCCAAGCCGCGCAAGCGGATCGTGGTGATCCCCGAACGCCTCGGTCGCGATGTGCTCAGCCCCTGCGCTTACATCCGTTTGCTCCAGCCACTGGATCATCCCGCCATTGCCGGGGATTTCGACGTGCTCATCGCCCCCAGCGTGGAGGCGGCCCTGCTGGAGTCCGCGGACATCTTCGCCACACAACGCTACGCACTGCCCGGCGTGCCCGCGGCCGATGCCCTCGCCGCCCATGCCAGGCGCATCGGCGCCAGGCTGCTGTACGACATCGACGACGACCTGACGCGGATTCCGGCCGACCACCCCGACGCGGACACGCTACGGCCGAGGGCGGCGCTGGTGCGGCGCATGTTGAAGCACGCCGATGCGGTCTGGACCTCGACCGAGGCGCTGGCGGCGCGGCTGCCGGGGACTAAGCGGCCTCCGATCGTCGTGCCCAATGGACTGGACGAACGGATCTGGGCCGCCGCCCCTGCACGGGAGCGGCTTCTGCATCGCCCGATCCGGATTCTGTGCATGGGCACCGCGACGCATGACGGCGATTACGCCTTGATCGAACCGGCGCTGGAGCGCCTGAAATCCGAGTTCGGGGATCGCGTGGTGATCGACGTGCTCGGGGTGACCAGTCAGCCGCGGCTGGCGAGCGGGTTGAACCGGCTTGGCGTGCCGTTGCAGGCGTCGTTGTCCTATCCGGGCTTCGTGAACTGGCTGACGCGGCATCCCGGCTGGGACATCGGGCTGGCGCCGTTGCTGGACACCGCGTTCAACCGGGGCAAGTCCGCGATCAAGACGTTGGACTACGCGGCGCTGGGCCTGGCGGTGCTGGCGTCGGACGTGCCCGTGTACCGGGGATCGCTGGCCGAGGGGCCGGGCGGGATGCTGGTGGCGAACGATGAGACTTCGTGGTTCCTGGCGTTGAGCGAACTGGTGCGGAACCCCGGCCGGTGCCACGAACTCGGCGATGCCGCGCTGGCGGGGTTCCGCCGGGAGGGGACACTGGGCAGCCAGGCCGCGGCGCGGCGGAAGGCGCTGGCGGGGGTTTGAGGTGGCGGGTGGTGTGGAGCTGGGCGGGGGCGTGCGCCCTCGGCGACGCCTTGGCGGACACCACCACCGCGCGCGGGAGATTGGTGCTGACGTGCTCGCGGGCCGGTCGAGTTTGAGCACGAACCGATTCGTGCGAGAATTGGCGAAGGCCGCGCCTGTGGCGCGGGGCGTGAAAATGGGACGCAAGCCGAAGATGACACCGCACCAGATCAAGGACGCATTACACCGCCGCGACGCCGGAAAGCCTATGCGGGAGATCGCACGGAGATATAACGTCTCTCATAATACGATTTCGAGGCTTGACCCGCCCCTGCACAACCGCCAACAGGTGGCGCATGGCTAACGAGGGCATTCCCGTCAGCAGGGCTGTGATAACGTGGGCGCGCACACGGGCCGGTTTGAGCTTGGACGAGGCGGTGGCGAAATTTACCAAGATCGCCGCGTGGGAGGCGGGCGAGGCGATGCCCACCTATCCGCAGCTCGAAGCTATGGCCGAGGAATTCCGGATCCCTGTCGCGGTGTTCTTTTTTCCCAATCCCCCTGATGTGCCGCCGATCCGGGAATCCTTCCGCACACTTCCGGACACCGAATATCAGCAGCTTCCACGCCGGATACAATATCTGCTCAGGAAGGCAAAGGCGTTTCAAATCGGCTTGGCAGAGCTAAGCCAAGGACGCAATCCAGCCGAACGGCTGATAACCCGCGACCTCGTATTCAACGTGCGTACGTCGCCCGATGCCATGGCTGCGCGTGTGCGCAATTACCTTGGCGTCTCACTCGACCAGCAATTGGCATGGCGTGACGACGAGCAAGCGCTGAAGGAGTGGAGGCAAGTCCTGCATAGCGTTGGCATCTTTGTTTTCAAAGATGCGTTCCGGGAGGAGAGTTATTCGGGTTTCAGTCTCTATGACGACGTATTCCCGATTATCTATGTCAACAACAGCGCCGCTAAAACGCGCCAAATTTTTACGCTGTTCCATGAGCTTGCGCATCTTTTGTTCCACACGAGTGGCATTGATCCGCTGAATGACTACTATGTGCAACATCTGCCCAATCGGCAAAAGCAAATCGAAATCCTCTGCAATCGCTTCGCGGCAGAATTTCTCGTGCCGGACGCGGCGTTCGAGAACTCGTTTGCAGGACACAATGCGTCCGAACTCACCGCCGAACAGTTGGCACAGCAGTTCCACGTCAGCCGCGAATTCATCTTTCGCAAATTTCTTGATCGAGGGCTGATCGATCAAGGGGACTATACGCGCGCCGCGAAGCGATGGGCCCAGCAGAAACAGGGTGGCGGCGGCGGCGATCCGTATTGGAGTAAGCTTAGCTATCTTGGCCGCGATTATGTGGCTTTAGCATTCAGTCAATATCACCAGAGCAGGATAGACGAGGTTCAACTTGGTGAATATCTAGACTGGAAGCCAAAGAACATTAGCACTCTTGAAGAGTATTTTGTCAGAGGCAATGCGTGAGTTACGTTTTCGACAATTCACCGCTTTCCGCGCTGTTTCGGAATTACTATCGCAAGACGTTCCCGACTCTTTGGGGCCATTTTGACGGTCTCGTTGCACAGGGCCGGCTTGTATCCACGCGCGAAGTGTTCCGCGAGATAGAGGATAGCTCGATTGAAAGTCTCGTCAGTTGGGCGAAGGGCAACCGCGCGCTGTTTGCGACGCCGACCGCGGAGGAAGGCGCATTCGTCGCGAAAATTTATACTGTATCGCGGTTTCAGCAAAACATCGAGCAGAAGAAACTGCTACGGGGAGGCAAAGTTGCCGATGCGTTTGTGATCGCCCGTGCCGCCTGTGAAGATCGAACGGTCGTGACGGGCGAGGTGATGAAACCGAATGCAGTCAAAATCCCAAACATCTGCGCGCATTTCGGAGTCAAATGCCTTTCTCTCGCGGAGTTCATGGAGGCTGAAGGCTGGACGTTCTAGCGGCCTCGGCCATTTTACTCACCCAAGGCAGCGTCCGAAATCAGTAAACCAAACAATTCAGACGTACCGCCCACACGGCAAGACCACCTGAACCGCACCCAACTCCCCACCCTCACCCATGATTAATCCGCACCGGCGTGCGACCCGCAACGCCCCCAGGCCGCGCGACAGGAAAACCAACCACCGCCTCCATCCGGCCAGCATATCGCCGAGCCAGCTCAGCACACACCATCAACTGTATCTGATGGAACAGCATCAACGGCAGCATCACCAGCCCGGCGGCCTGACCGCCTAGCAGCACGGTTGCCATCGGCAGCCCGCTCGCCAGGCTTTTCTTCGACCCGCAGAACACCAGCGTGATCTCATCGGCGCGGGAGAACCCCAGCGCCCGGCTCGCCAGCGTCGTCACGCCAAGCACCGCCGCCAGCAGCACCGCGTTCACCGCCAGCAGCGACAGCAGGCTGGAAGCGTCCAGTTGATTCCAGATCCCATGGGTCACGCCCTCACTGAACGCAACGTAGATCACCAGAAGGATGGAGCCGCGATCCACCAGGCTCAGCAGCCTCTTCTCGCGGGAAATCCAATCGCCGATGAAGGGCCGCGCCAGTTGACCGAGAGCGAACGGAAGCAGCAACTGGAACGCGATCCCACCCACGACATGGACCGAGAACCCGCCCTGGGCATGCAGCAGCAGCCCGGCCAGCAGCGGCGTCAGTCCCATGCCGAGAAGATTGGACGCGGTCGCCGCGCATAAAGCGGCGGGCACGTTGCCTCGGGCGATGGAGGTGAAGGCGATCGACGACTGCACCGTGGACGGCAGCACGCACAGCAAGATCACGCCGGTCCACAGCGCGGGCGGCAGCAGGTTCGGGAACAGAGCGTGCGCGCCAAGCCCCAGCACCGGGAACAGCACGTAGGTGGACAGCAGAACGGCCACGTGCAGCCGCCAGTGCCACGCGCCGGCCAGCGCGGCCTTGGGCTCCAGCTTCGCGCCATGCAGGAAGAACAGCAGCGCGATCGCCGCCTGGTTCGCGTAACCCGCCACCACCGCACCAACGCCATGCGCCGGCGCCAGCGAGGCAAGCCCCGCCATGCCCGCGATCGCGGCGATAAACGGATCGACAGGCCATCTTGAGAACAACACCTTCGCGTGCATCGCGACGGTCCTTCCATGCTGCGTCGCGGCGAACAATGCGCGTGCCGGGGATGATTGTGAAGCACGTTGACCGCTGTTATTGTCATCACGAATTGTGATGACAGGTGCCGCCATGCTCGACCCGGTGCAACTCGAATCCTTCCTGGCCGTCGCGCAGACGCGGAACTTCACCGAGGCTGGGCGCCGTCTCGGGCTGCGTCAATCGACGGTCAGCCAGCATATCCGCAAGCTGGAGGAAACGTCCGGCCGCCGCCTGTTCGTGCGCGACACCCACTCCGTCACGCTGACCGGCGATGGGGAGGCGATGACGGGCTTCGCGCGCTCGGTGCTGGAGACAAACGCACGGGCGCGGGCCTATTTCGCCGGGTCCCAGGTGCGGGGCCGGGTGCGGTTCGGCACGTCGGAGGATTTCGTCAACTCGCGTCTACCGGAATTGCTGCGCGATTTCATGCGTCAGCACGCCGGGGTCGATCTGGAGCTGACGGTGGGGTTGAGCGCCACGCTGTATGAGATGCTGGATACCGGAGGGCTCGATCTGGTGCTGGCCAAGCGCCGGGCGGGCGATACGCAGGGGCAACTGGTCTGGCGGGATCGGCTGGCCTGGATCGGCTCACCGGATGCCCGCGTTGACCCGGCGCAGCCGTTGCCGCTGATTCTCTACACCCCGCCCAGCATCACCCGCGCCATGGCGCTGGAGGCGCTGGAGAAGGACGGCCGCGCCTGGCGGATCGTCTGCTCCAGCGGCAGTCTGAGCGGACTGCGTGCCGCCGCTTTGGCTGGCCTCGGGGTAACGCTGGCCGCGCATGGGCTGATGCCGGATGGTTTGGTGGAGATACCGGAAACCGCGCGTTTGCCCGCGGCGGGAGAGGTGGAGTTCGTGGTCCAGACCGCCGGACCGGGGACCCGCGGCCCAGCGGCGGAACTGGCACGGGCCATCCTGACCAATGGCGATCGGCTGCAGCGTTAGTTTTGTGCGGGCACAGAGTGATACCAACCGCGCGAACGATTGGTGTCAACCGCTATCAACCCGCCCCGCCCTTGGTCCCTCGATGCCCCCCAGGGCGCCGCATCAGCAGCAGCAACAGCAGCGCGGGCAGCGTGGTGAAAATCAGCATGCGGTAGTCGTTCATATAGGCGATGACCCGCGCCTGATGGTTCACCACCTGATCCAGCATCGCCGCCCCCATCCGGGTCGCCGGGTCCCACGCCTGCTGAACCACGCTGCTGTCCAGCAGGGCCCGATTGAACGGTGTCACCGAGGCGCCGATTTCCGCATGCAGCACCTGGGTGCTCCGCGCCAGCATCAACGACGTAATGGACACGCCGATCGCGGCACCGATGTTGCGGGACAGGCTGAACAGCGAGGCGCCCTCGGTGCGGAATTGCGCGGGCAAGGTGGCGAAGGCCACGACTTGCAGCGGAATGAACAGGAAGCCCAGGCCGAACCCCTGCAAGGTGATCGTCGTCACGATGCGGGCTTGCGACACATCCGGTGTGAAGAATGTCATGTCCCAGATCGACCAGACGACCAGCAGGATGCCGATCGCCATCAGCTTGCGTGGATCGACATGACTGACGATCCGCCCGCCGATCAGCATCGCCGCCATGGTGCCGATGCCGCGCGGCGCCATGACCAGGCCCGCGGTCTCCACCGGGTAGTTTCCAAGTGCTTGCAGCCACGGCGCCATCAGCGACGAACTGGACACCAGGATCGTGCCGGCCGCGAACATCATCAGGATGCCCGCGCTGAAATTGCGGTCCTTGAAGATCGCGGGCGTGATGAATGGCCGCTGGGCGGTCAGCATATGCACGACGAACAGATAAAGCCCCAGGCACCCCAGCACGGCCTCGACAATGATTTCGTTGGATGTGAACCAATCCTGGTCCTGGCCGCGGTCCAGCATCATCTGGATCCCGCCGATACCCAGCGACAGCACGCCGAAACCAATCCAGTCGAAGCGCATGTTGAAATTGGGATGCGAGCGCGGCAGGAAAATCACGAGACCCAGTGTCGCGAGAATCCCGAACGGCAGATTGATATAGAACACGAACCGCCAGTTGTACAACTCGGTCAGGTAACCGCCCAGCGTCGGCCCCAGGATCGGACCGATCATGACCCCGACGCCCCAGATCGCCATGGCCTGACCGCGGCGCTCGATCGGGTAGATGTCCATCATCGTCGCCTGCGACAGTGGCACCAACGCCGCGCCGAACACGCCTTGCAGCACGCGGAACACCACCATTTGCTCCAGCGATTGCGCGGCGCCGCACATCATCGATGTCGTCGTGAATCCGACCAGGCAGGTGATATACAGGTATTTGCGGCCGAACCGGGCCGCCAGCCAGCCCACGGGCGCGGTCATGATCGCCGCCGCGGTGATGTATGACGTCAGAACCCAGGTGATCTCGTCAGCCGACGCGGACAGGCTGCCCTGCATATAGGGCAGCGCCACGTTTGCGATCGTCTGATCCAACGCCTGCATCAGGGTCGCGCCCACGGTGCAAAGCGTGATCAGAAGTCGATGCGGCACCCGGTCGGGGGTGGGGGAAAGCACCGGCGGCGGTCAGAACAGGTCGTGCCAAACACGGCGATGGCCCGTGTCGATGACGGCCTCCACGCTCATGCCCGCGCGGAATTCCGGATCGTCGGCTTTCTGCTCGCATTTGATGCGAACCGGAATCCGCTGCACCACCTTGACCCAGTTGCCGGACGTATTTTGCGCGGGCAGCACGGAGAACTCCGAGCCGCTGTTGGGCGCGATGCTTTGCACCGTGCAGTTCCATTTGCGCCCGGGATATGTATCCACGGTCAACGTGACCGGATTCCCGGGTTTGACAAAGGTGAGTTCGGTTTCCTTGGGATTGGCCTCGATCCAGACACGGTCGGTGGACACCAGACCGAAGGCGGCGGTGGCGGCGGCGAGGTACATGCCGGGCTGCACCGTATCGACCTGCGTCACCACGCCATCGAACGGGGCGCGGATGACGGTGTGTTCCAACTGACGCTGCGCCTCATCCAGTCTGGCCTTGGCCTGAAGGTAGTCGGACATCCGGCGTACATCCACTTCGGGATCGCCGCCGAGCCGGGCGAGTTGAACGGCCGCGACCACTTTCAGGGCCTCGACCGCCTGACGGTTGGTCGCCACCTGGAAACGGGCATTGTCGTATTCCGATTTGGTGACGCCCCCGGTTTTCACCAGGCTCGCCATCCGGTCGAAATTGACCTGATCGGACTCGACCTGGGACTGCTTGACCTCGACGTCCCGCAGCATGCGTTTGTAGTCAAGCTTCATCGCATTGAGGCTCGATACCGTGCCACCGAGATTGGCCTTGGCGGCGGCGGCGGCGATCTCGAACGGGGCGGGATCCAGCCGCAACAGCACGTCGCCGCGCTTGACCCGCTGACCCTCGGTCACCGCCACCTCCAGCACGATGCCGGACACGTCGGTCGAGAGCGCTTCCTTGGCCGCGCGGACATAGGCGTTGTCGATCGAGACATAGCGGCCGCCCGTGAGCCACCAGTATCCCGAACCGATCAGCACGGCCAGAATTCCGCCCAGCATGAGGACGGGGCGCACCAGCGCGCGGCGGTTGACCCTGCGGCGTGACGATGTCTCACCCGTGGAGGTCGTGGCCCGCTCCTGGATCCGTATCGGCGGGGCCGCCGCCGTCCCGGCCGCGGGGGCGCCCGGGGATAGGCCAGTGGCCACGCCAGTCGTACCGGCCGCGGTCGTCTGCGACATCAGACTGCCTCCCGCGAAGCGTTATCCGCCACGACAGCGGGGCGGCGGGTTGGATGCGCTTCGTGAGACAGAGTCAATTTCATACGTAGAAGTCCTTCGACCATGGTTTCGAGCACCGCCGGATCGATGCCCTGCGATACCATATGGGTCATCCCGGTGCGTTGCTCATTGATTTCCAGTAGGGCTTCATACGCCGGCGGCTGGAGGTGCAGCCGCCAGATCCGGCGGTCGCGCGGATCGGGACGGCGTTCGACCAAACCGCGGGTTTCCAGACGATCGATCAGGCGGGCCACCGTGATTGGCTCAACTTCCAACAGTTCCGAAAGCTCCTTCTGAGACATGCCTGGCTGGCGTTCCAGCCAGATCAGGATGCCCCATTGCGCGCGTGTCATGCCGTGGGCGCGCGCGCGTTTGTCGGCGTCGACGCGCAGAAGGCGGGCAACGTCGTGCAGCAGAAAAAGCAGATCGCGCTGGAAGTCAGTCACGGCCGTGGGGCTTTCACGCGTCTGGCCTTACGGGTTGTTTCGGAGTGATCATAAGCCACGTTATGATATCCTTGGCACGATTTCCGCGCCAGTCCCTTGCCCATGCGGCACGCGCATCGCGGGACCGCGAGACGTCGCGTGACAAAACCTCGTGCCATGAGACAAAATCACATGGCCGTTAACAGTTTCTTAACCTGTTCGCTCTCACTCTGGGTTTGTTCCTGGAGTGTTCTCCCATGCGCCGCGTGTTGTCCCTGCTGATCCTCATACTCGTTTCCCCCGCCGGATGGGCCATCGATCCGCGTGCGATCGACATCCTGACACTGCGGCTCGGCATGACCGGAGCCGAGGTGACCGCCCGCCTCGCCGCTCAGGGCGTCAGGGCGGAAGCCTTCAACCAGGCCGGGGGGGAGCGGACCGATCCTCAAGGCGGCACACTGGGTACGATGTCCGCGCGGACGCGGGACGGTGTGCTGACGATCCGCTTCGACGGGGCACCAGGGACCGAGCCGCGTGTGTCGCGGATCGCATACCAGCTCGGCGGACGCGCCCCCCGGGAAGGCGAGATGATCCAGGCTTCCGCCGTCAACCGGTTCGGCGCACCCGACGCCATGCGGCCGCTGACCTGGTGCCGGAACGTCACGCCGGATGGAGCCTGCTCGATGGATCAGCCAC
>Ga0302322_100006399_pt1 | contig 10438 bp, 6 predicted proteins | sample Fen_T0_2_FD_203757 | JGI IMG/M metagenome (GOLD analysis project Ga0302322, IMG submission 203757) | Peat permafrost microbial communities from Stordalen Mire near Abisko, Sweden - Fen_T0_2 | ecosystem: Environmental > Terrestrial > Soil > Wetlands > Permafrost | place: Sweden: Abisko... | reverse complement strand
CGCCCTGGACGACACCGAGCGCGACGCCCGCCGCGGTCATCGGGAGGAAGGCCAACGACAGCGCACCGAGCGCGACGACGTCGACCTTGACGAGGTAGGCGAGCACGGGTACCAGGACGAGCGCGACCGTCGCCTCCGCGGCCCCGAAACGGATCCCCAGCGGATCGAGCCGCGGGGCGTCGTCGGAGCCGACCGATGTGCGTCGGGACGACACCGTCTGAACGGCAAGCGCCACGACGTTGCCGATGAGCACCAGACCCAGCAGCGCGCTGAGCTCGCCGTAGCCCGACGGACCCAGCGTCCGGGCGCCGACGACGTTGAGGACGTAACCGAGCACCTGGCCGACGGCCAGGCCGGCGGCGACCAGCGTGCTGCCGGCCAGGAGCCCCGATCGCGCCGCGGAAGCACGGTCGTCGGACGTTGCGCCGAGGGACAACCGGACTCCTACCGTGCTGCAGGCGAGGGACCCGCCACAATAGGCCGACGTCGGACCCGATGGGTGAGGAGTGCCGGTGCCCTCGAGGGCGTACGGGGTGGCTCGGTACGCCGCTGCGGTGCGAGCCCTCGTGCTCTCCGCGCTCGTCGTGACGATCCTCGGCCCGGCGCTGCTTCCCGGCTACACCCTGATCCGGGACCAGGTCTTCGTGCCCGACCAGTCGCTGCTGCCCTGGATGCTCGGGCTCGGTGGCGGCCTGCCGCGCTCGGTCCCGCAGGACGCGGTCGTCGCGCTGGTCTCCGGCCCGGTACCGGGCTGGCTGCTGGAGAAGGCGGCACTGGTCGCCGCCCTCGCGCTCCTGGGTTCGGGGGTGTCGCGCCTGCTCCGGCCCGCGGGGACGGGTGCGCGCATCGTCGGAACCTGCGTGGCCGTGTGGTCGGCGTTCGTGGTCGAGCGGCTGCTCATGGGGCACTGGACGTTGCTGCTCGCCGTCGGCGTCCTGCCGTGGCTCGTCGACGTCGCACGCCGAGCACGGTCGGGGGAGCGGGGCACGTGGGCCGCCTGGGCCCTCTGGCTGCTGCTCGCGTCGCTCACGGTCACGGGTGGTCTGCTCGCGCTTGCGGTCTCGCTGCCGGTGGCTGTGGGTCCACGCAGCCGTCTGTCGCCCGTACGGCGCTGGGCGTGGGCGGCCAGCGGGCTGATCGCCCAGCTGCCCTGGCTCGTCCCCGCCCTCGTGGTCGGCTCGGCTGCGGCACCCCAGGCGGCGTCCGGGGCGGAGGTCTTCCACCTGCGCGCCGAGAACGGGCTCGGCGCGGTGATCACCGCGCTCGGCACCGGCGGCATCTGGAACGCGGAGGCGGTGCCCGGCAGCCGTACGACGATCCTCGCACCGCTCGCGACCGTGGTCCTGCTGCTGCTGGCGGCGTTCGGCGCACGGCGGACAGTCCTCGTGCTGGGTCGGGCTGCGTCGCTGACGCTCGCGAGCCTCGCACTCGCCGGGGTGGCGTGGAACCTGGCCGGCAGTGTCGAGCAGCTCGCGTCCGCCGTCGAGTGGGCCGTGGGCACGCTGCCGGGGGGGGGCGTCCTGCGCGACGCGCAGAAGTGGCTGGCGCCGTGGCTGCTCCTCCTGGCGGTCTCCTCCGCGCTCGGCGCGGACCGGGTCGCCCGCGACCTGGTCGCGCGAACGGACCGGCCCACCGCGCGAACCCTGCTGGTGGGCGTGGCGCTCGTGCCGGTGCTCTGCCTGCCCGACGCGGCCTGGGGCGTGACCGGACAGCTCGCTGCGGTCGACTACCCGGCCGACTACGCCACCGTCCGTGACCGCCTCGCGGCGGCCGGGCCGGGCGACGCGATCAGCCTCCCGTGGCAGTCGCTGCGTCGGTTCCCCTGGAACGACGGTCGGTCGGTGCTGGACCCGGTGCCGCGAGCGATGACCCGCACCGTGGTGGCGTCCGACACGTTGGTGGTCAGAGCCCACGGCGAGCTCGTCACGCTCAGCGGCGAGGACCCCAGCGCGGCGCGCGTCAGCGCCGCCATCGCGACGCACGAACCGCTCGGTCCCGTGCTCGCAGATCTCGGGGTCGGATGGGCGGTCGTGGCCACCGACGTCCCGGGGGCCACGGACGATCTGCCGCCGGACGCCGTGCTCGTCTCGCCGGGGGAGCACCTGGCGCTCTACCGCCTTGCCCCGGCCGCGCCGCGCGCGGTCCCCGACGGGACCACCGCCGTGCTGCTGGCCGACCTCGTCACGGCCTGCCTCGTGGTCGCCGCCGCCGCTGTCGGTATCGGGACGGTCACAGCACGACACGTGACCGCCGGAGAGTGACGCACGACGGCTACCGGCTGGTAGGGTCTGCGCGACGTCGACCCACGAGGAGTCACCCATGCCCGTCCTGATCGCTGGAATCATCGCCGCCGTGCTCGGCGTGATCGTCGGGATCGGTGGCGCACTGGGCCTCGTGGCCTCCCAGGGCGGTGGCTCTTTCCCCGCGCAGAACACCGGGTCGATCGTGGTCTACGGAACCAACTGACGCAGACGTCGAGGCGGTCACCCTTCGGGGGTGGCCGCCTCCTGTACGTCCGTGCCCGGCAGATGGTGGACGTGCGCCTGAGGCACCGCGGTCACGGGGGAGGGTCGGCCGGTCGCCTCGGCCAGCACCTTCGCGAACAGCCGCGCGGTGGTGTCCCAGGCGAACTCGTCGGCCCGGGCCGCGGCCGACGTGCCGAGGCGTCGGCGTAGTCCCGGGTCGGTCAGCAGGTCACGCACCGCCTCGGTGAGTCCGTCGAGATCGTCGGTGAGCACACCCGTGACGTGGTCGACGATCGACTCCGTGACTCCGCCGGCGGACCGGTAGGCCACCGAGGGGACGCCGTACCCGGCGGCCTCCATGACCACGAGGCCCCAGCCCTCCTTGAGCGAGGGCAGCACGAGCACCCAGGCCTCGGCGAGGTGGCGGTGCTTCTCGTCCTCGTCGACGAAGCCGACGAAGTCCACCAGATCGGTGACGCGCAGCCGCTGCGCCGCGGCGCGCAGCTCCTCGGACCACCACCCGTCGCCGACCACGCGCACCCGCAGGGTCGGCAGCTCGGGGCGAAGCCGAGCGGCGACCTCGAGGACGTGCTCCACCTGCTTGTGCGGGACGAGCCGGCCCAGGACGAGCAGGGTGGGGTCCGCGGCCGGCTGCGCGTCACGTCGAGGCGGCTCCGCTCCGTTGTGGACGACGGAGATCGCCGCGGCGTCGACACCGAGGCCCGCGAGCTCGCGACGCGTGACGTCCGAGACCGCGACGTAATGCGACCCGCGGTAGACCCGGGGTCCAACCCGGGACTCGAGGAACCACCCGATCCGCGCCCGCACCGGCCCGTACACGACGGGCCACTGCTCGCGGTGCACGTGGTGGACGAGGGTGACCACCGGCGTGCGGGTGGCGAGGGTGGAGGCGAACGGGACGCCGTTCTGGACGTCGACCACGACGTCGAACCGGCCGAGGCGGCGCAGCAGCTGGGTGAGCAGCACGCGGGGATAGACGCCGAGCTTGCTGCCCACGCGGTGGTAGCGAACGCCGTCGTGGACCTCGTCCTGCACCGATCCGGGGTAGCGGGCACAGATGATCGTGACGTCGTCGCCCGCGGCTGCCAGAGCCCGCGCCACGCTCTCGACGTAGACCTCGGAGCCGCCGCCCTCGGGGTGGCGGGTGTCGCGCCAGTTGCAGAACAGCACCCGCATCCGCCCGTTGCCGGCGGAGGCCGGCGCGGCACCGGGAGAGGCGGTTGCAGGCACGATGGTCACCTTCCACGGACGGCTGACGACACAGAAGGTTAACCGGTCGGTAACCACGGGTACGTCAGCGTCCGGTCACGGGTCGGCGTCAGGTACCGTCCCAGCCCGTGACGCCGCCGGAGTTCCGCCCCACCCTCGGGCGCTCGTGGCGGCTGCTGGCGGACTTCCGGCACGAGCAGGACGACCCGGACCGGTTCTACGGCGCCCTCGCCCAGGACTCCGCGGCCCAGGTCGCGTCGTACACCTCGCTGGCCGGCGCCCGGGTGCTCGACGTCGGGGGAGGTCCGGGGTACTTCGCGGACGCGTTCGCCGCGCGCGGCGCGACCTATGTGCCCCTTGACGCCGACGCCGGCGAGCTCGCCCTCCACGGCCGCGCGCCCGGGCCACGGACCGTGATCGGCGACGGGACGAGGCTGCCGTTCGCCTCCGGGGCCTTCGACGTCGCGTACTCCAGCAACGTCGCCGAGCACGTCCGCGAGCCGTGGACGATGGCCGACGAGATGGTGCGGGTGACTGCGCCCGGTGGGCTCGTGTTCCTGTCCTACACGCTCTGGTACGGCCCCTGGGGCGGGCACGAGACCTCGCCGTGGCACATGACCGGAGGCGACCGGGCGGCTCGGCGCTACGCCGTGCGGCACGGTGACCCGCCGAAGAACGTCTACGGCGAGTCGCTGTTCCGCACGACCGCAGCGGCGGGTGCTCGCTGGGCGGGTCGGGCAGCGCGGAGCGGTCGGCTGACCGACGTCCGGCTCGTGCCGCGCTATCTGCCGGGCTGGGCGGGGTTCCTCGCGCGGGTCCCCGGTGTGCGCGAGGTGGTCTGCTGGAACCTCGTGGTGGTCGGGCGGCGGAGGGCATGACCCGCCTCGCCTGGCGGATCCGGCTCGTGACGACCTGCGCCGTGCTGACGGCGCTCGCCTTCACCCAGTCACCCGGTCTCACCGCCGCCGACACCAAGCTCGACCTCACCCAGGATCCGGGCGCTTTCCTCGCTCGCGCCCTGCACCTGTGGGACGACCAGGCCTTCTTCGGCACCCTCCAGAACCAGGCGTACGGTTACCTGTTCCCGGTCGGTCCGTTCTTCTGGCTGGCTCGACGCGTCGGGCTCGAACCGTGGATCGTCCAGCGACTGTGGTGGTCGGTCCTGCTCTGCGTGGGATTCCTGGGCCTCGTGCGGCTCGCCCGGCTGCTCGGCGTCGATCGGCCGTCGGCTCGTTGGGTCGCAGGACTGACGTTCGCACTGTCCCCGCGTGTGATCTCCACGGTCGGTCCGATCAGTGTCGAGTCGCTGCCCTACCTCCTCGTCCCCTGGATGCTCGTTCCGCTGGTCGCGCTTCGCCCCGGCGGGTCGATCCGTCGAGCCGCGTCGCTGTCGGGCCTGGCGATCCTGCTCATGGGCGGGATCAACGCGGTCGCCACCGTGGTCGCTGCCGCCCTCGGCATGCTCTGGATCCTGACCGAGTCCCCACGAGAGATCCGCCTCCGGCTGGCCGTGACCTGGGCCGGCTGCGCCGCGCTGGCCAGCGCCTGGTTCCTGCTGCCGCTCGTCCTTCTCGGCAAGTACTCTCCGCCGTTCCTCGACTGGATCGAGTCAGCGGCCGTCACGACATCGATCACGGACGGTTCCGCCGTTCTGCGCGGTGTCACGGACTGGGTGGCCTACGTCGCGGGCGCGGGCGGCGTGGAGTGGCCCGCGGGTTGGGCGATGGTGTCCGAGCGGGCCACCGTCGCAGGCACGACGCTGGTCTGCGCTCTTGGCGTCGCGGGCCTCGTGCTGCGACGCACGACGCACCGCAGGTTCCTCGTCGCGTCCTTCGCCGTCGGTCTTGTCGCGCTCGCCTCGGCGCACGTCTCGTCGGCTGGGCCCTGGGCGGACGGCGTGGCCGCGCCCTGGCTCAGAACGATGCTCGACGGGCCGCTGTCGCCGCTGCGCAACGTGCACAAGTTCGACGTCTGGGTCCGGCTCCCCTTCTCCCTCGGTGTCGCGTGGTCGGTGTCGGCGCTCACCGACGCGCTGAGTTCGACGGCGCGTGAGGACGCGCTGGCGCCCGACACGCACTGGTGGGTCCGGCTGACCCGTCCTCGGCCCCGAGGGTGGGGCCTCGCTCGGGCATCGGTCGTGGTCCTCGTCGCAGGCCTCGTCGCCGGCACACTGCCGTTCACGCGGGGCGACGTGACAACCGGCCGCACCTTCCTGTCGATCCCGGGCTACTGGCTCGACACCGCGGTGTTCCTCCACGATGCGCCGCTGCGAGGCCGTGCCCTCGTGGTACCGGGGTCCTCCTTCGGCACCTACTTGTGGGGTCAGAGCCACGACGAACCGTTGCAGGTCGAGGGCGACACACCGTGGGCGGTCCGGGACGCGGTGCCGCTGTCGTCCGCCGGCAACATCCGCGCCCTCGATCTGGTGGAGGCGCTGTTCAGCTCAGGCCGCGGCGACCCCGCGCTCTCGGCGTACCTCGCTCGCCTAGGCGTCAGCTACCTCGTGGTCCGCAACGACCTCAACTACGCCGCTGCCGCCGCTCCCCGACCGTCCCTCGTGCACCAGACGCTGGTGCAGTCCGGCCACCTGACGCGGGTGGGCTCGTTCGGGCCGTTGCTCTCCGGCTTCGTCACCGACAACCGCGTCATCGACGGCGGCGTCGACGGCACCTTCCCCGCGGTGGAGGTGTACCGCGTCGACGCGGCGCCGCCGGATCCACGGGTCTCGCTTCGCGACCTGGACTCACTGGATGTGATGACCGGCGACGCAGAGGCACTGCTCGGGATGTCGTCGCTGCTGGGTCAGCTCGCCCGTCCGGTCGTCCGTGCGACCGATCTCCCGGCGGACGTCCCCGTCGCCCACCGAGTCATCACCGACAGCGGGCGTCGGGTCGAGGTCGACTTCGGGCGGGTGCACGACAACCGCTCCAGCACGCTGCTGCCCGATGCGCCGTGGAGCCTGAAGCGTGCGGTGCACGACTACGTCGTCACTCCCACCGAGCCCGAACCCGTCGCCGGGTTGCCCACGGGCATCAGCCTGTCCGCGTCGTCCACCCAGGGCAGCGCGTCGAGCGTCCAGCTCGATCCCGCGCACGGGCCGTGGAACGCTGTCGACGGCACGCCCGCGACAGCCTGGGCACCCTCGTCGCTCCTCGCCGACCCGGCCCCGTGGTGGGAGCTGCGGACAGCAGACGCACGTCCTCTCGCCGGCGCCACGGTCGCGCTCGGGACCTCACCCTCGGTCCAGGGCGCCTCCGCCCTCCTGCGCATCACCACGGACCGCGAGTCGCGTGACCTGACGGTCCGGCTCGACGGCGACCCGGTGAGTCTGCCCGCCGACATGGGCCCGTCGGCACGCGTCCGGCTCGAGTTCGTCACCGTCACAGCTCCGCCCGGAGTGGTGCCGACGGTGACCGAGCTCTCCTGGCCTGGGCTGGCCGTACCCCGCGCTCTCACCGTCCCGGCGGGTGGCGACGCCGACTCCGCCGGGTCGACGGCACTCTCGCTGAGCGTTCGCGCCGGCAGCCGATCGGCGTGCGTGACAGGGTTCCCGATCGTGTGCGTGCCGTCCCTCCTGCGCCCCTCGGAGGAGCAGTCCGGGCTGGATCGCACAGTCGTGACCGGCGGCATCGCCGGCTCTCCGGTACTGGGCGTGACTCCGCGCCCCGGCCCTGCCGTGGATGCTCTGCTGGCCCCGGCACCGGGAGCGGCCCGGGCCACCGCGTCCAGTACCTGGCTTCCTGACGCCCCGGTCCGCGCGCAGGCGGCCGTGGACGGCGATCCTGCGACCGCCTGGGTCGCCAGCCCCTCGGATCCACGGCCCACGATCACTGTCACGCTCGCGCGCCGGTCGACGTTGTCCTGGTTGCGGTTCCAGGAGACGACCGGGGCCGCCGCTTCCAGGCCGCTCAGCGTCGTGATCGGGGTCGGGAGCCGTCAGTATCCCGCCGTCGTGGACTCCGACGGATACGTCGACTTCCCCGCAACCGCGACGTCCACCGTGTCCGTCCAGGTCCTGGCGGCAGAGCCGGTGCTCAGCTATGACTCGACCACCTCGCAGCAGTCAGTCCTGCCCGTCGGCATTTCCGAGCTCGTGCTTGGCGACTCGGACGAGCAACGGGTGAGCCAGCACCCCGACGACGTGGTACGCACGCCCTGCGGCTCGGGGCCGACGGTCCTTGTCGATGACCGCCTCCGGATACGGACGAGCGTCGTCACGACGGTCGGCGCGCTGCTGCGGGGCGAACCGGCAGAGGCGCGAGCCTGCGGCGACGGATCCGGTGCCGGCCTTCCGGCGGGGAGGGTGCACCTCGTGGTCGCCCCGTCGTCGGCGTTCGACGTGCAGACGCTCCGGTGGGCGCCGGCCCGCTCGACCTCGACCGTGGCGCCCCCCGTCGTGGCGTCCTGGACCGCCGACAGGCGGGTCGTCGTGGTGCCGCCCAGCGTCGATGCGCGCACGCTCGAGCTGGCGGAGAACTCGAACCCGGGGTGGGTTGCGACGGTCGCCGGCGCCACGCTCGAGCCGCTGCGCGTCGACGGCTGGCGCCAGGCGTGGGTCGTTCCCGCCGGCATGTCCGGCACCGTCGAGCTGACCTTCGCTCCCGACACGCTCTACCGACGCTCCCTCGTGGCGGGCGCCGTCGCTGCCCTCCTGCTTCTCCTGCTCGTGGTGCTCCCGTTCCGGCGCCGCGCGACGGCTACGAGCTGGGTGCGCACACCGGGCCGGGCTCCAGCCCGTCCCGTGATCGCCTGTGGGGTCGGACTCGTCTCACTGGGGTTCGTGGGAGGACTCGCGGCGGTAGGCGCGAGCGTGGCGCTCGCCGGCCGAGGAGCCCGTGCCCGCGCGACGGTGGGGATCATCGGGACAGGGGTCGCCTGTGCCGCTTCCGTGATCGCACCGTGGCCCGCGTGGACGGCGTGGTCCACCGGAGCCCTTGTGGCGACCGCCCTCGCGGCATCGGCGGGCTGCGGGTTGGTGCTCGGCGCTTTCCTTGCCGGACCAACGCGGTCCTCCACCCACGATCCTCAGACGCGGTGGGCCCAGCGCTGGGCGGGCCGCTCCACCAACCGGTAGGTAACGGTCGCCACGACGAGGGTCACAGGCAGGAGCACTGCAGCCACGAGCAGTCCCTCGCCGCTGAAGAACGCGATGTGCAGCAGCGGCATGAGCAGGCGAAGCAGGACGAGGTGCCACAGGAAGATTCCGTAGGAGATCAGCCCGAGACGCCGCGGAACGGGACGCGCCAGAAGCCTCGTCCATGCGCCGCCGCCGAGGACACCGGGCAGGAGGAGGAAGAAGGCGCACCCGAGGTAGAGCCAGTGCTTGATCATCGTCTCCCAGGCCGCGGTGGGGGTGAAGTCGTAGCTGCCGCCGATCGGCGTGACGGCGACGGCGAACAGGGCTCCGGCCAGGACGAGCGACACCCACGGATCCCGGGCCATCTCGACGGCAGCCCGGACCACGGCCGGCGGGTGCGGAAGCCGGGAGCGGACCTCGATCACCGCTAGTCCCATCCCCGCGGCGAACCAGTCGAGGTAGAACGGCAGCCAGTAGCCGGCCTGGAGCGGTAGGACGTTCGTCGTGACCTTGAGGATCTGGTAGCACAGTGCCACGACGACCAACGCGCTCAGCAGGTAGGCGTGGCGTCGGGAGGCGGCACTGACCGTGCGGCGGCGCCGACCGAGCGCGACCGCGCCGAAGACCGGCAGCGCGACGTAGAACGAGATCTCGGTGCAGAGGCTCCAGGTTTGGCTCAGCCCTTCGATGGCCCCCTGGACCTGGTAGATCTGCAGCCCGAGCAGGTGGACCCACCACTGCTGTGCCGGCACGGGTCGGATCTCCGGGAGCAGGAGGAGGGTGAAGACCACCACGACCCAGTAGAGGGGCACGATGCGAGCCGCGCGTCGCACGGCGTATCGCCGGACGTCGGGTGTCGACCGGCCCTCCAGGGATGCACGGACCCAGGGGCGATAGAGCAGGAACCCCGACATGAGGAAGAACAGCGGCACCCCGAAGTCGAAGCGCCCCAGCATGTGACCGACGGTGCCGGTCACGACGGCGCCGGTCGTGTACGCGACGTGGGTCATCAGCACCATGAGGGCGGCGACGGCGCGGTACCCGTCGAGCGAGGCGAAGTGGGCACCCGCTGACAGCTCGCGGACCACGCTCTCGGCAGGTGCCGTGTCGACCGCGGTGCCTCCGGCACGAGGTACCGAGTCGTCCATCCCGCCGGTCATCCGCCGCCTACCTCCAGGTCGCCAGGCTTCACCGCCCGACACGCAGGTTACGGGCCAGTGTCGAATGGTTACCCGCGGGTCACTTATCCGCTACCGTTCCGCCCGACACAGCAGGTAGTGCGAGGAGGCACGCAATGCGTCGGGTACTCGGGCTCGTCCTGATCGGCCTGGGGGTCGCACTGCTCGTGCTGGCTCCGATGGTCAAGTTCTACGCCGTCCCCAAGCTCTCCGTTGCGCCGCTGGACCTCGACCCGAACAACACCTCCGACAGTTCCGGGACCGTGACCACGGTGGTCGACCTGGCGACCGGGACCGAGAAGAGCAACGTCGAGCTGAAGAGCACACGTCGCACGAAGGCGGACGTCGCGGCCTCGCAGCAGGCCGGCGGCAACATCGGCGTCTACGACAGCTTCAGCGTGATCAGCCTGGCATCCGACCCGGCCGGCAAGCCTTACCTCCCCGCCAGCCCCGAGCGCTACGCGTTCGACCGCACCACCGCGATCATG
>Ga0302322_100006397_pt1 | contig 10440 bp, 8 predicted proteins | sample Fen_T0_2_FD_203757 | JGI IMG/M metagenome (GOLD analysis project Ga0302322, IMG submission 203757) | Peat permafrost microbial communities from Stordalen Mire near Abisko, Sweden - Fen_T0_2 | ecosystem: Environmental > Terrestrial > Soil > Wetlands > Permafrost | place: Sweden: Abisko... | reverse complement strand
GCGACTTGATATCGCGGTACTGCAGCATGAGCGGGGTATCCTCAGTGGACTTGCTCATGGTGCCACCACAAACGGAGTCCCACCGAGCTTTGCCTTGATCTTCGCCGCCGCCGCGCTCGCGTCGGCGCGGGTGGAGTATTCGCCCAGCCGCACCTTGAAATAGCCGCCGTCCTTCACGACGATGCCGCTGAACCCCGCCTTCCTGGCGCGGTCGAGCATCTCGTCGGCCACATCCTGCGTATTCGCCGCGACGATCTGCACCCGGTATGCGGCCGGTACCGGGGCCGCTGTGGCCGGCGCGGGGCGAGGCAGCACGGGAATCGGCCCCGGTGGCTGGGGGATTTCGTTCAGCTTGATCACCGAGTCGCGTCGCGGTGCAGCCGGTGTAGCAGTGACGGGGGGACGCGCGGAGGTGTCCGGGCTCGGGGGTGGTGCCGCCGCGACCGGCGCGGCAGGCACCGGGGCGACGGTCGATGGCGCCGCCGGACTGCACCGGCGGCCCAGTGCCACCAGCTCTGCGCGCACCTGTGCATTGTCGCCCGCCCGCGCCAGGCCCTCGCTCACCCACTGGCATGCGGCTGGTGAATCGTTCACGTCAAAGGCCGCACGCGCTCCCCAGAGCGCGGCGGTCGCATAGAGCGGCGACGTGGCGTGGTCGGTCCGGAACTTCTCCAGCGTCCGTCCGGTGGCGGCGGGGTCACCATTGGCGTAGTCGAGCTGCGCCAGCGCGATCATCGCCGGCTCGGCCCAAGGTGAGAACGGGTATTCCACGATGACGCGCTGGAGTTGCCGCCGCACCTCGTCCGCCGTCGGGGCCACGAGGGCCGAGCTGTAGAGAATTCCCGGAAAGAGCGTATCGGTCGGGACCGTGGACTCCTCCATGCGCTTGAGTGTCGCGCGCGCGGAGTCGATGCGGCCATCCTGCGCGAGGCGCAGGGCCGCAGTGAGAGGCGATGCCTGCTGGGCGGCAAGATGACAAGGCGGCAGGGCGGCAAGAAACAGCCAAAGCACTCCGCGCCTCATGCCACCCTCTCCTGCCGCGAAATTCCCAGCCGGAGCACCAGCTCGCCGAGCAGCGCCTGTTCATCGCTCAGTGTGGTGCTCTTGAGCGCCTGGTCAGCACCGAGCGTGGCGCGCATCGCTGCGCTGAGGCGTGACGCGGGCCAGCGTTCCGACCAGCGAGCCCACTTCGCCGCTTCCGCCTTCCACTCCGGCAGGCCGAACGGTCGTGAGGCGACTAGCGACCGGAAGATGGCCCCCTCGAGCGCGCCCCCCTTCGTGCCCTTGTCGCGATGCGCGCGCGCCAGTGTGACACCCGAAAGCGTGGTGCCGAGGAGGCTCACCAGTTTCACGCCGGAAATGCCCGACTGGTCGAGCACCGGGCGCAGCAGCGTGAGCGCGCGGCCGGTGGCGTCGTCGAAGATGGCGTCGCGCCAGTCGAACATCGTCTCGCCGTGGCGCACGCCCACGAGGTCGCCCACCAGCTCGCGGGTGAGCAGTGTGCCGGGCGCGAGCGAGGCGAGCTTCGCCAATTCGGCGTCGAGCGTCGTGAGATCACCGCCTACGGCGTGCAGCAGGTGCTCGGAGGCCTCGGGCTGCAGTGTGATGCCCAGTTGCTCGGAGCGGTGCGCCAGCCAGCGGAGCACCCGTTCTGGTGGCAGCGCGGCACAGCGAACAGTCACGGCGAGCTTCGCGATCTCCGCCTCGGGGTCGGGATCCGCACCACCCTGTACCAGCACCAGCACTGTTTCGGCCGCCGGCCTGGCGAGATAGCGCAGCAACTCGGCCCGTCCGCGGGCCTTCTTCTGCCACCCCTCCACGTCACGCAGGATGACCACCCGACGGTCGGCCATCATCGGCAGCGTGTTGAGCAGCGTGGACAGCTCCTCAGGGTCGAGTGAGGTGGCGGTGCGCTGGTCGAAGTTGAAGTCGCGCAGGGAGGGATCGAGCACCCGATCGGTGATTTCGCGGACCAGGTCGACCTTGAGCAGGTCCTCCGCACCTACCAGATAGTAGACGGAAGAGACGTCGCCCTTCTTGAGGGCGCGGAGGGTGGCATCGAAGGTCTGTTCGGGCACGCCACATCCTATTTCCTGACCGAGGTAAACAGAAGGGGCCGGTGTGCCTCGCGCTCACCCCCGCCGCTGGAAGCACTGCACGAACATCAAGGCAGTCAACGTCTTGGCGTCGCGGATCTCCCCCTGCCGTATCCTGCGACCGACCTCCGACCAGCGGACTTCATGGACCTCCATGAACTCGTCGGCCTCACGGGCGGTGGGAACCGGGGTAAGATTGTGTGCTGAGTAGAGATGGATCAGTTCGTCGGTAAAGCCCGGGGTGGTGAGGATCGACACCAGCGGGACCACCCGGCCGGCCGCCATGCCCGCCTCCTCTCGCAGTTCCCGCCGGGCACAGGCCTCGGGTGGCTCGTCATGCTCGAGCCGGCCCGCCGGAATTTCCCAGAGGTAGCCTTGGGCGGCGTGGCGGAACTGGCGCAGCATCAGCACCCTCGGGTCGGCGGCATCGGGCGGGTCCACGAAGGGTACCACGGCCGCCGCGCCGGGATGCCGTATCATTTCGAGGTGGCCGATACTGCCATCCGGGAACTTCACGGTATCGACATCGAGGTCGATGATCCGTCCGGAATACTTTCGCTCTGTGGTGATCCTGGTCATGGTTGCTCCTCGTTGGCCGCGTGAATTCTAGTCCATGACTGCCGTGGACCCCGCTCCCGAAGCGGTTCCGGCACCGCGAATGGTGCTCTGGCCACTGGCCATCGTGGCGGTGCTGCTCGTGGGTGCCGCGTTCTGGCACGCCCAGGCGGCCAACCTGAACCTCCGGGGCACGGCGCGTCTTGCCATCGTGCTCGCTCCCGGTGTTGTCGCGCTGGCCTGGTCGCTCATCGCGTATGCGCTTGCGTTCCGGCCGGCGTTCCCGCAGGTGCCGGCACGCTGGTGGCTCATTGCGCTGGCAGGGCTTTTCCAGGCGCTCGGCTTCGTCATCTTCGCGTTCCGGGACCAGACGCCGAACATCCGCCTCCCCGGCCCGGCCGCCGAAGCGGTCAGCCTGGCGATGCAGCTCTGCTTCCTCGCGGTGCAGCCGCTGATGGTGCTCGGCCTCGCGGCATTTCCATCCACTGAACTCGGTCGCCTCGCGCGTCGTCGATACCTCCTCGACGCGACGATCATCGCGCTGAGTGGCGCGCTCGTGCTCTGGGCGGTATCGAGCCAGCGCGCGACCCTGGTGGGCAGTGACCGTCCAGGCCTGGTCCAGGTGGTCTACGCCGTGGGCGACCTGCTGGTGCTCTTCACGCTTGCGACGCACCTCTTCCGGCTTTCGCCCAAGCTCCCGCTCTGGCAGGGGCTCGCGCTTCTTGCGCTCGGTGGCGGGCTCATGCTGCTGACCAACAGTTGGGTGCCCAACCAGCCGGCCGCTGCATCGCTGCGGGGCGCCATGCCGCACGAGCGCACGTTCTACGCGGAACTCCTCTTTGTTGCGGGCCTGGCGTGGCTGTGGGTGTGTGCCGGCGCCCAGGGTGCGCCCACCACCACGGAGCGAAGGGCCACCGGAGTCGGCCTCGTATCCTTCGGCGCGCTCGCGGCCGGGTACGTCCTGCTTGCCGTGGTGGCGAGCCGGAGCGAATCGCGCCTCGTCATCGGCCTGACGATCGGTGCCGCGGTGCTAACCGCAGTGGTGGTGCTGCGGCAGATCGTCACCGTGAAGGAGAACCTCGACCACGCGGCCCAGCGCACCCGCCGCAGTGTGGAGGAACGGTTCGAGTCGCTGGTCGCCAATGCATCGGAAGCCATCGTGGTGGTGGACCGGGACGGCACGGTGCTCTATGCCAGCCCCTCGGTGCAGCGGTTGCTCGGGCAGGTGCCTGAGGAAGTGATCGGCCGTCCGTTCGACGCACTGCTGCACCCCGATGAGTCGGTCTCGGCGCGAACGTTCCTGCACGAGCTGCTGGCGCGACCGTGGGGAAGCACGGTGCGCTCGTGGCGCCTGCGCCGTGCCGACGGTGGCTGGGCCTGGGGCGAGACGACGGCGACGAACCTCCTCGCCGACCCGAACGTCCGCGGGATCGTCCTCAACACGCGCGACATCACCGAGCGCCGCGAACTCGAGCAGCGCCTGACGCACCAGGCGATGCACGATGGACTCACGGGCCTCGCCAACCGCGTGCTCCTGCGGAGCCGGCTCGAGGCCGCGCTGCGCCGCCCGCGGCCCGGTGCCGCGCTGCCGCCGGCGCTGCTCTTCCTCGACCTCGACGGGTTCAAGGGGGTCAACGACACCTTTGGGCACGCGCAGGGCGACGCCCTGCTCATCGCCGCGGCGACACGCCTCCGGGAGCAGGTCGGTGCGCAGGATGTCGTGGCCCGGCTGGGCGGCGACGAATTCGCCGTGCTGCTCGAGTCGCCCCGCGACCGGCAGGCGGTGCTCGACATTGCGCAGCGCATCACGTCGGCGCTCAAGGTGCCGTTCCGCGTCTTCGGCCGGGAGACGGCGGGTTCAGCCAGCCTGGGCGTTGCCATCGCCGACCCGGTGGATTCCGCCGGCGACGTGCTGCGCCATGCCGATGTGGCGATGTACCTCGCCAAGGCCAACGGCCGCGGCCGCTACGAGCTGTTCGAGCCGCGCATGCTCGAGTCGGTGGTGGGGCGGCTCGGCCTGCAGTCCGACCTGCGCCGGGCACTCGACGACCCCGACAGCCGCGAGTTCCTCTTCGACTACCAGCCGATCGTGGAACTCGCGACGCAGCGCGTAGTGGGAGTCGAGGCGCTGATCCGGTGGGACCATCCGGTGCAGGGACGCATCACGCCGGCGGTGTTCGTGCCGCTCGCTGAGGAAACCGGGCTCATCGTGCCGCTCGGTCGCCGTGTGCTGCACCTCGCCTGTCGCGACTCGGCGCCGTGGGTGCGCGAGTATCCGGGCATGCACGTCACGGTGAACCTTTCCGCGCGCCAGCTGCCCGATCCCGCACTCGCGGCTGAAGTGGCCGATGCGCTGGCGGCGTCGGGGCTGCCGCCGGCGTCACTGGTACTCGAGCTCACCGAGAGCGCCATCATGCAGCAGCCGGAGCGCTCGGCGCAGGTGTTCCGCGAGCTGCGTGGCCTTGGCGTACGCCTGGCGATCGACGATTTCGGCACCGGCTATTCGTCACTGAGCTACCTGCAGCAGTTGCCGGCGGCGATCCTCAAGATCGACCGCTCGTTCCTCACCTCGCTCGACCAGGGGCCGAACGGAGCGACGCTGGTGAAAGGGATCATCGGTCTCGCGAACGGCCTGGGACTCATCACGGTGGCTGAGGGGATCGAGACCGAGGAACAGGCGACGATCCTCCGGGCGCTGGGCTGCAGCTGCGGGCAGGGACTGCTCTTCTCGCCGCCGCTGCCGGCAGCGCAGGTAAGTGACTGGCTCGAAGATGCGGCGGTGATCAGTGCTTCGGGCGGGGCGCGCGTGCTGGGTAGGTAGCTGACGACTTACAGACGACTCACGACTCACGACTCACGACAGCAAGCTTCCTAGTAAAGGCTTCGCAACCACGCCACCGGCACCTTCCACGACTCGGCGATGAGGTACTCGAGTTCGAGCCGCGGGTTTTCGGAGATGGGACTCGTGGTGGTGGGCGAGAGATACGCCGTGATGCCGGTGCGCCGCGCCTCGACCCGGAGACGCGCCATGTGGAACGGGTCACTGACCAGGATCACGGTCTTCACGTTCGACTTCTTCACCCACGCAGCGACGGCGGTCATCGATTCACCCGTCGAGCGGCCCTCCGCTTCGAGTGCAATTGCCGATGCCGGCACCCCGTGCGCCGTGAGGTAGCGCTTGCCGACCGTCGCTTCGCTCTCGACATCACCCCGCCCCACGCCGCCGGTCAGCATCACCCTGGGCGCCAGTCCGGCGCGATAGAGCTTGAGGGCATGATCGAGCCGCGCCTGCAGCACCGGTGACGGCCGGCCGTTGTACTGCGCGGCCCCCAGCACCACGATGGCGTCGGCCGGCCGGCGCTCATCGACCGTGGCGGTGCTGAGCACGACCACAAAGGCGGCCACGAGGGCCACCGCGGCGAGCAGCGCCAGCCCGAGGAGTGCGCGGGCTGAACGGCGAATGAAGCTCATGGCAACTGGGGAACGGCGCGGCGACAGGCCGGTTCAGAGTGCGTAGGTATCACCCTGCTCCGGAACGTGCACCTCGCGCACCCCCTCTTCCCGCAGCAGGTCGGCCATCGCCCCGAGCGCCGGGGCCTCGCCGTGCACGACGAACGCTCGCTTGATCGGTCCGCCGAGACGCCGCACCCACGCGCGGAGTTCGTTGCGGTCGGCGTGCGCCGAGTAGCCGTCGATCGACACGACTTCGGCACGACGCTCGTAGCTGTCGCCGAAGATCTTCACCACCGCCTGCTCCTCCTGGAGTCGCCGGCCCAGCGTGTGCGCCGCCTGAAAACCGACGATGAGCACGCAGTTCCGGTGGTCGCCGACGTGATTGGCGAGGTGATGCAGAATCCGTCCCGACTCCACCATGCCCGAAGCGGCGATGATCACCGCCGGTCCGTTCAGCGTATTGAGCTTCTTCGAGTCGGCCACGTCGCGCACGTAGCGCACCAGCGGAAAGTCGAAGGGCGAGAAGCCCTTCTCGATGAGCTGTTCCCGATGGTCGAACACATCGGGATGGAGGCGGAACACTTCGGTGGCGCTGACCGCCAGCGGGCTGTCCACGTAGACGGGAATTTCCGGCAACTCCCCGCGACGCCAGAGCTGGTGCAGTGCATAGACCAGTTCCTGCACCCGGCCCACGGCAAAGGCCGGGATGAGGATCTTCCCGCCGCGCGCGGCGACCTTTCGCACCACCTCGCCCAGGCGCTTCTCGGCGTCGGCCACGCTCTCATGGTCCCGGTTGGCGTAGGTCGACTCGACGATCAGCGTGTCGATGGGCCCCGATGGCGGCTGCGGGTCGCGGATGATCGGCAGCCCGCTGCGGCCGATGTCGCCGGAGAAGACGATGCGCTGGGGCGCGCCCTCGCTGCAGCGCAGGTCGACCGTGGCCGAGCCGAGGATGTGGCCGGCATCGGTGAATTCAGCGGTGAGCAATTTCCGCAGGTGCAGCGGGCGACGGTACGGCAGTCCGACCATGAGGTCCTGCACCTCGGCGGCATCGGCGAGCGAGTAGAGCGGCTCACTGTCGGGTCCACCCTTGCCGTGCCGGCGCAGGAATTCCGCATCCTTCTCCTGGATGTGCGCGGCGTCGGGCAGCATCACGGCGCTCAGGTCGCGCGTGGCGGGCGTGCAGTAGATCGGCCCGTGAAAGCCGTTCTTCACCAGCAGCGGCAGGCGCCCGGTGTGGTCGATGTGCGCGTGGCTCACCACCACCATGTCGATGCGGCGGGCGTCGAACGGCAGCTCGGCGTTGAGCTTTCGCGCCTCGGCGCGGCGGCCCTGGAAGAGCCCGGCGTCGAGCAGGATGCGCGCACCGGCCGCCTCGAGCAGGAACATGGAGCCGGTGACCTGGCCCGCGGCGCCAAAAAATGAGAGCCGTAAACTCATAGACTCCTCACCCCTCACCTGGTTCCAAAAAGTCGATCTCCCGCGTCTCCAAGCCCCGGAAGAATGTAGCCCTTCTCGTTCAGTTGCCGGTCGAGCGCGGCGGTGTAGATCATCACGTCGGGATGGGCCGAGCCCAGCTGCTCGACGCCCTCGGGCGCCGCCAGGATGCAGAGGAACCGGATGCGCCGGGCCCCTGCCGCCTTGAGCGCCGTGACGGCGGCGACGCCCGACCCGCCGGTGGCGAGCATCGGGTCGAGCACGAAGAAGTCCCGGGCTTCGTCGGTGGCCGGGACCTTGAAGTAGTAGTCGCGCGGCTGGAGCGTCTCGTGGTCGCGCACCATGCCGATGTGCCCGACGCGGGCGGACGGCACCAGTTGCGTGAGCCCATCCACCATGCCGAGTCCCGCGCGCAGGATGGGCACGAGGACCAGCTTCTTGCCCGCCACCTGCGTCCCCACCATCCGCTCGAGGGGCGTCTCGATCTCGTGCGGCTCGGTGGGAAGGTCCTTTGTCACCTCATAGCCCATCAGCACGCTGATCTCGGTGACCAGTTGCTTGAAGTCCCGCGTCGTGGTGTGGCGATCGCGCAGGAGGGTGAGCTTGTGCTGGATGAGCGGATGGTCGAGGACGGTGAGGTTGGGAAAGCGCTGGGCGACCATGGCGCAAATATGTCGGACGGACACGGTGCAGGACAACCTGTCCCGGCCCGGTCAACTTGGCGTAGCGTCCCGGCCGGCAAGGTGCCGGTTCCCCGGTACGCCACTCCCAAGGAGGTGCGCGGAAATGACTTGGGGTTCCCGGCATCGTCGCAGAGGGGCGGCACGCGGCGTGCCCTCAGCGGCACGATGGATCAGCCGGGATTCCTCGCCGCTGGCCCCGTTGGGGGCCGCATGCGAGATTCGCCAGACATGGGACTCGCTCGCCGCCTCGCACTGCTCACCGCCATCATCGCGGTGGCACTGGTGCTGGGCGCCACCGAGGTGGCACTCCGCTGGTCGGAGCGCTCCCGGCTCGATGATCGCCGGCGCGAGTCGGTGGAGCTCGCCACCTCATGGAGCGAGTACCTGTCGCGCGTTGCCCCGAACGGTGAGCGCGACGCCATTACGCAGGCGCTCATCGGCTGGCCCAGCCAGCACCTGAGTCTCTCCAACGCGGCGATGTTCGTGTGGGAGAACGGCGGGCTGCAGCTCGTCGCCTCGAGCGACACCAGCTCGCTCGCCGTGCCGTCACACAATGACACCCTCGCCATGGCGACCCGGCGGTTGCAGGTGCGCTACCTCACGGGCGATGAGCCGTCATGGAACGTGGCCACGCCGGTTGGCGTCGAGGGGCGGCCGTACGGCGTGCTCCACGTTCGGGTCTCCACGGCGACGCTGCGCGGCTGGGCGCGACTCGAGCGGCAGCGCGCCTATGTCCTGGCGCTGGTGGCCGCACTGCTCGTGGCCGGGGCGGTGGCGTACCTCACGTCGATCTGGGTGGGCGGTCCGCTCAGTACGCTGGGCGCCGCGATGGCGCGCGCGCACGGCGGCGTGGCCAACGCGCCGGCGGCGCCCGAGCTGGGCCCCGAGGAATTCCGCGTTCTCACCCGGCGCTACAACGGGCTGCGCGAGGCGCTGACCGCCCGGCAAAGGGAAAGTGATGCGCGGGCCGCGCTGCTCGCGCTCGAGGAGCGGGCTCGGAGCCTCGATCGCCTGGCGCTGCTCGAGGAAACCGCCACCGGCTTCGCGCATGAGATCGGCACGCCGCTCAACACCGTCAGCGGGCACCTGCAACTGTTGCGCGATGACCTTCAGCGGGCGGCGCAGCCGGCGGCAGTGGACCGGGTGCAGCTGTTGCTGGCACAGGTGGACCGGCTCGCCGGCATCGTGCGGGCGCGACTCGATCGGGGCGGCTGGCCGGCGCCGGCACTGCAGGCCACGGAACTCGATGGACTTGCCCTCCGCATGCTCCGGTTCCTGGAGCCGTCGTTGCTCGAGGCGGGAGTCACGGCCCGCGTGGAGCCGTCTGCCGCGGGTCCCGTTACCGCATGGTGCGACCCGGCGCTGGTCGAACAGGTGCTCCTCAACCTGCTCAAGAACGCCATCGAGGCACTCGAGCATGGTGGCAGCGTTGTCCTCCGCACCGGCGTGTCCGGTGATCGCGCGTGGATCGACGTGGCCGATTCCGGCCCGGGCCTGGCGCCCAGCATGCAGCAGCAGCTCTTCAATCCCTTCGTGTCCACCAAGGGCGAGGCAGGCACGGGACTGGGTCTCGCGGTGAGCCGGCGCCTCGCGCGTGCGCAGGGAGGCGAACTCGAGCACATTCCGGGTGCCAGCGGTACCACCTGGCGTCTCTCCCTCTCACGAAAGCCCGCATGACCGCCGCTGCGCCCCGCCTGCTGCTGGTGGATGACGACGAGGCAGCGTGTACCCTGCTTGCGGAAGTGCTGGAGCGCGAGTCGTACTCGGTGGTGCGCGCCCTTTCCGGCAAGGAGGCGCTGGAGCGGGTGGACCGGGACGGGCCGTTCGACGCCGTGCTGACCGACCTGCGCATGCCCGGCAGCAGCGGGCTGGACCTGCTGCGCGACCTGCGCGCGCGCGACGCCAACGCCATCGTGTTCGTGCTGACCGCCTTCGGTGATGCCGCCGCCGCGGGCGAGGCGATCCGGGCGGGCGCCCACGACTTCATCAGCAAGCCATACGACCTGGGCCAGCTGCGCGTCACCATCGGGCGCGCGCTGGCGCGGAGCCGCCTCGCCTCGACCACGCGCGGTGCACCGGCGCCAGCCGCCACCACGTCGCGTGCCGGCGAGCCCACGCTCGTGGGTCACAGTCCCGCCATCATCGAGGTGATGAAGACGGTGGCGCGCGTGGCGCCAAGCCAGGCGAGCGTGCTCATCTTCGGCGAAACCGGCGCC
>Ga0302322_100006396_pt1 | contig 10440 bp, 10 predicted proteins | sample Fen_T0_2_FD_203757 | JGI IMG/M metagenome (GOLD analysis project Ga0302322, IMG submission 203757) | Peat permafrost microbial communities from Stordalen Mire near Abisko, Sweden - Fen_T0_2 | ecosystem: Environmental > Terrestrial > Soil > Wetlands > Permafrost | place: Sweden: Abisko... | reverse complement strand
TGGTCATCGTGGTCCTGGCCCTGGCCCGCAAGGCCCGGCAGCTGGGCCCTACAGACCTGGGCAAGCCCTACAACCGCGAGATGCGCTTCTAGTCCATTCCTCCGCCGCACCCCAACCCATCGCCGTCGAGGACTCCATGACCCTATCCACCGACAACCTCCTGAAGGCCCTCCGGCAGGCGTACCCGACTTCCCATATCCGCCTGTTGCCGGAACCCGCCATGTTCCTGCGGAGCAATCTGGGACGAAGCTACACCGCCGAGGGCATGCAGATCGTCAGCCTGGAGGGCGCCTTGGACTACGCCAAGGCCTACATGACCGGGCTGACGGAACGGGCCGAAGCGACGGAAGGCTTCGAGCTGAACCCGGCCCACCCCTGGATCATCGGAGTGTTTCCCGGCAATGCCTCGTCCTCGCCGCTGCTCTTCATCTTCGGGAACATCATCCGCTACGGCAAGGAAGCCTGGGTCGAGGTGGGCTTCCCCACCTATGAGCAGCTGGAGTTCTAGCCTTTCCAGAAATCCTGATGCAGCGCTGCGATCTCCGCTTCCACTTCGGGGACGGGACCGGTCACGGGGATCTGTTTCTGGCCCCGGGCAAACAGCTCGCGGCAGGGCAGGTCCAGGGTCGGATTCTCCGGGTTGGCGCCCGTGAAGGCCAGCAGGCGACGCTCATCCATGCCGTAGACCAGGCGCCCGATGTTGGCCCAGTACAGGGTGCCGGCGCACATGGCGCAGGGCTCGACCGTGGTGTAGAGGGTGCAGCCGGCCAAGTAGGTCGGAGAGAATTTCGTGTCGGCGGCGCGGGCCAGCACCGCTTCCGCATGATTGACCGCACTCAGGTTCCCCTGCTCCAGGAGGACCGTCTCATGGTCCGGGCCCACCAGGATCGCTCCAAAGGGGTGGTGGCCAGCACTGGCGGCCTGCTTGGCCACCGCGTTGGCGCGGCGGAGATGCCGGAGGATCTGGTCAGGGGTCGGCACGGGCATGCTGCCTTTCTGGATGCGTGAGCCTCAGGGCTTCCGCACATGGCCGGCGTTGAACGCCCCGGGTTGCATGGGCAGCCAGTGGTTCACCAGCAGCGGCTGGGCGACCTTGTCGGCGGCCTTCAGGCGCTTGAGGGTGCCCGAGTGGTCCTGGGCGGCCAGCACGATGGCGAAGGCGTGGGCCAGGGCCGCGAAGGTGGTGATGCTGCAGCTGAAGAGCAGATCCTCGCTGGGCACGGGGATGAGGATGTCCGAGTGGGGCTTGAGTGGCGAATCCACGTGGTCCGAGAAGGCGATGACCTGGACTCCGCTCTCCTTGGCGAAGCAGGCCGCATCCACCGTTTCGCGGCTGTAGGGCGCGAAACTCAGCACCACGAGCACGTCCTCGCTGCCGAGGTTGGCCACCTGATTGGAGAAGTCGGAGGGAATGGCTGCGATGCAGGGCAGGCCGGCCTGGGTGAGGTAGAAGCCCATGATGAGGCTCATCACGTGGGACACCCCGCGGCCGAAGATCACCCGGTGATGGGCCTTGACGAGCATCCGGACGGCGGCTTCCAGGGTGGGCTGGTCCACCATCTGGATCAGGCGCCCGAGGTTCTCGCCATCCCGGCGCGCTACTTCCGCCAGGGTCCCGAAGACATCCGTGGGCGCTTCCATGAGCTCCAGGTCCGAGTCCCCGGAGCGGGCATGGCAGGCCCCCCGGAGGGCGTCCCGGAACTCGCTGAAGCCGCTGTAGCCGAGGCGCTTGGCGAAGCGGACCACCGTGCCGACACTGACCTCGGCCCGGTTCGCCATGGACTCGATGCCCCAGAGGGCCCCCAACAGCGGATCGGACATCAGGGCGTCCGCCACCCGCCGCATGGCCTCCGGGAGTTCCCGGTAGGCTTCTGCGAGGCGCGTCTGGATGGGCTGGGGAAGAATGTCGGTCGCCATTTTGATGGGGAATCATACCATTCGATGGCGGTTCGGGCGCGTTTCCCTCTAGGAAAAACGGATCAGTGCTGGGCCTCGGCGTCGTTGCTGATGCCCAGGCGGTCGAAGCCCCAGAAGAGCAGGCTGAGGCAGATGGCCACCACGGTGCCCAGGGCCATGCCCTTCAGCTCCACAGTGCCCAGCTTCACGGCGGCGCCACTGATGCCACTGATGAGCACCACCGAGGTGAGGATCAGGTTGCGGGACTGGGTGTAGTCCACCTTCTTTTCGATGAGCATCCGGATGCCGGCGGCCGCGATGACGCCGAAGAGGAGGATGCACACCCCGCCCATCACGGGCACGGGGATGCTGCGGATGATGGCCGCCAGCTTGCCCGAGAAGGACACCAGGATGGCGATGCAGGCGGTGCCGCCGATGACCCACACGCTGTAGACCTTGGTGATGGCCATGACGCCGATGTTCTCGCCATAGGTGGTGTTGGGGGTGGCACCCACGAGACCAGACAGCACGTTGGAGATGCCATCACCCAGCAGGGAGCGGTGCAGTCCGGGTTCCTTCATGAGGTCGCGTCCCACGATGTTCCCCGTGACCACCAGGTGCCCCACGTGCTCGGCCAGCACCACCAGCGAGGCGGGCAGGATGATGAGGATCGCCTGGACGTTGAAGGTGGGTGCGTAGAGGGTGGGCACCTGGAACCAGGGCGCCATGCGGACGGCCTGGAAATCCACCACGCCGAGCCCGAGGGAGAGCAGGTAGCCGGCGATGACGCCCAGCAGCACCGGAATCACCGCCAGGAAGCCACGCAGCAGGACCGACGCCAGGATGGTCACCGCCAGGGTGGAGAGGGACACGATCAGCGCCGTGTGCAAGGGCATGCCCAGCACCGAAGGGCCGGGCGTGAGCCCCGCCATGTTCGTGGCCACGGGTGCCAGCTCCAGGCCGATGATCGCCACGATGGCGCCCATGGCCGCGGGGGGGAAGATGACGTCGATCCAGGAAGTGCCCGCGAAGCGCACCACCTGGGAGAGCAGGATGAAGATGAGGCCGAAGACGATGAAGCCGCCCTGGGCTGCGGAGTAGCTCAACCCCGATGCCAGCACCGCGAAGACCGGGGACAGGAAGGCGAAGCTCGAACCGAGGTAGGCGGGGATGCGACCCTTGGCCACGAAGAGGTAGATGAGGGTGCCCACGCCGTTCATCAGCAGACAGGTGGCGGGATTCACCTTGAAGAGGAAGGGCACAAGCACGGTCGCACCGAACATGGCGAACAGATGCTGGAGGCTCAGGGGCACGGTCTGCAGCAGGGGCAGGCGTTCTTCGACGTCGATGGTGCGGCGCAGCATGGGGGCCTCGTGGGTTCCTGACGGAGGGTTTGGGGACAGCCGCCGGTTCTCAGTGGAACAGCCTCGGCAGCGGTGAAGATTGGACAGCGGGATGGACACCATTCTCATCCACCCGATGGAAGGCGCGCATCACAATTCGAGCGCTGATTTCCGGGGCGGATCCCGGTGTTTCAGGAACCGCAGGCATGTTCCCGGAGCCTTCCCAGCCCGTCCACTGAAGATCGTGGTCAGGGGGCAGGTGGAGGGGCGCATCCCTCACCAGCCTTGGGTCGTCTTTCCCAGGATCCACGTTCTTCGCGTAGGCCGGCGCCGACCTCCTCCCGTGGGATGGGGGCTCCGGGTGTGCCGTTTGCGGGCCCCAATGACGAAAAGGACAGGCCTTTGCGTGTCTTTTTCGTTTTTATTTCCTCTTGTTGACTTCGCTGGTGTTTATACACTTCGAAGTGGTTCTCAGTGGAGAAAAGTGGGCTGAAGTGGATCAAAGTGGTCGCGCTCCGGTTCAATCCCCTCTTCTGGGTTGTTGGTTGAAAGGCGATACCGGTGTTGCGACTTCGCGGGAACTCACCGGCCACAGTGGATGATAAGGGACGCCTGAAGCTGCCCTCTTCGTTCAAGGCCGAGTTGGAAACCTTCGCCCAGGGCGAGGGGGACCGAGGTCTGCGTGAAGGGGCCGGAGCCCTGCGGCACTACCTGACCTCACTGGACGGCCGCTCGGCCCGCCTGTATCCCCTGCCGGTCTGGGAGGCCATCGAAGCCCGCCTGGCCAACCTGCCTTCCACCAGCCCCGCCAAGCGCAAGTTCCTGGAGACCACGGCCTACTTCGGCAGCGAAGTGGAGCCTGATGCCCAGGGCCGCTTTGTCATCCCGCCCATTCTGCGCGAGGCCGCCCAGCTGACCGGTGAAGTCGCGGTGCTGGGCCAGATGGATCACCTGGCCCTCTGGAACAAGGCCGGCTTCGAGCGCCGCCTGGCGGCCGAACCCCTGGGCGCCAATGACCTGGCCCAGCTCGCGGACCTGGGGATCTGATGATGACGATCCCCGTGCCCGTCCACGTTCCTGTCCTGCTCCAGGAGGTCCTGGACAACCTGGTGTTGCCACCGGCGGCCCGGATCCTCGACCTCACCCTGGGGCTCGGCGGCCACGCCCAGGCCCTGCTCGCGATGGCAGATGCCGACACCCGCTACCTGGGGGTGGACCGCGACCCCGAAGCCCGGGCCCTGGCGGCGCAGCGGCTGGGCTCCGATGCCCGGCTCAGCATCCTGGCCGGCGCCTACGAGGAGCTCTGGCAGGATCCGAATTTCCTGGCCTGGCGCGCCGCCCAGGCCCCGGAGGGCTTCGACGCCATCCTGGCGGACTTGGGTGTCTCCACCCTGCAGCTGCGCACCCCTGGACGGGGCTTCAGCTTCCGGGACGAAGGGCCGCTGGATATGCGCATGGATCCTGAGCATGGCCTCTCGGCCCGCGCCTGGATCGCCGAACAGACGGATGAAAGCCTGGCGGATGCCATCTACCAGTACGGCGAAGAGCGGGCCAGCCGCCCCATCGCCCGGGCCATCCTGCGGGCCCTCCATGGGGGACGACTGGACACCACGCACGACCTGGCCCGGGCCATCTACACCGTGATCCCCCGCGAGCCCGCCAAGCGGAAGGGCCACAGCGATCCGGCCACCCGCACCTTCCAGGCCATCCGCATCGCCGTGAACGGTGAGCTGGACCGGCTGGCCGCATCGATTGAGGCCGCTGTCTCCCATCTGCGCCCCGGTGGCCGCCTGGCGGTCATCAGCTTCCACAGCCTGGAGGACCGCATCGTCAAGCAGACCCTGCGCCGCCTCGCTGGCATCTACGACGGTCCGGGCCGCGTGGCCCCCGTCGAACTCCCCAAGATCCTGAAGCTCATCCAGGCCGGTGGCATCGCGCCCAGTGATGCCGAAGCCGCCGCCAATCCCCCCTCCCGGTCCGCCCGCCTGCGCGTGGCGGAACGGCTCCCCTGAACGAGGTCCCCATGGTCGCCGGAATCCTGCCGAATCCTGCCTCACCCACCCGCATGGTGGAGAGTGAAGGCATCCTGCGCATGCTCCTGCTGGTGCTGGCCCTGGCCATGCCACTGGCCACCCTGGCCTACCTGAAGATCCAGAGCACGCGCCTGAGCTATGCCATGGGCGAGATCAAGGAGCGCATCCACAAGGAGGAGGAGCTGCAGCGCAAGCTGATGCTCGAGCGCAGCCGCTTCCAGCGGGACGAGGAGGTCCAGGTCTATGCCCAGAAGGCGGGCCTCCAGCCCCGCAAGCAGGGGCACTTGGTCCACCGCGCCTTCACGCCTGAGGATCAGCACATCGCCAAGCTGCGTCCCGTGTCATCGGATGGGCTGTAGGCTATAGGCTATGGGCTCTAGGCCCATCCACGCAATTCCAGCCCCGGCCTTCCCGTGTCCCTCCGCTTCGCCACTGAACCCCATGTCTCCAGGCGCGTCCTGGGCCGGCAGGATCCTGAGGACCTGCTGGGCCGCCGCATGCCCTGGATCATGGGTGGCATGGCCTTCTGGGCCCTGTGCATCCTCCTGAGGCTGCTCTGGCTGCAGGGCATCGAGCACAAGCGCTACAAGGCCAAGGCGGACCAGCAGCACACGACCATCGTGCCGGTGCCACCCATCCGGGGCGAGCTGCGGGACCGCCGCGGTGAGCCCCTGGCCATCTCCATCAAAGTGGAAAGCCTGTTCGCCGATCCCCGCGTGTTCTACCCGGACTACAAGCCAGGAAAAGGCGAGGACCGCCAGTGGGGGAACCCCGACCGGAAAGCCGCCTCGGAGATGGCCGCCCGGCTGGCGCCGATCCTGGACCAGACCAAGGCGCAGCTCACGGAGAAGCTGCTGCGGAAGAAGACCTTCGTCTACCTCGAGCGGCACCTGCCCCCCGGCAAGGTGGCCGCCATCCGCGCCCTGGATCTGGATGGCGTGGAGTTCCAGCCCGAAAGCCAGCGTTTCTACCCAAGGGGCAGCCTGGCCGCGCAGATCATCGGCTTCACGAACATCGACGGTTTCGGTCAGCTGGGCATCGAACAGAGCTACGACAAGCAGCTGTCCGGCGTGAAGGGCGAGCTCATCGCCCCCCGGGACGCCCACGGCAAGCTGCTCATCCTGCAGGAGAACTACAGCCAGGTGCCCGTGAACGGGGCCTCGCTGCAGCTCAGCCTCGATGCCTCGATCCAGCACATCGTCGAGGAGGCCCTGGCGGAGGGTGTGCGCCTGTCCCGGCCCAAGACGGCCTACGCGGTGGTGGTGGATCCCCAGACTGGGGAGATCCTGGCGATCGCGGGTACGCCCACGTTCGATCCGAACCACATCCTGCCGAAGAAGTTCCGCAATCGGGGCGAGTCTGAGCTGTCGGCGGGGGAGCGGGAGGAACTCCACCGGGAGTTGGAGCGGCAGAAGGCGGCCCGGAAGGTCCACCCCGTCGAGGATGTCTACGAGCCAGGTTCCACCATGAAGATCTTCACGGCCGCCATCGCCCTGGAGGAACGCAAGGTCCATCTGGGCGAGCGGATCGAATGCATGGGCGGGCGCTGGCTCTACAGCCCGAAGGTGCCGGCCATCACGGACACGCATCACTACGGCGCGCTGTCCTTCGAAGAGATCCTCTGGCTGAGTTCCAATATCGGTGCTGCCAAGATCGGCATCCGCCTGGATCCGGCCGTCCACTACCAGTACCTCCGCAAGTTCGGCTTCGGGGATGCCACCGGCCTGAACTTCCCCGGTGAGAGCCCTGGTCGGTTGATCGCGCCGGACCGCTGGAGCGTCCCCACCCAGTACACCTTCTCCTATGGCTACGGTCTCAGCACCACGCCGCTGCAGATCCTCATGGCGGGCTGTGCCTTGGCCAATGGCGGCAAGCTCATGCAGCCGATCCTCGTGCAGCGCATCTACAACGACAAGGGCCTGCTGCTGAAGGAATTCAAGCCCACCGTGCGCGGGCAGGTGCTCAGCGAGGAGACCGCGAACCTCATGAAGGAAACCCTCAAGGGCGTGATCACCCAGGGCACGGGCAAGCGGGCCAAGCTCGACAACGGCGTAGAGGCCTTCGGCAAGACCGGCACCAGCCGCAAGCTCATCGACGGCAAGTACGATCCCAAGCGCCACTTCGCCTCCTTCATGGGGTTCTTCCCGGCGGACCGGCCCCAGTTCGGCGTGCTGGTGATGCTGGACGACCCCGCGGGCGATACCACCGGCGGTGACGTGGCCGCGCCCCTCTTCAAGCGCATTGGCGATGGCATCCTGCGTTTCCGGGAAACGACTCCGGACCCGGATCGCGAGGCCGACCTCAAGCTCTCCCTGCGCGACTGGCCCGTGAGCGAAACGGACGAAGCCGCCGTCCACGTGGAGCGGGGCCGGGTCCCCGATCTCAAGGGCCTCAGCCTCAAGGCCGCCATCCACCGCGTCGTGCTGGTGGGTGGCAATCCGAAGGTGGAGGCGGCGCCAGGCACCACGGCCACGCGGGTGCTGGGCCAGTCGCCCGAACCCGGCGCGCCGCTGGAGCCCGGCGCGGTGGTGAAGATCAAGGCGGGTATGCCATGAACGTCGACAGTCTCATCGATGGCATCGCCATCCGGTATTCAGGACCGGATGTGGAGGTGCAGGACCTCACCAGCGATAGCCGGGAAGTTCGGCCTGGTTGGGCCTTCCTCGCCCTGAAGGGCGAGAAGGCCGATGGGGTTGCGTTCTTGCCCCAGGCCCTTGCCCAAGGGGCTATCGCAGTCCTCTCCGACTCTGCCCTGGACACACCCGAGCAAGTTGCGGCCTGCACCTTCCTGGCGGATCCAAGGCTGCGGATGGCGGAGATGGCCCGTCGGCTGAATGGCACACCGGACGAGCGGCTGGCCCTCATCGGCGTGACCGGCACCAACGGTAAGACCACCACCTCCACCCTCATCCGTCAGTTGCTGCGCGGCGCTGGCATCGGCTGTGGGCTGGTGGGAACCGTCCTGAACGCTGCGGGAGATCTGGAAGAAGAGGCCGTCCGCACCACCCCCGAAAGCCCGGCCTTCTACCGCTGGCTGCGCCGCAGCGTGGAGGCGGGCGATGCTGCCTCGGCGGTGGAAGTGAGCAGCCATGCCCTCTGCCTGGGCCGGGTCCACGGGGCGCGGTTCAAGGTGGGGGTGTTCACCAACCTCACTCAGGATCACCTCGACTACCACGGCACCCTGGAGGACTACTTCCTGGCGAAGGGAAGCCTGAAGGTCCAGAGCGAACGGTTCCTGGTGAACGTGGATGACGCCTATGGCCGCCGCCTGCTGGACGGGGGTCGGTGCTGGGGCTATGCCATCGACTCGGAGGCTGACTACCGGGCCACGGAGCTGGAACTCGGTCCCACGGGCACCCGGTTCCGTCTGCAGGGGCTCCAGGGTGATTTCGATGTGGAGAGCCCGCTGCTGGGTCGCTTCAATGCTTACAACCTGCTGGCGGCCCTGGCGGCCTGCGCTGAGGCCGGGTTCAACCTCAACCGTCTGGTGCCTGCCGTGCCGAAGGTGACCGGCGCGCCCGGCCGCCTGGAGCGCGTGGATTGTGGTCAGCCCTTCGGCGTGATGGTGGACTATGCCCACACGCCGGATGCGCTGGAAAAGCTGCTGACTGAGGGGCGACGGCTGCTGCCGCCGGGCGGCCGGTTGCACGTGCTTTTCGGTTGCGGCGGAGATCGGGACCGCACCAAGCGGCCCCTCATGGCCGCAGCCGTGGCGGCCGGCGCGGACGTGCTCTGGCACACCAGCGACAATCCCCGCACCGAGGATCCCGAACGCATCCTGGACGATGCTGCCCCGGGTGTTCCCGCAGGGCTCCGTTCCGATCACTCCCGCTACCACCGCAACGCCGACCGCCGCGAATCCGTGCGCCAGGCTCTAGCCGACTGCCGCCCCGGCGACCTCTTGCTGTTGGCGGGGAAGGGCCATGAGCCGTACCAGGAAATCCACGGCGTGAAGCATCCCTACAGTGATCGCGCCGCCGTGGAAGCGGTACTCGGAGGGTCCAGGTGACGCGTCTGCTCCAGGCCACAGGGCCGGACGACCCGGCCATCCGTGAGGCGGCAGAGATCCTCTTGACCGGAGGCCTGGTGGCCTTTCCCACGGAGACCGTCTACGGGCTGGGTGCGGATGGCTTGAATCCTGGGGCTGTGGCGCGCATCTACGCCGCCAAGGGCCGGCCCGCCACGAATCCCGTGATCCTGCATGTGGCCGATGTAGCCGGGGCCAAGCCCCTGGTATCGGCCTGGCCCGAGGCGGCGCGGCTCCTGGCGGAGCGGTACTGGCCCGGACCGCTCACTCTGGTCCTGCCATCCTCCGAGGTGGTGCCTTCCATCATCAGGGCAGGTGGCCCCACCGTGGCCCTGCGCTGTCCGGCCCATCCCGTGGCCCTGGCCCTGATCCGCGCCGTGGGCAGGCCCCTGGCCGCCCCCAGTGCCAACCGAAGCCAGCACCTGTCCCCCAGCCTTGCGGCGCACGTGGCCTCGAGCCTGGGCGAGGCCGTGGACCTGATCCTGGATGGCGGCCCTACGGAAGCCGGGTTGGAGTCCACCATCCTCGACCTGAGCAGAGCGCGCCCCCGGATCCTGCGTCCCGGGCCCATCAAGCCGGCGGAGCTCGCCCTGATCATCGGCGAACTGGACACCTGGGAGGGTGCTCTCGAAATCGGGCAAAGGCAGGAGGCACCCGGCATGACCGAGCGTCACTACGCGCCCCGGGCGCGACTGGAACTCGTGGACCGGGGCAGGGGCCTGTCGTCGGCGTCCGGATCCCGTGTCTACGTGGGCATCGGCGCCCTTCCTGAGCTTCCCGCCGGAGTCCGGGGGGTCCTGCTGCCCCTGGATGCGGAGGCGGTGGGAACGCGTCTCTATGCGCTGCTCCATGAGCTCGATGAGGCGGGGTTCGATCGGATCGTCATGGAGCGGCCACCGGAAGGCGAGGCCTGGCTGGCCGTCCGGGACCGGCTGCAGCGGGCCTCCGCCAAGGGGCGGCCATGAGCACGAAGCAGGAGCGGAGGCTCGATGTCCATGAGCGTGAGGGAGTGGGAGGACAGCGCAGTGCGCTGTCCGATTCATGGAGTGTCACTTTGGCGCAGCCGAAGCCCGAGCACGAGGCAGGAGCCGAGGGCCACCGGACATTTGTCCGGCCCCGAAGGGGTGAGGCCCAGGATGCG
>Ga0302322_100006395_pt1 | contig 10440 bp, 8 predicted proteins | sample Fen_T0_2_FD_203757 | JGI IMG/M metagenome (GOLD analysis project Ga0302322, IMG submission 203757) | Peat permafrost microbial communities from Stordalen Mire near Abisko, Sweden - Fen_T0_2 | ecosystem: Environmental > Terrestrial > Soil > Wetlands > Permafrost | place: Sweden: Abisko... | reverse complement strand
GGCATTTTTTGCTGTGTGCTTAAGATTTGTTTTACATACACCATTCATTACCCAGGTGATGGCGTTCTCTGAATCGGAATAAATTGAGGTGTGCGAATTATGCTTGAATTGCCAGGTCAGCGCGTGAACAACAGCAAGGAACTCACCCACATTATTTGTCCCTTGTTCGTATGGACCCGCATGGAAAATCTGCTCGCCCGTTTCGGTGATCACACCGCGATATTCCAACTTGCCAGGCGCCCCACTGCACGCCGCATCCACGCAAATGGATGGCAGGATCGGTTGTGTGCTGGCTATTTTCCATTTTCCGTGTGAAGCAGGCTTGCCTTTGTAATCGTCGTATTTGGCGAGGAAGGCGGCATCTGCATGGGCGTTGTTATCAAAGGCTTTATACTGCGCGCCGACAAAGCCCTTCACCTGTTTTTCACATTCCGCCCATGACGTGAAGATACCTGTCTTGCGTCCCTTCCAAACGACGTAGTATTTTTGTTTATTCACAGTTCAATTTTACATCAAACTGGAAGTATCAAAAAAGTATTGACCCATCAACACAACCAAATTTCATTTTATAACCAGCTTCACAGCATCCAACGCCAATATGGAACCATCTGCGGCGCTGAGGTCTTGAATATCCAAATAGATGGTTGCGCCTGCGGGAATCCCTGCCAGCGGAATTAATTCACTGAATGTACCTGGCGCACCAAGGTCGGGCGCGGTGACATTGACAGAACCTTTCGCAAGTTCATTACCCGCTTCGTCATAAATGGCATAGGACAGGTTATTTTCAAAAGGCGCAATGCTGACCGCTCCACTCACCTGCACGAACTCCGTGACTTCTGTCCCATCGGCTGGAGACATAATTTCAATTGTGCGCTTTTTATTGTCAGAGGTGGCGGTTGTGTAATTGGTCAGGCGCAGTTGATTATTTACCAGTGCATAACTGCGCGTGGTTGGAAGTGCGGGGCAACATCCAGGGTCTTGAAGGCCGTGGATAATGGCATCGAGATGGATTTTCCCATTTTCGATTGCCATGCTGTTGATCATAGGGCGGTCATCAATCGTTGTCGAAGACAGGAAAACAGGCAAGCCATTCACGTTTGTGTAGATGGCAAGGAAGCCAAAATTACCCGTGCCGCCATAATTTTCAAAAAGGATCGCGGCGGCTTCGTCAATGCCATCGCCTGTCAAATCACCAATCGAGACGAATTCACTCAAGCTGACATGGGCAAAATCCAACGTGGTGGCGTCTGTGCCCTGCTGATATTGTCCATCGACCAATTGCACAACTGCGTGATCGTCACGCGCGCCAAGTTGATACTGGGCATTCTTAAGTTGATCCGCTGTCAGTTGCGGCGTAGGTGGAATCTCTGTCGGCGCTGGAACTGTTGGTTGGACGGGAACAGGCGCCGGCGAAATGGGTGCGGGCGAAGCCAATCCACAGGCGAGGGTCGCAAGAGTCAAGATCAGAAATAACGCGATGAAATGTCTGCGAGTCATTTTTTTCATGTCCTGTTATTTAATTGTAAGCGTAGAAAAAACGCCGTAAAAACTTTGCGTAACCGCATCTCTCTTGAATTCGGTCACAGTGCCAGGCGCGTAATTGCTGGCGTTGGTGGAATGGATGTAGAAAATTACTTCATAGCAGATGTTTTTATTAACAGCGCGATAAATTTCCTGCTGATAATAATTGCCAGCGCCAGCGCCTTCTGCCGTGCTGTGGACGAAAGCAATCCCGTTGACGACTTCATCCCCAGCAGGATACTCGGGTCCGCCTCCGCTTTGATTTGGTTCTGTACAAGTGGCAACAGTTTGCGCCTCGGCAGTGGAACTGACAAACAAATACACTTCGCTCAGATTGGTTTTTTCATAGAGTTCAGAATCGATCAACCGTAGCGTCAACTCTGGCTTTGTTTTGTAATTGCCAACTACTGGAAGCGCGGGAGCAAAGGTATCGGGATAGGTCAACGAGAGCCCCGTTGAGGAGTTGTATTGAAAATATTGAAACTCCCTCCCAGGCGGGTTGATCGCGACTTGCATCACGAATTGCGGCACATCAGTATCGGGAGCGAGGGTCACAAAATAGTCCTGTGAGGCGGGCAATACGCCGCGCCAAAACATACACTGCGGGTTATCTATTGTCGGGCAAAAAATAGTTCCATCCGCGCCCTTGATCTGCATGGGAATAAATCCCCATTCGCCGCTGGAAATTTGCGGCAAAACAGAAACGGACATGATTTGTCCCTGCATGGCGTTGAGGGAATAGGTCTTGCTTGCGCCTGTTGCAATGGAATCAGTCACATCGGCGTAGGTTCCATTGGCGGCAAATTTAATCTCGTTGGGTTTGCCCATTGGCAACTCAGTGGGCGGTGTGAAGGTAGGGAAACCTTCAGTCGGTTGTGGGGTTGGTTGGACTTCTGCCGTAAAAGTGGGGATCGGCGTAGGCGTAAACGAAACGGTCTCAACAGGCATAGCCGTATTTTCAACAACAGCCGCAGCAGCAGGCACAGGGACAGATGTTGGCGCGACACAGGCGGTGAGGAATAAAAGGATAAACAGAACTTTTTTCATTTGATCTCCATAGCAATAAAGGTCAAAAGTCAAAGGTCAGTTTGACTTTCGACCGACTTTAACCCAAAAACTCAACCACCGTCGCTTCGCCCTGTCCCACACCTACACAGAGAGTCGCTATGCCATATTTCACATTGCCGCGGATTTGCATCTCGTGCACCAAGGTTGTGATGAGTCGCGCGCCCGAACAGCCCAGCGGATGTCCGATGGCGATTGCGCCGCCATTGACATTGACTAACTCAGGGTCGATCTCCAAGCCTTCGATGACTGCGAGAGATTGAATGGCAAAAGCTTCGTTCAATTCCATTAATCCAATATCTTTCATTTGCAAGCCAGCACGTTCGAGGGCTTTCTTCGTCGCAGGGATGGGACCGTAACCCATCACACGCGGAGCGACCCCTGCCGAAGCGGAGGTTACAATTCTTGCAAGCGGTTTTAGATTCAGGGCTTTTGCTTTTTCCTCGCTCATGATTAATAATGCAGCGGCTCCGTCATTCAATCCCGATGAATTGCCAGCGGTGACCGTACCGCCATCTTTGGCAAAAGCAGGTTTGAGTTTTGCAAGCGATTCCATCGTCGTGTCACGGCGCGGGCGTTCATCCGTATCCACAAGTTTCGGGTCGCCTTTTTTCTGTGGAACAGAAACAGACACGATCTCCTGTTTGAATCTACCCGAGTCAATTGCAGCAATCGCCAGTTGATGCGAACGCACCGCAAAGGCATCCTGCTTTTCGCGGGTGATGTGCGGGCGTTCCTTTGCGATATTCTCAGCGGTCTCGCCCATTGAATCGGTGCCATAGATTTCCTTCATTTTGGGGTTCGGATAGCGCCAGCCAAGAGCGGTGTCATACGCGGTGAGATTCCCAAACGAATATCCGCTTTCAGCCTTGGGCATCGAGTATGGCGCACGGCTCATGGATTCGACTCCGCCCGCGATGTACATATCTCCCTCGCCAGCTTTGATTGCGCGCGCGGCTTGATTAATGGCATTCAAGCCCGAAGCACAGAGTCGATTCACAGTGACGCCGCCTGTTTCGGGTGGCAGACCAGCCAACAGCGCCGCCATCCGCGCCACGTTGCGGTTATCCTCCCCCGCCTGATTCGCGCATCCGAAGAAAACTTCCTCCACCAGCGCAGGGTCAAATGAATTGCGTTCGAGAATGGACTTGATCACATGCGCCGCCAAATCATCGGGGCGGACGGAGGCTAGCGCGCCACCCAACGCACCGATCGGCGTGCGGATTGCGTCAACAATTACAGCAGTTTTTATAGAGGGCATTTGAAATCCTGCAATCTAATTTGAAGTAAAGAATTGATCGTACAACGGCGTACTCAAATAAACAATGCCGAAAGCATCCTGATAAAGAAGTGTATAACCTTTCACATTTCCATTGAGCACATTCTTGTAGAATTCAACCGTGAGCGCAAAGTCGGGATCTTTGGCGCCTTCCAATTGACCAGGCTGGGTGTAGTCATATAAATGCTGTTTGTTCAACATCAGCACATCGGGATTTTGTTTTGTGGCAATATCGTAATTTGAAACGCCCCATTTGAAGTGGTCATCATAATTCGGCGAATTGGGAATGTACATCATTACATCACGGAACACGATCAATGGGCGATCCAAAACGATTTTTGAGAAATAATCCTGTTCAACCTTGGAATAAAACTGAAGGCTTGGGCTGGTCTCTTCACGGTGAAGATTTTTCTTATAAAGTGGCACATCCCGCCCAAGGCTGTAAAACACCTGAGCACCGACAATGACCACACCCACCAGCGATAAGGTTAATCGCCAGGCATTTTTCTTGAGATAGTCGCCCAATGGATTCGTAAATAGGGCTGGAGCAACAAGCGTGAAATATGCAGGCAATGCCGAAAAGACCGGCAACAAAATGGGAATTGGAAAATGCTTGGCGCGGACGACCAAAGCAAAGGCGATATAAGACATGAACGGCACTGACCAAAGCAGAATCAGTTGATTCAACAGCCGCCTTTCTCCTTTGACCGCGCCGATCACAGCCGCGATCAGAGCCAGCAGGACAAATATAAGCAAGCCATACCATTTCTCGATCACCTGCAACCACAACAAGGGACTGTTGTTATACGTGACGATAAATCCACTGCCGATTGATTCATGAAGGTCTGATTGCGTTTTGAATGCAAAGGCTCGCTCTGACGCCCAAAAGAGAAATGGATTTGCCAGCACAAAAGTGGAGAACATGATGGCGACAAATGCAGCCGCCACAATCAGTGCCTTGCGCAAATCGATCCGCGCCTGCCGCCAACCGAGAAAAATATAGTACGGAATGGCAAGGAAGAAAAACAATCCAATCAGTTTTGTCGCAACAGCGAGTCCGCACGCCAAGGCGGCAAGGTAGAAATTCTTCCCGAATTGCAGGTCATCCCTGTCAAGAAAGAAGAAAGTCAGGACAATAAACAGAAAAACGAGGCTGTCAGGATGAATCCACATGTCATTGAAAACCACCGCAGGGACAGCCAGCAGAATCAAAAACAGGGAAATGGATTTGAGATAAGACTTGAATCTGGTCTGCAAATAAACCAGCAGCATAATTGCCACGATCATCGGCAGGGTGCTGACAAACTGCCTGAGGAAAAGCAAATTAAGCGAGACTTTTTCCCAGCCAGCGAAGAACTTGACCGGCATCAAAACAAGCGCCGAGTAAAGATAATATGGAAAACCAAAATAATAATGCTGGTAATTGATAAACCGATAAATGGTTCTCGGAAGAGCGTGACCAGGTTCAAGCATCCTTTGTATGTGTGAATATTGCGCGGGCTCATCCTGCTCAAAAATAAAGGTCATGTTGAAATCGCGCGCGCCAGTGGAATTTGGCAGCCAGAACAAAAGGAAATATCCCGCTCCCAGAAAAAGTAATATCAACAATACAATTGTGCTTTTTTTCATCAAACCTGCCAGCTCCTTATTTTTCATTCATTCCTGACAATAACCAAACAAAATTTCATACAATTTAATTCTACCACCAGGCTTCTTGTAATTTTTATTACGAAGATAATTTCAGTGTATACTGCTTGTTACAGTTTCAAGTTTTGTATCCGCAAATAAGATAAGGAAAAACACAAGTCCATGTTTTTATTTCAACCTCCGCCCCCTACCCGCTTTGACCTCTGCTTCTCTGTTGCTGGAATCCCGATACGGGTTCATCCGCTGTTTTGGTTGATCGCCATTCTCTTTGGCGCTTCCTCGGGCAGCCCCGCCAAACTACTGGGCTGGGTCATCGCCGTTTTCGTTTCCATTACCGTCCATGAATTGGGACATGCGTTCGCCCTACGCCGTTACGGACAGGATTCACAGATTATCCTTCACATGGCAGGCGGACTGACCGTACCAGAATCCATCCCTTGGGGCGGCAGATATGCCAGCGTGTCGATTTCTGCAAACCAGCAGATCATCATCTCACTGGCTGGACCTTTTGCTGGGTTCCTTTTCGCCGCTCTTCTTCTGATCATCTCCATTCCGTTGGGTGCCGTGATTATCCCGAATTTTATATTCGGGTTCATTCCCTTTCCCTATGTTTTGTTCCCATCTGGCTGGGATATTTTGACTTCGTTTTTCATGAGCCTGCTTTGGGTGAACATCTTTTGGGGTCTCATCAATCTGGTTCCCGTCTATCCGCTGGACGGAGGCTCGGTTACCAGATACATCCTGATCCAAACCGATCCACTAAACGGAGTACGCACGTCGCTTTGGGTTTCAGTTATCTCAGGTGCAGCAATGGCAATAGCAGGTCTGTTAATTTTACAAAGCACCTACATGGCAATCTTGTTTGGCTTATTGGCATTCCAAAGTTTTCAAGCCCTACAAAACAGCGGATACTGAAAATATCCATCATTCACATACTCCAAACTCCCTGAGTTTTTCAGGGAGTTTTTATTTTACCCTTGACACCAATAAGACTATTTGATAATATTCCTTAGTAGTTATATAAAACAAAAGGAACTATATGCCTCTCGAACACGCAATCCTCGCTTTTCTCGAATTCCAACCCATGTCTGGCTATGACTTGAAGAAATTCTTCGATCAATCTGTAGCCCATTTCTGGTCTGCCACCCAAAGCCACATCTACAAATCTCTCGAAGGATTGGAGAAAAAGGGCTGGGCTGAGTCGCAGATTATTCAAGGTGAGGGAAAACCCAATCGGAAGCAGTATCAGATCACAGATGAAGGAAGAAGCGAACTGCGCCGCTGGCTGGTCACCCCCCTGCCACTGGATCCAGTCCGCGAGGGATGCCTAATCCAAATCTTCTTCTCGCATTTCAGCACGAACGAAGAGATCGCGGCGTTGTTTGAAACCCGCATGAAGGAAATCCGCGAACAGATTAATGCCCTCCGCACGGTGGCGCAGGTTGCGATTGACGAGAATGCAAAACAAATTGGTATTGAACGCGCACGCCAACTTTGGCAAATCACACTTGATTACGGCATCAGCTATTACGAGTTTGAACTGGCCTGGCGTGAGAAAACGCTGAACACCATCCGCAACCTGCCAGCGCTGACTCCGCCGAAAAATTCATAAACCTCAAAAAATAACTCTGGAGTCGGACAGCTTGCTGTCCGAATGCCCAGAAGCAAGCTTCTGGACTCCAAAAAATAAAAACTGCCTGAATCAAGGCAGGTCTATTCAATGTGCCTTGCGCAAAAGGAGAACACAATGTTTCAAGTATTCATCGGCTTCATTCCCTGGATTCTCTACTGGAGTTTTTCGGGACCTGGTCTTTGGGCAATCGCCATCCTCGGCGGGTTGACTGCCGCTATGGGATTGGTTTCGTGGCGCTGGTTCAAACGGCACGATATTAAAACAATGGAAGTTGTCACGCTGGGATATTTTGCAGTTCACGCAATTATCACACTCGTACTCGGTTCATCATTTCTCAAAACCTATGGACCAATTGCAAATAGCTTTGTGCTGGCGATGATGGCGTTCGGCACCCTTGCGATGAAAAATCCATTCACATATCAATACGCCAAGGAAGATTGGGACAAGTCTTATTGGAACGATCCTGCCTTCATAAAAATCAACGAGACCATCACGGGCGTGTGGGGTGGAATTTTTCTCTTCAACAGTCTGCTTGGTGCACTGGTGGTTTTTGTATTCCCCGAACAGGGATTATTCGTCAAGCTGTTGCTCACGGTCATTATTCCAAATGTGGGCGTGGTGGCAGGAATTATTTTTTCCTCGCGCTTCCCTAATTATGCCGCGCGCAAGAGTGTGCAGGTTCGCATTGACGCATGGGATCCATACAAATGGTCCGCGCCAAAATTCAACGGGCGACCCGTTGCGGAAACTGAACATGATGTCATTGTGATCGGTTCAGGCATTGGCGGACTCTCCGCCGCCGCCCTGCTTGCCAAGCGCGGACTCAAGGTGGCGGTCTTCGAGCAGCATTATTTGCCAGGAGGATATTGCACGGCATGGGAACGTAACGTCAAACCGACCAATGCCGCGCCTGATACAAAAGAACGCTGGCAATATATCTTCGACGCTGGCGTGCATGATTTCAGCGGACTTGGCGAGCACGGTGGCATCCGCTCGCTGCTGCGAATGTTGGATATCGAAAACGCCATCGAATGGAAACTCAACGAGCAGGAATATTTCATTGGCGAGACCCATTTCAAGGTCCCGCACGATGCGAACGCGAAAGCGTTTGTACGTCAACTGGGCGAGCGCTTCCCATCCGAGTCTGAAAATATCCGCAAGTTCTTTGATGAAATGTTGCATGTCTATCGCGAGATGTACGCCGATATGGACAAGACAGGCGGCGCGCCGCGCACTCCAGATAATGTTGACGATCTGCTTTCGTATCCGACGCGAAATCCGCATGCATACAAATGGATGGATAAACCTTTCATCACCATGCTTGACGAGTTCCTCACCGACACACGCATCAAGGAACTGCTTTGCGCGCTTACGGGCTATCTCAGCGATGACCCCAGCTTGCTCACAGTCGGTCACATGGCGCCCATCTTCGGCTATCACTTCGACGGCGGCTATTATCCTGTGGGCGGTTCACAGGTGTTTCCGAACGCGCTCGTGAGTGTCATCGAAAAACATGGCGGCAAAGTTTATCTTCGTACCCCAGTTCAACGCATCGTCATGGAAAACGGTCATGCGGTCGGCATCGAGCTCAAAGATAAAAAAATTCATCGCGCCAAAGCCATCCTCTCGAACGCCGATACCCACAAAACCTTTCTCGAATTGGTTGGACGCGAACACATCCCGTCAGGTTTCGCGCAACAAATCGAATCACTCAAGCCATCTCCATCCGCCTTCATTGTCTTTCTAGGATTGGACATCGTCCCCAGCCTGTCTCCGATCACAATGCTGGACGACATCGGAATCATGATCCCATCGAAAGTGGACGCGACTCTGGCGCCGCTCGGGCATGCTTCTGTTACCCTGTTGAAGCTCCTACCCGAATCAGACTTTACCCAATGGGATCGCAAGTCCGCAGGTTATCTGGAGCGCAAACACAAATACGCCGATGAAATGATCGCCTCCGCCGCAGAAGTCATCCCTGGACTGCAACAGCACATCACCTATCGGCAGGAAGGCACGCCTGCCACATTTGCCCGTTACGCACAGACAACCAACGGCTCCATCTACGGTCCCGCCGTAGGACAACCAAGGCTTACCGTCAAAACACCTGTCAAAAATTTGTATGTCGCTGGTTCAGGCACAATGGGCGGCGGAATTGAAGCTGTGGTCATCGCAGGCATCCACGCTGCGAATGAGATTTATAAAAATTAGGAGAAGGAAAACAAAGATGACTATCCTCCTCCCCTTCCCTGTCGTCACGCCACAAATTGGATGGGCAATTAGATAAGAATTTTGAATGGCAAGCCGTCTAACCCCAGAGCGCAACCCAATTTTATTAATAGGAACCCAATCCAATGAAAAATTTACTAAAACTCGAAGAATTATTTATGTTCGGACTTTCCATTTTTCTTTTCACAAAACTGGACTTTACCTGGTGGTGGTATCCGGTGCTTTTATTTACCCCTGACTTTAGCATGCTTGGATATCTCGTCAGTCCCCAGATCGGAGCTGTGACATATAACTTTATCCATCACAAGGCACTCGGCATCAGCCTATTTGTGCTTGGAATCATCCTCGCCAGCCAACCGTTGCAACTAGCAGGCTTAATTCTGTTTGGTCACTCCAGCATGGATCGCGTTTTGGGCTACGGCTTGAAACATTCAGATTCATTCCAGCATACGCACCTGGGCATGATAGGCAAAGCCTAAAATAAAAAGAAGGCATTTGCAAGAAACGCCTTCTTTTTATTTTATTTGAGTCAGCTATATCAATTAGTACCAAATTCTAAAAGATGTTGTTGTGTTTGCGCTAAAACGGCTAAAAGCACATGTAACATCCGCATAGATCAAACTTCCATAAGGCTGAGCGGCAAAAGAGAGCGGCACCATTCCCACGCCATTGGTATTCGTTGTCAGCGTGGTGGGCTCCGCCCGTCCATCGGGCCAATGCACCAGCGTTGTACAGTTCGCATTCGCAACAGGCTGCAGATTTTGATCCTGCACGATCACAAAGATCAATTGCGAATCGGTTGCGAGGGTTACAGCTTTCGACACAAAGGCGCGCACTTGCAAGTTGATAATATCCGTGCTTGTGCGGTCCAACGGTTTCACGGGCGAGAGCAGACCAATATCTTCGCCGAGTTTATCAAAATACATGCGTCCCAAGTCTGAGACCACCACACGCTGACCTTCCGTTTTCCACGGCTGCCACTCGAGGCGTGCTTTTTCAAAATATTGTACGATCTTATTCTCGTGATATTCAAACCCCGAGATCGGATATCCAAATTGCGCAGGAC
>Ga0302322_100006393_pt1 | contig 10442 bp, 12 predicted proteins | sample Fen_T0_2_FD_203757 | JGI IMG/M metagenome (GOLD analysis project Ga0302322, IMG submission 203757) | Peat permafrost microbial communities from Stordalen Mire near Abisko, Sweden - Fen_T0_2 | ecosystem: Environmental > Terrestrial > Soil > Wetlands > Permafrost | place: Sweden: Abisko... | reverse complement strand
CTGAACATCGCCTACTGGGCCTTCAACACCCAGAAGCCGCCGTTCGACAAGAAGGAAGTGCGGCAAGCACTGACCATGGCCATCGACAAGGCCGCGATCATCAAGGACGTCTACCTGGGCGCCGGCCAGGCCGCCAAGAACCTGATCCCGCCCACGCTGTGGAGCTACAACGACGCGATCAAGCCCTACCCGTTCGACCCGGCCCAGGCCAAGGCCTTGCTGGCCAAGGCCGGCGTCAAGACGCCGCTGGAGATCGACCTCTGGTACATGCCGGTGCAGCGGCCGTACAACCCCAACGCCAAGCGCATCGCCGAGATGATGCAGGCCGACCTGGCCAAGGTGGGCGTCAACGCCAAGCTGGTGACCTTTGAGTGGGGCGAGTACCGCAAGCGCATGCAGCAGGGCGAGCACATCACCGGCATGCTGGGCTGGACCGGCGACAACGGCGATCCGGACAACTTCTTCTTCCTGCGCGGCTGCGACGCCGCCCGCCCCGGTGGCCAGAACCTGAGCAAGTGGTGCAACAAGGCCTTTGACGAGCGCATGGAGAAGGCCCGCACCATCGCCGACACCAAGGAGCGCAGCAAGCTCTACAGCGAGATGCAGCAGATCGAGCACGACGACGCGCCCGATTTCAAGATCGCCCACTCGGTGGTGTTTGAGACCATGCGCAAGGAAGTCACCGGCTACAAGCAAAGCCCGTTCGGCTCGCACCAGTTCAACGGCGTCGACCTGAAGTAAGGCCACAGTCCGCCACCGCGCGCAACCGGTGCGTCCGCCACAAGCGGGCGCACCGGTTGCCGCTTTGCGCACCCACCCCCCATGCTGCTGTACCTGCTGCGCCGCCTGGCGCTGACCATCCCGACCTTCATCGCGCTGATGTTCGTCACCTTTGTGGCCATCCGGCTGGTGCCGGGCGACCCGGTGGAGGTGCGGGTGGGCGAGCGCGGCATCAGCCCCGAGCGCCTGGCCATGTTCCGCCACGAACTGGGCCTTGATCAGCCCGTCTGGCAGCAGTTCCTGCACTACACCAACGCCCTGCTGCACGGCGACTTTGGCACCTCACTGGCCACCAACCAGAAGGTGATGGTGGAGTTTGCGGCGCTGTTCCCGGCCACGCTGGAGCTGTCGGCCGCCGCCATGCTGCTGGCGGTGGCCATCGGCATCCCGGCCGGCACGCTGGCGGCCGCGCGGCGCGGCAGCCTGGTCGACCAGACGCTGATGGGCTTGTCGGTCACCGGCTACTCGATGCCGATCTTCTGGTGGGGCCTGCTGCTGATCATGTTTGTGGGCGAGCGCTGGGGCCTGACCCCCGTCTCCGGCCGCATCGACCTGATCAAGTACTACTTCGAGCCCGTCACCGGCTTCATGGTCATCGACGCCTGGCTGTCGGGCCAGGCCGGCGCCGTCAAAGACGCGCTGCACCACCTGCTGCTGCCGGCCATGGTGCTGGGCACCGTGCCGCTGGCGGTGATTGCGCGCATGACGCGCTCGGCCATGCTGGAGGTGCTGGGCGAGGACTATGTGCGCACCGCCCGCGCCAAGGGCCTGCCGGCCTGGCGCGTGGTGGGCCTGCACGCGCTGCGCAATGCGCTGATCCCGGTGGTCACCATCGTCGGCCTGCAGGTGGGCACGCTGCTGGCCGGCGCGGTGCTCACCGAGACCATCTTCTCCTGGCCCGGCGTGGGCAAGTGGTTGATCGAATCGATCGCGCGCCGCGACTACCCGGCGCTGCAGGGCGGCGTGATGCTGATCTCGTCGATCGTCATCGTCGTCAACCTGCTGGTCGACCTGACCTACGGGCTCGTCAACCCAAGGATCCGACATGGCTGAATCCACGGTGATCGCCACCTCGGGCGCGATCCCGCAAGACCCCTCGCCGCTGGCCGCGTTCTGGTCGGCGTTCAAGGAGAACCGCGGCGCGGTGGCCGGCCTGGTGGTGGTGGCCATCGTTGTGCTGCTGGCGATCTTGGCGGATGTGGTGGCGCCGCACGCGCCCAACGAGCAGTTCCGCGACGCCGTGCGCGCCGCGCCGGTGTGGGCCGAGGGCGGCAGCTGGAAGTTCATCCTGGGCACCGACAGCCTGGGCCGCGACATGCTCTCGCGGCTGATCCACGGCGCCCGCGTCTCGCTGTTCATCGGCCTGAGCGTGATGGGCGCCAGCTTCGTCATCGGCGTGCTGCTGGGCCTGGCCTGCGTGGGCTTGCCCGGTGCGCTGGGCCAGGCCGTCGACGTGGCCATCACCCGGCTGATGGACCTGATCATGGCCGTGCCCAGCCTGGTGCTGGCCATCCTGGTGGTGGCGGTGCTGGGCCCCAGCCTGGCCAACACCATCGTCGCCGTCAGCATCGTCACGCTGCCGCGCTATGTGCGCCTGGTGCGCGCTTCGGCCATGGCCGAGCTGGGCAAGGACTACGTGGTGGCCGCCCAGGTGGCCGGTGTGCGCCGCCTGCGGCTGATGTTTGCCACCGTGCTGCCCAACGGCCTGTCACCGCTGATCGTGCAGGCCGCGCTGGGCATCAGCGACGCCATCCTCGAGGCGGCGGCCCTGGGCTTTCTGGGCCTGGGCGCGCAGCCGCCCACCGCCGAGTGGGGCACGATGCTGGCCGACGCCCGCGAGTTCATCCGTTCCAACCCCTGGCTGGTGACCTTTCCCGGTCTGGCCATCCTGATCACCGTGGTGGCCATCAACCTGATGGGCGATGGCCTGCGCGATGCGCTGGACCCGAAGATGCGGCGGTCGTGATGAACATGAGCGCCCACGCCAGCGGCCCTGCCGCGTCGCGCCTCCCGCTCCTGGACATCCAGGGCCTGACGGTCCGCTTTGCCACCCGCGGCGGCGCCTTCACCGCGGTGGACGGCATCGACCTGCAGCTCAGCGCCAACGAGGTGCTGGCCATCGTCGGCGAATCCGGCTCGGGCAAGAGCGTGGCCATGCTGGCGGTGATGGGCCTGCTGCCGTGGACGGCCACCGTCACCGCCCAGCGCATGGCCTTTGACGGCCAGGACCTGCTGGCGCTGAGCCCGGCCGCGCGCCGCCGGCTGATCGGCAAGGACATCGCCATGGTGTTCCAGGAGCCGATGAGCGCGCTGAACCCCTGCTTCACCGTGGGCTGGCAGATCGGCGAGGCCCTGGCCACCCACCTGGGCCTGAACCGCAGCCAGCGCAAGGCCCGCACGATCGAGCTGCTGGAGCAGGTGGGCATCCCCGACGCACCGCGCCGGCTGCGCGCCTTTCCGCACCAGCTGTCGGGCGGCATGAGCCAGCGCGTGATGATCGCCATGGCCCTGGCCTGCCAGCCGCGGCTGCTGATCGCCGACGAGCCCACCACGGCGCTGGACGTCACCATCCAGGCCCAGATCCTCGACCTGCTGCTGCAGCTGCGCCGCCAGCACGGCATGGCGCTGGTGCTGATCACCCACGACCTGGGCGTGGTGGCCGAGACCGCCGACCGCGTGGTGGTGCAGTACGCCGGCCGCCAGGTGGAGGCCACCGGCGCGCAGGCGCTGTTCGACGATCCGCACCACCCCTACACCGCCGCGCTGCTGAAAGCCCTGCCCGAAAACGCCGTGGGCCGCACGTTGGACGCCATCCCCGGCCTGGTGCCCGGCCAGTTCGACCGGCCGCCGGGCTGCCTGTTTGCGCCGCGCTGCGCCCACGCCCAGCCGGCCTGTGCCGTGGCCCCGGTGCCCGCCGCCGACCGCCCCGGCCAGCCCCTGAGCCGGGCCCTGTGCCACACGCCGCTGGTGCACGGCCAGCCGCTGCAGGCGGTGCTGTCATGACCGCCGTGCTGGTGGCGCAGGACCTGGCGCGGCACTACGACGTCAAGCGCGGCTTCTTCGGCGCGCCGGCGGTGGTCAAGGCCCTGGCCGGGGTGTCGTTCAGCCTGCATGCCAGCCAGACGCTGGCGGTGGTGGGCGAATCAGGCTGCGGCAAGAGCACGCTGGCGCGCTTGCTGACGATGATCGAGACGCCCACCGCCGGCCGCTTGCTGATCGCCGGCGCCGACGTGGCCCAGGCCGACGCCGCCCAGCGCCGGGCACTGCGGCGCGCGGTGCAGATCGTGTTCCAGAACCCGTACGGCTCGCTCAACCCGCGCCAGAAGGTGGGCGACGCGCTGATCGAGCCGCTGCTGGTCAACGGCATCGGCGACGCCGCCAGCCGCGAGGCCGATGCCCGCGCCATGCTGCGCCGCGTGGGCCTGCGCGAGGAACACTTCGGCCGCTGGCCGCACATGTTCAGCGGCGGTCAGCGCCAGCGCATCGCCATCGCCCGCGCGCTGATGCTGCAGCCCCGTATGCTGGTGCTGGACGAGCCGGTGTCGGCACTGGACGTGTCCATCCGCGCCCAGGTGCTGAACCTGCTGGTGCAGCTGCAGCAGGACCTGGGCGTGGCCTATGTCTTCATCAGCCACGACCTGGGCGTGGTGCGCCACGTGGCCGACGAGGTGGCGGTGATGTACCTGGGCCGCATCGTCGAGCAGGGCCCGCGCGACCAGGTCTTCGACCATCCGCAGCACCCCTACACCGAGGCCCTGCTGAGCGCCACGCCCACGGTGGATGCCGCCGCGCGCCGCCAGCGCATCATCCTCAAGGGCGAGCTGCCCTCGCCGATCCAGCCGCCACCCGGCTGCGCCTTCCATACCCGCTGCCCGGTGGCCGAGGCCCGCTGCCGGCAGCAGGCGCCGGTGCTGGTGCCGGTGGCAGGCACGCCCGGGCACACCGTGTCGTGCTGGCTGCGTGGTGCCTGAAGACCTGAAGGCCTGAGGCCCTGTCGCGCCTGAGGCCGCCCTGCCTCAGGCGGTGTGCAACCCCCGCATCGCCCGCCAGGCCAGCGGCATGGCCAGCAGCGCACAGCCCAGGCCCAGCCCGGCGGCGGCCGGCCAACCGCCGGCCTGCACGCAGGCGGCCATCAGCGGTGGGCCCAGCAGCGAGCCCGAGGCGCCGCACTGCGCCAGCAGGCCATTGACCTTGACCATCTGCGCCGGCCCGCCGGCCACCCGGGGCAGCAGGGCAAAGCTCAGGCTGGCGTAGATGCCGCCCAGCAGGTTCAGCGTGATGGCGCCGGCAATCGCCACCGCCGGCGGCGGTGCCGGCGTGAACACGGCAAACAACAGCAGCGCCGGCAGGCCCAGCGCCGCCATCACCGGCGCGCGCAGGGCCGCACCTCGGCGCAGCAGCAGCGCGGCGATGGCGCTGCCGCCCACGGCCGCCAGCGCGGCAATGCCGGTCCAGCGGCCGGCGGCCGCGGCGTCCAGGCCGACCTGCTGCACCAGCAGCGTGGGCAGCAGCGCCAGCACCCCCACCTCGAACAATGCAAACAGGTGGAAGCTGAGCGCCAGGCACCAGGCGGCCGGCCCCAGCCGGGGTGCCGCCGGTGCCAAGCTGGGGGGCACCTCGCCAGGCGCGAGCCTCACCTCGTGGGTCAGCTCGTGGGTCGCCGCGGGGCCGGGGGTGGGGTCCAGCGCATCGGCCGCACGCGGCGGCAACGGTGAACGCCACAGCGCCAGCCACAGCCCGGCCGCCACCACGCCCCCACCCAGCACCGCGCCCCGCCAGCCCAGGGCGCCGGCCGCGCCAGCGCTGGCCCAGGCGCCCAGCGCCAGACCCACCGGCACAAAGGTGCTCCACAGCGTCAGCGCCAGACCCTGGGTGCGCGCACCGGCGGCGCCGGCGTGGTGGGCAATCAGCACCGGCGCGCTGACGATCACGCCCAGGTAGCCGGCCGCTTCCAGCACCCGCCAGGCCATCAGCCCGGCCACGCCCTGGGCCAGCGCACTGCCCAGACCGGCCAGTGCCAGCGCGGCCACGCCCCAGCGCAGCGTGCGGCGCAGGCCCAGCCGGTGGGCCAGCAGGCCGGCCACCGCGCCCAGCGTGGCGCCACCCACCTCCAGCAGCGAGATGGCGGTGGCCATGGTGGGCAGGCTCAGCCGCAGCTCGGCGGCGATCAACGGCGCCAGTGCCGACAGCTTGCCCAGCTGGGCCGCCGCCAGCAGGCCGGTGGCGTACAGCATGGCCACCAGCGGCCACGGCGATCGGCGCCCGCTCAGCATGGCCGCCCCGCGGTGGCCACGCCCGTAACATCGACCCCACCATGGCGAGCGACAGCGCATCCCTGACGATCCACAGTGGCGACGAGCGCGCGCTGGGCCGCAGCCTGCGCACCTGGCGCACGCTGCGGCGCATCAAGCAGCTGCACGCGGCGCAGCTGCTGGGCGTGTCGCAGGCCACCCTCTCGCGTTGGGAAACCGGCCAGCGGCCGCCCGATGCCGACGAGGCCCAGCGCCTGCGCCAGCTGATGGCCGCGCGCCTGGACAGCGCCGCCGACCACGTGCTGGGCCGGCTGGTGCGCCAGTCGGCCACTCCGGTGCACCTGGTGTGTGACCTGACGCACCGGCTGCTGGCCGCCAGCCCGGGCCGCGAGGCGCAGTTCAAGGTGCCCACAGCGCAGCTGATGGGCCGCCCGCTGTGGCGCTACGCCAGCCAGGACATCGTCAGCGCCGAGGCCCAGCTGGCCGAGCGCGGCTGGTTCGGCCCCACGCCGCCGGCCATCGAGTTCCACACCCGCGGCCGCGACAGCGGCGACCTGGTGATCCTGCCCTGCCACATGCGCTGGGTGCGCTTCCAGCTGTCGGACGGCAGCTTTGCGCGGCTGGTCGAAACCCTGGCAGCGGACTGAGCGCCGCCCCACGCGGCCGGCGCTGGGCCGCGCCGCGCCTGCGGCGCGGTGGTTGGCGCACACCGCCCTCACGCCGCCGCAACCGGCAGGCTGTGCAACCAGTCGGCCAGTTCGGCCAGGCTGTCCACCAGCCTGAAACGCGGGTGGTCGGCGGGGGCGTCGGCGGCCTCGTGGGCCCACACCAGCGGGTAAGGCACCAGCACCGCCGCGCAGCCGGCCGCCAGCGCCGGCAGCACGTCCGAGCGCACCGAGTTGCCGGCCATCAGCGCCTGTGCCGGCGCCACACCGTGGCGGCTGAAGGCGCGCTGGTAGGTCTCGGTGGTCTTCTCGCTGACGATCTCCACGCCCGAGAAAAACTGGCCCAGGCCCGAGGCGGCGAGCTTGCTTTCCTGGTGGAACAAGTCGCCTTTGGTGATCAGCACCAGCGGCGCCACGGCGGCCAGCCGGGCCAGCGCGTCGGCCACGCCGGGCAGCGGCTCCACCGGGTGGCGCATCAGCGCCCGGCCGGCGCTGAGGATTTCGGTCAGCACCGTGGCCGGCACCTGGGCGTGGCTGAGCTCCAGCGCCGTCTCCATCATCGACAGCGTGAAACCCTTGGCGCCGTAGCCGTACAGGCCCAGGTTGCGGTGCTCCACCGCCGCCAGGTGGCGGGCCACCGCCGGCGCATCGGCCCAGGGTGACAGCAGCTCGTTGAAGCGCGCCTGGGTCAGGCGGAAATGGATCTCGTTGTGCCAGAGCGTGTCGTCCGCATCCAGGCCGATGATCAAGGGGCGTTGCAGCATGGTGCGGCCAGCATAGCCGGGCAATGCGGCCCGGCGGTGAATCAAAAATTCAGCGCAGCGGTCAGTCGCGCGGCGCGGCGGCACCGGCGTCGGGCGGCGCTGCCCCGGCCAGCCCGCCCGCGGCCACCGGCGCCGCCAGCACGGTGATGCGCGTGCCCTGCACCGCCACCACCTGGCCGGCGCGGATCTTGGCCGTCTTGCGGGCCTCGTCGCGGCCGTCCACCTGCACCCGGCCGTCGGCCACCAGGGCCTTGGCCGTGGCGCCGCTGGGCGCCAGACCGGTGGCCTTGAGCAGGCGGTCGAGGGTGATGAACTCGCCGCGCAGTTCGAATTGAAGCTTGTCCATGGCAGTGCCGGGCCGGCCAAAGCGCGGATTGTCGCCGCTGGGCCCATGGCAGACTGCGGCCATGAGCTCCCCCCGCCTGTTCAGTGCCGCCTGCGAGCGCAACCAGGGCCCTATCCTGGCCGCGCTGCAAGCCCTGCTGCCGGCCCCCGGTGGCCGCCTGCTGGAGATCGCCGCCGGCAGCGGCCAGCATGCGGCGCACTGCGCGGCCGCGCTGCCGCAGTGGCAGTGGCAGCCCACCGATCCCGACGACGCCGCGCTGGCCAGCATCGCCGCCTGGGCCGCCGACGCCGCCGCGCCCAACCTGTTGGCCCCCGTGCGGCTGGACGTGCTGCAGCGGCCCTGGCCAGTGGCCGGCCCGTTCGACGCCGTGTTCAACGCCAACATGCTGCACATCAGCCCACCGCAGACCGCCGCCGCGCTGATGCAGGGCGCGGCCGAGCTGCTGCGCCCGGGCGGTCTGCTGATCACCTACGGGCCCTACCAGGTGCAGGGCGAGCCGCTGGCCGCGGGCAACCAGGCCTTTGACGCCGACCTGCGCCGCCGCAACCCGGCCTGGGGCCTGCGCTGGCTGCACGACCTGCAAGCGCAGGCCCTGCACCACGGCCTGCGCTGGCAACAGCGCCTGGCCCTGCCGGCCAACAACCAGATCCTGGTGTTCGACCGCGCATGAGCCCGCAAACTGATCCGGTGCTGATGGTGCAGCCCGGCGGCTGGCCGGTGCCCGTGCCGCCCGGCCAGACCCTGCTGCAGGCGGCGCTGGCCCACGGCGTGCAACTGCCGGCCTCCTGCCGCAACGGCACCTGCCGCAGCTGCATGTGCCGGCTGCTGGCCGGGCAGATCGGCTACACCATCGACTGGCCCGGCCTGCTGGCCGAGGAAAAGCGCGAGGGCTGGATCCTGCCCTGCGTGGCCGTGCCGCTGGGCGATGTGGTGATCGACGCGCCCAAAGCGGCATCGCTGTTCGACTGACCGCAGCCGCGCTCTGCGAATGAGCGCGGCCGCGGCGCACGGCTGCGCACGGCGGCAGCGCCGATCAGCGCTTGCCAGCGCGCCGCGGTGCCGGCGCCAGCGCGTCCAGCAGCGTCTGGTGCAGCGCCAGGTACTCCAGCGTCAGCTTGTGGCGGGCGTCCAGGTGCACCAGCGGCAGTGCCCGCTGGTGCGATTCCTTCACCAGCACGCTGCTGCGCAAACAAGGCTGCAGCACCGGCAAGCCTTCGTCCACCAGCTCCTGCACCAGGCGCTGCGGCAGGCTGGCGCGGGCCTGGAACTGGTTGACGACGATGCCGCTGACCTGCAGATCGCGGTTGTGGTCGGCCTGGATCTCCTGCACGCTCTCCAGCAGCGCGTACAGCGCGCGGCGCGAAAAATCGTCGCAGTCAAACGGGATCAGGCAGCCCTGGGCGGCGATCAGCGCCGAGCGGGTGTAGAAGTTCAGTGCCGGCGGGGTGTCGATGTAGACCCGGTCGTAGGTCTCGCCCAGCGCGGCCAGCGCGTCACGCAGCTTGTAGATCTTGTAGCGCGACTCCAGCTTGCTGTGCAGCGCCTCCAGCTCCGGGCTGGACGGCAGCAGGTCCAGGCCCTCGAACGGCGTGGCGGTGATGAACTCTTCCGTGGCCTGGTTGCGCAGCGTGAACTTCAGCGTCGCGTCGAAGAACTGGGCCGCGGTGTCGCGGGCTTCGTCGGCGCCGGCGCCCAGCAGGTAGCGTGTGCTGTTGCCCTGCGGGTCCAGGTCGACCACCAGCGTGCGCAGGCCCTGGCTGGCACTGATGGCCGCCAGGTTGCAGGTGATGGTGGACTTGCCCACTCCGCCCTTCTGGTTGAACACAACGTAGCGCATGGAGCCCCTTGGCAACGGGTCGGTACACGAAGGTGGCCGCACGCCCCGCCCGCGCCGACCAGCCATGATTGTGCACTGCAGCATGCCCACAGCCTGCCGGCGTCGGCCACAACCGGAACTGGCGGCACAAGACCTTGTTGATCGTCACGTCACCGTCACGCCGTGCGCCCACAATCCGTCCTGTCGCAGCGAAAACCGATCGCACCAATGGGCGGAACTCCGGAACCCGTACCCGGCGCCGACAACCGGTCATGACGCAGGTCATGCCCCTGAGCAAGGGCCACTTCGGTGGCCCTTGGGCTTTTTGCAGCGGCCACAGCGGGATGCCTTATGCTGCGCGCCATCAGCGGCGTGCATCTGGCGCGCCGGCCACCGACAGGAGCAACACGTTGGCGACCCCGAACTACTCGTACGAGAAACGCCAGCGCGAGCTGGCCAAGAAGCGCAAGGCCGAAGAGAAAAAGCAGAAGAAGTCCAGCGGACGCCCTGCCGACGACGGCCCGGACGACAGCACGGACAACGCGGCCCCGGCCGACGGCACGCCCAACCCAACGCCGCCCGGCGCGGCCTGATTGGGCCAGACCAGCAGCCCACCGTGGCTGCGGCAGACATGAAAAAAGGGATCCCATGGGATCCCTTTTTGCTGGGCCACCGGCCTGTGCAGGCCGGTGCAACCGGGCGATTTACAGCGGGCGGATGTTGGCCGCTTGCAGACCCTTGGGGCCTTGCTTGACTTCGAACTCAACCTTTTGGTTTTCAGCCAGCGTGCGGAAACCGCCGCTGTTCTTGATTTCGCTG
>Ga0302322_100006392_pt1 | contig 10442 bp, 10 predicted proteins | sample Fen_T0_2_FD_203757 | JGI IMG/M metagenome (GOLD analysis project Ga0302322, IMG submission 203757) | Peat permafrost microbial communities from Stordalen Mire near Abisko, Sweden - Fen_T0_2 | ecosystem: Environmental > Terrestrial > Soil > Wetlands > Permafrost | place: Sweden: Abisko... | reverse complement strand
CCGGATCTCCCGCGATCGCTCCATGAAACCCTTCCGCCGAGTCCTGAGCCAGGAGGGGGAGGTGGGCTTCCTGCAGAGGTCGCCGCCGAAGGGAAGCAGTTGAAAATCGGCCTGTTCAGCATACCGCGAAACGAAACCCCTCATCCGGCAGGGCTGCCTTTTTACAAAAGTTGAGAATGGCCGGGAACCGACGAAAAGCCAGTTACCCCTGCCGGGGGAGGCTAAAACCAAAGGACTAGGTCCTCCTTATTACCGGAATTTTACTTGCCTGACTTCCTCCAAAGCAGGAGAATTACTTCTTCATTGGTTCTCCTCTCCTCAAAAGAGCGTTCCAGCCCATCGAGACCCCCACCCACTTCCCGCTGTTGCTTCGAGGTACGCGAATGACAGCCATCCAGGGTTCGACCCTCACCTCCATCGCGATCGGCGCCGCCGTCACGTTGGCGGTGTCCCTGGCCTGCATCCGCTGGGTGGCGCCCCTGGGCTGGGTGGATCATCCCGATCTCCGCAAGCACCACCATGCACCCACGGCCCGGACCGCCGGGCTGGCCCTGTGGCTGATGCTCCTGGGCCTGCTGGCCCTGGGCAAGTGCCCCCTCCCCCTCGGTCGGGTGGAGTGGATCGCCGTGCATGCCATGGCCCTGATCGGCCTCCTCGATGACCGCTTCGATCTGCGCCCCCGTCACAAGGCCATCGTCGGCCTGAGTGTGGCCCTGGTCCTGGCGGTGGAGATCGCTCCCATCCTCAGTCAGACCGCGAAGGAGGTGCACTTCCTTGGCCTGGCCATTCCGCAGCATCCGCTGGTGTCGATACCGATCCTTACCCTCTGGTTCTGGGCCATCCCCCAGGCCTTCAACCTGATCGACGGGATCAACGGGCTGTCCATGGGGTTCAGCCTCCTGGTGATCACGTTGCTCGCCGCGGTGATGGGCTACGCGCCTGCCGGTGGATTCCTTTCTGGTGGGCTGCTGGCGGTCCTGCTGCTGAACTACCCCAAGGCCCGGCACTTCCTGGGGGACTGCGGCAGCCTCATGCTGGGCACCCTGTTCGCGATCCTGGCGGCCAAGGCCTTCGTGGTGGCCGATGCCAACCTCCTGCTCTGGGTCTTCGCCTATCCCACGGTGGATGTCGCCATGGTGGTGGCCGTGCGGAAGTGGAAGCGAGTGCCCCTGGGCTCCGCGGATCGCAGTCATCTGCATCACTACCTGGTGGACCGGCTCGGGCGGCAGCGGGCCTGGCTGGTGCCCTTGATCCTGCTCAGCCTCGCCTTCCTGCCGATGACCCGGGCCCTGGCCTTCCCTGGCCACAAGGTCCTGTCCCTGCTGGGGCTGGTCGGCTTGATCCTCCTGGCCATGCGGGCCTTCCGGGATCGGGTGGATCCCGCCAAGGCCGTCCTGCCCCTGCGCCCCTTGAAGGACCTGGAAAAAGCCTCAGGTCCGAACCAGGTGGCATGAGTCGGGGCGCATGCTAGCGTGGATCTGGCCTCACAGGACCTTGTGCAAGGGAATGGATATGCGTCTGACGATTCGCCTGGGACTGATGTGCACCTGTCTGGTGGCTGGCGCGCAAACGCCCTCAGAACTGGACCTGCAAAACCTGAAGCAGTATGTGGGCGCGCCGCAGAACCAGCCGCTTCAACAAACCCCGGATCCTACACCGAACAAGGGCGCGCTGACGCCGAAGGTGGCCGAGGGCAAGGATGCGTCGGCGGATGGCGGGCCCTCGAAGGAAGAGCTGCAGGCCAGGGAGAACGCCCGCATCGATGCAGAGATCAAGGGCCTCAAGGCCAGGGACAAGGGACCGCGGCGCTTCGCCTCGGATCTCTTCGATACGCGTCAGGCCAATCCCTCGGCCACCACTGAAGGGGGCATCTCCGAGGACTACGTGCTGGGCACGGGAGACCAACTCGGCATCAACGTCTTCGGCAGCGCCACCTTCGACGTCCCGGCCCAGGTGGATGGCCGGGGCGAGATCGTCATTCCCAAGGTCGGCAGCGTCAAGGTCGCCGGCCTGACGCTGGGCAGGGCCAAGCAGGCTGTGCAGGGCCTGGTGGGCCGGCAGTTCTCCCGCACCACGGTGGACCTGCAGGTAATGAAGCTGCGCGAAGTGCGGATCTTCGTCATGGGAGAGGTCTATCGTGGGGGCAGCTACCTGGTGCCCAGCCTCAGCTCGCTGGTGAACGTGCTCAGCCTGGCCGGTGGCCCCACCAGCTCCGGCAGCTACCGGGATATCCGGGTGCTGCGCGGGGGCCAGGCCATCCACCACCTGGATCTCTACCCCCTGCGGGCGGAGGGCCAGGGCAATGCGAACTTCAGCCTGCAGAGCGGCGACGTGGTGTTCGTCCCCATCGTCGGCACCCGGGTGCTGATGGATGGTGCCTTTCTCAGGGTCGCCGCCCCGGCCAGAGATCAGGGCGAGGGTGGCATCCAGCTTGAGCTGAGGCCCGAGGAGAGTGCCTGGCATGCGGTCCGGTTCATGGGCGGTCTCCTGCCCGCGGCCTACGCCAGCCTGATCACCCTGCAGCGTGTGGATCCCGATGGGGTCATCAGTGTGCTGAACCTTGCCAATAACGAGGCCACCCTCCGGGAAACCAGGCTCTATCCCAATGACCTGCTGCGGGCCCTGGGCCGAGTCGAACGAACGGAAGGCATCGTCGAGGTGGGCGGCAAGGTACGCGTCCCGGGCCGGTTCGCCTACAAGGCCGGCCTGACGGTGAAGGACCTCCTGGTGGGTCAGGATCAGCTGGTCCCGGACACGTACCTGGGTCGTGGTGAGCTGGTGCGCACCTACCGCGACGAGCGGCAGGAGTTGTTCAGCTTTGATGTGACCAAGGCCCTTCAGGGGGACGCCGGCCACAACCTGCCCCTGGAGCCGAGGGATCGGCTGTCCTTCTTCGCCATTACCGAATTCCGGCTTCCCCGCAATGTCATCGTGTTGGGACCCTTCACCCATCCCGGCAGTTTCGATTGGTTTGAGGGCATGCGGGCCTCGGACCTGGTGTTCCGGGCGGGCATTCCCCAGCTCTCGGCCAACCGCTTCTACGCCGAATTGGCCCACACCAAGGATGGCAAGCCCAGCCAGGTGCTGCGACTGGAGTTGGAGAAGCTGCTCTCCACCGAAGCGGGAAGCCCGGTTTCACTCCGGGATGACAGCCTCAATCCCAGGGTCGAGCCCTATGACGTGCTGAGCCTTTATGAAAAACCTGACTACCGCGTGCACCGCACAGTCAAGGTGCGAGGACAGGTGGCCCGACCCGGAACCTACATCATGGACCAGGACAAGCCCACCCTGAGCCAGGTGATCCAGAAGGCTGGGGGCTTGACCTCGGAGGCCATGCCCAAGGCCGGGCTCCTCCTGCGCAACTTTGATTCCGGAACTGACCCCACCATCCGGGGCATCAACGACATCATGGGTCGCTTGAACGAAACCAAGTTGATTATCGAGAAGGCACCTGGCACGGCGGAGAGCATCAAGGCCACGCTCTTCCGGCCACCCGTGATGCACGGGCTCACGGAAACCAAGCTCGGCCGCATGATCGTGGACTTCGAGGGGGCCCTGAAAGGGGACAAGGACGTGGACACCGAGATCCTGGATGGGGACGAGATCATCATTCCCCGGCAGATGGACATCGCCCATGTGGTGGGGGAGACTTCCAGCCCCTTCGGCACCTACAAGATCAAGCCGGGCATGAAGGTGTCCGACCTGGTCAATCTGGCCGGGGGCACCACCCGGAATGCGGATAGCTGGCACATCCGCCTGGTGAAGGCCGATGGCCGCATCCTGGATTCCTGGGTGAACGGCCGGAAAGTGGAGCCCGGGGACACGGTGATCGTGCCCCAGAAATTCCGCCGCGAGTCCAACTGGCAGGAGAACCTGACGGCCCTGACTTCCGTGGGCCTGATCCTGAACGCCCTGGCCACCGCGGGCCACCTGTAGCCGCCCATCTTCCCGTTTGGACTAGAATGAGAGGCCCCGTCCATGCGGGGCCTTTTCATCGTGAGTGCCATGATCCTGCGCAAAGAATACTGGTTCGAAGCCGCCCATTTCATCTACAACCATCCCGGCAAGTGCCGGAACCTGCACGGCCACAGCTACAAGCTCTTCGTGCTGCTGGAAGGCCAGGTGAGCGCGGAATCCGGCATGATCATCGACTTCGACGATCTGTCGAAGGTGGTGGTGGACAAGGTGATCGCGAAGCTTGATCACCGCTTCCTGAACGACCTGATCCCCCTCTCCACCGCCGAGAACATCGCGGTGTGGATCTGGGAGCAGCTGAAGCCGTCGCTGCCCCTGCTCTGCCAGATCGAGGTCTATGAGACCACCGACAACTGCGTGATCTACCGGGGAGCCTGACATGAAACGCCTCTGGGCCCTTCCCGCCCTGGTTCTCCTGCTGGGCTGCGATGTGGTCAATCCCGCGCTGCGCTACGAGGAGGCCGCCCGGCAGCTGCGGTTCACCCTGGATCGGGTGGAGCCGAATATCGAGCTCGCCTTCCCACTGGAACAGTCGCACCTGCGTCTGCGGCTGGTGGTGGGCGTGGACAATCCTTCGGACCAGCGCATGCGCACCCGCCGCGTGAGCGGGGACCTGCGGCTGACGGCCCAGGGGGCAGAACATGGCCTGGGTTCGGTGAGTTTCCCCGAGGGCGCCGATATCGCTCCCAAGAGCCGCAGCCTCCTGATGGTGGATGTGGTGCTGGGCTACGCAGACCTGCGGACCGCCTGGGGGCCCCTGTCCGGCGCCGTGGCCCGCCATGAGCCCGCCACCTGGAGCCTGGCTGGCGAAGCCCGCTTCGAGATCCTCGGCATCGAGTTTGGTGTGCCCTTTCGCACCTCCAAGGGGAGCGGGCAGTGACCGGTCCCTCCAGATGATCCGCGCCGTCGTCTTCGACCTCTGGAACACGCTGGTGTTCAGCCCGGCGGGCAGTCCCTTCCAGCGGATGAAGGAGTTGCTGCGTCCAGAGCAGGAGCACCACGTCGCGGCACTGATGCGGGACGGCATGGTGCAACCCTACGCCTCGGTGCGCGCCTTCCTGGAGGCCTGGAAGACGCCCCTCCACCTCGAAGAGACCCAGGTGGAAGCCATGGCCCAGGCCTTCCTGGAGGCCGGCGCGCAGGCGGACTGCTTTCCCGGAACCACCGAAGCCGTGGGTGCAGTGCGGGACCTGGCCCGGGTGGCCCTGCTCTCCAACACCCAGACCTTCGGCCTGGAGCTGCTGGAGCGCCTGGGCATCGCTGAGCGCATCCGCACCCGGGTCCTCAGCGCGGAGATCGGTGCACTCAAACCCGAACCCGCCGCCTTCGAGACCGTGCAGCGGAAGCTGGGGATGTTCCCCGGCAACCTCGTCATGGTGGGGGACAGCTGGAAGGACGACGTGGAGGGCGCCCTAGCCGCCGGTTGGACAGCCATCTGGGTGAACCGTGAGGCCAAGCCGCGCCCCGCCCATGATCCCGAGTTGCCGATCTACGAAGTGCGCAACCTGTCCCGGGTCCCTGAGATCATCCAGAGCCTGCAGGAAGGCATGCGCTGTCCGACCTGTCTTGGGTGAGGCCCCACGATCCGGCGGTCGGTTAGGCGGTGGCGCTGCCCTGGCCAGGGAACTGCGTGTCCATGACCACCGTGTGGCGGGGCGTGTCGGCGCGCTCGATCCACTGGACGCGGGCGCCCAGCACCCGGGCCAGCTGCATGAGCCCTTCCCGGGCCTCCTGGTTGAGGGAGGCGGACAGCTCGGGGTGCAGGGTCAGGCGCACATCGGCGCCACGCAGGCGATCCCCGAGGCGCACCAGCTCGCGGTAGGCCTTCGGCAGGGAGGTTTCGGAGCTGGGAGTGCGGCCGGCACCGTTGCAGGTGGGGTAGGGTTGGGTGAGTTTGCGCACAAGGGAGGGCCCGGTGCGCATGCGCGTGAGCTCCACCAAGCCGAATTCCGAGATGCCCCCGGCGCGGGCGGGGCCTGCAGGAGGGCATGCGCTGTCCGACCTGCCTGGGGTGACCCGACCACTTGCTTTGAATGACCTCAGTATTACTATTGTAGTACTGAGGTACACCATGATCCGAACCCTAAAACGACATGGCAATGGCTACGCACTGGTGGTGGAGAAGAGCGTCATGGAGCTATTAGGCATGACACCTGACACTCCCCTGGAGATCCGGACGGATGGGAGGTCCCTCATCGTGACTCCTGCCGCTGAACCTTCTACGGATCGCGTGGCCCTGTTCCTCAAAGCCAAGGAAAGCGCGGAACGGAAACTGGCTCCGGTGCTTGAGAGCCTAGCCAAGTGATCCCGATTTTCCTGTCCTCAGAAGAAGTGCAGGCGCTTCATCTGAGCCAGATTGATGCCTGGGGCGGCCATCATGGGCTTCGCGATGCCGGGGCCTTGGAAAGTGCCGTCGCTTCGCCCCAACACCATTACGTCTATGGGACGGGAGACTTGTTTGATTTCGCTGCCGCGCTGATGTTCGCCCTCATCACCAACCATCCCTTTGTCGACGGGAACAAACGCGTGGGCACCTTGGCGGCGGCAGTGACCTTGGAGATGAACGGAGTCCAACTGTCCGTAGATCCTGTCTGGCTTCGCAGGCTGGAGCAGGTGGCTTGGAAGGCTGCAAAGGCAGAAGCGGGCCGCGAGGACCTGGCTGCCGTTCTGAGGGATGGCGCCAGCTAGAATTCGGGATCCATCCGGAAATTCAAGGACAAGAACAACACACCGTCTCTTCGGTGAATATGCTTTCCCACAAGTCCCGGAGGACCCGATCCCGGAGTGCAGTGAATAACCTTCACGCCGTGGCGCTGCCCTGGCCGGGGAACTGGGTGTCCATGACCACCGTGTGGCGGGGCGTGTCGGCGCGCTCGATCCACTGGACGCGGGCGCCCAGCACCCGGGCCAGCTGCATGAGCCCTTCCCGGGCTTCCTGGTTGAGAGAGGCGGACAGCTCGGGGTGCAGGGTCAGGCGCACATCGGCGCCGCGCAGGCGGTCTCCCAGACGCACCAGCTCGCGGTAGGCCTTCAGCAGGGAGGTTTCTGAGCTGGGGGTGCGGCCGGCGCCGTTGCAGGTGGGGCAGGGCTGGGTGAGCTTCCGCTCCAGGGAAGGCCCGGTGCGCTTGCGGGTGAGCTCCACCAGGCCGAACTCCGAGATGCCCCCGGCGCGGGCATGGTTGCGGTCGCGCTTGAGCTCCTCCTGGAACCGCGCCAGCACCTCGTCGCGGTGGGCCGGATCCACCATGTCGATGAAGTCGATGACCACGATGCCGCCGAGGTTGCGCAGACGCAGCTGCCGCACAATCTCGGGAATGGCCTCGAGGTTGGTGAGGAAGACGGTCTCTTCCAGATCCTTCTTGCCGACGAACTTGCCGGTGTTCACATCCACACTGACCAGGGCTTCGGTCTGGTTCAGCACGATGGAGCCACCGTGCTTGAGGAAGACCTTGGGCTGGCGGGCCGAATCGATCTCGCCTTCAATGCCGAAGGCCTCGAAGATGGGCAGATCGGAGGTGAAGCGCTTCACCCGGTTCGACCACTCGGGATGGAGGTTCTCCACGAAGGAGACGACCTCCCGGTGGGCCTGGTCCTCGTCCACCCAGAAGGAGGAGACCTCTTCGCGGAAGATGTCGCGCATGACCTTCTGGAGCAGGCGGAGGTCCTGCCAGACCAGCCCAGGGGCAGGCACGGTCTCGGCTTTGGCCTGGATGCCCTCCCAGAGCCTCCGGAGGAAGACCACATCGCCGATCAGATCCTCGTCCTTTTCGCCAATGGCGGCGGTACGGACGATGAAGCCCTCGCCGGGGCCTGCATGGCTGCGGATCAGCTCACGCAAGCGGTCCCGTTCAGCGGGATCGGTGATCTTGCGGGAGATGCCGATGTGCTCGATGCCCGGCATGAAGACCAGGAACCGCCCTGGGAAGCTCAGGTGGCGGGACAGCCGGGGCCCCTTGGAGCCGATGGGATCCTTCACCACCTGCACCAGGGTCTCCTCCCCTTCTTTCAGGGGCGGCAGGGGCGGGGGTGGGGGTGGCAGGTCCTCGGCAGGGGCCTCCTCGCCCTCGTCCTCGGCGGAGAGATCGGCCCCCAGGCGCTGGGCGACGGGATCGTCCAGGTACAGGGAGCCGTCCTTGATGCCGCCGATGTTGACGAAGGCACTCTGCATGCCCGGCAGCAGCTTGGCCACCCGGCCCTTATAGACATCCCCCACCTGGCTTTTGTTCATCGTCCGTTCGAGGAACAGCTCGCAGAGCTGGCCGTTCTCAAGCAGGGCGATGCGCGTCTCCAGGGGGGTCGAATTGACCACCAGGGACTTGCGGACTTCCATGGAACCAACCTTTCAGAACTTTGCAGGAAGGCACCTTGCCCCCACCGCGGGCCCCAGGGCCGTACCAGACCGAAGGGTGACTCTTTTCTACCATGACCTTTGGATGCCGCGCCAATGGTCAAAGGTTCCGGGAATGGTTTTAACGACCGCGCGGAAATTCCCATCTCCCTTCAGGGGATTGGGATGAAAGCGTGCTTTGCGCAATTCGGGTGCGCGTTTTCGTCTATAATTCGCTTGTGATTGTTTCGCGAATCTACCCCATCACGGACGTTCGCCCCTCCACGAGGCGGTCGATCCGTGAGGGCCAGATGGAGGCTGGACGGGTCTGGGACACCTGCTGCGCCATTCACCGCGAGGCGCGCAGTGCTGAGACTAAATGGCCCAACCGTCAAAGTCTCCAGGTGGCGACCAAGGGCGGGTACAACCTCCACAGCCAATCTGTTCAGATGGTTGTGCACGCCTTTCTGGCCAACGTCGACACCACCAGGCAGCTACGCAAAACCCACCCCCACATGGGGATGCGCTACCCCTGGAAGGAGAAGCGGTTCTACCCGCTGATGTGGCCCGCCCAGGCGGTCTCTGTCTCGGCGAACCGCCTCGTCCTGCCCATGGGCCGGGGCCGGAAGTCTCTGATCATCCCTCGGCCAGAAGGCTTCCCGGACGACCCTGGTGGGGTCCGAATCTGCTGGAACGGTGCTGGGTATGACCTTCATGTGGCCGTCGAGGCCCCGGAGGAAGCCCAGTCCGAGGCTGCCCCTGGTGTCCACGCCACTGTGGACCTGGGGGAGATCCACCAGGTCGCCGTCTCCACCATCACAGGCAAGGCCCTGGTGGTCTCGGGCCGCGGCATGCGCTCAGTGAAGCGCTACCGGAACATGGCCCTGGGGCAGATCCTGCGGCTCCGGTCCCGGTGCAAGAAGGGTTCCCGGCGCTACCGGCGCCTGGGCTGGACGATCAGCCGGATCATGCACCGGACGCTCCGCCAGGTCCGGGATCTCCGACACAAGGGCACACGGAAGGCCATCGCCTTCTGCGTCGAGAACCAGGTGTCCTCCCTCTACGTGGGCGATCCCGACGGGGTGCGTAAGCGGCCTTCCGGCCGCAAGCACAACCAACGGATGAGCCAGTGGGAGTACGGGAAGGACATGCAGTATCTGGACTACAAGTCCAAGAAGGCTGGCATCGAGTGCTTCAGTGGCACGGAGAGGGGAACCTCCAGCCACTGTCCCGAGTGCGGGCACAGGCACCGTCCCAAGGGGCGGGAGTGGGTCTGCAGGAAGTGCGGGTTCAAGGGTCACCGCGACGTGGTGGGTTCCGTGAACATGCACCCTCTGGCCTACGGTGAGACGGTCGCGTTCCCCTCACAGATCACGTATCGACGAGCTGGCCTCACCCAGGGGACCAAACAGCCCCTGCGGGTCGCCCGTCGTAGTCGCCCGGATCCGGGCCTCGGGGTCTCCGGCCCCGTGTTGTCCAGGTGCGCCAACGGCCCCACCACCCAGGTTGCTGGGACCCCGCAAGGGGTAGGGCAAGCCGAAGGCTCTCGCCTGGAAGCCCATCCTCTATAGGGGATTGGGAGGATCACACTTTCACTGAGCGTTCGGCCTGGAAGCAGCATCCTCCGGTCTATTCACGGCTGTCAGCCAGTCTGGGCCCGGATTGTATGCACTCATGGTTTTGGCGAGTGCGACGGTCCTCCTCCCCATATCCTTCTGAAGCACGGCTCCATTCTGGAAGACGATGAAGGTCATGACTCCAGAAGAACGGTATTCCATCGGATAGGCCAGGAGTGCGAAACCCTTAGTCATCTTTCCGTTCACCAAGTAGTCCTTCGTGCCACCCGGAGCTTGCTTTCCCTGGTGGGTTAGGATGCGAAAGTAGTACCCATGGTGGGACGTCGGCAGCCCCTTCTGGCGGCTCGCGAAGCCCTTGGCCAAGTCCGCAGCGACCAACGGCCCGAGGGGACTCTGGGGCTCACCGTCAGATGCTTTCCAATAGAGGCCGTTACGCTTGCCTTCATCACTGAATATGACTTTGGCGTACTGATTCTGCTGAAGAGTGAAGTATTCCCGCTGGGCCGCCACGAGGTCCCGGCACAGGTGGATGGCCGAGGTTTCGTTCTGGCCGACCCGCCTGC
>Ga0302322_100006391_pt1 | contig 10442 bp, 6 predicted proteins | sample Fen_T0_2_FD_203757 | JGI IMG/M metagenome (GOLD analysis project Ga0302322, IMG submission 203757) | Peat permafrost microbial communities from Stordalen Mire near Abisko, Sweden - Fen_T0_2 | ecosystem: Environmental > Terrestrial > Soil > Wetlands > Permafrost | place: Sweden: Abisko... | reverse complement strand
ACTTTCACTAGGTTTGTTCGATCGTTCCGTAGAACTTGTTTAGCCTCTTCTTCGGAGTCGATCGAGGTGTAGCCAAGCGCTGACAAGGTTGTCCGCCATGGCGTTCGTTGGGGGTGTGAAGGCAGCAACTCGACGAAAAGTTCGAAAATGCGGTATTTTATTCTATGCTGCTTTTCTTCTTCTCGAATTGCCGGGCTGCGTCTCTGCACCTCGATACAATAATCACCTTTCGGGCCGATAGCAAAAACGCGCTCGAAAGTTGGTTCCCATACTTCTTTCAAGTCATGGATACGATTGGCGATCATGGCTGCACTGTCTTTATCAATTTCGATGGAAGCGTCATCGTAATAGACAATCAATCCAGTGCCAGCCGGGTAGGCTTTCGCAGATTTCTTTTTGATAATCTTTTCCATGAGGAGCAATCGCTCGTTAACCACTTCATCTCGGAGCCGCGGGAGCCCCGTATTCTCTAGGCTGGTTGGCCTATGATCAGCGTTGCGCTCGATTCGGGCAATTGAGTCAACGGAGCCAGTATCGATAAAATCCAGCATCCGGAAACGCTCTCCATCATCGAAAACAGTCGAACCAATTTCGAGGTACTTTAGCTCATGTTTACTTGCCTCAACGTCGTAGGGCTGGTTGCCCAGGATATTCTTGAATTCAGATGAAGCCCACTCCGTAGCTTTAAACCGAAGCAAGCTGAAAAGAGGGAATATCTCTTCGTAGAACTCTTTAAATTGACCGCGGTGTAGTAAAGCGTCTTCCCTCAAAGATTGGTTCAGTCGAACCTGCTCAAGTTTTTTACTAAACCAGCTTAGAAATATTGGAGGGGTCCTAAATATTTCGACTTCGTTTTTAGTATAGATCGGGAACATGGAAGCCGATGTTTGCGTGCCCGCAATATGTGATCCAATCGTATTTCCTGTAAAGGCTGTGGCGACTGACTGTGAGGGTTGGTGTAAGATTACTATCGTTTCGTTCCACACGGAGAAGCGATTCGAGGCAATCGTGTTAGGCTCAAAAGGTTGGACCACGGAGTGCATTATTGGCTGGGCGATGTTACAGGTGGGCGTTGGTAGCGACCGAAGCAGGGGCTGTGCGGTTCAACGCGCGGACAAGTACATCTCGGGCGATTATCAGCCCACAGGTTTGAGTTTGATCAGGAGGTCTTTGCTTTCGACGGTGTCGCCGAGGGCGACGTGGAGTTCGGTCACGATGCCGTCAGCGGGGGCGTAAACGGTTGTCTGCATTTTCATCGCTTCCATCAAGAAGAGTTTGTCGCCTTTGGAAACTTTCGAACCGACTGAAACCGGTAACAACGCAATGAGTCCGGGAATGGGTGCGGCGACCTGCATCGGATCGGCAAGATCGGCTTTGGGCCGAGCTTTGACTTTGGGGGCGACGCTGCGATCAACGATGAAGGCTTGGCGGGCCATGCCATTGAGTTCGTAGCTGACGGCGCAGCGTCCGTCTTTGTCGGGAGCACCGACATTTACGAGGCGAATGATGAGGAGTTTGCCTTCTTCGATCTCGACCGAGATCTCTTCGCCGGGTTTGAGGCCGTAGAAAAATGCGGGTGTAGGCAGGACGCTGACGTCGCCAGAGTCGCGTTGTTGTTTAGCGAATTCGGCGAAGACCTCCGGGTACATCAAGTGCGAGAACAGCTCGTCGTCGGTTGGCTCGTGGTGGAGCTTGCTGGCTAGTTCGGCACGGGTTTTTTCTAGAGTGGTGTCGGACGCGTTGCGCGGCTCGGAAGGAACACCTCGCCCTGTCTTTTTGAGCGAAGCTTTGTATTTCTCGCGGGCTTCGCGGTAGAGCTTTTCGCCAAGGATGGCGCGTGAGACGGCTTCCGGCCAGCCACCCTCGGGCCAGCCGAGTCCGCCACTGAGCATGTCGATCACGCTCTCGGGGAACGGGACGGAGCCGGGTTGGAGGTTGATGACGTCAATGGGTTTGATGCCACGCGAAAAAAGGAACAAAGCCATATCGCCAATGACCTTCGACGAAGGCGTGACTTTGACGATGTCGCCGAAGAGTTGGTTAACCTCGGCGTAGGTGCGCGCGATCTCGGGCCAGCGGTGCGAGACACCCATGGACGCTGCTTGCTCGCGGAGATTGGTGTATTGGCCGCCGGGCATCTCGTGTAAATAAACGTCGGCGGAGCCGGTGCGCGGGGCAGTATCGAAAGGTTTGTAGTATTCACGAACCAACTCCCAGTAATCAGAAAGACGGTTCAGCGCGACCAGTGGTAGTTTTGTGTCGCGGGGTGTGTGTTCCAGCGCGGCAACGATAGAGTTTAGGTTGGGCTGCGACGTGCTGCCGCTCATTGCAGCGAGGGCCAGATCAACCACGTCGACACCGGCGTCGGCTGCGCGTAGAACCGAACCAGCGGCAATGCCACTGGTGTCGTGGGTGTGGAAATGGATCGGTAGACTAATTTCTTCCTTGAGTGCTTTCACCAGCTTCTGCGCAGCGTAGGGGCGGCAGAGGCCGGCCATGTCTTTGATGGCGAGCACGTGGGCGCCCATGCGCTCGAGTTCTTTGGCAAGCCGAATGTAGTACTGGAGCGAATACTTATCGCGACGTTCGTCGAGGATATCGCCGGTGTAGCAGAGCGCGGCTTCGCAGACGGCGTGGGTTTCCTGCACGGCATCCATGGCGACGCGGAGGTTGGGCAGATAATTAAGCGAGTCGAAGATCCGGAAGATATCCATGCCGCTCGCGGCGGCGTGTTTCACGAAACCGGCGACGACCGCTGGCGGGTAGTTCGTGTAGCCAACAGCGTTGGCACCGCGGAAGAGCATTTGAAAACAGATGTTCGGCACACGAGCACGGAGCTGGCGCAGGCGTTCCCAGGGGTCTTCGTTGAGGAAGCGCATAGCGGTGTCGAAGGTGGCGCCGCCCCACATCTCGAGTGAATATAGGCCGTGGACCTCGTGGGCGACGTGCCCGGCGCAGGCGAGCATGTCATAGGTGCGCACGCGTGTGGCCATAAGGGATTGGTGCGCATCGCGGAAAGTGGTGTCGGTGATGAGCAGGCGTTTTTGCGCAGATGTCCACTCGGCGAATTTCTTCGCACCGAGTTTGAACAACAGCTGACGTGTGCCCTCGGGCGGTGCGACGTTGTGATCGTAAGAGGGCGGGATGACTTCCGGCAGCGGCTTGTCGGGGCGATAGCCCTTGAGGTGCGGATTGCCGTTGATGGTGACGTTACCGAGAAAGTTTAGGATTTTAGTCGCGCGATCTCGGCGCGGCTTGAAAGCGAAAAGCTCGGGCGTGGTGTCGATGAGCGTCGTGGTCGCTTCGCCGGCGCGGAAGATCGGATGCGCGATAACGTTGTCGAGGAACGGAATGTTTGTCTTCACTCCGCGGATACGGAATTCGGACAACGCGCGGTGGGTGCGTTGCATCGCGAGCTGGTAGGTCTGGCCGCTCGAAATGAGCTTTACCAACAGCGAGTCGTAAAACGGAGTGATGACCGCGCCAGCGAAACCCATGCCGCCGTCGAGCCGGATACCGAGGCCACCCGGCGAGCGATAAGCAAGGATGCGACCGTAGTCGGGGATGAATTTATTTTCGGGGTCTTCGGTTGTGATACGGCACTGGATGGCAAAACCGTTGCGCGGAATATCGGCCTGTTGGGGCAAGCCGACCTCGGGTGAATGGAGCGCGTGACCTTGTGCGATCATGATTTGCGCACGAACCAAATCAATCCCGGTAATGACCTCCGTCACGGTATGCTCGACCTGAATGCGTGGATTCATCTCGATGAAGAACCACTCATGCTGCTCTAAATCGTAAAGAAATTCGATCGTCCCTGCGTTGTCGTAGCGGATGGTGCGAGCGATTTTGGCCGCGGCTTCGCAAAGATCGCGGACGACGTTTTCCGGCAAGCCGAAACTCGGTGCCACCTCTACGACTTTTTGGTGACGACGCTGGACGGAACAGTCGCGCTCGTGGAGGTGGACGACGTTACCATGTTTGTCGCCGAGGATCTGGACTTCGATGTGTTTGGCGCGCGGGATGTATTTTTCGAGAAACACCGCGGCGTTGCCGAAAGAGCGCTCAGCTTCGCCTTGTGCTTCGTCGAGCAGGGAGGCGAGGTCGGCGGCCTTGTGGACCACACGCATGCCTCGACCACCGCCGCCAAAGGCAGCTTTGATGATGAGAGGGAAACCGATTTCCTTTGCGACCTTCAGCGCTTCGTTGCGTTCGGAAACGGGTTCTTCGGTGCCGGGCAAAACGGGGACGCCATTCTTTTTTGCGACGGCGCGGGCCGCGGTTTTATCGCCCATCATGTCGAGTAGTTCGGAGCGCGGCCCAACAAAAATGATGCCGGCCTTTTCGCAGGCGCGGGCAAAGTCGGCATTTTCCGAAAGAAAGCCGTATCCAGGGTGAATGGCATCGATGCCCTTTTCTTTGGCCAGACCGATGATGCTTTCGATATCAAGATAGGCGGCGACCGGGCCTTTGCCGACACCGATCTGGTAGGCTTCGTCGGCTTTGTAGCGGTGGATGCAAAAACGGTCTTCTTGCGCAAAAACCGCGACAGTCCGAAGATCGAGTTCTGTGCCAGCCCGAAAGATGCGCACAGCGATTTCGCTGCGGTTGGCTGCCATCAGTTTCTGAATCGATCGAATGGGCGATCCGGATTCGGCGGAAGAAGTTGGTTGCAGCATAGGAAGTTAACCTCCGGGTAGCAGTAAGACGCTCGCCGACCACACGGAGTCCGCGTCAACAAATGAGAGGGCGACGACGTTGCAAACGGTAGCGCAGGATTTTGCGAAAAGACGTTTGGCCTATAGACGTTACGGCGGGGCGTCTGGATGGGAATATTAAGATTGCTCCGTTTCGATCACAGACGCGGACGGCGGGAGAGATTGCACGGGGCTGGCCGAAACGGCGGGCTTGCGGCTTTTTTGCGTCGTGATGATCACCACGGCGGTGACGATAATCGCGGCGGCCATCACGGTGCGTGTGGTGATGGGTTCGTGCAGGATCAACCAGCCGAGAAAAACGGCGACGACGGGATTGACGTAAGCGTAGGTCGAAACGCGCGCTGGGGTGGTGTGTTTCATCAACCAAACGAAGGTAGAAAAGCCCACGAGCGAACCGACGAAAGCAAGATAGAAGAACGCGCCGACGGACTGTCCGCTCATGGCTGAGAGATGGAACTTGGAGAGTTCGCCGTGAACGACTCCTCCGAGAAAAAGCGCCGCGCTGCCCCCGAGCATTTGAAGGGCTGAAGCTTGAAAGGGTGGAGCGGGGTTTTTGACGTGGCGCGACCAGATCGAACCGAAAGCCCATGATGCGCAGGCGAGCAGCACGAGGAAAACGGCGGGCAGATTGACTCCGCTGGTTGTGGTGGATTCCCATGGAGCGGTGAGAAAGACGATGCCGACAAAACCAAGAAAAAGGCCAACGAAAGTGGTGCGGGTAGGCCGGTGGCCGCCGGGCCAAAACCACTCGGTCAGTACCATAAAAACGGGTTGAATGCCGATAATGAGCGCGGTGAGGCCGGAGGGCAGGGTTTGTTCGGCCCACGAAACGAACCCATTGCCACCAAGAAGAAGAAACGTGCCGATAACGGCGTTGTCGCGCCACTGACGGGCTGTGGGCCAGGTGGCGGAGCCGCGTTGTACTAAAAAAAGCAATACGGAGCCGGCGAGAATGAAGCGGCCGGCGCCCATCAGGAAGGGTGGAATGGTTTCGACCGCGACGCGGATGCCGAGGTAGGTGCTTCCCCAAATGATATAGATCGACGCAAACGCGACGATGAAAGCGGTGCGGCTCGGCCGGTGTTCAGGTGCGGAGCTCATATTCCATGTAGCGGGCGGTTTCGGCTGCGGCTTCAGGGCCGAGTAGACGCGCGATCAGGTGCAGACTGAAATCAATGCCGGCGGAAATGCCGGCAGCGGTGCAGAATTTACCGTTGTCGTGAAAACGTTGTGATGGGTCGACGATCGCAGCGGGTGCGATCGTGCGGAGTTCGTCGAGGCATTGGTGGTGAGTGGTGGCTTTGAGTCCGTCGAGAAAACCCAGCTTTCCTAGTACAAGAGCGCCGGTGCAGACACTGGCGACGATTTCGGCCGTGCGGGCTTTGATGCGAATCCATTCTAGGAGCACGGGCTGGTTGAGGAGTTTGCGCGTGCCAGCGCCACCTGGCACGATTAGTACGTCGGGCGCGGGGCAATCTTCGGGTGTATGTTCTGGGATAAGTTTGAGGCCGTTGACGGCGCGAATTGTAGCGCGTGTGGCGGCGACAATGACGACGTTAAAAACAGTGTTGTTGCGAAGTTCGTTGGCGACGGCAAACACCTCAAACGGGCCGGCGAAGTCGAGGACCTCTACGTCGTCGAAGACAAGGATGGCGACGGTTTTCTTCATGGCAGATGAGTTTTGAAGCGTGTCCGCGAAATGCGACTCAGACCGTGATCTCGCCGCGTAGATAGCAAACGCAGTGGCCGGCCATATGCACGCGTTCGTCCTTTAATTCGCAACGAAGTTCACCGCCCCGTGCAGAAATCTGCCGCGCGTGGAGTTTTTTCTTTCCCAACCGCGCTGCCCAGTAAGGCACGAGCGTGCAATGGGCAGACCCCGTCACCGGGTCTTCGGAGATACCAGCACTGGGCGCGAAAAACCGTGAAACGAAATCACAGTCCGTGCCTGGTGCGGTCACAATCGCTCGCACATCTCCAAGGCTCGCGAGAGCCGAAAAGTCGGGCGCGAGAGAACGCACGACCTCGGAATTCACGTAAACGGCGAGGAAGTGTGTGCCGTTTTTTGTGCTGAGCAATTCGCGCGGACGCAGGCGAAGGCCGGCGAGCAGCGCGGGTGGAACAGTTTCCTGAGCAACCGGCGCCGCTGGCCGTGCGGGGAAGTTGAGTTCGATAAGATCTGCTGTCGTTCGCGTCGCCATCAGCGGACCGCTGCGCGAGTCGAAAACCACTTGGCTATCGTTTAGGCGAAGCTCGGTGAACAGCGTGAACGCCGTTGCGAGCGTTGCGTGACCGCAGAGATCAACTTCGATGGCGGGCGTAAACCAGCGGAGTTGAAAGCGGCTATCTCCGGTTCGCACAAAGAAAGCGGTTTCGGCGAGTCCATTTTCAAATGCGATCTTCTGCATCATTGCATCGGGCAACCATTCGGTCAGTGGAATCACGGCGGCCGGATTTCCGGAGAAAACGCGGTCGGTGAAAGCGTCGATCCAATAGAGCGGGAGTTGCATCGGAGTACGGCGGCGAAAAACGAAATGCTAAATCTGCTTCTTGGCGAATTCGCCGAGAGTTCGGATAGCTTCTTCGACAGGCGCGCCCCATGGAATGCCGCAATTGACGCGCAGGCAGTTCCGGTAGCGTTCTTTCACAGAGAAAAGAACGCCGGGTGCGATGGCGATGTGGCGTTGCAGAGCGTCGGTATAAAGTTTGTAGGTATCGACTCGCAGCGGGAGTTCGACCCAGAGCACAAAACCGCCGTGCGGCCGGCTGAGTCGTGTACCTAGCGGGAAGTTGCGCAGAATGGCCTGCGAGAAGAGGTGTAATTGATTTTGATACGCGCGGCGTATCGAGCGCAGATGATGGTCGTAGCCACCGTCGCGCAGGAAATTGGCGACGGTCTTTTGCAGGACCATCGGCGTGCCGAGTGTATTCGTAAACTTGAGACGCCGGACCTGTTCGAGGTGGCGGCCGGGAAAAATCCAGCCGACGCGCAGCCCGGGAGCGAGGGTTTTGCCGAACGAGCTGCAGAGCATGATGCGCCCTTCGCGGTCCCAGGCCTTGAGGGGCTTGGGGCGGCGCTCACTGAAGTGGAGATCTCCGTAAATGTCGTCTTCGATCGCGGGCACGTCGAATTCGCAGAGCAGATCGTAAAGCTTTTCCTTCTTTTCGTCGGGCATGCAGGAGCCGAGCGGATTTTGGAAACTGGGCATTACGAAGAGCGCCTTCACGTCGTTGCGAGCGAGGGCGTCGCGGAGAGCGGGAAGCGAAAGGCCTTCACGCGAGTCGGTTGGGATTTCGAGGACGCGCAGGTTGAGGCTCTGAATCGTTTCGAGAATACCGAAATACGCAGGCGTCTCGAGTGCGATCGTGTCGCCGGGCTTGGTCACGGCGCGGAGCGCAAGATTAAGCGCTTCGGTGCAGCCAACTGTGACGACCACTTCTTCGTGCGAGAGGGCGACGCCGGCTTGAAGATAGCGGCGGGCAATCTCTCTGGTGAGTGGTTCGTGTGCAAGGTTGACCGCGTAACGGCCGATGAGCGCAGGATCATTGCGCGCGATAGAGCCGATAAGGCGTGCCAACTTTTGAGCCGGGAAAAGTGACGCGTCGGGGCAGGCTGCACCGAGTTGTATGCATGCGGGATCGGATGCGCGGGCCATGAAGTCGGCCGTGAGGTTATTGGCGCCGACGTAAGTAGGCCGAACCATTGGTCGTGCCATACGAGGTTCGGGTGTGTCGATTGGCAAACGTGGACGCACATAATAACCGGACTGCGGCCGGGCCTCGAGGTAGCCACGGTTTTCCAGTACAGTGTAAGCCTGCAACACGGTGGAAATGCTGACGTCGCGTTGTAGTGCCATTCTCCTTACAGACGGGACGCGATGACCGGCGCGGAGTGTGCCTTGCTCGATGAGTTGTTGTAACGAATCGGCCAACTCGACGTAGAGTGGCGACAAAGTGGAGGTCTTATTGAGGTTCTGGATCATGGCGGCGTAGAAGGTAGCAGAGGCCTTGTGTTTTGCGCAGGAGCAGCGAACGTGGATTGAAACCAGTACAGTTAATGAAATTGATTAACTGTAACCATAACAAATTACTGGTTAGGGCTAACGCGGGCCCGCGATGAATAAGACACACAGACGGCTATGATCACTCAGGACCTTGTGTCGCTGAAACCTGAATCGTGTGAACTTATTCAGCGAAGAAGGGGCGCGCCGCGGCCGTTGGGCGATTTGTCCGAAAGAGTCTGCGGATACCGAAGCGGCGACGAAGTCAGGTCGCTTACGTCGCTGTGTTTGACTAACTGCGGTGGCCGAAAAGCGCGGCCCCGACGCGAACCTGAGTGCTGCCAGCGGCAATCGCCGCGTCGAGATCACTCGTCATTCCCATCGAAAGCTCGCGCAGAGGCGTACCGAACTGGGTAGCGAATTTGTCGCGCAGCTCGCGAAGCGTCGCGAAGGTACGTTGAGCAACCGCTGGGTCGTCCGAAAGTGGAGCAATGGTCATAAGACCTTCTAAACGAAGGCTTTTACAAATCAACGCCGCTTCGATCAGACGTGGAGCGTCTTCAATCTCGGCGCCAAATTTGGCCGGATCGCGCCCGGCGTTTATTTGAAGCAGGATCGCTAATGGTTGGCCTTTCTCGTCGGCGGCTCGATCAAGATGATTTAGAAGTTTGTGACTATCTACGCTTTGCACACGATCGAAGTGCTCGACGGCCAGCTTTGCTTTATTGGATTGTAGGTGTCCGATAAGTTCCCATCGCAATTTCGAGCGACTTAATACTTTCTTATCAATCGCCTCTTGCACGCGGTTTTCACCGACAGCCTTTAATCCGTACTGGGCGGCGTACTCGGCGGCGTCCACTGGATGTGTCTTAGTAACAGCGAGTAGCTCAACTTCGCTCGTCGGTCGCCCGACGGTCCGGCAAATTTCGTCGATGCGTGTAAACACACGGTCGGCGTTGATTTTAAAGTCATTAAAAGAAATCATGATTAAACAGTCTGTTTAATGGATTGCACCCGGATAAGAGCTCTTTATACAGGGCTGCGAATTTACTGAATCATGCAAATTGAAAACTTCAAAATCTTCGCGGATCTCGTCGAGACCAAGAGCTTCTCGAAGTCGGCGAAAATTAACGGCATCACGCAGTCGGCGGTGAGCCAGCAAGCCCGCGCGATGGAGCGGCACTTTAAGACACTGCTGATCGATCGTAGCCAGAAGCAATTTCAGCTCACACGCGAAGGTCAGCGGGTCTACGATGCCTCTAAAGAAATGTTGCATCAGTATGAGAAGCTCCTGAGCGAGCTGCAGGAGATGAAGAAGGTGATTAGCGGCACGATTCGGATTTCGACGATTTACTCGATCGGTTTGCACGAGCTACCGCCTTATATCAAACGCTTCCTGCAGGATTTTCCTTCGGTCAACGTCCGTGTCGAGTACCGCCGTTCCAATTTGGTGTATGAGGATATCTTACATAATTCCGTTGATTTCGGTCTGGTCGCCTTCCCGGTCAAGGTACGTCAGATTGAAGCCGTGCCATTCCGCAACGATCGGCTCGTGCTTATCACTCATCCCTCACATGCGTTGGCGCAGTGCAAGCAGATCGATTTACGCGACTTAGTAGGGCAAAGGTTCATCGGTTTCGATCCGGATATCCCGACGCGTAAAGCGGTCGATCAGATTTTTCGCGATCACAAGCTAGAGATTGAGCCGGTCATGGAGTTCGAC
>Ga0302322_100006390_pt1 | contig 10443 bp, 7 predicted proteins | sample Fen_T0_2_FD_203757 | JGI IMG/M metagenome (GOLD analysis project Ga0302322, IMG submission 203757) | Peat permafrost microbial communities from Stordalen Mire near Abisko, Sweden - Fen_T0_2 | ecosystem: Environmental > Terrestrial > Soil > Wetlands > Permafrost | place: Sweden: Abisko... | reverse complement strand
ATGGGCCGCCCTGCTCACCACGCTCTCGTTCTACCTGCGCGCCCGCATGGGCCTGCGCCTGTGGCGCGGGCTGCACAGCCTGTCGGCCATCGTCTTCGTGCTCGCGACCTTGCACGGCCTGTGGGCGGGCAGCGACTCCAAGCAGGACGCCATCTGGTGGGTGTACGTGGTCGTCGCCCTGATGGTGCTGTTCCTGTTCGTCTACCGGATGGCGAGCATCGGGAGCGGGGACTCCCGCCCGACCCGCGCCGGTCTCTAGCGGCGCCGGCACCCGTCAGCAGCGCCCGGGGTCACCGCGGGCGCTCTGGTCGGGCCCGTGCGTCAGGCGCCGGTCAGCTCATCTCCGAAGCGAACCACCGCGTCGACGAGCTCCGCCACCTCGCGCTCGGTCGTGCGCGGGTTGATGAAGCACGGCCGGATGGCGAACGTCCCGTCAATCCGCGTGCTCGACGGCGCCACCGTGGTCTCGGCCCGCAGCCGGTCGAGGATCACGCGGTTGAGCTCATCAGCGTCCACGCCCGGACCCGGCCGGTACCGGTAGCAGACGACCGAGAGCTGCGGCTCCATCAGGAGCTCGAGGCGCGGGTGCGCGGTGGCTCGATCGGCGATCTCGCGCGCGAACGCGACATGACGCTCCACGCGGGCGATCACGCCGGCCCGGCCGATCTCGCGCAGCACCGCCCACACCACCACGCCGCGCGGCGGCGCGGACAGCTCGAGCGACTGGTCGCCCCAGGGACCGCCCATGGCGTCGAACTGCGAGTGGGCCTCGTCGAGGTCGAACCGGAAGGAACCCTCGAGGTACGCGGCGTCGCCCTCCGCCAAGGCGCGCGTGAGCAGTCCCGCATCGCGAACGTAGGTGGCGCCCACGCCCACCCCCGTGGCGAGCCACTTGTGCGGGTCCACGATCCACGAGTCCGCGTCCTCCAGACCAGCGAACAGCGGCTTCAGCCGGGGCGAGGCGTTGGCGATCAGCCCGTACGCCCCGTCCACGTGCAGCCAGGCGCCGTGTCGCCGCGCGATGCCCCCGATCCGGTCGATGCGGTCCACGCTGCCGGTGTCGGTCGCTCCCGCGCAGGCCACCACGGCGATCGGCACGATGCCGGCGCGCGCATCGGCGACGAGCGCTGCCTCGAGCTCGTCCTCGCGGGCCCGGCCGTCGGCGTCCACCGGGATGGGCACCACCGCCTGGCGGCCCAGACCGAGCACGGCCGCCGAGCGGTGCACAGTCCGATGCGCGAGCGCCGACGCGTAGATGCGGCCGGGCAGCCCGTCCGGCGCGCCGTCCTCGGCCACGTTGTGCCCGCGGCGCTCATACGCGGCCTGGCGCGCCGTCCCGAGCGCGATGAGGTTGGCCGAGGAGCCGCCGCTCGAATAGACGCCAGTCAGGCCCCCGGGCAGGCCGCAGAGGTCGGCGAGCCACGCGAGACTCGTGTGCTCGACGGCGTTGAACGCGTGGAGCGTGTAGCGCTGCCCGCCCGCGAACGCCGTGGCGGTGAGCGCCGCGGCCGCTGATGTCGACGCGCCGGTCGTGATGAACCCGACGAACCCTGGGGCGCTGATCCGGCTCCCCTGGCGCACGATGGCGCCCAGTTCGTCAACGGTGGCGTCGAGCCCGATCCCGGCCTCGGGCAGCATCCCTTGGCCGGGGTCGCCGGCCGCAGGCCGGTACGGCGGGAAAGGCCCGGTCGCGTGGTCGGCGGCGAACGCGTCGAGGGCGGGCGCCAAGCGCGCGAGCGCCTCGCCGAACCGGGCGGTCTCGGCGGGCTCGTGTGCCGCGGCGGCGGGCGCGGCGGCGGCGTCAGATCTCGGGCTCATCAGGGTGCGCTCCGTGGGACGACGGCTGACCCTCCAAGTGTGCCCGCTGCCCGGCACCGGCGCCACTCGTTGGGCCGCGGTGTGGGTGTCAATCTGGCCGCCGAGCGCGGAGTGCGCCGACGAATCGGGCGCCCGCGGGCCGGCGCGCACCTTGGGGATGGACATGACGGGAGCGGGCAATGTCGGGCCACTTGGGCCGCACAACCCTGCCACCTCGCGGCGGCGCGGCGGCGCCGGACATGCAACCATCGTTGGCGGACGGGACGCACTGTGAAGAGGCGAGGCGGACGACATGACGACCAGGGCGGTGGACCTCGACGAGACGGCTGAGCCTGGAGCCGCGGCGATCGCCCAGGTCGAGGCGCACGCGGCCCACAACTACCACCCGCTCCCCGTGGTTCTCGCCAGGGGCGAGGGGGCGTTCGTCTGGGATGCCAATGGCGGCCGCTACCTCGACATGCTGGCCGGGTACAGCGCCCTCAACTTCGGGCACCGCCACCCGCGCCTCGTTGCCGCCGCAGAGGCCCAGCTCGGCCGCCTGACCCTCACGAGCCGGGCCTTCCACAACGACCTGCTCGGCGTGTTCGCCGAAGGGCTCACGTCGCTCTGCGGCATGGACACGATGCTGCCCATGAACACGGGTGCCGAGGCCGTGGAGACCGCGCTCAAGATGGCCCGCAAGTGGGGCTACGAGCGCAAGGGCGTGCCCGGGGGCCGTGCCAAGATCATCGTCATGGGCGGCAACTTCCACGGCCGCACCACCACCATCGTCGGGTTCTCGGACGACCCGTCCGCCCGCGACGGCTTCGGCCCGTTCACGCCGGGCTTCGTGCGCGTGCCGTTCGGCGACGCAGATGCGCTCGCGGCCGCCATCGACGAGGACACCGTGGCCGTGCTCCTCGAGCCCATCCAGGGCGAGGCCGGCGTGATCATCCCGCCCGACGGGTACCTCCGCGCGGTGCGCCAGCTCTGCACCGACCACAACGTGCTGATGCTCGCCGACGAGATCCAGTCGGGTCTGGGCCGCACCGGTACGACGTTCGCCTGCGAGCACGAGTCGGTCGTCCCGGACGCCTACATCCTGGGCAAGGCGCTCGGCGGCGGGATCCTGCCCGTATCGGCCGTGGTCGCCCGCCGCGAAGTCATGGACGTCTTCGAGCCGGGCCAGCACGGCAGCACCTTCGGCGGGAACCCGCTGGCGTGCGCCGTGGGGATCGAGGTCGTGCGGATGCTCCAGACCGGCGAGTACCAGACGCGCGCCCGCGAGCTGGGCGAGGTCCTGGCGGCCGGGCTGGCCTCACTGCCCACGACCCGCGTGTCGGCGTTCCGCGTCCGCGGCCTGTGGGCCGGCATCGACATCGTGGATCGCACGGGCCGCGACGTCTGCGAGGGGCTGATGCGCCGTGGCGTCCTGGCCAAGGACACCCACGGCAGCACCATCCGGCTCGCGCCCCCGCTCGTGATCGAGCGCGCGGACCTCGAGTGGGCGATCGGCCAGCTCGCAGCCGAGCTCGGCGCCTAACAGTCGCCTTCCGGGGCGGGATGGGGCATCATTCGCGGCGTTCGCGCACCCGAGCCCGCGTCACGGCTCAACCGCCCCGGACCGACTTGACCGACACGCCCAGCGCCACGGACCCGACGGAGCCCACTCAGGCAGGGCCGTCCGAGGCTGCCGCCGTTCCGGTCGAAGCCGCCGTTGAGCCCACCGGCGAGCAGGTCGACGACGGGCCTGAGCCGATCGCCGGGGGGATTGCCGACGGTGAGGCCCGTGCGCCGGACGTCGTCGATCCCGCCGGGGACGCCGTCGAGCCGCTTGGGGGCGCCGCTGCCGTCGAGACGGTCGAGGAAGCCGAGCCTGTCCCCGTCCAGTCCGTTGTGCCCTCCCCCACCCCGCACCGGCGCCGGCGCCGCATCGGCCTCTTCGCCCTCTCCTTCGTCCTGGGTCTCGCGGTCGTCGTCGGCGTGTCGGGCGCGGGCCTCGCCGCGTGGGACGCGGGCTACGAGTCGCGGGTCCTCCCTGGCGTCCACGTCGGGAGCGTCGATCTCTCGGGCCTCGATCGCGCCGGTGCCGGAGCCGCTCTGCAGGCCGCCTACACGTACGGCCAGGGCGCGATCGTGCTGCGGACGCCCGCCGGCGACGTCTCCATCCCGTACACCGCATTCGACCGTCGCGCTGACGTCGATGCGCTCGTGGACGCCGCCATGACCTCGGGCCGCGACCGGGACCTGAGCGCGCGCGTCGTCCACCAGCTGGGCCAGGCTGTGCACGGTGTGTCGCTCACCCCGCACGTCCTCCTCGACCAGCAGGCGCTGGCCGCCGCGGTGACCGCTGCGCTCGGCCCGCTCGCGACGAGCCCGGTGGACGCGACCATCGCGATGACCGGCAGCGGCGTCGTGACCACGCCCGCCCGCGACGGCACTGCGGTGGACCCGGCGCCGGTGATCGCCGCTGCGCTCGCCGCCGTCCGGCCCGCCGATGCGCCGGCCCAGATCGTGATCCCGGTGACGACCACCGCCGTCGCCGCCGCCGTGACCGATGCCGCCGTCAACGCGGCTGCCCTCAACGCGAGCGTGGTGACCCGCGGCGGCATCACCGTCGCGTTCGGCAAGAAGACGTGGACCATCAAGGAGTCGGCCGTCCGGACGTGGCTTGGCTTCGGCGTCTCGGTGGACGGGTCCGTCCAGCCCACGATTGACGTCACCAGGATCCCGAAGTCGCTCAAGAGCGTCGCCAAGACGGTGCTGACGCCCGCCAAGTCGGCGGTCTTCCTCCATGCCAAGAGCGGCAAGATCGTCGGCGTCGCCGCGTCCGCCGACGGCAGGCAGCTCGACCTCGCCGCCACCTCGCAGCGCATCGCCGACACGCTCCTCGCGCGGACGGCAACCGGATCGACGGCGTCGGTCAAGGTCGCTATCGCGCCCGTGCCGCCCAAGCTCACCACCGAGCAGGCCAAGCAGAAGGCCCCCGTGCTGACCCTGCTGGGAACCTGGACCACGTGGTTCCCCATCAGCGACCACAACTTCTTCGGGGCGAACATCTGGATTCCCGCGCGGATCATCAACGGCACCGTCCTCGGCGCGGGCCAGACCTTCGACTGGTGGAACACCGTGGGCGACGTGACGCCGGCCCGCGGGTTCGGCCCCGGCGGCGTGATCAAGGGCAACCACACCGACCCGACCGGCGCGCTCGGCGGCGGGATGTGCTCGAGCTCGACCACCCTGTTCAACGCGGCGCTGCGCGCCGGGCTGACCATGGGCGCCCGCGGCAATCACCGCTACTACATCAACCGCTACCCACTGGGCCTCGACGCCACCGTCTGGAAGATGGGCGGCGCCGTCCAGGACATGTCGTTCACCAACGACACCGGTCATCCCATCCTGATCCTCGGGATCAGGACCGTGGGCGGCGGCGGGCGCGGATACGTGACCTACCAGCTGTGGGGCACGCCCGACGGCCGCACGGTGTCGCTCTCGGCCCCCGCGGTGTCCAAGCTCGCGCAGGCCACGACGATCACGCAGACCGTGAGCACGCTCCCCCATGGCGTCCGCCAGCAGACGGAGTTCCCGTCCAACGAGATGGACGTTGCGGTGACGCGGGTCGTGCGCGACAAGAACGGCCGCGTGCTCCATGCTGAGGAATGGCGCTCGCACTACGTGCTCTGGAACGGGATCATCCAGATCGGTCGGTAGCGGTGGACCTCTCGACGACCCTCCCCATCGCATCCGAGGCGGCGTGGGAGGCTTGGCTCGGGGAGCACGGCGGCAGGGAGCGCGAGGTGATCATCGCCATCCACAAGCGCAGCTCGCCCGCGTACTCGGTCGGGCTGCCCGGGCTCCAGGAGGTGGCGCTCTGCCACGGCTGGGTCGACGTCCGCACGCAGCGTATCGACGACGAGCGCTACGCCATCCGGTTCACGCCGAGGCGGCCCAAGTCCAGCTGGACCGAGGGCAACCGCGAGCTCGCGCGACGACTCCTTGCCGAGGGGCGACTCACGCCCGCCGGTCTCGCCACGCTGCCGCCGGACCTCTAGGGTGGCGCACGCTGCGAGGTCAAACCTGTCGGCGAACGCTGTCCGGTCGAGTTCGGGTACCAACGCCGGGTCGCCGGGGGCCCAAAGTCAGGTGCGCGGCAGCGCCGCGATGGCCGACGCTTCGGGTAGCGGGCAGGATGGCACCGCCCAGGGTGCTGCGATGCCGCGACGGAGAGTGCGGCGCCGGATGAGGCTTGGACTAACGACGGGACTGCTGCGCCGCGCGATCCTCGCGGGCGGCCTCGCCGTCGGCGCCATGGCGGCTCCGCTGCCCCTCCTCCACGCCGTGGCGTGGGGCGCCAGCCCCAGCCCGTCGCCTGCGCCAACCGCGTCGCCCGCGCCGACGCCAGCACCCACCCCTGACCCGACCCCCTCGCCCGCACCCGACCCGACCCCCACGCCCACCCCGACGCCCCCGCCGGTCGCACCAGCGACCATGAACCTCTACGTCTCGACCGGCTTCCGCTACCAGGACCCGAACTACACGGCCTGCACAGCGGCGTCCGCGCAGGACATGCTCAACTTCGTCGCGCTCTCTCGCAGCGGCGGCGCCGGATTCCGCTGGCACCTCTCGCGCTCGGGCACCACGCGCGACACGCTCCTGCGCTACGAGCGCGCCCACGACACGCTCTCCGGCGCGTCCAAGGGCTCGGACCCGCACGGCTGGCGCAACGCGCTCAACTACTACGGCTGGGGCAGCGGGGCGCTCATCGCGGGCCACATGGTCTACGACGACATCTCGTTCACCTCGTATGGCGCGGCGATGCACGCGGCCGTGCGCCAGATGATCCTCACGCACAAGCCCGTAGGCGTCCTGGGCTGGGCCGGCCACCACGCGCAGATGATCACGGGCTACTTCGGGCTCGTGGGAGACCCGTTGGCCACCCTTGCGGACGGCACCTGGGCGAACACGTTCAGCATCGGCGGGTTCTACGTCTCGGACCCGCTCCGCTCGGATTCAATCGTCAACAAGCGCGTCGGCTATGCAGCGCTGGCCACCACCTCCAACCTGCACCTGCGCTTCCGCTCGTTCCGGCAGACGGACAGCCCGTACGACGACGGCTACACGCCCGGGTACCGCGTCTCGCGGACCGAGTGGTACGGGCGGTTCACGCTGCTGCTGCCCCTGCGCTGAGCTGCCGGCCCGCCACAGTGCGGGGGGGCGCCTCAGCCCGACCCCCCCTGGTACCAATGGGAATGGGGCCTTGGCCCAATGGTCAGGTGCATCCCGGCGCCATCGCCTCCGAAGGCTCAACTAGGGCACGTCACAGGCCGACGACAGTCGGCTCGCCACCGCTCGGAGCCAAAGAGCCATGCTCACTGTTCCGGCAGCTCGGTTCCGCCGACCGCTCCTCGCGATCGGACTCTCGCTTGGTGCGCTGGCGCTGCCGCTGCCGGTCCTCCACGGGGTGGCATGGGCAGCTGATCCGATCCCCACACTCGCGCCGGCCGACGCCCCCGCGCCTGGCGTCTCGCCAAGACCCTCGTGGTCTCCCGATCCGTCGCCAGCCCCATCCCCCACGCCGGCGCCCAGCCCAACGCCGGCGCCCAGCCCAACGCCGGCGCCCAGCCCAACGCCGGCGCCCAGCCCAACGCCGGCGCCCAGCCCAACGCCGGCGCCCAGCCCAACGCCGACCCCAACCGCCCCGAGCTCGATGAACCTGTTTGCAGCCGGGGGCTTCCGGTACCAAGACCCCAACTATGTCGCCTGCACCGCCACTTCGGCGCAGGACATGCTCAACTTCATTGCAAAGGCGCACTCAGGAGGGACCTCGTTCCGCTGGCATGCGTCTCTGGCTGGATCGACTCGCGACACCATCCTGGCCTATGAGCGGGCGCACGACACCATCGCCGCTGCATCCCGCGGGACGGACCCCCACGGTTGGCGCAATGCGCTCAACTACTACGGCTGGGGCAGGGGCGCCCTGCAGGACGGCAACATGGTGTACGAGGACGTCTCGTACACCTCGTACGCCGCGGCGATCCGTACCGCCGTCCGCCAGATGATCCTCACGCGCAAGCCGGTCGGGATCCTTGGCTGGGCAGGCAAGCATGCACAGATGCTGACGGGCTATTACGGCCTGAGGGGCAATCCCTTGGCGAAGAACAGCGACGGCTCCTGGAACACCACATTCACGGTGGCGGGCCTCTACTTGTCAGACCCGCTCCGGGCCGACGGCTTCGTCAACGTCCGCGTCTCCTACGCGGCGCTCGCCGGGACCTCGGACTTCCGCCTCCGCTTCCGGTCGTACCGCGAGACGGACAGCCCGTACGACGACGGCTACACGCCCGGGTACCGCGTCTCGCGGACCGAGTGGTACGGGCGGTTCACGCTGCTGCTGCCCCTGCGCTGAGCTGCCGGCCCGCCACAGTGCGGGGGGCGCGTCAGCCCGGCTCGGCCGCCCCGTCGGGTCTGGCAACTCGTCCCTCTGGCGCTCGATCGGGCGGGTCGGCGGGTTCGGCGGGGTCCGGTGCTCCCTCCCCCAGGCGCGCGGCGGGCATCGTCCGGATCGCCATCACCAGCGCTGCGGCTGCCGCGACCGCCATGAGCCAGTAGACGACCTGCAGGCCGGCCTCGAGCGCGGCGCGGCCGGCCGCAAGCTCGTCCGGGGTGAGGCCGGCGCGCCCGATCGGGTCGAGGATGGCCGACGAGGCCGCGCCGACGAAGGCGGCGAGGACCCCGCCCATGACGCCCACGCCCACCGACCCGCCAATGGTGCGGCTGAACTGGACGAGGCCCGTGGCCGTCGCGCGCCGCTGCCAGGCGACCGCGCCCTGCACCATGATCAGCAGGACCGTGGAGGAGAAGCCCATGCCGAGCCCCACCACAGCGCAGGCCATCGTCTCGAACGCGAGCGACGGGACGCGGGTCGCCTGGGTGATCGCGAGCGATCCCGCCAGGATGAGCATGGTCCCCGCGAGCACGAACGGGCGAGCGCCGACCCGGTGCAGCGAACGCCCGGCCACGATGGAGCCCACCGGCCAGCCGATCGACATCGCCGCCACCACGGCCCCGGCCTCGACCGGCGTCCCGCCCTGGACGCCCTGGACCAGTGGCGGCACGAACGTCGTGAGCCCGAACATGACGATCCCGGCCAGCGTGCCGATGAGGAGGCCCGCCCGGATGAGCGGGATCTGCAGCAGGTCCAGGTCGATCAGCGGCTCCTCGACTCGGCCGGCGTGGCGCACGAACAGCCAGAGCAGGACGGCCGCGCCGACGAGCATCGCCGCGAACGGCGCGGAGACCCAGCCGAACAGGGACCCGCCCTCCGACACCGCGAACAGGAGCAGGACCACCGAGCCCGACAGCAGCGCGGCACCGGACCAGTCGACCCGGTGCGGGCGCCGCTCGACCCGCTCGTGCAGTCGCAGGCCGATGATGGCGCCCGCGAGGATGCCGATCGGGATGTTGAGCTCGAACACCCACGGCCAGCCGACGGTCGAGGTGATCAGCCCGCCGATCGCAGGCCCGACGATCGCGGCCACGCCCCACACGCCCGAGAAGAAGCCCTGCATCCGGGCCCGCTGCCGCGGCTCGAAGATGTCACCCGCAATGGTGAAGGAGATGGGCTGCACGGCGCCCGCGCCAAGACCTTGCAGCGTCCGGAAGGCGATGAGCATCCCCATGGAGCTCGCGAGGCCGCACAGCGCGGAGCCGACCACGAACAGGGTCAGCCCGAAGAGGAACACGGGTTTGCGGCCGTGCATGTCGGCGAGCTTGGAGTACAAGGGCACCGTTGTGGTCGACGCGAGCAGGTAGGCGCTGAACACCCACGCGTAGGCGGAGAGGCCGCCGAGCTGGCCGATGATCGTGGGCATCGCCGTGCCCACCACCGTCGAGTCGAGCGCCGCAACCGCCAGCGCCGCCATGAGGCCGACCGTGATGAGCCGCTGCTCGCGGGTGATGGGCGGCACGGGCATCTGGGCGACTGCGGATGCGGCCATGGGCTCCCGAGTCTACCCGTGGTCAGCAGGGCGGGTCGCAGAGCCCCGGCGGGCGCAAGTCGCGGAAAGACCGTTAGGGCAGCGGGCGCCAGAGCCGGCCGAGGAGGAGGCCGAGCGCCGTGAGCGCGCCCGCGAAGGCCGCGAAGCCGGCGCCCACCTCGACGGTCTCGTGCTTGACCACGAGCGACATGGGGAGGCTGGCGAACACCTGCTCGAGGTCGCCCGAGCTCTCGGCCGGGTAGTACTGGCCGCCGGTCATCTGGGCGATCTGCTTGAGCGTGTCCTCGTCGATGCCGCGCCGGAACCCGCCCGGGCCGCCGCCGGCATTGCCGCCACCCTGCCCGAAACCGCCGCCGAAGTTGGGCTCGCGCCCGAGGAACTGCTGGGCGCACTCTGCGCCGAGCGCCCCGCCGTTGGCGGTGCCGAACCCGATCGTGAAGACGCGGACACCGCGGTCGGCCGCCTCCTGCGCAGCGTCGAGGGGCGCCGGCCCGGTATTGCTGGCGCCGTCGGTCAGCAGCACGATGATGTCCGGGGCGTAAGCGCCGGGTGCGACCGGGACCGGTCCCTGCCCGCCGATGGCGGTCGACGGGGCGACGGCGTGGTCCACGGACGAGACGGCGTCGATCCCCGCGAGCAGTCCGCTCCC
>Ga0302322_100006389_pt1 | contig 10446 bp, 8 predicted proteins | sample Fen_T0_2_FD_203757 | JGI IMG/M metagenome (GOLD analysis project Ga0302322, IMG submission 203757) | Peat permafrost microbial communities from Stordalen Mire near Abisko, Sweden - Fen_T0_2 | ecosystem: Environmental > Terrestrial > Soil > Wetlands > Permafrost | place: Sweden: Abisko... | reverse complement strand
GAGCTCGAGCAGGCGGCGGGCGATGATGTTGCGTTGCACCTCGGCGGTGCCGCCGTAGATGGTCGACGCCCGCGAGTAGAGCCAGCCGGTGCGCCACACCTCGGCGGTGGGGTCGTCGTCGAGTTCGAGGCGGCCGTCGAGCACCTTGCGGCCCGCGTCGTACACCGCGTGCTCGCTCATCGCCACCAGCACCTTGTCGACCGAGGTCTCCGCGCCGAGCGGTTCCCCCGCGGCCATCCGCAACTGCGTGAGGCGCGACCGCGCGCGCAGCGCGTACCACTGCAGGTACCCGTTGCCGAGCGCCTCGGCGGCGCGGTCGTCGTCGGGCGCCAGCTCGACGGCCTGCTGCAGTTTGAACTGCTCGTACGAGACCCAGGCCCAGAAGCACGACGACCGCTCGAAGGGCAGGATGGACATCGCGACGGCCCAGCCGCCGTTCACCCCGCCGCACATGCGGTCGGCGGGCACCTGCACGTCGTCGAAGAACACCTCGCAGAACTCGGCCTCGCCGTTGATCATCTCGATCGGCCGCCGCGTGATGCCCGGCGTGTCCATGTCGACGAAGAAGGCGGTGATGCCCTTGTGGCGCGACTCCGGTGTGCCGGTGCGGGTGAGCAGCACGCAGCGTTCCGAGAAGTCGGCGATGCTCGTCCAGACCTTCTGGCCGTTGATCGTCCAGGTGGTGGCGGTCTCGGCGTCGCCGTCCGGGCCCAGATTCGGCGTGGCCCGGCAGCTGAGCGACGCGAGGTCGCTCCCGCTCCCCGGCTCCGAGAAGCCCTGACACCACAGCTCCTCACCGGAGAGCAGCTTGGGCATCATCTCGGCCGCGAGCTCCGGCGGCGCGTAGTCGACCATCGTGGGCCCGAGCACCTCGACGAGTGAGGCCGTGCCGGGGTCGGAGAGCCCCCGCCCGGAGATCGCCGCGTTGAGCTCGGTGCGCATCATCGCCGGGCCGCCGAGGCCGCCGACGCGCTCGGGCCAGCCGTAGCGCATGAACCCGGCGTCGTAGAGGAGGCCCCGGATCCGGCGGATCTGGTCGAGACGGTCCTTCAGGGTGCCGGGTTCGGAGTACTGGAGCGCGACCTCGTCGGCGTGCTCGTCGAGCCACGCGTGGAGCTCGCCGCGAAATTGTGCGATGTCCATATCTACAGACTGCCCGCTCCGCACTCCGCGTGCTCCATCCGGTCCCATCCGCGGCCCGAGAACGTAGCTGACCTTGAAAGGGAACGCAATTCTCAGTTAGCGTCCCGCCCATGGACCGCATACGGGTCGTGCAGTGGGCAACGGGCAACATCGGTACCCGGGCGTTGCGCTCGATCCTCCGGCATCCCGACCTCGAGCTGGTGGGCGTGCTGGTGTACGACCCGGCGAAGGCGGGGGTCGACGCCGGCGAGCTGTGCGGCGAGGGTGCTGCCGGCGTGACCGCCACCACCGACACGGCGGCGGTGCTCGCGCTGGCCCCCGAGTGCGTCGTGCACATGGCGCGGGTGTGGGATGCCGCCGAGGTCGCGACGTTGCTCGCCGCCGGCATCAACGTGGTCACCACCCGCGGAGAACCCGAGGCCGGTGGCGCCCGCCTGCCCGCCGACGAACGCGCGCTCCTGCTCGACGCGTGCGCCCGCGGCAACAGCTCGCTCTACGCGACGGGCAGCAGCCCGGGCTTCAGCACCGACGCGCTGCCGTTCGCCCTCCTGTCGCTGCAGCGCGACGTCGAACTGGTCGAGATCGACGAGTTCGCCGACCTCTCGCAACGTGACTCGCCGCACCTCTTGTTCGAACAGATGGGCTTCGGGCGCGCACCGGACACGTTCGCGGGAGGCGCGCGCGCCGAGCACTTCCAACGGGAGTTCTCCGCGACCCTCGCAGTGCTGGCCGATGCCGCGCGGCGGCCCGTGGACGCGTGGGAGGTACTCGGTGAGGTCGCCGTGGCGGCCCACGCCACGACGATCGTGGCGGGGACGCTGGCCGCCGGGAGTGTGGCCGCACAGCGCACCACGGTGACCGGCACCGCCGCCGGCACGCCGGTCGTGCGTTTCCGGGCCAACTGGTACTGCACGACGGACGTCGACCCGGCGTGGGATCTCCGCGACACCGGTTGGCGCGTGCAGGTGCACGGCGACACGCCGCTCGACGTGCAGATCACCTTCCCGGTGCCCCTTGCGGAGCTCGGCGCGATGACGCCGTCGATCACCGCCAACCGCCCGGTGAACGCGGTGCCGTTCGTGTGCGCCGCCGCGCCGGGCATCCTCACGAGCAACGACCTGCCGCCGCTGGTGCCCGCGGGCCTCCACGAGACGAGGGACCAATGACGTTCCGCACGATCGAAGTGGGGCCGGTCGCCGGGGCGCTCGGCGCCGAGGTCGCCGGTGTCGACCTCACGGGCGACCTCTCGGACGAGACGATTGCGGAGATCCGCGCCGCCTGGCTCGAGCACCTCGTGCTCTTCTTCCGCGGCCAGGAGCGACTCGGCCCCGACGCGTTCATGGCCTTCGCCCGGCGTATCGGCGAACCGGTCGAGTACCCGTTCGTGAAGGGGCTCGACGGCTATCCCGAGATCATCGCGATCGCGAAGCTGCCGCACGAGACGGTGAACTTCGGCGGGATCTGGCACAGCGACACCGTGTACCTCGAGCGCCCGCCGATGGGCACGCTGCTGATCGCCCGTGAGGTACCACCCTTCGGTGGCGACACGATGTGGGCGAACATGTACGCCGCGTACGAGGCGCTCTCGCCCGGCATGCAGCGCCTGCTCGACGGCCTGCGCGCGGTGAACAGCTCCGAGCTCGCCGACGTGTCGAAGACGCGCGAGGACCGCATCGCCGACAGCGGGTACGACGCTGGCCCCGATGCGAAGCAGGCCTACGTGTCGGAACACCCTGTCGTGCGGACGCACCCGGAGACCGGGCGCCAGGCGCTCTACGTGAACGTCGCGCACACCGAGCGCTTCGTCGACATGACGACGGAGGAGAGCCGGCCGATCCTCGAGTACCTGTTCGCCCACTCGGTCAAGCCCGAGTTCACGTGTCGCCTGCGGTGGCAGGTGGGCACGCTCGCGATGTGGGACAACCGTTGTGCGATGCACAACCCGATCAACGACTACCACGGCCACCGGCGGGTGATGAACCGCATCACGCTCGCGGGCGACGTCCCCAGCTGAGCGCCTCGCAGGAACGCGACGAGGCCGCGGCCCGCAACAGCGGACCGCGGCCTCGGGCGAACCCTGCAGATCAGTAGCTGCCCACGTCGAGCTTGATCGTGACCAGGTTCTTCGGGTTGCAGTCGAACTTCCCGACCTGCTTGGGGTAGATCCGCTGCCACTGGCCGTTCTTGACCTCGGTCATCACGTAGCAGAGCGGCGGCTGGTGGGCGCCGACATCGAACGGGCCGGTGATGCCGTTGGCGTCGAAGTTGTGCTCGGCGGCGAGCGCCTCCATGAGCGACTTGCGGGTGAGGGCACCCTTGGCCGCGGCCTTGGTGGCTGCATCCTGGAAGAGGATCGCCGCGATCCACGACGACACGGCGCTGCTGTTCACGTTCTTGATGCCGCCCGCGGCGGTCACGAGCTTCTTCAGCGTGGGGTTGGTCTTCCACTCCGTGTAGAAGGGCATCTGGGTGATCCCCGACGTCTCGCCCTCGCCGTCGCCGGCGGCGGCGTCGAGGAAGTCGGTGGAGTAGCACCCGATGTTGCAGGCCCACACCTTCACGGACGTCGCGCCCTGGAGGATCGCCTCCTTGCGCAGGAGCGCGGCGATCCCGGCGCTGTTGCCGTTGTAGACCCAGTTGGAGTTGTTCTGCTTCACCACCTGGATCATCGGGGTGAGCTCGCTCTGGGTCGCCCGGGCCGAGGTGTCGTAAAAGCCCTGGCCGTCCTTCTTGATCCCGAGGTTCACGCCGGCCTGGAAGATCGGGATCTCCGAGTCACGCGTGGCCTTGAGGTCGGCCGGGAGCGTCCAGATGCCGTGGAGGTCCTTGTTGACCTTCGTGTAGTACAGGAACTCGCCCTGCTGCGCGAGGTAGGTCTGAGGGTTCTGGTCGCGCGTCGCGCAGAAGGTCGCGTCGCCGCTGTTCTGCCAGGTCACCGGCGAGCACTTCTGCGACACGTCGAGCGCGAGCCCCGGGACGTCGGGGAGTCCGGTCGTTGCTCCGTTGGCGTCCTTGCAGCCCACGAGGTCGTCGACGTTGCTCATGAAGAGCGACTCACCGCCGACCATCGCGAAGTCGTCCTGGCAGGCCTTGATGATCGCGTTGCGGGTCTCGGTGGGATTGAGTTTGGTGTCGTGGAAGTCGATCACGACCTTGCGGCCGGCGATGCCGCCGGCCTGGTTCACGACCTTCGCCCAGGCATCCATCGCGTCGACGGACTTCTTGAACAAGCCGGGCGAGATGGAGTTCTCGACGTCGGCGAGGACGGCGAGCTTGATCTCCTTCGAGGTCACGCCGACCTCGTTGGTCGACGAGCCGGAGCCCGTGGTGGTGGTCTGGGCGCCGGCGGCGAGCGCCGACGTGACGACCGCGAGCACTGCGAGCAGTGCGGCGAGTACCGCGTACCTGGACTTGCGCATGTTCCCCCCTCCGCACCCGCGGCCGCGCACGGCCGGGGCGGATGCGTGATCTCCTATAAGTAGAGGGGCATTCTCACCTGAGAAAGCGGCGCTGTCAACGCGGGCACCTACGATCGGACGATGCCGCCGGACGCGTCGCAGACCCGGACCCGTCTGCTCGACGCCGCGGCGCGCGAGTTCGCCGAGCACGGCGTGTGGAACGCCTCGCTCATCGAGATCACCCGGCGTGCCGGGCAGCGGAACCGGGCCGCCCTGCGCTACCACTTCGGGGACCGCGAGGCGGTGCTGTGCGCGGTGCTCGAACGCCACACCGAGTTCCTCGCCCGCCGGGAGGGGGAGCTCCTCGCCAAGGCGCAGCGCACCCCGGCCGACGATCTGGCCGCCGGCGTGGAGGCGGTGGTGCGCCCCGCGGTCGAGCTGGCGGCGGGCGGGCGCCAGGGGCGTGACTGCCTGCTGATCGTGGCCGAGCTGGCCGGCGAGGACCCCGCCCGTTTCAGCCCGGAGCTGGCCGCGGTCCTCGATCGCACCGGAGGGAACGAGGTGTACGCGCTGCTCGCGGAGCGCATGCCGCCGATGGCCACGGGGATGTTGGCGGAGCGGTTCGGGCTCGTGACCACCTTCATCCTGCGCTCGGTGGCCGACCGGGCCCGCGCGCTCGAGCTGGCGGGCGCCGAGCACGGCGATGGCGGCGCCCGGCACGGCGCCCGGCCGCAGATCGGCGACGAGGCGTTCGTGGAGAACCTGGTCACGATGGTCGCGGCCGCCCTCGCTGCGCCGGTGCCCTTGACATAAGCAGGGGTGGTTAATACCCTCGCCGGACCGGGACCGACACGCGGTCACGGGGAGGAGGGGGTCCTCGTGCAGGTGGTCGCGGCATGAACGTCGACGTCGACGCGCTCGTCGACCAGGCGCGCACGACCACCGGGCTCGACGACCTGGGTCCGGACGCCTTCCGCGAAGGCCTCGCGGTGCTGGCCGAGTCCGCCGCGCGCGAGGCGCAGTTCAACGCCGTCGGCGAGGCCGCCTTCCCCGGGATGCTCGTCGCCGCGCTGGCGAACCGCCTGCGGGTGAACGACTGGTACACCCGTCATCCGGACGTCGCCACCGAGCGCATCGACGCGCCGATCGTGGTCATCGGCATGTTCCGCGCCGGGACCACGCTCTTGAGCCGCCTGCTCGACCAGGACCGCGGCAACCGGGCGCTTCTCGGGTGGGAGGCAGGCGACAGCGCCCCACCTCCCACACCCGCCACGCATCGGGTGGGACCTCGCGTCGACGCAGTGCACGCGGGGAACGCGATGTTGTCCACCCTGAATCCGCGCGTCGACGTCGTGCACCGTGAAGCCGCCGATGAGGCGACCGAGGACATCTCGGTCATGGCGCAGGACTTCAAGAGCCTCTCGTGGGAAGCGGTCGCGAACGTACCCGCCTACGACGAGTGGTTGCTGGGCGTCGACCAGCGCTCGGCCTACGAGTACCACCGGCGCGTCCTGCAGGTGCTCCAGAGCGGCGGGGTGCGCGGGCGCTGGACGCTCAAGAGCCCGCACCATGCCATCGCGCTCGACGCGCTCACCGAGGTGTACCCCGATGCTCATCTCGTGTTGTTGCACCGCGACCCGGTCGTGTTGTGCGGATCGGTGTGCGGCTTGATCTCGACGTTGTCGAGCACCTTCAGTGACGCCGACCACCGCGCCTACATCGGTCGGCACTGGACCGCGATGCTCGAGGAGTCGGTGCGCCGCATCGACGCGTTTCGCGCCGCGCGGCCGGAACGCACGATCGTCGACGTGCAGTACACCGACCTCGTCGCCGATCCCGCGGGCACCGTCGCGAACATCTACGCCGCCTGCGGCGACGAACTGGGCGACGAGGCGCGCGCCGCGATCGCCGACTACGTGGCGCGCAATCCGAAGGGCCGCTTCGGCGCGCACCAGTACGACCTCGCCGAGTACGGCCTCGACGCGGGCGAGATCCGCGATCGATTCGCCGCCTACTCCGACCGCTACACCGTGCCGCGAGAGTCGCCGGTGCCGTCGGGGTCCTGACCGATCCGAACTGTCCATACGCATTCGAGGGGGAACTGTGCACAGCAAGCGAACCAGACATGCAGTCGTCACTGTCCTGGCGGTGGTCGCCGCCACCGCGACGGCCATGCTGTCCGTACCGAGCGCAAGCGCGGCGGCGAGCGGCAAGGCCACCGAGATCGGCGTCGACGCCTCGTCGGTGCACATCGCCGTGGTCGCCGACGTCGACAACCCGATCGCGCCCGGCGTGTTCAAGGGTGTCGTCGACGGGGCGCAGGCCGCCGCGAAGTACGTCAATGCCAGTGGTGGCGTCTCAGGTGGCCGCAAGCTCGTCGTCGACTTCATCGACTCGAAGCTCAACCCCACGCAGGTCCGCAACGCGGTGATCACGGCATGTGGCCAGGACGTCGCCATGGTGGGCACCGCCACGGCGCTGTTCAGCGGCCTCGAGGACATGGTGGGCTGCAAGGACCAGGCGGGCGCGGCGACCGGCCTCCCCGACATCGGCGCCATCGTGCTGGGGACCCCGCAGGCGTGTGCCGCCGTGTCGTACCCGGTGACGCCCGCGATGATCGACTGCGCGACGGTCGGCAAGGTGCCGCAGACCTACCGCGTGCAGCAGGGCCAGTACACGTACTACGTCTCGAAGAACTCGAAGCTCAGTGGCCCGGTCATCCGCACCAGCGACTCGCCCGACGCGACGCGCTCGACCGACGTGTCGATCAAGGCCGCCGAGAACGCGGGGATCAAGATCACCGACACTCCGTCGCTGTCGAACCGTGACCCGCAGAGCGCGTACACGTCGATCATCAACCAGATGAAGCAGGACGGCGCGAACTTCGCCGACAACGGTCTCGCCGCACCGGGCGCGGTCCTGATCCGTCAGGAGGCCGCGCTCCAGGGGATCACCGACCCGAAGATCGTGTGGAGTTGCACGAGCGCGTGTTACGACCAGCAGCAGATGACCGCCGCGGGTTCGGTCATGAACGGCGAGTACGTGCCGCTCGGCTTCCTGCCGTTCACCGAGACGAAGTCGAACAAGATGTTGGCGAACTTCGTGAAGTACGTCGGCAAGGACAACCTCAGCGCGTTCGCGGTGTACGGCTGGCAGGCCGTGCTCGCGTTCAAGGAGGCCGCCGACACGGCGACGAAGGGCACGTCGGGACTGACCCGCGCCTCACTCCTCACCGCGTTGCAGGGCCTGCACTCCTTCGACAACGGCGGCATGTCGGGCACGGTGGACATCGGGGCCAAGGTGCCGTCGAGCTGCTTCGTGTTGGTGCAGTGGAACAACGGTGCCTTCAAGCGGGTGCACCCGACGAAGGCCGGTACCTTCGACTGCGCGACCAAGAACCGCTACACGTTCTCGACGGACCTCACGACGCCTTGAGCGACTGCTGACACCGCGCGCCCGGAGGGCGTCGTCACGCGGGCTTCACGCCCGCGGCGGCGCCCTCCACCGCGGTGCCGGCGAAGAAGTCGGGGTTGCCGGCGGCCCAGAGGCGCACGGGGTTGTTGAAGACGAAGTCGGCGAACTGCTCGTCGTCGACGTGGCCGTGCTCCACCAACTCGTAGGCCTCGGGCAGGACCTCGCGCAGGTCGGGCACGTCCCAGTGCCCCACGTCGGACGCGAACACTGCGGGGAGACGCACGCCGCCGGGGTTGAGTTCCGTCGAGAAGGCGAGGGCGTTCATCGGGTCGTCGGCCTCGCAGCCGTAGAAGAAGCGCTGCGAGAACATCTCGAGCAGGTCCGACTCCGACTGCAGCAACGACTCCCCGAACATGTCGACGTCGCGCCCGATCTCGTCGGGGTCGGAGAGGATCCGCAATCCGGTGTCGAGCCGATCGACCCGTGCCGCGATTGCGCCGGTCGAGTGCTCGCGGAACAGTGCTTCGAGCCGCGCGAAGTCGAGGCGGGCGGGGTCGTAGTGGGTGATCTGGTCACGGCGGCGCTTCTGGAAGTGGCCCATGATCCCGCCGAGCAGCGCGGACGCCCATGCGACACCACCTTCCTGGAACGCGAAGCGTAGGTTCGGGAACCGCATCGGCACACCCCCGAACACGAGCGACCGGCAGGTGCCCTCGGCCGCGGCCGCGAAGTTGCCGACCTGGTTGTACGAGTTGTTGGTGGTCGACATTCGAGTGCCCCAGCCCTGGCCGCCCGCGTGGAAGGTCGGCGCGACGCCGAGCTCCTCGCAACGCTTCCAGACCGGGTCGTAATCGTGGATCGAGCCGTGCCCCAGCGTGTCGATCCACACATTGGCGCCGCGCTCGGGGTCGACCTCGGGGAGCCGACGGGGGATCGCGCCGCCCATCATCACCGCCTTCAACCCGAGCTCGCCGACCGCGTAGTCGAGCTCGGCGATGGCCTCTTCGGGGGTGAAGGTCGGGATCGCGGCCACGGGCTCGAGTCGGTCGCGCAGTCCGTCGTAGGCCTCGGCGTAGTAGCGGTTGAGGGCGCGGGCGAGCGCGCACCGCAGTTCGTCGTCACCGAGCGCGGTGACAGTCAGGCCGTAGGTGGGGTAGAGCACCGCGAAGTCGATGCCCAGCTCGTCGAGTCGGTGGTACATCAGCTCGGGGATCATCACCGTGGCGCGGTCGAGCGTCTGCTCGGTGGGGATGCCCCACACCCCCACGGCGTGCAACCCGACCTTGCGGCGTTCCATCGGGTCGGGAATCGCCTTGCGCGCCGCGCCCGCGAACGACAGACGGTCGAAGCGTTGGGCGACGCTCTCGCCCGCTTCCTCGACGAGGAAGTCGCGCACGAGCGGCACATATTCGATGAGGTGGCCGTCGCTGTCGATGACCGGGTGGTCGAGGTGCTCACGGACCTCGCGCACCTCACGTCCGGGGAGGAATTCCATCAATCGCTCCTGCAAGTGGCCGGTGGAGCGGGGTGCGGTCCGCAATGAGAACCGCGCCCGCCCGGTAGCGTGGCCACCATGGCACAGGCGCGCACCGAGGGCACATCGTCGGGCGCGCCCGTGGTGCGTCGGCGCCGCGACGGCGAGGCCACTCGCCGCAAGGTCCTCGACGCCGTGGTCGAGAGCGTGCTCGACGTCGGGTACTACAAGGCCAGCTCCAACGAGATCGCCCGCCGCGCCGGAGTCACCTGGGGCGCGATCCAGCACCTGTTCGGGTCACGCGAGGCGCTGATGCTCGACGTGCTCGACGACGGATGGCAACGGCTCCACGAGCGCGTCGCCACCGCGGCGATCACCGGGGTCACGCTCGAGGACCGTTTGTGCGAGGTGCTCGAGGTGCTCGCGTCGTACTACGAGCAGCCGAGCTACATCGTGCAGGTGCAGATCCTGCTCGACCTCGCCAAGAACCCCGCGACGTCGGCGGAGACCCGCGCTGCGATCGAGCGGCACGGTCAGGAGTTGTCGCAGGCGTGGCAGCCGTTGTTCGCGCAGGCGCTCGGCGACGCGGCGGTGTACCCCGAGTTCTCCACGTATGCGTTCACGGCGTTGCGCGGCTACCTGTCGTCGCGCGTGATCGCGTCGTCGATCACCGACGTCCTTGATGACACGAAGGCACGCGTGCTGCTCGTGCGCGGAGTGGCGGCAGCCATTCGCGACGACGCCGCATCACGCGGCGTCCACGTGTAGCGGTCAGAGCTTCCAGATCCGCTCGGCATTGCCGCTCACCACGAGCTTGCGGTCCTCGGGAGTGTCGTCGGCGAACATCTCGTCGACGACGTGGCGCGACTTCGGCCAACTCGAGACCGGGTGCGGGTAGTCCGATGACCACATCACGTTCTCGATGCCGAGGCACTCCCGTCCGTAGCGCACCACGTTGGGCTCGTCGACGAACGTGAGGTGGATGTTCTGGCGGAAGTAGTGGCTCGGCAGCTCGGT
>Ga0302322_100006387_pt1 | contig 10446 bp, 6 predicted proteins | sample Fen_T0_2_FD_203757 | JGI IMG/M metagenome (GOLD analysis project Ga0302322, IMG submission 203757) | Peat permafrost microbial communities from Stordalen Mire near Abisko, Sweden - Fen_T0_2 | ecosystem: Environmental > Terrestrial > Soil > Wetlands > Permafrost | place: Sweden: Abisko... | reverse complement strand
GCGCTCGAAGGCAAGGGCGTGCACTTGATTACGGTCAACGATTACCTGGCCACGCGCGACGCGGAGTGGATGGGCCGCCTGTACAAGTGGCTCGGGCTCAGCATCGGAACGATCGTCAATCAGCAGAACGACGAAGACAAGCGGCGCGCTTACCAGGCCGACATTTGTTACGGTCAGAACAACGAGTTCGGCTTCGACTACCTGCGCGACAACATGAAGTTCTCCGCGCTGGAATACATGCAGCGCCCCCTGAACTTCGCGATCGTAGACGAGGTCGATTCGATTCTGATCGACGAGGCGCGTACGCCTTTGATCATCAGCGGGGCCGCCGACGCCGCCAGCGAGAAGTACCGCACGCTGAACGAGATCGTCACCAAGCTGATCAAGGACGAACACTACAACGTCGACGAGAAGGGATTCAGTGCCACGCTCACCGACGAAGGCGTGGAAACCGTGCAGCGCCTAGTCGGGATCGGCAATCTGTACGACCCGGTAAACGTGCAGACGCTGCACATCTTGAATCAGCTGCTCCGCGCGCACGCGCTGTACAAGCGCGACCAGCACTACATGGTGTCGGGCGACGGCAAGGTACTGATCATCGACGAGTTCACGGGCCGCGTGCTCGCCGGTCGCCGTTGGAGCGACGGGCTCCATCAAGCGGTCGAGGCAAAGGAGAACGTGCGCATCCAGGAAGAGAGCCGCACGATGGCCACCATCACCTTCCAGAACTTGTTCCGCCTGTACAAGAAGCTCGCGGGCATGACGGGTACCGCCGAGACCGAGGCCCACGAGTTCTCCGAGACGTACAAGCTTTTGGTGACGGCCATCCCCACCAACAAGCCGAACATCCGCCAAGACGATCACGACGTCGTGTACAAAACCGAGCGCGAAAAGTTCAACGCGCTGACGCGCGACATCCTCTCCCACCACGAAGAAGGCCGGCCGGTCTTGGTAGGCACGACCAGTGTCGAGAAGAGCTCGGCAATCGCGCGCATTCTCGCCAAAAAGAAGATCCCGCATCACGTGCTGAACGCCAAGCACCACGAAAATGAGGCCTTCATCGTGGCGCAGGCGGGCAAGAAGGGCGCGATCACGGTGTCCACCAACATGGCCGGCCGCGGCACGGACATCATGCTCGGCGGTAACGCCGAGATGATTGCGGGAGTCGAATTCAGGAAATCCGGCAAGACTCCGGAAACGCATCCGGAAGAGTTCGCGCAGCTGGTCCGTGAGATCGAGACCACCTGCAAAGTCGAGCACGACGAGGTCGTGAAGCTCGGCGGTCTGTACATCATCGGCACGGAGCGACACGAATCGCGCCGCATCGACAACCAGCTCCGCGGTCGCGCCGGCCGCCAAGGTGACCCCGGCTACAGCAAGTTCTACCTTTCGCTCGAAGACGACCTGATGCGTATCTTCGCGGGCGACCGAGTGAAGAATTTGATGGATCGCATGGGTATGCCCGACGACGAGCCGATCGAGCATCCGCTGGTCTCGCGCAGCATCGAGAACGCCCAGCGCAAGGTGGAAGAGCGCAACTTCGACATCCGCAAAAACTTGCTCGAATACGACGACGTGATGAACGCGCAGCGTAAGACGGTGTACACGCTGCGCCAGCAATTGCTGCTGGGTCGTTACGCGCCCGAGGAACACGATGAAAACGGTAAGTCTACCGGCGTAGTCCGCGCGATTCCGATAGACGAGAAGATCGCGGAACGATCGCGGCCCCTGGTCGCACAGCTGATCGGCATGTATTGCGACCCGCCGCTGCAGCCGACCGGCGATGACGGCAAGTACCGCGCGCCTACGGTGGAAGAGTTGGAGAAGGCCGGTCCGCTGGTAGAACTCCGCTCCATGCAGACTGACGCCTACCACACCTGGGGGGTGAAGCTGGACTTGGAGACTCGGCGCGAGCGGACTGCGCTCGGCGTGTACAACGAGTTGGTCGAGCTCGTGACACACGGTTTGTCGGAGCAGCGTGAGCGGGTGCTCGACCTGCTCGATCGCGTAGTGGGCGCGATGGTCGAAGAGAATTGCCCGCCCAACAAACAAGCCGAAGACTGGGATTGGAAGGGCATCCATCAGGGCTTCAAAGAGCACTTCCGGGTCGATCCGAACGAGAGCATCAACGAGATCGGCGATGCGGAGTTTCTGGTGCGCGAGCTGTATCGCTTCGGCGAGGCTGCGTTCCTGGAAAAGGAAAAAGAGATCGGGCCGGAAATGCTACTGCGGGCCTTCCGCCGCTTGTACGTCGAGAGCATCGACGAGGCTTGGGTCGAGCACCTGTCCAATATGGAGCACTTGCGGGACGGCATCGGCCTGCGCGGGTACGGGCAGCGCGATCCCAAGAACGAGTACAAGAAGGAGGGCTACAACCTGTTCTTGAACATGATGGCGAAGATCTCGAGCACCGTGCTCGTCCGCCTCTTCGAGGAACGCCCGCACCGGCAAGACGAGATCGCCGCCATCGAGGCCGAGGCAGAAGCACGCTACCGCGCGGAACTGGAAGCTGCGGTGGCGCGTCACCCCGGTGAATCCGACCCGACACCGGAGGCGGCGCCGCTTCCCGTCCAGGCACGCAAGACAGCACCGCCCACCCCCAAGATCGGCCGCAACGACTTGTGCCCGTGTGGCTCGGGCAAGAAGTTCAAGAAGTGCCACGGCGCAATTCTAGAAGAGGACGGCGCCGTAGACGACGACGAGACCGAGGACGCCGCGGCGAACGCGTGATCGAAGTCTCGAACCTCACCAAAGACTACGGCACGGTGGTCGCGGTGCGCGATCTCTCGTTTGCGGTCGGGAAAGGCGAAATCGTCGGCTTTCTCGGCCCCAACGGCGCGGGCAAGAGCACCACGCTACGAATCTTGGCCGGATTCTTGGGGGCCACGAGTGGCAGCGTCCGCATCGCTGGACACGACATTGCCGCGTCGCCGCTCGCCGCGCGGCGGGCCCTCGGTTACATGCCGGAGAGCGCGCCGCTTTATCCCGAAATGCGCGTCAGTGAATACCTGCTATTCCGCGCCCGGTTGAAGGAAGTCGCGCGCGGCAAGCAGAAGACTGCGATCAACGGCGCGATGGATCGAGCGGGCGTAGCGCACATGGCGGGCACGGTGATCGCGCACCTCTCCAAAGGCTATCGGCAGCGGGTCGCCCTGGCCGACGCACTGGTCAGCGATCCAGAGCTCTTGATCCTGGACGAGCCCACGGCCGGGCTAGACCCGAATCAGATCCGCGAAGTGCGCGCGCTGATCAGTGACTTGGGCGGCGATCGCACGGTGTTGCTGTCCACCCACATCTTGTCCGAGGTAGAAGCGACCTGCGAACGCGCGCTCGTGATCGACCGCGGGCGCTTGGTCGCCGAAGGCACGCTCGAAGAGCTCCGTAGGCGCCAGAAATCCAGCTCTCTGAGGGCACGCTTGCGCGACCCAAATCGCCTTGCCGAAGCGGCTATCTCGGCGATTCCCGGGCTCGGTCTGGCCACGTTCAGTGCGGACGACACCGGTGACGGGCGACGGACTCTGCACCTGACTTTGAGCCAGGAGCTCGATACCGAAGCCACGGTCGAGACGTTGGTGCGAACGTTGACCGCGGCGGGTGTGGGTATCCACGCCCTGATCCCGGAGCAGGCAACGCTGGAGCAAGTCTTCAGCGAGCTGACCGCTCATGAAAAAGCGAACGCCGAAAAGACTCTCCCCGAGGGCGAAGCGTGAACGGCTTTTTGGCCGTGTACCGCCGCGAAGTGCTCAGCCTATGGGTGACTCCGTTGGCCTGGGTATTGTTGACCGTGTTTCTGCTGCTGCAGGGCGCCATCTTCTATTCGATCATCACGCATTTTGCGAGTATGGCCGAGGTGTCCGTGGATACCGGACCGCTGCAGGCGTACTTCGGGCAAGAGTCGATCTTCTTACTCATGACTCTGCTCTTGGTTTGCCCCGCGCTCACCATGCGCGTGTTCGCCGAAGAGCGACGCAGCGGCACGATCGAAGCCTTGCTCACCGCCCCCGTCACGGCGACCAGCGTGGTGCTGGGCAAGTACACGGCGTTACTCACGACCTACGCGCTGATTTGGCTACCAACCCTGCTATACGTAGTGATTTTGCGTAAGACGGGGGTGGTCGATTGGGGCGTCGTGGCCTCCAGCTACCTCGGCTTGCTGGGCATCGGCGCCGCGTACTTGAGCCTGGGCACCCTAATGAGCGCGATGACCAAGAGCCAATTGGTGGCGCTACTTTTGACCATCTTTCTCGAGTTCGGTCTATTCATCATGGGCGTCGGGGAATACATCTTCGATCCGGGCCTCTTTCGGGACGTATGCGCGCACGTCTCGATGATGGGTCAAATGGAGGATTTCTCGAAGGGCATCCTCGATTTGCGCCGGGTCGTTTTCGACGGCACCGTCACGGCACTGGGCCTGTTCGTGACCACGCGTGTGGTGGATTCTTGGCGGTGGGGATGAGCGGCGCGAGCAACATCGGCGCTACCCCGTCTGCACGGGGTGGCGTGACGCGTTCGTTCCGGGCGTTCGCAGCTTTGGGTGTGCTCGGTGCGGCGCTCTTGGCCGTCAACCTGAACGTGCTCGTCGCGCGCTGGTACGAGCGCTGGGATCTGACCGCGGAGCGGTTGTACACACTTTCGCCAGCGACGTTGAAGACGCTGCACGCGCTCGAGCAGCCGTTGGAAGTGACCGTGCTGTTGGGCCGCGCCGATCCGCTCAGCGTGAGTGTGCGTCAGATGCTGGTGCAATACCGCGCCGAGACTTCGAAGCTGAGACTGAAGTTCGTGGATCCCGACCAAAATCCCGCTGAATTTCAGCTACTTCAGAAGGATTTGGGACTGCTCACCGGACACGCGGAGGACGGCCGAGTGGTGACCGACGCCAGCTTGGTCATCACTCGCGGCGAACGCCACTGGTTCATCACCAGCGACGAGCTCGTGCACTACGACGACCAGTCCGGCAAAGCGCGGCCGCGCCTCGAGCAGGCGCTCACCGAGGGCATCGCCAACGTGCTTGGCGATAGCAAGGCCAAAGCCTGCTTTGCGACGGGCCACCGCGAATTGTCGATAGACGACGTGGGGCCGGAAGGCCTGGCGGAGGTGCGTCATCGGCTGGAGAAGAGCAACTTCGACGTAACCGCAGTGGACTTGGCGGCGCCCGGCGCGAGCCTCGGCGAGTGCACCGTGCTCGTAGTAGCGGGACCCAGCGTCGAAGTCGACCAAGCGGCGTCCGCGCGCATCGTGGCGTTCATCGAGGGCGGTGGCAGCGCCTACCTGCTCAGCGCCCCGATACTGGGTGAAGACAAACGCGTGCAACGCTCCGGCCTCGAACCGATCGCCAAGTTGATCGGGGTCGATTTCGGACAAGATTTCATCTTGGAGACCGACACGGCGTTGCGCCTGCCGCGCGGCGCCGGCGAGGTGTTTTTCGCCACGCCAGAGCCGCACGACGTGACACGAGGCCTCGAGCGTGAGGGCGTAAAGATAGACTCCCGCGTGCTGGTGAGCGGCGCGCAGAGCCTGCGAATTTTGGCTAATTCCCCGGCCAAGCCGCTACTCGCTTCGAGCAACAAGGCCCTCTCCGTCCGCGATCTGAGTAGCCTACTGGATCCGAATCACAAGGACGATCCGATCGAGCGGGCGACCCCAGCGACATACACGCTCGCGGTCGCAGCCGAACTACCCAAACCCGCTGGCTCGAGCGCCAAGTACGGACCACGCCTGGTGATCGCCGGCGCGGCCAACCTGCTCTGGGGGCGCAACTACAACGACTCTTCGCTGTACGGAGATCGACTGTTTTCGGAAAATGCGCTGAGCTGGATCGCTTCGCGTCCAACGCTGGTCAGCGTCCCAGAGAAGGCCGAGCACGACGTGGGCTTGTCGCTGAGCGAAGGTACGCTGGCCGAAGTGCTACGCTACGTACTGATCTACATGCCGGGCTGTTCCGCAGCATTGGGCACGTTCGTGCTGATGCGTCGGCGTTCGATCGAGAAGAAGTCGCGCCAAGACGAGGTGGCGTGAAGTTCACACCGGGCACGCTGGTCAGCGCAGGCGTCGTCGTGTTGGCCTGCGCTTCGACGATTGCGGTGCTCGCCACGCGAGACGTCGTGAGCACGAGCGAGCGCGAAGGGCGGGAGCAAAATTTGCTTCCATCGTTTCGCAGCGAGGACGTGATTCGTCTGGAGCTATTCGCCGAGAACCAGAAGGTCGCCATCGAGCGCACGGCAACGGCCGGCGGAGCCGCCAGTTTCCGGCTCGTCGAGCCGGTCAGGGAAGCGGCTGACCCGGCCACCGTCGACAAATTCCTGTCCGCCCTGGGCAGCGCACGCTCGCTGCGACCGGTCGAGCAGGGCACGCCCGCAAACATGCTGGGCTTCTCGAAACCCGCGCTGCGCGTGCGGGTGCAGACCCCGAAGCGTTCTTACCAACTCACGCTCGGTGGCAACGCGCCCACGCCCGCAGGGGCACGCTACGTGCAATTGAAATTGAGCGCCGATCGCGAGCCCCCCGCCGTCGTGGTGGTCGCCAAGTCGGTGGCGGAGGACCTGGCCGTGGACCTCGCATCATTCCGACTCCACGGTTTGGCGCCCGTGAACGAGGCGGACGTGACGCGGATCGGCATCAGCAGCCAGAAATTGAACATCCGCTTGGAGCGCAGCACGGCCACGAGCTTCGTCATCGCCGCCGAGCACGGCGCGAAGTTACTGGCCAACCGCGAAACACTGAAGACGTTGTTCTTCCAGCTCAGTCGCCTGACCGCCAGCTCCTTTCTATCGGAACCCGAAGCAGAGACCGGCCTCGGCCCCGCGCGCGCGCACTTCGAGTTCGAGCTCAAGGACGCCAAAGACACCCTTCGATTCGATGTCGGCGGCAGCTGTCCTTTCGACGCTTCGAAGCTCGTGGTAGTGCGGCGCGCGCCGGACATCCAACGAGCCTGCGCGGCGCGCGAGCTGGAAGCGACGCTCGGCCTCGAACCCGACGATTTCGTCGATCGCCGCGCGTTCTCGCTGCACACCGACGAGGTCGAAGAGCTGGACATCGCGGGAGGCGAGCACAAGTTCACGTTGTTGCGCAAAGGCAGCGGCTTCGTGCTGCAGGGGAGCGCCGAAACCCAGGTCGAATTGGAAGCCGGCAATCAGCGCATCGCGGAGCTGTTGGAAGCCGAGGGCGAGCGGGTGCCCTTCGAACTCGCCAAACTGAACGAGCTAGGTCTCGATCCCGCATCGGGTTCCGTCACCCTCCGCTCTTCGGCAGCGCGAGACGCCGATGTAGTGGCGCAAGCGGTGCGCGTGGGCAAGCGCGACCAAGCCGGAAACTTGCTCGTGTTGCGCGAGCAAGACCGCGTGGTACTGCGGATTCCACACGAGCTTTCACGCGGCTTTGCCGTCGATTCCAGCTTGCTGTACCAACGCAAGTTGACCGAGTTCGGATTGTCGAGCTTCATTTCTGCAGAGATCGAACAAGCGCAAGGCATGCAAGTGCTGCGTCGCCTGAACGATGGACTACAGCTCGAGCAACCGAAGGGCTTCGACGCCGACGGTGTATTGAGCTCGGACTTGGTTCAAACGTTGGGTTCGTTGACGGCGGAGCGCTTCGTGGCCGATCGCGACGATGGTACGTTCGGCCTGCAACACTCCTCGCTTCGCGTGCGTTTTGCGTTCAAAGCTGGCGACGGAACGAGGGTGGAGCATCACTTGCGCTTTGGTGACGAAACGGCCCTGGGCGTCTTTGCCAGCTTGGAAGACGAAGGCCCGATATTCGTCCTTTCGCGCTCGGTGCGCGATACTTGTGAGCTGTCTTTGATCAATCGTGCCGTATTCCCGACCAGCAGCGACGCGCTGAAACGCATCACTCTGGAAGCGCGCGGTCGCTCCATACGCCTTGCCCGACAGGGAGAACACTTCACGGCCATCCCGGCGGGCAGCTTCCCCCGAGAGCGAGTGCCCGAGTTGCTCGAAGCGCTCGGCAATTTGCGGCCAGAAGCGGCGCTGCACAGTGGGGCCGCGCGGCCCGCCGAAGGATTTTCCGCGCCTAGTCTGACCCTGCTCTTGTCACCGAAGCTGGGTGTACCGCAAACGGTCAGCTTTGGCGCTGGGGATTCCTGGCGATCGACCAGCGTGTTTTACGTGCGCGTCAGTGGCGTGGACGCCACGTTCGTAATGGCGCAGAGCAAAGTTCGTGCGTTGAGCGATGCTTTGTAGCGCCTTCGTCGCGCCTCGCCATCCGGGCGGCCTCGGCCCGATCGTCGATCGACTCGCGAGTCTTAGTTCGCCAACTTCGATTTGGTCGTCGCTTGGCTCCAGATCGCGTCCCAGTTGCGGCGGTACTCGTCGGTCGCCACTTGCGCGGGGCCTGAGCGCGCCGAGGCGGCGGGAGGCGTAGGCTCGGAACGATCGTCCGCCATCCGTGTGGGTTTGAAATGCGTCTCGACGTCACACAGCGCCGTCGCGGAGGGGGCGAACCGCGCCGAGCTCCAGGCGGTCGCCACGCGCGCGTAAGATCTGCAAACCTTCACCGTCGGGGGTCACGCCATGGATCAGCGCCACGTCGGTCGAAGTCGCCGTAGCCACGGGCGACGTCACGGTCTCGTCTTCGGCCGGCTTCTTGAGCGTCACCCGTTTCATCTATCCCAGCCCGAGCGCGCTCGCCACTGACAGGGCAAATTATCGACGAATTTGCACCGACTACATGCCGATGGCGGTGCGGTAGACCCAGCCGACGTCGCCTTTCACGTCGTATTTGATGCGATACCAGTCGCCGCGCCGCCCCGTGACCGAGACACGTGTGCCTTGGAGTACCCGGGCCACGACCACACCGTCACGGCTCGCTGAAGAGCGCACGAGTGCAACGTCCCACGCGACCGTGGCATGACCAGACGCTTCGGTGACCTCCGCCGCTGCGACGTCCCCGGCGGGAGCCTGCGCCCCGGCCTGACCTTTTTCTGGTTCGTCCTTGGCCAGTTGGGGAAACTCGATTTTGTAGAATATCGAGTACGTGTCGTGCTTGTGCGCGATGCCTACCAGGGACACGTTGGACAACTCCTTCTTCTCGCAGCCGATCAGGGTTTCAGTCTCGGTCTCGCTGAAGCTGGTGCTCTTGCCGCTCTTGACGCTCTTGACGGTTTGCGATGCGAAATCCAGATCGAAGCCCAGGGACAGCACGCCGACCAATTTGTCGGCGCCCGCGCAGGCAGCCAGCGCTTGTATGTGAGGCCGCGCTAGGCGATCGAACTCGATCTGATCACACTCCTCTTTGTATTTCCTGCCTTCGTCCTTGCAGATCAAAAACTGCGGCTCGCTGATCCGCAGGCGATCGAACGACGGCACGGCTGCGGCCGGCGGCGGCTCTGGCTCGCCAGCAGGCGGCGCAGCCGCGGCCGGCCCTTTGGCGTCGCCCGGCGCACCCGTCAAATCGGCACTGCTGCTCTCGGCCGGCTGACTGGGGACGCTCGGCACCAACTTGAAGCCTGCGACGCGCGGCCACACGATGCCGATCAGGAAGCCCGCCGTCACGATTAGACCAACCCGGCCAAAACGCAGAGTTTCCTGCTTTTGGTCCGGGACTTCGATCTTCAGGGGGTGTCGTCGCTCTGCCGCCAAGTGACCTCGCGCTCGCGCTTCCACGCGGGTTCTACCATACCGACTCGATTGCGACCGTCTGTAATCGAAGAAAACGAGCCGTTTGGGCATGATTGTCAGGAAGGCGCCGGAATGGCTTTCATCCGGCAATCGATCCGGAGAGGATGACGAGGGCGTTCCATGAAGTCGTGTCCGCAGTGCAAGCTGAAGTACCCTGATGACGCTGCTGGGTGCTTCTTGTGTGGCGGGGGGCTGGTTGCAATCAAAGACCCTCTGATTGGCGTAACCATCGCCGGTCGCTATCAGATCGAAGAGGTGCTGGGTCAGGGCGGTATGGCGACGGTCTACGCCGCGCGCCACCGGCTCGTCGATCGCCCGTGCGCGGTCAAGGTGATGAGCCCGCAGTTCACGCGCAACGAGGTGATCCGCGAGCGCTTTCGGCGTGAGGCCAAGGCGGCACAGAAGCTCGCCCACCCGAACATCATCGAGATCTTCGATCAAGGGGAGACGCCCGACGGCTACGTTTACTTGGTCATGGAGCTACTGCGGGGGGAGACGTTGGCCGACGTATTGGAGCACGGCAAAGTACCGCTGGATCGTGGTTTGCCGATTATGATTCAGATCGCTCGCGCGCTGGCACGCGCCCACGACCTGGAAGTGATTCACCGCGATCTCAAGCCGGAAAACATCTTTTTGGCGCGCCTGCCGAACGGCGCGGACCAAGTCAAGTTGCTCGACTTCGGCATTGCTCGTTCGATGCAAGACTCGCGGCTGACGGGCGCGGGCGAAGTGTTCGGCACTCCGCAGTACATGGCACCCGAACGCATCACGTCGATCGAGGCTGGGCCGGCGGCGGATCTGTACTCGCTCGGCG
>Ga0302322_100006385_pt1 | contig 10447 bp, 8 predicted proteins | sample Fen_T0_2_FD_203757 | JGI IMG/M metagenome (GOLD analysis project Ga0302322, IMG submission 203757) | Peat permafrost microbial communities from Stordalen Mire near Abisko, Sweden - Fen_T0_2 | ecosystem: Environmental > Terrestrial > Soil > Wetlands > Permafrost | place: Sweden: Abisko... | reverse complement strand
GCCGAGTTTGAAAAACTTCTTCAAGAAATTTTATACAAAATCCCGAACGTGCCCCACGCAGAAGTTCCTGCTGGGAAAGGAGCTGAGGACAATAAAAATGTTTATGAGCACGGCAAAGTTCCAGCACTCTACGTAGGCGCATTACCGCATTGGGAGCTGATAAAAAAATATGACATCATCGATTTTGATTTAGGAGTAAAAATTTCTGGTGCTGGTTTTCCTGTTTACAAAGGCAAAGGCGCAAAACTTCAACGAGCACTCATCAATTTCTTTTTGGGCGAAGCAGATAAGGCTGGGTACACAGAAATACAGCCTCCCATAGTTGTCAACGAAGCCAGTTGTTACGGCACCGGCAACCTTCCCGATAAGGAAGGTCAGATGTATTTCGTAAATGAAGACGGACTTTATTTAATACCTACTGCCGAAGTACCGATCACCAACCTCTATCGCGATGTGATGGTACAAGAAGAAAACCTGCCAATTAAAAATGCGGGTTACACACCTTGTTTCCGAAGAGAAGCAGGAAGCTGGGGAGCGCACGTGCGTGGGCTCAACCGTCTTCATCAATTCGATAAAGTAGAAGTGGTGCAAATCACCAAACCAGAAGATTCATACAAAGTTTTGGAGGAGATGTGCCTGCACGTTCAAGGTCTTTTAGAAAAATTAGAATTGCCTTATCGCAAGCTTTTGCTTTGTGGCGGTGACATGGGCTTCAATTCAGCAATGACCTACGACATGGAAGTTTTTTCCGCCGCACAGCAACGCTGGCTCGAAGTAAGCTCAGTGAGTAATTTTGAAACCTTTCAGGCTAATCGATTAAAACTTCGTTACAAAAACAAAGAGGGCAAAACACAATTGCTCCATACGTTGAATGGAAGCGCGCTTGCCCTTCCACGTATTGTTGCGGCCATTTTAGAAAATAATCAAACGGAAGATGGGATTAAAATTCCGGAAGTGTTAAGACCGTTTACCGGATTTGATTGGATAAAATAAATGTTCAAAAATAAAGCACTCGTCAGACTTACATTTCTTGGCTCTGTTATAGCCTGGTTGACGCTGCTTTTTTCAGACATTACCATTTTGTTCAGCAACCTGCAAGGACTGCAACCGGATGTGCCGCTATGGCTTCCGCGAGTGATGCTGGCAGCATACATCATTTGCTTGTTTTACTATTATAAGTTTCGCATTGAGCTTGATGATTCGCTTAACTTCACCGATCTGCTTTGGAAAGTTTTTGCAACGGGTCTTATCACGACTGTTGTCTCTTTAATTTTCAGGTTGCTCGTTTTCATGCTTGGCAATACCAGCCTTGCGACCAATGTGGTGTTCGGTGATTTCATTTGCCAGATCAACTTGGCGTTGCTCGTAAACTTTTTGATAGCAGCGCGTGCTTCATGGAAGAGATTAATCCTTTATCAAAAATCAAAATGGCTCATCCGCACCTGGATGGTGTTTGAAGTGATTTTGTTGGCGGTGCTTCTTTACGATAGCGCAGGGATTAGGTTCTCAGAGACTGTAAGCACCACCATGAATTTAATCATTGGTGTGCTGGTTCTTGCCTTGTCGGCGAATATGCGATGGGTTGCTTACTTGAACTTCAAACAAAAATGGACGAGCCTGTTATTATTGCTACTCACTTTTTTTTACCTCGCCTACTTTTTTTACACCGTGGAGCGATCAACAGAAATTATTGCGAAAGAGTCCACCGCATTTCTTGATTATCGCAATCAGCTTTTCATTATTGTCTTAGCTTCATTCATTATCATCTATGGAATTTTTTCATTCCTGGTGATCTTGTTCAACCTTCCAACGTCATCAGTATTTGAACAGAAGTTGGAGGAGGTGGTGAATTTTCAGCGGATCAGTCAATCAATTCAAACCGAACAAGACGAAGAAAGTGTTTATAATATCTTGTTGGAAAGTTCGGTGAGCTCCGTGTTTGCCGATGCGGCCTGGCTGGAGATTACAGGCGCGGCTAATGACCGTAAGATGTTCACCTATCGAATGACAGAACAAGAGTCTAAAAACATTCGTGAGCATCTTGAGAAAAATAATATTAAAGGAGTACTCGATTCCGGAACTGAAAAAACCAAAAATCTATCCAGGCATTTGGCTTCGATGAAAGGTTCGCGCTTTAGATCATTGCTTGCGTTTCCCATAGTAGTGAAAGAAGAAAACATTGGCACACTGGCGTTGCTCAAAGAACTGCCCGATGGTTTTAATAAAGAGATGACACGAATTGTCTCTACGTTTGCTAATCAAGCCGGTATCTCGATCGAGAATTTCCGTTTGATGGAAGAGGCCTTTCAAAATGCGCGTTACAAAGAAGAATTAAAAATCGCAAAAACGGTTCAGCAAAGTTTGTTGCCAACCAAACTTGAACAAGATAAGGATTTCGAAATTTCAGCTTTCTCTGCTTCGGCCGATGAAGTGGGTGGTGATTACTACGACACATTGCGCATCAATGATCATCTCGTTGCTTTAATTATTGCCGATGTATCCGGCAAAGGAACAACAGCCGCTTTTCACATGAGTCAGATGAAAGGAATTTTTCACAGCCTGGCACAACAGCACATCGACCCAAAGGAATTCATGTCGCGGGCAAATCAAGCTTTGGTATATTGCCTAGAGCGAGGATCGTTCATTTCAGCATCGTATTTTATTATTGACTCTAAAGAAAAGAAAATAAGATATTCCCGAGCTGGTCATTGCCCGGTATTGTACCTGCGTGCAGGCTCAAAAGAATCTTGCTATTTAAAAGATAAAGGTGCTGCATTGGGCATGGTGAGAAGTAAGGATTATTGCAATTATGTAGAGGCGAATGAATTTAGTTATGCTCCTGGCGACACCATGGTGCTATATACGGACGGAATAACCGAAGCCAAAGACAGCAAAGGTCACGAATTTGGAAATGAGCGACTGGCCCAAACGCTTAATGAGGTGGCAGGAGCTAGCGCGAAGGAGATTGAAGATCACATTATCAAAAAACTCTATGAGTTTTCGGGCACTAAAAATATCAATGACGACTACACGTCAATGACAGTAAAATTTCATGGATAACTTAAGTTGTTAAAAAACCGTTAAGAAATATGGTCCACATTAAAAGGTTGCAGGAAAACGGAGCTGACATCATCGCTGTAATCGGTGAAATTGATGCCAGTTCCTCCATTGAATTGGATCTGGCCATCGCCAAGAGCGTTGGGGAAGGGTTTAAAAGAATTCTAGTGGATTGCCACGCACTGGAATACATATCCTCGGCCGGCCTGGGGGTTTTCATGTCTTACATCGAAGAATTTCGAGACAAGAAAATCCAGATGGTATTGTATGGACTTAAAGAAAAAGTGATAAACACTTTTGAGATTTTGGGGCTGGCAGAGTTGCTGCATATTCGAGAAAATAAAAATGAAGCATTGAAGTTGGCAAATGAATTATCGGTATAACATAGGATGCAGCCTTTCTAACCTGAAAGGGATACGTGATTTTGTTCGCAACACGTTGAATGAAAATCATGTGTCTGAATTGCAAATCAGCGCTATTGTGCTGGCATTGGATGAGATGTGTTCAAACCTCATGATCCATGCACATCATTGTAACCCTGAGCATGTTCTGGAGCTTCATATTAACCACCCCGGCCAGGGCACTTACGTTTTTGAAATTATCGATGACGGCAACGTATTCGACATTAATCAATTCACGGAGCCGGGTATGGAAAGTCTTGTTCATGAAAAAAGAAAAGGAGGCCTTGGTATTCGTTTGGTCAAATCAATCATGGATAAAATTGAATACACATCTGAAGGAGGTAAGAATATTTGCAGGCTTACCAAGGAGGTTTAAGTTCCTCTACTTTCCATCAAAAAACTATCTTTGCACTCTCAAAATTTCTACGCTTTCATGAAGAGGTATTTTATTGGGTTTCTGCTATTACTACAATTACTAGGTGTCTCAGCGCAGGTTCAAAAAAAAGCAACACCATCCATTGTTCTTTTCACCCTCGATGGGAAGCCAACATTTACGAATGAGTTTGTTTATCTCTACAGAAAAAATCACACCAACAAGAGCCAGGATTATACGGAGTCAAAAATTGATGAATACTTAAATCTGTTCATCAATTTTAAATTGAAGATCACGGAGGCACAAAAAAGAGGGATAGATACAACGGCTAAGTTCAATAAGGAATTGAAAACATACCGTGAAGAATTGAAAAAACCTTATCGCGCTGAGAAAGACGTATTGGATAAGCTCACCCGCGAAGCGTATGATCATTTAACCATGGAGGTAAAAGCCTCGCATATCCTTATCCAACTAAAACCTGACGCCACACCAGAAGACACCCTCAGTGCTTTCAACAAGATTTCGGACATCAAGAAACGAATTGTTGCCGGTGAGGATTTTGAAAAATTAGCAAGAGAGCTAAGTGATGATCCTTCCGCCAAACAAAATGGAGGAAGTTTAGGTTACTTCACCGCCATGCAAATGGTTTATCCATTTGAAAAGGCAGCTTATCAAACTAAAGTGGGAGAAGTTTCATCAATAGTTCGTACCCGTTTTGGTTATCACCTCATAAAGGTAGTTGACAAGAGGCCGTCAAAGGGAGAAGTAGAAGTGTCGCACATTTTATTGCGGTCAACAAAGGACAATGAGACCAAAGTAAAAAATCTGATTTTTGAGATTTATGATCAAATAAAAAAGGGACGGAGTTGGGACGAGCTTTGCAAGCAATATTCGGAAGACAGTAACACAAAGAATGCTGGAGGAAAACTAAGACCATTTGGAGTAGGAGCACTCGCTGCCGTTCCGGAATTTGAGGCTACTGCTTTTGCCATGCAAAACCCTAGAGAAATTTCGGATCCTTTTCAATCGAATATCGGCTGGCACATCATCCGATTGGAAAAGAAGATTCCAGTGCCACCTTATGCTGAAGTTGAAAGCTCTTTAAAGAAGCGTGTAGCTCGTGATGAGCGAATGAAGATTTCTGAGCAGGCACTTGAAGTTAAAAGGAAAAAAGATTTAGGGTTTGTTGAAAATAGCGAGACCAAAACAAAAGTAATGGCCTTGGCTGACTCCAGCCTCTTAAAAGGTAAGTGGAAACTCTCAGGAAATCCTGAATTAAAAAAATTGGTACTGATTTCGATCAATGGGAAACAAGTGACTGCGGGTAATTTCATTCTGTGGGTTGAGCAGCAGCAGGTTTCAAGTAAATTGACACCGCCTGCCTATATGAATCAATTGTATGAGAGTTGGACTGAAGAGAGAATTAATGGGGCAGAAGAAGAAAAGATTATAAAAGAAAACCCTGATTTCAAATATTTGCTAGCAGAGTATAGAGAAGGGATTTTGTTGTTTGAGATTATGGAAAAGGAAGTGTGGAATAAAGCCTCGGAAGATTCGGTTGGTCAACGAAAATATTATAATGAACACATCAACAAGTATGAGGCTGGCAATAGAATTGAAGCGAGGATTTTTTCTACTACCGATAAATCTTTTTTGGACGAAGTAAAAAAGAAAGTGACTCATGGTGACACCTTGAAAGAGGCTGATATGAAAAAATTTAAATCAGCACAAAACTTTCGTAACTATGAAAAAGGAGAAAGCAAAGCGATTGATAAAGTCAACTGGGTGCCTGGATTGCAAGAGGCCGAAATTGACGGTACGTATTATTTAGTAGAAGTAAAAAAATTAGTAGCTCCTGGGCCAAAGACTTTAGAAGAAGCTAGGGCAAAAGTAATTTCGGACTATCAGGATTCTTTAGAGAAGAACTGGGTTGCTTCACTGAAAAATAAATATCGTGTTGTGCTTAATAATAAAGGAAAGAAAACTGTTGTTGAAGAATTGACCAAACCGTGAACCTATCAAAATCTAAATATTTTCATTCTCTAAATTCGTTTGGAATTGTGTTGATTTTCGTTTGTCTTTTTTCGTGCGACCTGATCCGAATGAAGAAAGAAAAAAGTAATGATGAGAACAAACGAAAACTCATTGCTCGTGTAAACAACGCCTTTCTTTATGCCGATGAGTTAAAAGGAATTGTTCCGGAAAAAACAACTAAGGATGATAGCGCTGCGCGAATCAATGCCTATGTCACAAGTTGGGTGAGAAAGCAATTGCTAATTCAAGAAGCTCTAAAAACAATTAACATTGATGAGGCGGAAGTGGAGCGCAAAGTGCTGGATTATCGGTACAGTCTTATTGGTTATGAATTCCTCAATTACTACATACAGCAGCATCTTAATGATAGTGTAGATGATGTTTCGATTGAAGCGTACTACAAAGAACATCTTGATAATTTTATTTTGAAACAAAACATTATTCGAGGCACATACATCAAAGTATCAAAGGATGCGCCACGAACTAAACGAATTAAAGATTTGATGTTTTCGGTTAAGGAGAAGGAAATTAATGAGTTGAAATCCTACTGCTTGAGTTTCTCAGCAGCATACCATTTGGCGGATTCATCCTGGATTGAATTTGATAAGCTGGCTGTGAACTCACCATTGGCAGAAATCCCAAATAAAATCCAGTTTTTAAGGTCCTATAATTATTATGAAACCAATGATCAGGCCTATTTGTATTTCCTGAAGGTAGATGCCTATAAAATAACGGACAACGTTTCACCTTTAGAGTTCGTAAAGCATGATATTAAAAACATTATTTTAAATAAAAGAAAAGTAGAACTTGCGAAAAAATTGGAAGATGAGGTTTATGAAAACGCTGCTAAACAGAAGGATTTTGAAGTTTTTACTAAGTAGTTCGTTGGTTCTGGTTTTCTTGATTTCTAATGTAGAAGCTCAGGATACAAAGGAAACTAAAGAGGAGACAGGCTTTGTGCTGGATAAGATTATCTGCAAAATCGATAATTACATCGTACTAAAATCTGAACTGGATGCTGCTTACCAAAACTATGTGACCGAAGGTAATCCTGGCTCGGATCAGGCCAAATGCAATCTGCTAAACCGTTTAGTCATGAACAAACTAATGGTTGCAAAAGCAGAGATTGACTCCCTCTTAGTGACCGATGCTGAGGTAGATCAAAATACATCTCAACGGATGTCGGTGATTCTTCAAAACTACGGCAACTCAGCTGAGGAGTTGGAAAGGCAGTATGGAAAAACCATGGAACAAATCAAAGTGGAACTGCGTGACCAGATACGAGAACAAATGCTTGCGAACGAAATGTCCAAAAAAGTTACAAGGAGTATTGAAATTACCCCTACCGAAGTAAAAAGGTTCTTTAATAAAATACCTACAGACAGTTTACCCTACTACGATGCTGATGCGGTGATCGGTCAAATAGTGCGCATTGCAAAGGTGAGTAACCAACAAAAAGAGGAGGCTAAGGCGAGACTGGAGGAACTGCGCACTCGGATATTGAGTGGTGAAAATTTTAATGAACTGGCAAAAAAATATTCTGAGGATCCTTCTGCTGCAGCAATTGGAGGAGAAATGGGATACTTTGGACGGGGCTCTATGGTTCCGCAGTATGAGGCCATGGCTTTTAAATTGAGGAAAGGAGAAATATCTCACCCCTTTGAATCGGAATATGGATTTCACATCATGCAGTTAATTGACCGAAGGGGGAATGAATACAACTCACGCCATATATTAATTTCTGCTACTCCGAGTTACAGTGATATAGAGCGAGCTACCTTTTTTATGGATAGCATTCGAAGAAAAATCATGAAGGATAGTTTGAGGTGGGATTATGCAGCACGAACCTATTCGGATGATCAGGAGACCAAAGGACACTCCGGATTCTTTACTGACCCTGATGGAGGCTTGGGCGTATCATTAAAAGCAATTGATCCAGCGGTCTATTTAACTATTGACACGATGAAGGTGGGTCATATTTCTAAGCCGCTTCCCTATCGCACGGAAAGACCACAGCGGGAGGCAGTCAGAATAATTTATTTCAAAGCAAAGATTCCACCACATCAAGCAAATTTGAAAGACGATTGGCATAGAATACAATCTGCAGCTTTGGCCGAGAAGAAAGACAAGGCCATCACAAAATGGTTTATCAAAGCCAGACAAGATGTATTTATCAATATTGATCCTTCTTATAATTATTGTAAACTATTAGAGTAAACTCTTTTTGCCGGTCAGTCCTTTTCTCTTGTACTGGCCTTAATAAAAAGGTATTTTCACAGCCAAAGACATAGAGCATGCCCAGAATTTTTGCTGATGATGTTGAAGCGGCCAATGCGCTCGCCCAATCATACAAGGACTTAAAAAATGAAATGGCTAAAGTGATCGTTGGCCAGGATGATGTTGTTCGCCTTACACTCACGGCAGTTTTCTGTCATGGTCATGCATTGCTTATTGGTGTTCCGGGCTTGGCCAAAACATTGTTGGTTCAGACGTTGGCGCAGTCGCTCGATCTTCAATTCAAACGTATTCAATTCACTCCAGATTTGATGCCATCCGATATTGTGGGTGCAGAAACGTTGGATAAAGAAAGAAACTTTCAATTTGTGAAAGGACCGATCTTTGGCAACATCATCTTAGCGGATGAAATCAACAGGACTCCGCCTAAGACACAAGCAGCCTTATTGGAAGCAATGCAAGAGAATGCTGTAACGATAGCAGGCAATCGCTATGCTTTGCCTCAACCGTTTTTTGTAATGGCCACACAAAATCCTATCGAACAAGAAGGAACCTATCCGTTACCTGAAGCACAACTCGACCGATTCATGTTTAATATCTTCCTCGATTACCCAACCTACGAACAGGAACTTAAAATTGTGAAAGGAACAACTGCGGACGAAACAGTTACGGTAAACAAGACAATTGCAGCCGAAGACATTATTGCGTTTCAACATTTAGTGAGAAGAGTTCCAATAGCAGATAATGTAATTGAGTATGCTGTTACGTTGACGGGATCAACAAGACCTGGTGGTGCTTCCACTTTGGCTACTGAATTTCTTGAATGGGGAGCGGGGCCTCGGGCATCACAGTATTTGGTGCTTGGAGCTAAATGTAACGCGTTACTTCATGGAAAATATTCTCCTGATATCGAAGATGTGCGGGCCGTTGCAAAGCCCGTGTTAAGACATCGTATCGTACGTAATTTTAAAGCGGAAGCGGAAGGAGAATCAGTCGATAATCTTATCGATAAGCTAATGACACAGCTTAAAAAGTAATAAGTAAGTCATGGAGCTGCTCGATGAAATTAGAAAACTTTCGCTTCGGTATGCTCAGGATAATGTAGCTGCACGCAGACACTTGCATTCGCATCCTGAGCTTTCCTATCAGGAATATAATACCTCAAAATTTGTTGCCGGTAAACTGAAAGAATTTGGATTGAATCCTACTGAAGGGATTGCTGGAACAGGAATCGTAGTTCTAATCGAAGGAAAAAATCCTGCAAAAAAAACTGTTGCATTAAGAGCTGACATGGATGCACTGCCCATTCAAGAGATGAATTCAGTTTCTTACAAATCTCAGAACCCTGGAGTGATGCATGCATGCGGTCATGATGTGCATACTGCTTCCCTCTTAGGCACTTCAAAAATCTTAAGTGAAGTCAAGAACAAATTTGAAGGTACTGTGAAATTAATTTTTCAGCCTGGAGAAGAAAAAAACCCTGGCGGTGCTTCGTTAATGATTAAGGAAGGCGTACTGGATAATCCCAAACCTGGAGCGATCATAGGCCAGCATGTAATGCCATTAGTGCCTGTTGGTAAAGTTGGATTTCGTGAAGGCATGTATATGGCGAGCAGTGATGAAATTTATTTAACAGTGATTGGAAAGGGAGGCCATGGTGCAGCACCTGAATTGACTATCGATCCGGTTGTAATTGCTTCGCACATTATCATTGCGTTACAACAAATCATCAGCCGCAATGCAAGCCCCAAGCAACCTACCGTTTTAACTTTCGGAAAAATTTCGGCAGATGGGGCAACGAATATAATCCCAGGGGAAGTAAAAATTGCAGGAACCTTTCGCGCCCTCAATGAGCAATGGCGTCAAGAAGGATTGAAAAAAATTAAAAAGATGGCTGAAGGTATCGCGGAAAGTATGGGTGGAAAATGTGAAATTGAAATTTCGCATGGTTATCCTTACTTGGAGAATAACCCAGACCTGACGAGAAGAATTCGCCTTGCCGCTGAGGAATATTTGGGAAAAGAAAACGTGGTTGATTTGGAATTGACATTAGGATCTGAAGATTTTGCCTATTACTCTCATCAAATTCCCGCATCATTTTATCGTTTGGGAACGCGCAATGAAGCAAAGGGAATTACGTCATACGTTCACACACCAACATTTGATATTGACGAAACTGCTTTGAGTATTGGGCCAGGATTAATGGCATGGATGGCGGTAAAAGAGTTAATGGAAAGTTAACGCATCGGCCAAATTATTTTTATCAGGATATCCCGCTCACTTGTATCTTTACGAGAGCGAAATGGAAGCAAAGCCTGATACATCATTACTAGTTGAACGTAATTTT
>Ga0302322_100006383_pt1 | contig 10449 bp, 9 predicted proteins | sample Fen_T0_2_FD_203757 | JGI IMG/M metagenome (GOLD analysis project Ga0302322, IMG submission 203757) | Peat permafrost microbial communities from Stordalen Mire near Abisko, Sweden - Fen_T0_2 | ecosystem: Environmental > Terrestrial > Soil > Wetlands > Permafrost | place: Sweden: Abisko... | reverse complement strand
TGGTAGGAACCGCCCTTTTGGATCTGGCCCGGACCAGGGGAATGGTGGCGGCGGCGGCGGTTTCCAGGCGCTGGCACGAAAAACTCCAGGGCCAGGCCCCGCTACTATTTGACGAAAAAGATCCCGACAGCGCCGAAAGGCTCCGCCGGTTCCAGCCCGAAGGGTTCGACGCGGTCTTCGATCCCATCGGTGGTTCCCATGTTTGGAAATCGCGCCAGTGGGTGAAAAAAGGAGGAACCTTGGTGGCCTTCGGCATTTCCGGCGCGATCAAGCCCAACGGGGGAAGTGACCGCTGGGAGGTTCTTCGGCTGGGCCTCCTCCTGGCATTTTCCAAAGTGTGGCCTCGGCCGAGGGTGATCCTTTCGGCCATAGACCAGAGGGTGAAGAGCCAAAGGAAATTGATCAACCAAGACATCACCGCGTTGGTCGACCTTCTGGCCAGGGGCGCCATCTCCCCTCAGATCGGGGCCACGTTTGGTCTGAAAGACGCACGGCGAGCCCACGACCTTTTGGAATCGAGGAACAATGTGGGCAAAATCGTGCTAGTTCCCTAGCCCGGTGTATGATCACCAGGGGGCCGTGATGGATCCAAACCCGAACTTCCTGTCGACCCAGGTCGACAGAGGCGACTACTATTTTCTCAACCTGACCCCGGACTCAGCTTCGGACCTGGAGGTGGTGTGTGGTGGAAGGGAAGTCTGCGGGCCCGACTATGTGGTCGATCGAACCGGGTTTCGGTGGTGGTCGGTGGAATATGTGGCTTCGGGCCGGGGCCAGGCCACCTTGGGAACCCGTTCCTTTCCCCTGGTCCCTGGAACCGTTTTTGGGTACGGACCCACCACACCCCACCGCCTTCAGGTCCAGGCAGGTTCCTCCATGGTCAAGTACTTCGTCGATTTTGTAGGCCATCGGGGGGTCCATTTGGCGTCCCGGGCCTTCCCCGACGGCGCCCCGTGCCTAGTCACGCCGGGTTCGAGGATCCAACGGCTGTTCGAGGACCTCAAGATCTCCGCCGATACGCTAGAGGATTCCAAGGCCACCGTCTGCCGGCTGGTGGTGGAGCAGATCCTCACCATGCTCCCGGACAAAACCCTGTCGTCCCCCCTGGAGAACAGAGAACTGCTGAAGAAGTTCCACACCCTCAAAGCCAAACTGGCAGAGCAGGCCCTCGGGGGTGGAACCGTGGAAGGCGTGGCCCGTTCCTGCGGGGTTTCCCCTTCCTATCTCGCCCGGCTCTTTCGCCAGTTCGGTCGGGAAACCCCGCACCGATACCTGATCCGCTGCCGAATGTCCTTTGCCGCTTCGCTGCTTCTGGACCCCCAGCTTCTGGTCAAAGAAGTGGCCCGGTTGGCCGGGTACGACGACCAGTACCAGTTCTCTCGGACCTTCAAAAGCGTCTACGGACAATCGCCAAACGCCTTCCGCAGCCTCAGAAGCTAGTTCATTTTTTGCCATCCCCGCGCCTGGTTGACCCATTTCCCCCACTCCGAAGTGGGTGGACAATGGGGGCTCGTCCAGGAGGATTCTATGGCTTCCATTCCGAAGAAAATGGTCGGAGCGATGCTCCCCGGCAACAGTTCGGTCGAGATGGGGTACTTCGACGTTCCCACCCCGGGGCACGGAGAGGTCTTGATCAAGGTCAAAAGCTCCACCATCTGCGGGTCGGATATCCGGGCCATCTACCGCGAGCACGTCGGCAAGGGGCCCGAAGGCTACCAAAAAGGCAAGATCGCGGGCCACGAGCCTTGCGGCCAAATCGTCCAAACCGGCCCCGGCTGCCGGCGGTTCAAGGACGGTGACCGGGTCATTGTCTACCACATTTCCGGCTGCGGGGTATGCAACGACTGCCGCCGGGGGTACATGATCAGCTGCACCAGCGAGCAGTACCGAAGGGCCTACGGCTGGCAGCGGGACGGAGGCATGGCCGAATACCTGCTGGCCGAAGAGAAGGACCTGGTGGCCCTTCCGGATTCCTTAACCTACAGCGACGGAGCCCAGGTGGCCTGCGGTTTCGGCACCGTCTACGAAGGAATAGAAAAGATCGGGATCAGCGGCAACGACGCCGTGTTGGTGACGGGCTTGGGTCCCGTGGGACTGGCGACGGCCATGCTCGCCCGGGCCCTGGGAGCCAAGACCATCATCGGTACAGACACGGTCCCCGAACGCCTGGCCCTGGCCAAGGATCAGGGCCTGTGCGACCACGTGTTTCCGTCGGGGCCGGACAACGTGGCCCAGGTCCGGGCCCTTACCGGCGGCTTCGGGGTGGAAAAGGCCCTGGACTGCTCGGCCAACGACAAGGCCCGGCTGACGTGCATCCAGGCCACCCGGAAGTGGGGAAAGATCTGCTTCATAGGCGAAGGCGGCATGGTCACTTTCGCTCCGTCGGCCGACATCATCCACGATCAGAAGACCATCTACGGCAGTTGGGTCACGAACATCTGGCGGATGGAGGAACTGGTGGAACGCATCGTCCGCTGGGGCATCCACCCCGAGACCCTGATCACCCATCGGTTCGCCCTCGACCAGGTGGGCGAGGCGTACGCGCTGATGGCCACGGGCAAATGCGGCAAAGTTGCGGTGGTGTTTGACGAGGAGCTCAAATGAAAGTCGAACAGACCGAATATTCGGGGTGGAAGTCGTTGCGTCTTTCCACCCCCGAGTTGGAAGCCATAGTCACCCTCGACGTGGGGCCCCGGGTGATCCGCCTGGCGGTACCGGGTCACAAGAACCTGTTCGCCGAGTTCCCCGACCATCGAGGGGTAAAACAGGGAAAGGAGTGGCTGAGTTTCGGGGGGCATAGGCTCTGGCACGCCCCCGAGGTGTTTCCCCGGACCTACGAACCCGATTTTGAACCCGTTCCATACCAGGTCGAGGGCGAAACTCTCAAACTGAGACCGAAGACCGAGCCCGGCACGGGCCTGAGGAAGGAGATGGATATCAGGCTTGAGGGCAACCAGGCCCGTCTCGTCCACCGCCTGGTCAACGAGACGGTCTGGGATGTGGAAGTGGCTGCCTGGTGCCTTTCGGTGATGGCCCCGGGGGGGACGCTCTACGTGCCCCAGGAGCCGTTTTTTCCCCATCCCGATGTGTTGACCCCCGCCCGGCCGTTGGTGCTTTGGCCGTTCACGAACATGGCCGATCCGCGGTTCACCTGGGGCGAGACGCTGATTCAGATGCGCGAACGTGGCGGGGTCACCAAGCAGAAATTTGGCCTGAACAACAGTCTGGGGTGGGCCGCCTACCACGTAGAAGGGGATCTGTTTCTCAAGACCTTTCCTCGGATCGCCGGTGCCAGCTACCCCGATCTGGGGTGCAACTGCGAGTTCTTTACCATGCCCGGCTTCCTTGAGGTCGAAACCCTGGGGCCGCTGGTCCGCCTGGCGCCTGGAGAAGCCCTCATCCACGAAGAAAACTGGAAAGTCGTCGCCGATTTCCCCCTTCCTTCCCTGGAAAACCAGATCAAGTCCGCCCTGGAGTCCGCCCTCGCCGACCTTCCCGTTCCTCTAGGAGTTTCATCATGAGCCACTTCCATCCGGACCCTGCGGGCGTCGATCCCGGTACCGTCCCCACTTTCACCACGGCCGGGGGCTTGAAGATTCCAGGTCTGGGGTTGGGGACCTTCGGCAGCGATAGCGTAACGGCCGAAACCGTCGCTTCGGCCGTGGTAGAAGCGGTGTCCCTGGGCTACCGGCACATCGACTGCGCTTCGGTGTATGGCAACGAGAAGCAGATTGGCGGCGCCATCAAGACCGTCCGGGAGCGCGGCTTGCTCAGGCGGGAGTTATGGATCACCAGCAAGCTGTGGAACGACAAGCACGCCAAAAAGGACGTCATCCCCTCCTTCGAGAAGAGTCTGTCCGACCTAGGCCTCGACTACCTCGACCTGTACTTGGTGCATTGGCCCTTCCCCAACTTCCACCCGCCCAAGACCGAGGTTACCTGGAGGGGCACCGACGCGAAACCCTTCGTCCTGGAACGCTTTCTCCAGACCTGGCGCCAGCTCGAGGAGCTGCAGAACCGGGGACTGGTCAGGGCCATCGGCACCTCGAACATGACCGTCGCCAAGCTGAAGGCCTTGCTCCCCGAAGTGTCGATTCGGCCCGCGGTCAACGAGATGGAACTCCATCCACACTTCCAGCAGCAAGAATTGTTTGACTACGTCAGGAGCCAGGGCATGGTCCCCATCGGGTATAGTCCTCTGGGGAGCCCCGGGCGACCAGACCGCGACCGGACCCCTGAAGATTCGGTCGATATGGAAGACCCTGTGATCATGAAAATCGCCACCGACCACGGAGTCCACCCGGCCGATGTGTGCGTGGCCTGGGGCGTCCAGAGGGGCCAGATTCCCATACCGTTCTCGGTGAAGCGGAAAAACTTGTTGGCCAACCTGAAGGCCGCCGCCTTGTTGAAGCTCAGCCACGACGAAATGGCGGCGATTTCGAAGATCGACAGGAACTGCCGGCTCATCAAAGGCCAGGTCTTCCTATGGAAGGAAGGCCAAAGCTGGGAGGACCTTTGGGATGGGAACGGGACGATCACCCCGGGTTGAGGAGGTACGGATGCACAAATTCCTGATGGTCGACGATGAAGAACTGATCCGAACGGGGTTCCGGGAAAAGATCGACTGGGAGGGGTTGGGTTTCGAGTTTCTGGAACCCTGTGCCAATGGTCACCAGGCCCTCGAGTCCGTGGAGAGATTTCGGCCCGACGTGGTCATGACGGATATCTGCATGCCCCAGATGGACGGGTTGGAGCTCTGCCGAGCCTTGGCCCGGGATCATCCTGAAGTGAGGGTCGTGGTTCTCAGCGGCCACGACGATTTTGAATACGCCCGGGAGTCTCTGCGCAGCCGCGTTGTGGACTATCTGCTGAAACCGGTGACCAGCGAAGAGCTCCGGTCGTTTTTGGGGCGTCTGGCGGGGGATCTGAACCGTCCCAAGCTGCCCACGGAGGCCGAAGCTCTCCGCCTTCTCCTCGCAGGCGCCGTCGCGGAGCAGGGGTTGTGGTGGGTGGGCGGTAACGCAGGGCCAGGGTCTTCGTGGTGCGCCGGCCGCCTCACCCTGTTTCCACGTTCCGCCGACGGGATGACGGCAGTTGGTCTTTTGCAGCGTGTGGAAGGCGTCCTGGGGGAGAATCCGTGGTCGGGGGCGGGGCTGGCCGGGGCGGTGTTGGGCCAGGGGGCCCGGGCGGTCCACGTGGACCTGGCGTTTTTTGGAGGCGACCCGGGACACACCGCCTTGATGGCGGTCCGCGACGCCTCCAAGCTCCTCGACGCCTTCCGCCGGACGGGCTTGCGAGGCTGCGGAGCCCTGGGCCCATCGGGCATCGCCGCCGACCTGCCCGGATCGTGGGCCGCGGCCGCCGATGCAACCCTCCTCCGCTTTTTCCGACCCGGCATGTTCGAATCTGCCGTGTTGCCCTGGGCACCGGCCCCCACCCATAGGGCCTTCGACGGACTCTCATCCCGGCTGGAGACCCTGACGAGGGAGGGCGACCGCGAGGCCCTGGCAGCGCTGGTCGGCGACTTCCGCCGGAAGCTGCGGACAGAACCTGGATGGAGCCCGACGGTCCGCCTCGATCTGGCGAGCCTGCTGGGAACCGAGGAAGCAGCCGGCCTCGACTCGTGTCTGGGCAGCGCCGAGGTGGTAAGGGTCCTCGAAGAACGGATCAGGAAGGCCCTGGCCGCCACCGACCGGGGGGCTACCGTGGCCGACAAGGCGCTGATGAGGTTGGGGCAGCAGATCACCAGGAGACTGTCGGAACCGGAGCTCTCCATCGACGACGTCAGCGAGGAGCTTCTGGTCAGTCCCAGTTATCTGTCCAAACTGCTGAGACGGAAGTGGGACACCAATTTTTCCCGAATTCTGCGGGAGGCGAGAATATCGAAGGCCAAGGAACTGTTGGCGGCCACCACCCTGACCACCACCAAAATCGCCGAGCAGACGGGCTACAACGACTACCGGTACTTCAGCAACCAGTTCAAACGGTCCGCCGGACTGACCCCCTCGGAATACCGCAGCCAGACCCGGAGCGCGTCGTGAGCCAGGGATGAAGGTCCGGACCATCCGGTCGAGTCTGATCTGGGCGTTCTCATTGGTAATCTCTGTGGGCATCTTGGTCCTCGGAGCCTTTTCGCTGATCCTGTTCCAGCGGGCGCTGATCGAAGAAACCCAGAAATCGAACACCCAACTGGTAGGTCAGCTCAACCGCATCCTCGACGGCTACATCGGCTACATGCACGATCTGGCGTTGGTGGTATGGAACAACCCCGACGTCGACGCGTATATGGCGGGCCCCGTCCCCGGTGATCCGGAGCGTCGGCGGCAGGTGTTAAAGTTCCTCGAAGGCATCCCTCAGATCCGTCCCGACATCGACAGTTTGGTCCTCACCCGCCCCAGCGGAGAAGTGCTGACCTCCAACCCGGGGAGGAAATTGAACCCCTGGCTGGACAAGAAGGCAGAGCCTTGGTTCGCTTCTGCCCCGCCGGCCGCTTCGGGGGCCGTCGTTTCCCCCGCCCGGATTGAGAACCTCTACGACGACCGCTACCAATGGGTCATCTCCCTGGTCCTGGGTCAACCGCGAACCATGCCGGGGGGCTGGCTGCAGGTCGACCTCAACTATGCGGTGATCGACGACCTGTGCCGGAAGATCCAGCTAGGACGGTCGGGGTACGTGTTCATCGTGAATGCCGGGGGCGAAATCGTCTACCATCCGCGCCAACAGCTTGTCTATTCGGGGATCAAGAGCGAAAAAATCGACGAAATCCTCACCCTGGAACAGGGTCAGCTCGAAGCCAGGGTGGGGGGACGAGATCTGGTCTACACCGTGGCCACTTCGTCCCAGACAGGGTGGAGCGTGGTGGCCGTGTCGTACCTGGACGAACTCCTGGCCTCGGCCCGGAACCTCGGAACGGTGGTCGTGGCCGTCGGCCTGGGATGCCTCTTGATCGCGACCTTCCTGGCCTGGAGGGTGTCACTGCGGATCAGCCGCCCCATCGAGGCCCTCAGGCGTTCGATGAAGGCCGTGGAGACCGGGGACTTCGACGTGGTGATCGATGTGGAAGCGGACAACGAAGTCGGAGAGCTGGCCAGGGACTGCGAGATCGCCATCGGCAAGGTCCGGGACCTGATGCACCAATCCCTGGTCGATCAGGAGGCCAAACGTCAGCAGGATCTCCTGATGCTCCAGTCCCAAATCAATCCCCACTTCCTGTACAACACCCTGGACTCCATCATCTGGATGGTCGAACTGGGTCGTTCTCCGGACGCCATCCGGATGACATCGACCCTCGCCCAGTTCTTTCGGCTGGGCATCACCCGGGGTTCCCACGAAATTTCCCTGAGGCACGAGCTCGAACACGTGGTGTCCTACCTCTCCATCCAAAAAATGCGGTACGGCGACAAGCTCGAGTACTCCATCGACGTCGAGCCGGAGCTGCTGGAAACCCGGGTGTTGAAGCTCCTGCTCCAGCCACTGGTAGAGAACGCCCTGTACCACGGCATCAAAGAGAGGGAGGGCCCCGGGCGGATCATCGTTGCGGGAGCGAAGACCGGCGATCGGGTCGAGGTCAGGGTTTCCGACGACGGCATCGGGATGCCCGCCGAAAAAGTGGCAGGGCTTTTGCTGGCCCCCGAGGGGGAGGTCAGGGACCACATGGGCCTGCGCAACGTCCATGAGAGGCTGAGGCTCCACTTCGGCCCCCAGTACGGGCTCACCTTTGAGAGCGCCCCAGGGCTGGGGACCACGGTGATCATCCACCTTCCCTCGAGGGCCCCTTCGTGAGGTCGCCGACGGCCGCCGTTTTGTTCGGACTCCTGCTGGTCTCCTGCGCACCGGGCCGGGACAGCCGTCCCCACATCATCTACATTCCCAAAATGGTGGACGGAGCCAACACCTTTTGGGCCACCGTCAAAGAGGGAGCACTCTCGGCAGCCGACGACCAGGATGTCACCGTGGAGGTCCGGGGGACTTCCGAGGAAACCCAGGTCGACGAACAGATCCAAATCGTCGAGGCGGCGATCCGGGACAGGCCGGCGGCCATCGTCCTGGCCGCCGGCGACTTCCTTAGGCTGGTGCCCGCCGTCCGGCACGCCCGGGCCGCAGGCATTCCACTGGTCACGGTGGATTCGTTTGTGGCCACCGACGACGCCTCGGCGAAGATCGGAACCGACAACCGTCAGCTAGGCCGGATGGCCGGGGGCTCGCTTCTCCGGATGGTGGGCGCCGGGTCGCTGGTGGCCGTGCTCAGCTACATCAAGGCCAGTTCCACAGCCCGGGACAGGGAACAGGGACTGGCCGAGGCCCTGACCGGAGGGGTGCGGCTGCTGCCCACGCTCTACAGCGGATCCGACCAGGAATCCGCCTACAGGCTCACCCAGCAGCTCCTGAACGAACACCGCGAACTTCAAGGGCTGGTGGCCCTGAACGAACCCTCTACCGTGGGAGCCTGCCGAGCCCTGGCCGAATCGGGTCGTCGAGGGCAGGTGGCCTTGATCGGCGTCGATGCTTCTTTTGAGGTGCTCAAAAGTGTGGAAGCCGGGGTTCTGAGGTCCGTGCTCGTCCAGCAACCCTTCAACATGGGCTACCTCGGGGTCCAGGCCGCCACCGAGCTGGCCGCCGGGCGAAGCTGGCCGCGGACCCTGGATACCGGCGCCATCGAGATCACCAAGGAGACCCTCTTCCTCCCCCAAAATGAGAAACTTCTCTTTCCGGTGACAGTGCTGAATTCTGCACATTCTGTGCTGAAACCTTGATTCTCCGATTCTGAAAATGGCCCCAACATCGGTCCATCGGAGACGCCATGGGCGATGTGATCTTAGAGGCCGAGGCCATCGGCAAGTCCTTTCCCGGGGTGAGGGCCCTGGACAACGTCCGGTTCGAACTGCGGGCCGGGGAAGTCCACGCCTTGTTGGGAGAGAACGGGGCCGGCAAATCGACCCTGATGAAGATCCTGGCCGGGGTCCAGGAGCCCGACACTGGGCGTTTGATCAGCCACGGAAGGGAAGTCCGGTTCCGGAACACCCTCGACGCCCGGGCCGCCGGCATCGGGATCATTTACCAGGAGCTGAACCTCATCCCCCATTTGACCGTGGCCCAGAACGTCTTCATCGGCCGGGAGTGGAAGACCGCCTGGGGAACCCTCGACCAGGTTCGGATGAACCGGGAAACCGTCGAAGTGCTGGCCCGGCTTAACCTCGACATCCCTCCGGCCACCCTGGTGAAGGATCTGCCCATCAGCAAACAGCAGATGGTGGAGATCGCCAAGGCCCTGGGCCACGAGTCGGAAGTGCTCATCATGGACGAGCCGACCAGCGCCCTCACCGAGTCGGAGATCGACGAGCTGTTCGAAGTCATCCACGGCCTCCGGGACAGGGGGGTGGGGATCATCTACATTAGTCACCGACTCGACGAGCTGCAGCACATCGTCGACAGGGTGACCATTTTCCGGGACGGAAAATACATCAGCACCACCCCCTATGGCGAGCTGACCATGGACGAAATCGTCAACCGCATGGTGGGCCGGGACCTGGTGAACCAGTACCCTCCCCGGAAGAACGTTCCTTCCCTCCAAAAACTGATGGAAGTGTCCAACCTTTCGAGCCGGGGCGTGCTGGCTCCCCTGTCCTTCGATCTGTACCGGGGGGAGATTCTGGGCATCGCCGGGCTCATGGGGTCGGGACGCACCGAACTGGCCAGGGCCCTGTTCGGCGCCGACCCCGTCGATACCAAGACGGTCAAGATCAACGGTATCGAAGTGGCCATCCACAACCCCACCGAAGCCATCCGCCACGGGGTGGCCTATCTCTCCGAGGATAGAAAGCACGAAGGTCTGGCCGTAAAGATGGAGATCGCCGAGAACATCACCATGGCCAACCTCGACAGGGTCTGCACCCTTCCTGGCATCGTCTCCCGGCCCCGGGAGTGGGAGGCGGCTCAAAAATGGATCGACGAGCTGGCCATCAAGACGCCCTCACTGAAACAGAAGGTGAACAACCTTTCGGGCGGAAACCAGCAGAAGGTGGTGCTGGCCAAGTGGCTGTTCCGGGAGGCCAAAATTCTCATCTTCGACGAACCCACCAGGGGCATCGACGTGGGGGCCAAATACGCCATCTACGAGCTCATGGGGGCCCTGGCGTCCCGGGGCGTCGGGGTCATGATGATCAGTTCGGAGCTCCCCTAAATCCTAGGTATGACCGACCGGATCCTGGTGATGCACGAGGGCAAGCTCGCCGCCACCCTGACCACTGCCCACACCGACCAACCGGAAATCCTTGCCTTCGCCTCCGGTCTGGGAGGCCCCCCCTCATGAAAAAGGACCACGCCATGAAACCCAAGATTCCGTTCTCCATCGACAAATTCATCACCCTGGGGGCCTTGGTCTTGCTGTTTGCGGTCTTCTCCCTCACGGCCAACAACTTCTTCACGGTCAGGAACGTGCTCCCCATGGCC
>Ga0302322_100006382_pt1 | contig 10449 bp, 9 predicted proteins | sample Fen_T0_2_FD_203757 | JGI IMG/M metagenome (GOLD analysis project Ga0302322, IMG submission 203757) | Peat permafrost microbial communities from Stordalen Mire near Abisko, Sweden - Fen_T0_2 | ecosystem: Environmental > Terrestrial > Soil > Wetlands > Permafrost | place: Sweden: Abisko... | reverse complement strand
GCCGAGCAGCAGCGCCATCACCGTGCCCGATCCCAGCCAGTCGAGCCGGTTACCCTGGTCGAGCCCGGCATAGATCATCGAGACCGAAGCGCCGAGCAGCAGCATGCCGCCCCAATCGGCATCCTTGAGCAGCGCGCGATTGACGGGCTCCAGCGGCGTGCCGAGATAGACCATCAGCCCCATCAGCGGTGCGATCACCACGCCCTGCCAATACAGCCATTGCCAGCCGAGATGCTCGACGTAGAAGCCGACCAGCGAGGTCGAACTGTCCAGTGCAAAGCCGACGCGAATGGAATAGAGCGCGATCGCCGGCAGCCACCAGCGGATCGGCAGGTTGCGGAAGATGATCATCAACGTTGCCGGAACGAACGTGCCGAGCAGGATGCCGTGCGCGATGCTCAACGCCAACAGTGTCAGATAGTGATGGACGAATGGAATCACGAACGAGACCAGGGCGTAGATCAGGCTGGGGATGCCGAGCACGCGGCGCAATCCGAACGCGGTCGCGAGCCACGCCACCGTCGGCGCGATGAAGATCTGCGAGCCGATCGCGGCGGTGGAGAGCCAGGCGCCCTCGTCGAAGGACAGCGCGAAGGCGCCGCGCAGATCGGGCAGGCCGACCGAGGTCAGCCGGCTGTCGAAATTGGCCAGGAACGCGCCGAGCAGCACCGCGCCGACCGCGAACAGCGGATAACGCGCGATCTCGCCGCGCGAGACCGGTCCGCGATCTCCGGGGCTATTTTCCGCCATCGGCGCGATCGGCGTCGGTGTGGATGCGGGTCACGACCGACATGCCCGGCAATAGCCGCTCCAGCAGCGGCTGCTTGTCGTCGAACTGAATCCGGACGGGAATGCGCTGCACCACCTTGGTGAAATTGCCGGTGGCGTTATCAGGCGGCAGCAGCGCGGTTTGCGAGCCCGAGGCCGGCGCGATCCGCTCGACCCGGCCATGCAGCGTCTGGTTCGGGAAGCTGTCGACGGTGACGTCGACGGCCTGGCCTGGCGTCACGCGGGTCAGCTGCGTCTCCTTGTAGTTGGCGATGACATAGACATGCGGCAGCGGCACCACGTTGATCAGATTGCTGCCGATATTGACGTAGTCGCCGGGCTGTACCTGGCGTTCGCCGACGACGCCGTCGAACGGCGCGGCGATCCTGGTATAGCCGAGCTTCAACTTGGCCGCCGCCAACTGGGCCTTGGCGGCGGCGACATCGGCCGCGCGCTGCTTCTTGGTTCCCTGCAACACGTCCAGCTGATGGCGCTGTGCCGCGATCACGGCGCGGCTGGCGCGCACATCGGCCTGTGCCTTGGCATAGGCGGCGGTGGCCTGTTCCAGCTTCTGCCGCGTGCCCGCCTCGCTCTGTGACAGCGATTGCTGGCGCTGCTGCTCCTGCTGCGCCTCGACCTCAACCGCGGCTGCGGACACCTGCGCGGCTTCGGCCTGCGCGATCGTGGCGTATTGCAGTTCGACCTGGTTGCTTAAGTTGTCGAGCGCGGCCTGCGCCGCCTCCACGGTCGCTTCCGCCTGCGTGACCAGGGCATCGTAATCGGCGGGATCGATCTGGATCAGGAGATCGCCGGCCTTGACCCGCTGGAAGTCGGTCACGGCGACTTTGAGGACTTCGCCGGCCACGCGGCTGGAGAGCCTCGTCAGTTCTGCCCGGACATAGGCATCGTTGGTGGTCTGGATCGCGGCCTCGCCGACCCATGCATCCCACCGCGTGGTCGCCAGCGCCACGAAACCGAGTGCCGTGATCACAGCGAGCGACGGCAGCGCCAGGCGCGCCAGCGAGCCGTGCCGCTCTTCCGGCGACGCAGTGACCGCAGCCGGTGGCGCGGCGACCGCTACGGGCGATCCGGGTTGCGCGGCGGCGCTGCTGTTCGACTGCTGAGTCAAGGACGATCTCCATCCGTTCGTCACATGCTGATCGGATCAGCCCCGAACGTCGATGTATGACGGCTCTCATACTGCAAAACGTCACGCCCAGCCAGTCATCGCGTCCGTCGGTCACGCATATTGTATGCCTCGTCGGACCGGCGCGGGAACTCGGCCCTGCGATGGATGGCTCCAGGGCGATTAACGCTAACCACACCGCCGTTTTGTGCCATAGCGGAGAATGGCCTATCGTGAAGCACATTTCGCTCGGCCCCGCGGGCTGGGCCATCAGTTTGAGCAAAGGGCGTGTGGATGGGACATAGGGGCGCGATTCTGATTGCCGGCGGCGCCGGCTATATCGGATCCCATTGCAGCAAGGCGGTCGCCGAGGCCGGCTTCATCCCGGTCTGCTACGACAATCTGACGACGGGACATCGCAGCTTCGCGCAATGGGGGCCGCTGGTGGTCGGCGATATCGCCGACAGCATCCGGGTCGCCTCGGTCATCAGCCAATATGATGTGCAGGCGGTGATGCATCTGGCGGCGTCGAGCGCGGTCGGCGAGTCCGTCGCCGATCCGCAGAAATATTATCTCAACAACGTCGCCGGCACGCTCGGCCTGTTGCAGGGCATGCGCGAGGCCGGCTGCAACCGCCTGGTGTTCTCCTCCACCGGCGCGGTTTACGGCAATGCAGGTCGCGAGCCGATCCCGGAGACCGCGGCGGGGCCGACCGTCAATCCCTATGGCCGTTCCAAATACATGATCGAGCAGATCCTGGTCGATTATCGCGCGGCCTACGGCTTCGCCTCGACGTCATTGCGCTATTTCAACGCCTGCGGCGCCGATGCCTCGGCGGTGATCGGCGAGTTGCGCGATCCCGAGACCCATCTGATCCCGCGGGCGCTGATGGCGCTGCAGGGCCATGTCGGCGATTTTGCGATCTTCGGCACCGACTACGACACGCCCGACGGCACCGCGGTGCGCGACTATATCCATGTCGACGATCTCGCCGTCGCCCATATCGCGGCGATCGAGCGGCTCTCGCAGGGCGATCCGGGCGGGGTATTCAATCTCGGCACCGGCACCGGCTATTCGGTGCGGCAGATCGTCGACGCCATTCATCGCGAAACCGGGCAGGCCGTGCCGCTGGTGGTCCGCGAGCGGCGCGCCGGAGATCCGGCGATCCTGGTCGCCGATCCCGCCCGGGCCGAGCAGCATCTCGGCTTCAGGGCGCAGCGCTCAGATCTCGGCACCATCATCCGCTCGGCCTGGGCCTGGCATCAGAAGGCGCATCCGCGGATCGGGTGAGGTGCCGCGGATCAGGCGGCCACAGGGCGCCTCAGCCTGATGACATTGTCCGCGTCTGCGCGCGGCGCCTCGGCGCACTCACGGTCAAGCGACCAGCATCCGATCTCACAGCCGTCCCGGTAAAAGTGGACGCTGTGGGCGGTCGATCGGCTGTCGTCATTGCGCAGGATCCGCAACAGGCTCTGCGCCAGACGCGAATGATCGACGGGAAGCCGGAGGTCAAGGATATCGCCGCACAATTCCGGCAGTGGTTTGCCGGAGCTGTCGCGAACGTCCATGCGAATCTGTGTCATGGCGCGATTGAACGACAGCAACCGTTTCCGGCCGGTAAATAAGAGCAGCGTCCGGCATTTGTCCGATCACAAAGATAGCGACGCGAAGCCGATCGATCCGGGCCTGCTAATCAGCGTCGGCTTGCAGACCGATGACCATCGCCCTGACCATGGTCGCGATCTCCTGGCGCAACGCCGCGATAGGCACCGCAATCAGCTTCTGTTCGAGCCCGAGTGCGACCATGCCGTGCACGGCCGAGAACAGGCTGCGCGCGGTCAGGCCGATGGCTTGGGCTGGGCGCGCCGGAAACAAAGATGCGAGCGGCTGGTGGATATGGCGAAACAGGTGCATCTGCTCGCTGATGGCCCAGTCGGGCAGCGGCTTGTCCGGCGCCATCCGGTGCTCGAACAGCGCGCGCCACAATTCGAGATTTTGGGCCGCGAAGTCGCAATAGGCGAGCGCGATGCGCACCAGCGCCTCGGCCGGGCCCGGCGGGTCGCTGGTCTCGGCCGCCGACAGTTCGGCATCCAATCGGGCCAGCGTGCGCGAGCCCACCAGCAGGATCAGTTCGTCGATGTCGGTGACCAGATTGTAGACCGCGCCGTTGGCGACCCCGATCTGCTGCGCCAGGTGCCGCGTCTTCAGTCCTGCCAACCCTTTGGTTGTAATTGCCTTTTCGGCCGCTTCGATCAGCTCGTCGCGCTGTTTGGCGCGTCTTTCCAGCGTTTTCGACATTGTTAACCATTTCCGTGAGCGTCGCTCAAATAAAGCTTGAGCGACGCTCAGATCCGTTGTATCAATTTCTCTATGAGCGATGCTCATAACAGGGAGCCAACAATGTTCAAGACTGTTTTGACACTGTTTCGGGGCAGCGTCGCTGTTGCGGGCGAAGAGCTGGAGGATCGGGCGGCCCTTCTGATCCTGGATCAGCAGATGCGCGATGCCGCCGCCGCCGTCGATCGCAGCAAGCGTGCGCTGGCCTTGGCCATCGCCCAGGATCAGCAGGAGGGCCGGCGCCTGGAGGCGACCAATGCCCGCATCTCCGATCTCGAAGTGCGGGCGACCGCCGCGCTCGATGGCGGTCGCGAGGACCTCGCGCGCGAGGCCGCGCAGGCGATCGCCAATCTGGAGGCCGAGCGTGATGCGGCCCGGACCGCGCGGGCGCTGTTCGCGACCGAAATCTCCCGCCTCAAGCGCCATGTCGGCAATGCGGAAGCGCGGATCAGCGAAGTCGACCGCGGCCGGCGCATTGCGCGGGCGGCGGAAGCGGTCCGCTCCTTGCGACGCGGCGGCATCGAGGCGGCGCGGCCCTATGAATGCACCTTGCCGGAAGCCGAAGCGACGTTGAAGCGGCTACGCGACCGCCAGATCGAGGCCCAGGCCGCCGACGAGGCCTTGCTGGAGCTCGATGCGGCCACCGGCCCGCTCGCCACCGCCGAGAAGCTTGCCGAACAAGGTTTTGGGCCCCGCATCAAGACCACCGCGGATGACGTGCTGGCACGCTTGAGAGCCAAGACCGCACCATCTGCCTGACATCGCCGACCCCGACCTGATCAACCATCATTCTCAACACCAGGAGCTTGCCATGAACCAGAACGTCCAGCCGCACAGCGGCGCATGGGTCACTTTCACTTACGCCTCGTTTGCAGCCTCCGCGATCCTTGTCGCGATCGGCGTGTACTTCCTTCCCGTCGATCTCTGGATCAAGGGCTATCTCGCGATGGGCATCGCCATGCTGGTGCAGACCTGCGTCACCCTGACCAAGACGGTGCGCGACGTCCATGAGAGCGGCAAGCTCGTGAACCGCATCGAAGATGCCAAGGCCGAGCGGCTGTTGATGGACATCTCCAAGGCGGCTTAAAGTGTATTGGGACTTTTGCCGCGGGCATGTCGCGATATCGAGCTATTGCGCAGAATGCGGTGCGCTCCCTCGCCCCGCTTGCGGGGAGAGGGTTGGGGTGAGGGGGAGTCTCCGCAAGCCGAGCTCGTGGAGAGTCCCCCTCACCCGGATTGCATCTGGCGATGCAATCCGATCTCTCCCCGCAAGCGGGGCGAGGTTGCAGCGAGCCCGCGGAGAGACCGAGGACCATATACAACAGAGGTGTGCAGTTAACCTTCCGGCGATCATGCCCAGGTTGTTTTAACGTTCCATCATGCTCGTCAGCGTACCATCACCCGCAATTCGGGGCAGGGAACATGACGTCTCTTGAGGGCGACAACCCGGAACGGAACGATCCGGCATCGCGCAGAGGCACTCTCAGGACGCTGCGCTCCGCGATTGCCCGGGTCGGCGGCCACGCCGGCTTCTGGCTCAAGGCGTTGTCACAACCGACCATCGACCTCACCTTGCGCACCCAGCCCGGTCAGCGCACGCGGATCGTCGAAGCACCGGGAAAATCGCTGCCGCCGGCCGAGCTCGAGGCGCTAGTGGCGCAATTGCGCGTTGTCGCCGCCAAGACCTTGCCCGGGGAGAGCTTGAGTTACGGCATCTTCTCCGGCGAGCCCGAACGGCTGGCGTGCGCCATCATCACCTTGATCTGCGAGGAAGACAGCGGGCGTCCGATCGCCTTCAACGTGCTGTCGGTGATGAAGGTCGAGCTCGACGGCGAACCGACCGAGGTGACGCATCTCGGCCTGGTGATGGTCGATCCCGACGTGCGCGGGCAGGGGCTGTCCTGGGTGCTGTACGGCCTGACTGCGCTGGTGCTGTTCGTCCGCGACGGGCTGCGCCCGAAATGGATTTCCAACGTCACCCAGGTGCCGGCGGTGGTCGGCATGGTCAGCGACACCTTCTCCGACGTGTTCCCATCACCGCTGCCGGGCAGCCGGCAGAGCTTTGCGCATCTGCAGCTCGCGCGCGGCATCATGCGCGACCATCGCGCCGTGTTCGGTGTCGGTGACGACGCCGGCTTCGACGAGCAGCGCTTCATCATTACCAATGCCTATACCGGCGGCTCCGACGCGCTGAAGAAGACCTTCGAGATCGCGCCAAAGCATCGCGCCGAGATCTACAACGCTTTTTGCGCCCGCGAGCTGGATTATGCACGCGGCGACGATGTGCTGCAGCTCGGCCGCATCGATCTCGCCGGCGCCCGCCGCTATCTCCTCAGCGAAGTGCCGCATGGCTCGTTGCCGGCGCTACTCGCGGCGTCCGCCATGCTGGCGCTGCAGCGGCTGGTCCTGCCCATCGCCTATTGGCTGGACGACACCCGCACTTTCGGCACGCTGCGGCCAAGTGGAAGTAAGGCTGGACGCAATCCGGTTCGGGGCAACGAGGGGTCGCGATGAAGATCAAGTTGACGAGCGGCCGATGACAGCGGGGGCGATAGCCGATTCCATCGTCAATCTCTGCGGTGCCGTCGGGCTGTCAGTCGCGATGATGACGTTCTATCGGCGCGATCCCAGGAGCCCACTGACGCGCCGTCTGCTGCTGGCGCTCGGCGTGATCGCGACGCTGTTCCTGGTGCGCGGCATCGCCTGGGGAACCGGCAATGAGCTGCTCGACCGGCTGTCGGTCATTCCAGCGGCCTTGATCCCGCTCGGTGCGCTCATCGTCACCGAGGGTATTTTGCGGCGCCACGCACCGCGCGCCGTGAAGCTGGCGGTGCTCACGGGCTCGATCGGGCTCGGCGTCGGCGGCGCCGTGGGCCTAGAGCAATTCGTGACACCCTATGCGGTGGCGCTGGCGCTGTTCCAACTGGCCGGGTTCGCCGTCTGCGCGGCGCTGTTGGCCGTGCGCGACCGCGCCGCCCTGATGGCCTCGGAAAACCGCAGCATCGGTCGGCTTGCGGTCGGCGCTCTCGTCGTGATCCCGTTCATTCTGACCGATTTCCGCACCCTGTTTCCCGAGATTCCGGTCCGGCTTGGCGCGCTCGGCGCGCTGCTCACGGTCACGGTGATGCTGATTGCGGGTGGCGGCGCCGAAACCCGCCGTCATGGCCTGGCCCTGATGGCACTGCGGCTGATCAGTTCGGCGCTGCTCGGCATCGCGGCCGCTTTCATTGCGTCCGATGTCGACGTGGCCCAGATCATCCGTTTCTGCGCCGTTGCGGTCGCGGGCGTGCTGACGATCGGCCTGATGACCGATGCGCTGCGGGCGCTGTTCGAATCGCAGGAGCCGGGCGTCCTGAATTCGGTCGCGGCGTCGCCGGCCCGCACCCGCGACCGGTTGATCGCCGAGCTCGCGCATCACCCGATCTTCGAGAGCGCGCGGCGCTATCGCGAAGCCGAACTGGCAGCCTACGATCCGCCGCTGCTGCGCGAGTTCCTGGCGACCCAGCGCGTGCTGCGCCGGCCCGACGCGCCATGGGGACTTGCCGCCACCGATCCCGCGATCGAACGCATGGTCTCGCTGATGACGGCAAACAACGCCACCCATCTGATCGTACTGTCGCATGATCCGGTCGACCTGATCGCGCTGGCGGTGCCGGTGACATCAGCCGATCCCGCCACCGAGACCGCGCTGGTCCTGGTGCGGCGGCTGCTCGCTTTGACCCCGGAGGCCATATGACGATCGGTAGGCTGGCCGGCCGTCAAACTCGCAGGCAGCGCGGCATTTCCGGTTGGCAGTGGACCTGCTCATCGTGTAGAGCTCGCGCAGCGCGGCCTGTGCTGTCAAATCGTCATTTCACCAGACGGTGCCGGCAGGATTCTTGACCAAGGTGCTGGCGACATGTCGAAGCAGTCGATGCGGGAGGAGGCCGAGCGGCTGATCCGCGAAGCCATGGAAAAGCGGCCGCTCGCCATCAAGCAGGGCAATACCAGGATCGATGCGGTCTGCGGCAAATGCGGCGCGCCGAACCGGCTCTCGGCCGAACGCGGCGCGACGCGGGTGAAGTTCACCTGCAAGGAATGCGGCCACAAGCAGGAAACGCTGTAGCGGCCAGTTCGTCCGCGCAAGCCGGCTTGGCTGCTTGACGGCTTCGCACGCCGAAATATATCTCTTTCAAAGAACGCAGCAAGCACTCCGCATCATTGGCTGCGTAGGGTGGGCAGAGGAGCACTTGCGCCGTGCCCACCATCCAATCCAGAGTGTCGCAAGACGGTGGGCACGCTTCGCTTTGCCCACCCTATACGTTCTCGATACGCCGGACCTATTTCCCCTTCGCATACGCCGCAAAGGCCTCCGCATAATCCGGATGCCAGCGCGACAGCGGCGGGCGGTTCTCGACGACGTCGCCGGCGGCCCACAGGATGCGGCGTTCGTCGAGTGCGCGGGGGACGTCATTGTCGGGGCAGAGAATATAGAAGTCGCCCGCGTTCATGCGCTCCAGCATGAAGTCCACGGTCTGCTCCGGGGTCCAGGCGGCAGGCGGCTTTTCGGTGCGGCCGTTGGCGGTGAGCGCCGTGAAAACGAAGCCCGGGATGAACAGATGCGCTGACACCTGGCAGCCCGGCGTGTTGCGCAGTTCATGCTGCAACGCTTCGGTGAACGCTTTCACACCGGCCTTGGAGATGTTGTAGGCGGGATCGCCGGGCGGCGTGGTGATACCCTGCTTGGAGCCTGTGTTGATGATCAGCGCAGGGCGGTCGCGCGCGATCATGTTCGGCGCGAAGACCTGCGAGCCATGGATGATGCCCCAGAGATTGACGCCGAGAATGCGCTGCCAATTGTCTTCGGCGCCGAACACCTTGCTGCCGGGCTGGATGCCCGCATTGTTCATGAGCACGTCGGTGCGGCCGAAGCGGGCGCGTACGGCCTGTTCCAGTTCCGCGACGTTCTCGCGGCGGCTGACATCGATGGTCGCTGTCATGATCGCGGCCGCGCCGCCCGGCGCGATCGACGACAGTTTTGTGGCAGCGTCTTTCAATCTGACCGCATCGACATCCGCGATGCAGACATTCATGCCGAGGCCCGCGAAGCGCGATGCTGCGGCGAGGCCGATGCCGGAGCCGCCGCCAGTGACGACGGCGGTGTGATCGGCTGACAGGGCAGGATGCGGCATCGTGAAATCTCCGGCGGTTGCAATGGCGCAACGTTGCGTTGAATATGCCACGATGGCGGTGGCTTCACCACCCCGTGATGGCATGGGAGGTCTTCGCCGGCGCAACGCCGGGCCCCGCTTTACCCGGCTTTCGACGCGCTGTAGATTTGCGGACATAACGGCGTTGCCCGCGCCGCAACATCAGCACCAAACATCAAGGGAGAAACACCATGGCTGTGACCCAGGCCGTTCCGCTGACGCGTCATCCTTACGCTGACGGGTCCTACAAGCAGATGCTGATTGACGGACGATGGGTCGATGCCGCCTCCGGCAAACGCTTCGAGACACGCAATCCCGCCACCGGCGAACTGCTGGCAAGTGTCGCCGAAGGCGATGCGGAGGACATCAACCGCGCGGTCGCAGCCGCACGGCGCGCCTTCGAAGGCCCGTGGAGCAAGGTCAAGCCGTATGAGCGGCAGGCTTTGCTGCTCAAGCTCGCCGATCTGGTCGAACAGCATTTCGATGAACTGGCAGCACTCGACACCGTCGACATGGGCGCGCCGCTCAGCCGCACCCGCGCCTATCGCGGCCGCGCGCTCGGCATGCTGCGCTATTATGCGGGGCAGGCCACCGCGCTGCATGGCGAGACCATCGAGAACTCGCTGCCCGGCGAGATCTTCTCCTACACCTTGAAGGAGCCGGTCGGCGTGATCGGCGCCATCATTCCCTGGAACGGCCCGCTGACCGCGACGATCTGGAAAATCGGTCCTGCGATCGCGACCGGCTGCACTGTCGTGCTGAAGCCGGCCGAAGAGGCGCCGCTGACCTCGCTGCGGCTCGCCGAACTGTGCATGGAAGCCGGCATTCCCGCCGGCGTCGTCAACGTGGTGCCGGGCTATGGCGAGACCGCGGGCGCTGCACTTTCTGCGCATCCCGACGTCGACAAGGTTGCCTTCACCGGCTCGCACGTCACCGGGCAGGCGATCATCCGGGCGTCGGCCGGCAATCTGAAGCGCGTCTCGCTCGAGCTTGGCGGCAAGTCGCCGGACATCGTGTTTGCGGACGCCG
>Ga0302322_100006381_pt1 | contig 10449 bp, 10 predicted proteins | sample Fen_T0_2_FD_203757 | JGI IMG/M metagenome (GOLD analysis project Ga0302322, IMG submission 203757) | Peat permafrost microbial communities from Stordalen Mire near Abisko, Sweden - Fen_T0_2 | ecosystem: Environmental > Terrestrial > Soil > Wetlands > Permafrost | place: Sweden: Abisko... | reverse complement strand
CGAAGAAGTCGGCCAGTCGTTCGCAGTCACTCGCGAACGCATCCGCCAAATCGAAGCGAAGGCCCTGCGCAAACTCCGCCACCCATCGCGTTCGCGCAAACTGCGAGCGTTCATGGATGGAGTAAGAGACTAGCTCATGTAGAGACGGGTCTCTGACCCGTCTAGCGGAGCGAAGCTCCGCAATTGTTCAAGCAGGGCGCGAGCAATCGCGCCCTTTTTCTCTTTCGCCGGCGAGCGCCCAAAGCTAAGGCTCGTACCTGTGGCTCCAAGCAGCCCTTCAGAACCGGGAGATATCACAGTGGACGTGGAGAATCCGATAAGAGCAGCACGGCAGAACGTCGAAGGAGACGAGCGTCAATTGCCGAGCGAAGTTGTACCAGAAGTATGCGCGGAAAACATGAACAGTTGATGGAAAGCTGCCTGTGCCGGTCAACCTTGCTTTTCGCTCCTCGCTGGCCTCCGCCGAATCCCAAGCACGAAATACGATTCCTGGTCTTCTTCGACGAACTGTTTGATCATCGGTGCCGCCGAACGCAATAAGCTCGCTACTTCTACTGCCCTGCAATTGGGAGCCCGCAGCCAAACGAATTTCGGCGGATGCCCGTGCAAAACGCTGCGGTCTTGGAAATCCGAATCCTTGGAAACAATTGTGAACTTGTTCTCTTTGGCGTATTGCCAGATCGTGAAATCGTCTGCGCTTCCTAACCCGCATTCGTTGACGTGAGTGGAATCCGGATAGAGGTCTGCAAGGGCTCGCGGCAGGCGAGGAGATAAGTTCTCGTCAAAAAGCAGCTTCACGCGTTGGAAATTTCCGCTTTGCGCTCACGGTCGGCGGCGTACTCGAGGCAGGCGCGGATATCTTCTTCCGTGAGGTAAGGAAATTCCTTCAAGATGTCAGCATGGCTCATGCCGCTTGCGAGATACTCCAGAACATCATAAACAGTGATCCGCAGACCGCGAATGCACGGTTTCCCGCCCCGCTTCCCAGGCTCAATTGTAATGATGTCGGAGTAGCTCATAGCGCAACTCTACTGGAAAAGGCCACCCACGGCAATGTGATCAAGAAGCGGGGCGGGATCCTTTTATGCCGCCGGCTTTTCAACAATTGGCAGGCTTTTTCCACCGACATTTCAGTCAAACCATTCGATCTCACCAACGTCGCGCGCCCCAATCGCGCTGAGCACCTTACGTAATTCCGCATCGACCACCGCCATCTCCGTCTTGCAGTCCGCTGCTCGGCGCACGTCGGCCCGATACCGATACTCACTCTCCACTCGCTCCGGAAAATCGCAGATCCGAATCCGCACCCCAGCAAACGGCTGGCACGCCACGTAATCCCCATACCAGTGGCTATCACCAATCGTCCACTGCCATCCCCCCAGCGCATTCAGCCGAGTCCGCAGACTTTCGGTGGAAGCGTGCGCGCACAAGAATTGATAGGCTCCAGTCATACCGTGCCAACGATGATACGCAATTTTGTTAATTGGTTTGTCCTTGTATCGCTGACGGTGCAATTAGAGTCGCCCACCCTCTCCGCCGAAATACCGCCTTTGCGCAAAGAGCCCCGGCGAGCGATTCTCACTTAGTGCAAACGCTGATTGCAGCAGGTATCCCGCATCCAGCGCTTCAACGCAGCCGCCACAGTGTGTTGACTTGTACCATCGTGCGATTGTCGGAAAAGGTAAAATGAGGCACTAAAAGTTCGAGTGCGTGAGCGTTGACCCTAACCCCCAAGACCGGGTATCTACCAACATTAGATGGTTGGCGAGCGATCGCTATTGTCGCCGTGTTGCTGGATCATGCTGTCGAATATTCGGGGCTCAGCCACTATCCGAAGTTGGTGCGGTTTTCACATACCGGCCCGAACGGTGTAAGTCTCTTCTTCGCAATTAGTGGCTTCCTGATCTGTTCTCGTCTGCTGGAAGAAGACGGGGCATTTGGGCGGATCAGCCTGCGCGGCTTTTACATTCGACGCGCCTTCCGAATTCTGCCGCCAGCGCTGTTGTACCTGATTGTGATCGGGGCCCTGTCCATGTTCGGACTCATCATTGTCAGTCCTTGGGACTGGTGGAGTTCCGTTCTTTTCTTCCGCAACTATATGCCCCCAAGCTGGATCAGCCGGGGATGGGGCGGGTATACGATTCACTACTGGTCGCTGGCCGTGGAAGAACATTTCTACTTCTTGTGGCCAGCGGCGCTGGTTGCCTTCGGCAAGGCGAGGTCACGATGGTTCGCCATCTCGCTGGCCGTTACCATTGGCCTATGGCGCACCTTGGATCTTCATCACCACTTTTTCGACCGATTGATCCCGGGACTATTGTTCGGTTGCCGCACGGACATACGGCTGGATGCGTTGTTGATGGGCTGTGTGGCCGCTCTTTTTCTGGATAACGACTCGACTCGCGCCGCGTTTATCTATCGCTTCAAGCCGTGGATGTGGTGGCTGTGCGTTGGAGGATATGCGGCGACGCAGTTGATATATCTGTCCCAGCAGTCACGAAGCTACTCGCTGTTCGAATCCGCGCTTTTGCCCTTGGTAGTGGTGGGCACGGTGTATGGACCGAAAACGTTTGTCACGGTACTGCTGGAGTCCGGTGGTATGAAATGGATTGGCCGTCTCTCCTATAGCCTGTACTTGTGGCAGCAGTTGTTTTCGGTTCCCCAATTCGGATCGAACTTCTCGATTCTCCAGAAGCCGCCGCTGGGCACGGCCATGACCTTCCTGTGTGCGTGGTTGAGCTATCACTTTATCGAGCGCCGCTTCATCCGGTGGGGACACCGCCTTGCTCCACCACTGACAGAAGGACGAGATGATCTCGTGAATCAGACACAAAAAAGCTGAACGAAAGGTGTCATTGTTGCAATATCTCCATCTCGCTAACTGTGATTTCACTCGGCATTCCTTCCGGAAGGGTTAGACGTTTTCCCCGTCGCCGGGTGCTGGGTGTCGGGTGCCCCGCCTGTCGCGCTTTTCGAAAGGTGAGATTCCACGGCGCCATGTCTCCCGCCAGCGTTTGCGGTAAGATTCTCGTCTTGCGCTTCGTCGTCGCCGCAGCGCCAGTCTCCGTAACTCCCTGGAGGTACCGATGGGACGCTTTATATTCGGTTGGGTCATCGTGCTCATGGCTGCCGCGTTTCTCAATTGCGGCGGCGGCACCGCAGTCAATGGTGGTGGCGGCGGAGGTGGTGGCGGTGACACCCAGACCGTGACCGACTGCGGTTCTGGAACTCCGACCGCGGCTTCCAACCAGCCTGTCTGGGCGCAGTGGGGAGCGAATCCGCAGCACAGCGGCGACGTCAGCGTCACCGCCCAGCAGCTCGTCAACAAGGCAGCCGACATCGTCTACGATCCCTTCGTCGATCGCGAGAAAGCGGAAACGCAAGGGATTCTCGGCGCGGCCGATCTACTGGCTCACTACCAGGCCCCCATCACCGACGGCAACGACGTCTACCTCATGAAGAAGATGGGCACCTACAAGTCCTGCACCCCCGTTGGCTCGTGGACCACGGGTGCATCGTGTGGACCGAATACCTGGAACATGATGGGCTGGTGCGAAGCTCGATACAGTTGGACCAATGGCTCGCTGACCCAGCAGTGGGCGTTCAAGAGCGACTGGAAACCGGAACCGAACGGCACCTATAACGGTACTCCGGGCTATTCTTCTCCGGGCCTCCAGAACTGGGAGCCCGTATTTCACCCCGCGCTCGCCAATAGCTTTCTGTATGTCCCAGGCGCAGGCGGCACCGTATGGAAGGTCGATAAAAATACGGGAGCATCCGTCTCGCACGTCAATCCGTTCGGCGGAGTCGGCGGTTTCGTCGCCGCGAACGCCTACGTCTCCGGCCCCCTCGCCACCGACGCCAGCGGAAACATCTTCTATAACGTCATTCAGTTTGACGATCCCGCCAAGGGCAATGTCTGGTCAATCGACGTAGCGAATGCCTGGCTCGTCGAAATCGCTCCCGACGACTCCTCGCGAACTGTCGCCTACACATCGCTGGTGTCCGCCGGTGGAAGCAATGGATCACAACGTCCAGGTATCAACGTCGCTCCTGCCATCGCTCCCAACGGAACAATCTTCACCACCAGCCGCGCGCACATGAATGCTTCTCAGAGTTACGTGATCAGCGTAGATCCTCAGACTCTCAGCGCGAATTGGGCTGTGCCCCTGAGCGCTGGCGGAAACGCGGCAATCGTTGACGAGGGTTCTTCTTCGCCCTCCGTTGCTCCGGATGGATCTGTGCTCTACGGTGTTCTGAATGGCACAGGTTTCGGTAAAGGCCACACGGTTCACTTCGACTCGCAGGGTGTGTTTCTGAATTCCTATCCGTGGGGTTGGGACGAAACTCCCGCCATCTGGGCGCATGACGGAACCTATTCCGTGCTCATGAAAGACTCCGATGCCGGTGCGACCAACTTCTACATCACGCAGCTCGACGCCAACTTGAATGTCGAGTGGCAATTCCTGAGCAGCGCGGGATTCGAGTTTTGCGTCAACATGGTCGCGATCGATAGCGCCGGAAATGTTTTCGCCAACAGCGAAGATGGAAACCTGTACGAAATCGGACAGGGGAATTCGGGAATATTTTCCACTCCGCTGGCCAAGATATTCCTGGTTCGCTCGCTCGGCGCAGCTTACACGCCGCTCTCCATTGGACAGGACGGCAAGATCTATACACAAAACGATGGGCACATGATCATCGTGGGAGACTAGCTGACCGGCCGGATGCCCCACCTTTCGTGCCTTTGTAAAGTCTAGGGACACTTTGTAAAGGATGTCCCGTTCCCTTCTCCCGTCATGAGACTGAATAGCTCTCCCGTCATGAGACTGAACAGCCTTTCGAAAGGTGCGAGTCCACGGTCTCGTCTTGCTCTGAATTTCACGAATGTCCGCATCACCGTGGAAGAGCGGCCCTTCAGGGCCGCGTTCCGATGCCCACGCTGAGGCCTTTAGGCCCGTGGTCGCACGCGGAGCGCCCCTGACCCTGCCGAAATGGAACAATTTCGACATGACGACTCTCCTTCCTTCGCCTGCCCGGAAGCGGATGGGACCATAATCATTTCCCATCCGCTGTAAGACGAACATCCGCCTTCTCTCCTGTTTACGGCTCAAGGGTAGCGCCGTACTGGCGGCTGAGCCATGTGATGTAGTGCATCGTCGGATCGTACGGATTGTTTGGATCATTCGACTGGATGATGTTCGGATCGTGCTGGCCGTAGGCGTTGAGCACACCCTGCTTGACCGTCAGGTCCGTGCCACTCACGTTTGCCGGTTTGGCGGCGATGTTGTAGCCGTGATATTCGCGGAACGTGGGCCGGACTCCGTACTTCGCGTAGTAGCCCTCGGTCGCAGCCTTGGCAAACATGCCTGCGAAGAAGTGGTCAGAGTGATCGTAGTTGTAATACTGCGGCGGAACCCCATTAAACCCGCCATCGGTAAACGGCGGATAGTAGATGTAGACGCCGGATACGTCCAAGCCAAAAGTGTCTCCCGCTCCGTAGCGCTGGACGTATTGCGGGTTGTTGAAGTCGATTTCCGCATTCCAGCCCAGAATGTTCTGTGCCTTGTCGTCGAAATACCAGTAATCCGGTGTTGGGCCATCGGGAAGCAACGTGCGGCCCGTGGCATCGGCAGTTCGAATCACAGTAGGCTTGAACCAGCCCATTAACTGAGTCAGAGTTACGACCAGCCCCGGCTTGTTCCACGAGTTGAGATAGAGATCCCCGGGAAGGTCCGTCGGGTCGGCCGGTTGCACATTGTCGTAGAGCGCATCAATCGTCGGTGACGTATTTTGCCAAAGCATGCGCAGGCTTTCGTAGAGCGCGGAATTGCTCGGGTTTCTGTCAAACGACAATCCTGACTCTGAGGTTGCCGGCAAGCGCAGGAATGCCAGGTAGATCGGCGCTTTCCCCTTGGCGCGCTTCATCTGCACAACTTTGATGTCCGGCACACCGGGGACCTGCATTGCGATTGGCGTCCAATTGGAATCGGTGTCAGCGATGCCCGCCATGGTCGCATAGGCCGCGCGCGAGCCGCCTTCCCTCTGGCGCGCCCAGAACTCGGGCCCCAGGCCGGCATCGCCGGCCGTGATGTAAACGGTAAGGATCGCGTGGTTAGCCGCGATCGCGTGCATGATATCGGGATTCATAAAGATGATGTCATCGTCCTCATGAGCAACGATGGTCATATCCCGCTGTGTTCCTGCCAACGCCGTCCCCGTAACAATCGTCAGGAAGGCGGTAAAGATCAGCATGACGGAGAGCGACCGGAGGATTTGTACTCCCCAGTTCCTCCCGCCAGATTCACATTTTCGAAGTGCATTCATTTTGGGTATCCCCCTTTGAGATTCAGATCTCTTGGAATTTGGGCTGTGTGACGCACGTAGGCTTGCCGCTTCGTCCCTGTCGTGTCATTCGCCCCTCATCTCTAAAGCGCCGTCTCGCCGCGGATTCCCTCACGCAGATCATCTTTTTTCAAGGTGTGGCGGGGACCCCAAATCTTCTTATGCACCTCATGAGGGAATCCGCCCGGATTTGCCGCTTAACAAGGTGAGCGCAAGACGGCCTGCACCGCCTAGCTCCCATCCCAAACCAGGAGTTTTCCAATGAACATCCGTGCAAAGTTATTCGTAGTGGCGATGTGCGCGCTTCTCAGCACCGCCGCTTTCGCTGCCATGAATGGACCCACCGGCCTCGCCCTCGATTCCAAGGGCAACCTCTATGTTGCCAACTTCGGATCCAACCAGATTCAGGTTTATGCGACAACTCACAAGCAGGTTAAGAACAAGACGATCACCCAGGGCGTCAGCGGTCCCTTGTCCATTGCGATCGACTCCCAGGACCAGCTCTGGGTCGCCAACTATTCCAGCAACATAGTTTGGGTATATTCCGCGGGGAGGCCGCTCACCAACTACAGCAACGGCGTCTTCAGCCCAACTGCGATTGCCGTTGATCCCGCGGGAACGATCTATCTTGTCGACGCTGCCTCGACCTTGAACATCTACGACCCCTTCTTCAACATCGTGAACGCACTTTCGTACGATCAGGTCGAACCCGGATCGAGTGCCCTCTACGGAGTTGCCGCCTCCCGCACCGGCGCGGTCGCCTTCGGAAGCAACGCAGCCTACTCTCTCACCTACGCTGCTGATGTCGTGGGACAGAGTCACACAGATTATCTCGGAAGGATTCCGGTCGACGGAGGCCGAGCCATAGCGTTTGCCGGCAACGACTTCTACATTGGGCTAGGGAATGGGACCATCATGAAGAACAGCAAATCTCTCATGACTCTCCCCTACATTCCGAGCGGAATGGCGGTAGATGGCGTTCGCGGCTACGTATATCTCTCCAACAACAGCGCAAACAGCGTTGACATGTACTCAGTCACCGGAGCGTACATCGGTACGATCCACTAAGCACTACGATTCGCGGAGTTACTAGGGAACCTCTGAATAAGTGGGCCTCCAGTCGACTTTGAAAGGGCACGGCTTCACAGCTTGCGGAAGAACTCCGCTTCGCGCCGGTTTTGGGAAGGGCACGAGTTCCACTCGTGCCGTAACGGCTTCAAATCAACAGCGGCTTCTAGCCGCTGGGGGCCACTCCGTTGACGCGACGCGTTTCGACCACAAGGACTTGTTAAGAACTTTCCTAGTTAGCAAGTGAAAAAAATCCCCCTTCGCACGCTCCTACGAAGGGGGATTTGAATCAAGCGAACGCGAAGCCCTTTACGCCGCCCGCGTCGCCGGTTTCGGAGCCCGGAACTGCGTCTTGTTGTACTCGTCCGAGATCGTCGTCGCGGCATTTTTCACGATCAACTCTCCCGTCTCGCGAATCGCAGTGCGAGCTTGCTCATTGTTCGTCAGCAGAGCCACCTCGCGCAGCGCCTGCGCCAGCAGAATGTCGTTCATCGCTGGAGTCATGAACTGCTGCCGATACGGTCCCGGATCTGGTCCAGGAATCGGAAAATGATGATGCAGCAGCCACCATAGCCGCCCATTCCCGCACCAGTCATCGCCATCGTCCCACGCTTGCACCATTCCCTTCGATGCCGTGGTTGCGAGCTCCTTCCCAATGTTATGCAGCTTGGTGGATATATCCGACTTCTTCAGGTTCTGCGCGATGTTGCGCACAATTTCGGAAACCAGAAAATCGGCCACCGCTGGCCGAAGCGGTGTTCCGGGCTGGCCAGGACCGCCATCGAACCACTCGGGATGGATCATGTACTTCAACACATCGACGCTTTCCAGAATTATGTGGGTATTCATCGTAGTCTCCTTTCTCAGGCCGAGGATTTACCGCCAAATAGCGGAGCGCGAGCGAGAATGGACTCTCCCCAGCGAGCCGCCGGTGAGCGCTGTGTCACTCAACAAATTTTCCCTTGGGCTAGAACAGTGGACCGTGAATAAGAGCAATTCTCAGGGGGTGTGCTGACTTCGGTTGGGCCAGTGACTGCCGGAGCGCCGCTCGTCGGAGAGAACTGCGACCCTCATTCTCCCGCTGCCTATCTCGCTTGTCAATTTTTTTCAGGAACTCGGACTCTGGTCGCTTGTCTGATTTCCGGACACCACCCCATCATCTTCCCAGTGATGCCCGCACGCCGGGTGGCCCATTTCTGCGCGTTCTTTGCGCAGAAGTGGGATTCCACGAAAGCTTTCACTTTGGGATCTTTGCTCTAAGATCGCACTGACCCGCGAACGGCCATCTTCTCGCCGTGAGCGCGAGAGAACTCCAAAACCTCAAGCGTCATACGGCGTGAAATCCCAGGTTTCGGAAAGCGCGAGATCGGGGTTTAGCGCGATCTTGCGACTCTTGTCAGCATAGTTAGTGCAATGATTCCATAACAATGTCGGCTCCCAGGCCCGAGTAAACTTTGGAGGCGCAAACCAACCAAAGGGCTCGGAGGAAAGGAGCCGAACATGCTGATTATAGGGTGTGACTATCATCCGGGCTTTCAGCAAATTGCTTTTGTAGATACCGAGACTGGGGACCTGCAAGAGCGGCGACTGGAGCACCGCGAGGAAGCGGAGAAGTTCTACCGCGAACTGGCGGCCCGGGGAAAAGATATAAGGGTCGGGATGGAAGCCAGCGGACACGCACGCTGGTTTGAACGGTTGCTGCGTGAGTTGCAGTGCGAGTTGTGGATTGGGGATGCGGCGGAGATTCGCACGAAACGAGTGCGCAAACAGAAGACCGATCGCCAGGATGCGCAGTTGTTGTTGAAGCTTTTGCTGGAAGATCGTTTTCCGAGGATCTGGGTTCCGGATGCGGAGAATCGAGACCTGCGGCAACTGCTGTGGCATCGACATCGCTTGGTGCAGATGCGCACGCGCATCATGAATCAGTTGCATGTGGTGGCACTGAACGAGGGAGTCCGGCGCAAGAAGGCGTTGTGGCGGCCGGCAGGACGCAGTGAGTTGGAGTCGTTAGTGCTCGCTCCGTGGGCGCTTCGACGTCGTCAGGACCTGCTCGACTTGTTCGACCAACTGACTCCGAAGATCCGCGAGTTGACGCGAGCGCTCGAGGAAGAAGTTGAGAAGCGGCCCGTAGCGCGGCGACTGATGACGCATCCCGGCGTCGGTGTACTGACGGCGTTAGCCTTCGAGTTGGTGATTGGCACTCCCGAACGTTTCGGTTGTGGCAAGCAGATCGCCAGCTATGTGGGACTGGTTCCTACGGAGGAATCGAGTGGCGATCGGCGACGACTCGGACACATCAGCAAACAAGGCAACGCGCTGTTGCGCTTCCTGCTGGTGGAAGCGGCGCAGGTCACGGTGCGCAGTCAGCCGCAGTGGCGCAGCAAGTTCTTCCACCTGGCGATGCGCCGGGGACGGAAGATCGCGAAAGTAGCAATGGCCCGAAAGCTGGCGGTACATCTGTACTGGATGTGGCGCCAGGGTCGGGATTACGGTCAGTTAGAAAAGCTTGGTTCGCACGCGGGAGAGCCCGGAAATCCCCATGGTGAGCAGTAAATCACCGACGTAATGATTGGGCATCCCGCTCCCCGTCACAGGGGAGTTCGAAGTAGTAATCATGATCGCAGTTAGTGATCGAAGAGATGGATGGGTCGGACTAAGTTCCTGACCCTAACGATTCGAAGCGAGCCCAGGGTTGGAAAGCGCAAAGCATCCACGAGAGCGAAATGGCGCTCTTCTCCGAGTGCACGCAGTCGTGTGCTCGAAAAGTGCTTGACACCGCCGACATTGTTAGAGATGGCGATTTTTCGCCAACTACGAATTACGGCGTTGCTGGAGCTGGCCTGCGACCGGTTGCTTTCGGCGACCTACAGCTTCGCAAATGTAGCCCACGATGTATTTCCGTTCTGTCTCCTCGATGATGTCGTGGTTTTTGGAAAGGTCACCAATTCCCTTCTCAATCGCTTTCCATAGCGGCGTTCCTTCCCATTTCACATAAGGATGGGTGCTGCTTTGACCCTTGGTTTTAGCCATGCTTCA
>Ga0302322_100006380_pt1 | contig 10450 bp, 4 predicted proteins | sample Fen_T0_2_FD_203757 | JGI IMG/M metagenome (GOLD analysis project Ga0302322, IMG submission 203757) | Peat permafrost microbial communities from Stordalen Mire near Abisko, Sweden - Fen_T0_2 | ecosystem: Environmental > Terrestrial > Soil > Wetlands > Permafrost | place: Sweden: Abisko... | reverse complement strand
CGGCGGAACAGTCCGCCCGCCTCTCCGAACGCGAAGCCGTCAATCTCATCTTCCTGCCGGGCCTTTCGACCGCGGAAAAGGTTTCCAACGTCTCCGGCCGCGGCGTTGGCATGGACGTGGTCAAGACGAACATCGAGAAGATCGGCGGATCCATCGACCTGCAGACCCAGCCCGGCCAGGGCACTACGCTCAAGATCAAGATTCCGCTGACTCTCGCCATCATCCCGGCGTTGATCGTGAAGAGCGGCGGCAATCGCTATGCGATTCCCCAGGTGAGTCTCCTTGAACTCGTCCGTCTCGAGGGCGACCAGGCCCGGACCGGCATCGAACGCGTTTACGGGGCTCCCGTCTATCGGCTTCGCGGCGAATTGCTACCCCTCGCCCACCTGCGCGAGCAGCTCAAGACTCCTCCCCGCGATTCGCTCCGCTCAACGGTCGACGACGAAGCCATCAATATCGTCGTCCTTCAGGCTGACGGACGACGTTTCGGACTTATCGTTGACGAGATCAGCGACACCGAGGAAATCGTGGTGAAGCCCCTGGGCAAACAATTGAAGGGCATCACCTGCTTTGCCGGCGCCACCATCATGGGCGACGGCCGCGTCGCCTTGATCATCGATGTCCTCGGCCTTGCCCAATACGCGAACGTTGCCGCGGCCGCCAACAGCCGCGCCCTGGATCTCGATGTCATTCACAATCCGGTCGACCAACAGCCGCGCCAATCGCTGCTGCTCTTCAGTCTCAGCGAAAGCCAACAACTGGCCGTTCCTCTCTCCGAAGCGGTGCGTCTTGAGGAGTTCACCGCCGCCCAGGTCGAGCGCGCCGGAGGCCAGGAGGTCGTCCAGTACCGCGGTCAGATCCTGCCGCTGATTCGAGTGGCCAACCACATCGCGGGTCCCGCGGCCGCACCCTCGAAAGCCCGCGATATGCTCCAAGTCATCGTCTACTGCGAAAGTGGAAAACAGGTCGGACTGATCGTCGATTGCATCAACGATATCGTGGAGGAAGTCGTCACCGTGCGCAGCGATGCGGCCACGAATGGGATTCTCGGTTCCATCGTCATCCACGGCAAGGTGACCGATCTTCTGGACGTCCCTGGCGTGGTCCGGTCGGCCATCCCCGGCCTGTTCGACCGGTCCGCCGCATAAACCCCACCGACGGCATGAGCACCACCGCCCAATTCTGCACCTTTTACGTCGACGGCCTCTTTTTCGGGATCGATGTGTTGCGCGTCCAGGAAGTCCTTCGCTTCCAGGAAATGACCGGCGTGCCGTTGGCCTCGCCGATGGTGAGCGGCCTGATCAATCTGCGCGGTCAGATCGTCACGGCCATCGATCTCCGCCGCCGCCTGGCCCTGCCCGACCGACCCGCCGATCAACTGCCGATGAACGTCGTGGTTCGTTCCGACGACGGCGCCATCAGCCTGCTCGCCGACGAGATCGGCGATGTCATTGAAATTGACGGTAGCACCCTCGAGGCCCTGCCCGCCAGCGTGCGCGGCGCCGCCCGCGAATTGGTGACCGGTGTCCACAAACTCAAATCCAGCCTTCTCCTCGTTCTCGACCTCGACCGAGCCCTCTCCCTCCCTGAACCGAGCTAATTCCGCCGCCCCCCTCATGAAACTAAAATCCAAAATCCTCATTCCCTCGATCCTGGTTCTCCTGGCCAGCCTGGGCGCCATCTACCTCGCGGTCGTGCGCGAAGCGGGCAACCTCGAGAAGTCCACGCTCGTCGGGCTTTCCGCCCACGCCACCTCGGTGCAAGACAAGATCGACCGCTGCCTCTTCGAGCGCTACGGCGACGTGCAGGCGTTCACCAACAACGTCATTGTGCATCGAACGCTCACCAATCTCACGGATGCCGAGAAGGCCGCTCTCACCGAGACGATTAACCACTACGTGACTGGTTACGGCTGCTACGATCTTTCGCTCGTGGTCGATCCTTCGGGCAAAGTTGTGGCCGTCAACTCCATCGACCCCACGGGCAAGCCTGAGCCTCGGGCCGCCGCCCTGATCGGCCGCAACCTCTCCGACCAGCCCTGGTTCCGCGATGCGGCCGCCGGAAAATTCACCACCGGCAAGGCGGCCGACGGCACGGCCTACGCCACCGGCTCGGTCGTCGGCGCCCCCGCCAAAAATGACCTCGTCGCCGAAGTCTACGGTGATAAGGGCCCCTCTTGGACCATCACTTTTACCGCCCCGATCACGGTGGGAGATGAGGGCAAGATCGTCGGCTACTGGCACAATTGTTTCACCGCCGACATGCTCGAACAGATCGTGCTCGACGAGTACACGCAGCTCGCCAAGCAAAAGCTCGCCTCCACCGAGATCAACGTGATCGACAGCTCCGGACAGCTCATCATCGACGTCGACCCGACCGAAACCGGCAAACAGGCGGTCCGCACCACCGATATCTTCAAAATGAATTTTTTCGAAACGGGCGAATCAATCGCCATCGCCTCGAAGAGTTCATCCACCCCCAGCGGCACATCGATGGGTGTCAACGCCCGCATGAGCAAGGCGGGCGGTCACGAATTTATCCAGCCGGGCGGTTTCGCCCGCAGCGTCCCTACCCTCGGTTACGTCGGTTCCGGATTCACCATCTTTGTCCGCGCCGAACCGAACGAGCTCTTCGTGGTCACCAATTCTCTCAAGCAGGTTGTCCTCATTGTCGCCTTGATCGCGATCGTCATCGGCATCGTTGTCATGCTGCTGGTCATCACCCCGGTCATCCGCGCCATCGTGTCCGTCCGCGACGGGATCGCCGCCCTTGCTTCCGGTGACCTTGCCTCCCGGATCATCAAGACTTCCAAGGATGAAACGCGGGAAATGGCCGATGCGCTAACCGCCGCCGTCACGGGCATGCGCAGCGCCATCGGGCGGGATAAACTCGAATGGTCGCAGGTCGCTCAGGCGCGGGAAGAAACCGAGCGCCTGACCGAGAGCCTCAAGACCACCATGAAGGTGGTCTCCGAAAATTCCCAGTCCCTGGCTTCGGCCGCCGAGGAACTTTCCACGGTCGCCCAGCAGATGAGTTCGAATTCCGAGGAGACCGCCGCCCAGTCCAATGTCGTCGCGTCCGCTTCCGAACAGGTCAGCAAAAACGTGGCGACGGTCGCCACTTCGGCCGAGGAAATGAGCGCCTGTGTTCGCGAGATTGCGAAGAACGCCAACGACGCCGCCCGGGTGGCGACGTCCGCCGTCAAGGTCGCTGAAGAGACCAACCGGACCGTCACGAAGTTGGGCGAAAGCTCCACCGAGATCGGCAAGGTCATCAAAGTCATCACCTCCATCGCCCAGCAGACGAATCTCCTGGCGCTCAACGCCACCATCGAGGCCGCCCGCGCCGGCGAAGCCGGCAAGGGTTTTGCGGTCGTCGCCAACGAAGTAAAGGAACTGGCCAAGCAGACCGCTGCCGCCACCGAGGACATCAGCGCGAAAATTGCCGCGATTCAGTCCGACACCATCGGGGCCGTGACCGCCATCGGCGAAATCGCGAAGGTCATCGGACAAGTGAACGACATTTCCAACACGATTGCCAGTGCGGTCGAAGAGCAGTCGGCGACCACGAACGAAATCGCGCGCAACGCCACCGAGGCCGCAGGGGGCAGCAACGAAATCTCGAAAAACATCACCAACGTATCCCAGGCCGCCAAGAGCACCACCGAAGGGGCCAACAACACGCTGGCCGCCGCCCAGGAACTGGCTCGCCTCTCCGCCGCCCTCAAGTCCGTCGTCGACAACGCCAATATCAGAAAATAATCGGTCCGCGCCCGCACCTCTCTTCTCTTCCTTCCAAAGCCACGGCGCACGCGCCGTGGCTTTTTTTCGTCCGGCGCGGCAACAGAGGTGGAGCGCCCTGACCTCAGGGCGCTTTGCTTCGGTGACGCTGCAAGCCAGCGCATTGGGTCAATGCGCTCCACCTCGGATTGCCGGCGCCCGGCCGATAGCCACCATTCCCGGTTAGATCAACCGTGCCTGCGGTTCAGGGGACTATGCCCAGCGGAGATCGTGGGATGTGCCCGTTCCAAATTTTCGAGGACAATTCCGATTCCGCGGCATTCGACTCAGGCGCCGAAGTTTTTCCGGATCGCCTCGAACGACTCGCCGGTGGAACGCAGCAGTGTCTCGACCTCGCCCGAATTCAGTCCCGACCGGTGAAGGAATTCGGTGCCGATGGCGGGCATGATAAGCGAAGCGCCCAGCGACGGTAAAAAAGAGGCACCCGCGCCCTGCGGCAAGAGGGCCGACGAAAAGAAGAGGGCCTCGGCCAGCCAGCTCTTCTCCTCCAGGACCATCGGGGCATCCTGCGCGGCAATGGCTCGGACCATCGTTTCGGGAAACCGCCATTTGCCGAGGAGCATGGCACCCGCCTGGGCCTGGACTAGACCGACACTTTCCTGCTCCCACTGCGCGATGGATTCACCGCCCAACCAGAAGAGTCCGGCGCGGAGATTCTCGATGGCCTGATTGATGGCGAGGCGGCCAATGAAGCGCAACAATCCGACCGTGTAGGCCTCGTCGGGATCAGCCTCGCCCGACTCCTTGGCCAACGCCTGCATGAACAGACCATTGAAAAGGCTCTCCGCCCAAAAATCGGTTCCATGGATTCCGTAGCAGGTCAGATCGCGGCCGCTGACGATCCGGCCCACGGCCAGGTTCAACAGGCGCACCGTCTCGCGCGTGCCGATTTTCTGCATGGCGTCGGCAATGGTCTTGCAATTACCGCCCGCATAAAAGGCGCTGTTGGCGCACCGAATGATGTCGGCCGCGAGCGCGGGATCGCTGCCGACCAGGTCGGCGATGCCGGTCAGATCCGAATTGGGATCGGCGAGGAGCTTCAGGGCTTTGGAGAGAATCACTGGCGCCGGACTGAATTTCTCGATCTGTTTAAGCGCGGCCATCAGCTGCGCTTTGGTCGGTTGCATGGCGGTGAGGGTGGATATCATGATGTCGAGCAGGTTGGCGGAGCGGAAGTGTTTGGGCTTCGGTGGTAAGGGTGACCGGCCGGCCGCGTCGACCATCGGAAATTCGACCCGACGTTTGCGTGGCCAAACAAGGAAATCGTCCCTTGCAGCCAAAACTGTATCGAAATCGGATCGCGGCTAATTTTGGCCGCGATTCAGCACCCCTCCATTCGAAAGAGAGCGGCAAGATGACCGGGAGGTGAACGTCTTCCGAGCCCGGCCACTCCCGGAGTTTTCCAAGCGATGGTCGGGTGGTTTCTCGCCTCAATTCCCCCTGATCCGAGCCGATTTAACCCTGATGGGGTGCGCCTGCTTTCGGCCCCCGTGCATGAACCAATTTCTCCCCATACCCCCGGTCCCTGGAACCGCCCTGCTCGGCGGCCCTGGCGCTTCATTTTTCCGATGACGCCTTCGCCCGCCGCGATGCCCGGCCCGCGCCCGCTGGGGTGGCTTGGCCTAATATCGGCCACTGCCGCATTTTTTGCGATCGGGAAGCTGGGCATCGCCTTGGCGAGCATCGAGGGAAATATCTCGCCCGTGTGGCCGGCCAGCGGCTTTGGCATTTGGCTGTTGCTGACCTACGGACGCCGCTATTGGCCGGCCATCATCGCGGGCCACGTCCTGGTGAGCCTCAGTTCCCACCTCTCGCTGCCCGTCGCACTCGGCATGGGTGTCGGCGGCACCGCAGAATCGCTGATCGGCTATTGGCTTTGGCAGGCCATCCATGCCCGGGGTCAAGTTCTGCTTCCCGAGCACAGAACCGCCGTCACCAATCTCGCCGTGGCGTTGCTTTCACCCTTGGTCGCCGCCACGTGTGGCTCCTATTCCCTGTGCGCCGGCGGTGTGTTTGAACACGCGGCTGTTTCCCACGTCTGGTTTACCTGGTTCATCGGCGACGCACTCGGGTTCCTGTTCGCCTTACCCCTGCTGCAAACCGCCCCCGAGCTCTTCGCCCAAATCCGCTGTTTGCAGTCGGCCGCTGCCGTCCGCGGCGTGGTGGTGTTGGTGGCGACGGCCGCGCTCACCTGGATCACATTCATGGTTCCGGGCTGGGAAGTTCTCGTCTTCGGGTCTTTCCCTCTCCTGCTGCTCTCTGCCCTTTGGCTCGACCGGCCCGCCACCGTTTGGCTCTCGGGCCTCCTTGCCGCCGCCGCGATCGCTGGAACCTACTGTGGCCACGGACCGTTCTACACCGGCAGCCTCAACCGCGACCTTCTCAATCTCCAGATCTTCCTCGCGGCCGTAGCGATCATGGGACAAATTCTTTCCGACTTTCGCGCCCGCGATAGCGCCCTGGCCCGCGCCATCCTGCTCGCCGGCTGGGCGCTGAGCGGATGGGTGTTTGCCGGACTGCGCCAAAATCAGCTCGACGAGGACGAGGCCAGTTTCTCCTCCCTGACTTCGTTCGCGAGGGCCGACATCGAAACTCGGATGACCACCTACGTGGATGCCCTGCGCAGCGGATCCGGCTTCCTCTTGACTTCACCTGCGGTCGGCCGCGATTCCTGGCGAAATTTTGCGGAGGCGATGGATTTGCCCAACCGTTATCCTGGCGTCAACGGTATCGGCCTGATCTATCCCGTCAAACCCGACGACCTGCCCGCGTTTGTCGAACGCGAAAGAGCCTCGGGAAAATCCGGATTCACGATCCATCCCGTCCCCGGTTTCGTCCTCAACGAAAGCCAGACCGCCTACGTCATCACCTCCATCGAACCGACGGCGCCCAACGACCGTGCGGTCGGGCTCGACGTCTCGACCGACCCGGCGCGGCGCGAAGCCGCCGAGGCGGCGCGTGATACCGGTGAACCCCGCCTTACCACGCGGATCGCCGTGGTCCAGGATGGACCGCAGCGCCCGGGATTCCTGCTTTACCTGCCTGTCTACCGAAGGGGGGCCGCGCTGGGCACCATTGAACAACGCCGGTCCGCGTTCGTGGCCTGGGTTTACGCTCCTTTGGTCACGGAACAGTTTCTAAAGGGACTCCTCGGACGCCGCGCGGGCATCATCAGCCTGGCCATCTACGAGCCGGGTCCGGTCGACGCCAAACACCTGCTGTACTCCTCGGACACCGGCGGAGCACTCCGGCAACCATTCCGGCAGCAGCACACCCTGACCCTTGCCGGCCAAACTTTCACCCTGGGTTGGAATCCGGGCCAAGAATTCCGTCCGACCGACATTTCGGTCGCCGTCTGGACCGCCTTGAGCATGACCTTCGGCACCCTTTTTCTCGCCGCATTTGTCCGCGGGATGCAGGGAGTCCGGCACCGGGCCGAAGATATCGCAGCCGAACGCACCCGGGAACTGCGCCGGGAAATGGATCGCCGCGAGATCATTGACCGCGAATTGCAGGACGTCACCAGTTTCCAACTGGCCATCCTCGAATCCGCCGACCTCGCGATCATTGCGACCACGCCGGAAGGAATCATCCGGACCTTCAATCCCGCCGCCGAGCGGATGCTGGGCTACGCCGCAACGGAGCTGATCGGGCGGCAATCGCCGGCAATCTTCCACGAGCCGGACGAGGTGGCCGCCCGAGCGGTCGAATTGAGCGAGGAACTCGGAAGTCCAATCGAACCCGGCTTCGAGGTCTTGGTCGCAAAATCACGTCGAAACCTGCCGGGCCAGCTGGAATGGACCTATCTCCGCCGAGACGGGACAAAACTGCCGGTTCAGCTCAGCTTCGGCGCGGTGCGGGACCGAACCGGCGTACTGATCGGCTTCGTCGGCCTCGCCGCCGACATCAGCGAGCGACAGAAACACGAGACCACCCTCCGCCAGGAGAAAAACCTGCTGCACACCCTCGTCGAGAATCTACCGTCCGCGGTCTTCGTGAAGGATCGCTCGGGCCGATACATTCTTACCAACCGGTCTATGGCCGAGTCGCTCGGCGCCAAGTCTTCCACCGACTTGATCGGTCACACCATTGAGGACTTCGTCTCGCCCGGGGCCGCGGAGCATGTCGCCCGCACCGACCGAGAGGTCATGGAAATGAATCGCTCCTACCACGCCGTCGACGAGCGGCTCGAAATTGGCGACAAAATCTCGCATTTCTCAGTCACAAAGGTGCCCCTCTACGATGACCGGAACCAGGTCGTGGCCCTCGTGGGGATTCGGCATGACATCACCTCTCTTAAGCTTCACGAAGCCGAGTTGATCAAGGCCCGTCGCGATGCCGAATCAGCGAACCAGGCGAAGAGTGAATTCCTGGCCATGATGAGCCACGAGATCCGTACGCCCATGAACGCCGTCATCGGCTTCACCGATCTCCTGATGGAGACCGCGCTGGCCACCAAGCAGCAGGAATACGTCGAGATCATCCGCTCCTCCGGCCAGTTTCTTGTTTCACTGATCAATGACATCCTCGATTTTTCCAAGATCGAGGCCGGCAAACTGGAGGTCGAACGGGTGCGATTCGACTGCGTGACCGCCGTCGACGAAGTGGTGAACACGTTTGCGCCGAGTGCGCGCGAAAAGGGCGTGACGGTCACTTTTCTCCCGCCGTCCCCCGGTCTCCCGCGGGTAGTCGAGGCCGACCGATCGCGCTTCCGCCAGGTGCTGATCAATCTGGTTGGCAACGCGGTAAAATTCACCCCGTTGGGCTCGGTGACCGTTGGAATCAGCCTGGCTCAAGAGATAACGCCCGCGACCCTTCTCGTATCGGTCACGGACACCGGCATCGGCATTCCCGTGGAAAAGCAGGGCTCCCTTTTCCGCAAATTCACCCAGGCCGATTCCTCGGTGACCCGCGAATTCGGTGGATCCGGTCTCGGTCTGGCGATCTGCAAAAATCTGGTCGAAATGATGGGGGGCAAGATTGGACTGACGAGCCGACCGGGCCAAGGTTCAACCTTTTGGTTTCACGTGCCGCTCTCCTCCAACCAGGGCCCGGTGGTGCCGGTGTCGGGCTCGACGGCCCAGGGAGGCAGGCCTCGGTCGCGCGCTCCCCTCGGGGGCACTGCGCCGGTTTCAACGGCCCGCCGCGTGCTGGTCGCCGACGACAACTCGATCAATCGCCAACTGGTCGAAAGCTTCCTGCTCAAACTGGGATGCGACGTCGTGCTCTGCGAAAACGGACTCGAAGCGCTGAAGCTGGTCCAAACTGACGTTTTTGACCTGGTCCTCATGGATCACCAGATGCCGGTCATGGACGGATGCGAGGCAGCTCGGGCCATTCGCGACTGGGAAGAATCGCAGGGCCGCGTCGTGCGTCTGCCCATCGTCGCCCTCACCGCCAACGTGAGTCCCCATGGCGCCGCAACCTATCAGGAAGCCGGCATGGATTCCTATCTCGCCAAACCATTGCGCATCGCGCCACTCGAAGAGACGATCAACGCGTTTCTGGGCCCGCGGCCCGTTGTCCCGAACCCGATCCCGGCCCAGCCCGTGGCCTCCAGCCCGGCGCCGCAGCCCGCGACCGAGCGCATCATGGATTTTGACCGCGCGCTCGCCCTGCTTGATCAAAACAAGAAGTTGTTCGACCTGCTCGCCCAAGCCTTCGCGAAACAAAGCGACGAGTTGGTCCGGGCCATCGATCTCGCGATCAAGACGCATGACCTGCCCGGACTCAGGCAGCAGGCGCACAAGTTCAAGGGTTCCGTCGCCACTTTTGCCGCCGATTCCCTCACAGCGACGGCTTTGGCGTTGGAAACAGCGGCCAACGACCCCGACTGGACAAAAATCGAGAGTCAGGGCGCCCAACTCGCGCACGATGCCCGAGTGCTCCGGCTCGAACTCGCCACCCGCGTCGCGGCCAATCCCGGAGTCACCTCCACCCTCAAATGACACCGGAACCAGACTCCAAAGTCACTCACCCTCTCAGGCGCAAGCTGCTGCTTCCCCTGCTGGTGATGGGCACGGCGATATCTGCCCTTCTTGTGGTGCTGGCCTATGCCCAGATTCATCGGCTGCTCCAGACGAACCTGTTGAATCGGGCGGAATTGGCCGCCGGCCTGCTCGGCGCTGCCGCCGCGAATGCGACTGGTCCGGGGGACCTCCAGACGGTCGCCACCTCGCTTGGGCACGATCCGGAAATCCCGGCCGTCTTTATCGTCGGCGGAAGCTCCTCTCACGTGCTCGCGGCGTCCAATCCGGTTTGGGTGGGACGTCCGTTGGCTGAGGTGACCTCGCCCACCCTCGCGTCCCAGATTCAAGCCAACCTGGCGAAGCGGGAAAGTAATCCGGAATTTTTCAGCGACGGGCCGGCGCTCGCGCGGATATCACCGTTCGCGCTGGCCCCGGGCCCATCAGCCGCGAACGGCGCGCCGCGCGCCGTCGTCGTCGTGCAACTCGACACGACTCCACTCCACGCCTCGCTGCTCCGCACCACCCTCGCCTTCTCCGGGGCCCTGGCGGCCGGCCTCGGGTTGCTCGTCGTGCTCGGAAATTTCCTCATCAAACACTACCTTCTGCGCTCGATCGAGCGGATCGGACAGGCGGTCACCCAAGGTCGCGAAGCCACCGAGACCGTCTGGTCGGCCGCCACGG
>Ga0302322_100006379_pt1 | contig 10450 bp, 9 predicted proteins | sample Fen_T0_2_FD_203757 | JGI IMG/M metagenome (GOLD analysis project Ga0302322, IMG submission 203757) | Peat permafrost microbial communities from Stordalen Mire near Abisko, Sweden - Fen_T0_2 | ecosystem: Environmental > Terrestrial > Soil > Wetlands > Permafrost | place: Sweden: Abisko... | reverse complement strand
GTCCGGTTGCGGGTAGACGTCATCGTAGAGGCCGCGGACGAACCGCTCGCGTGCATCCGCGGTCTCCCGGCGACCGACGAGGAGCGTGGATGCCACGCTCACGTACGCGGTGGTCGGGGCGAACGCAGCGCCCGGGACGTGGAGCTCGGCGAAGCGTGCGCCCGCCTCCCCGACCCGCCGCCCCCACCGGCCGCCGCCTCGCTCCGTGAGCGTCGCATTGGGCGTCCCGAGGGTGACGAGCGCGCCGATCCGCCCGGCCGCGTTCAGGGTGCGTCCCTCGAACGGCACCGGCGAGGTGAGCAACCTGCCGATCAGGCCGCCGGCACTGTGGCCGACGTAGAGCACCGGGGCACCCAGTGACGCCGGGCACTCGGCCGATCGCGAACCGGCCTCGAGCAGCGCCCGGCCCACGCGGGTCGTGATCGGGCCGAGGCCGCGGGCCGCGGCGAGGACCCAGTCGGGCAGGTAGACCGGCGCGACGAGAACATCCGCGGCGCCGCGCTGGCGCAGGCTGGCCGCGAGGTCGCCATACCAGGCCGGCATCGTCAGGAATCCCGGCGCCACGAGGATCACCGGCGCAAGCGTATCGGGCTCCACGTCGCGCCAGGCCGCGGAAGGGACCGGTCGCCCCGGGTGCCGGCCAGCTGTCTGGGGCCGCCGGTGGAGCGTGCGGGTCGCGCGACCGTTCATCAGGAAGGAATCGTATCGGCAACTGCGGGCGGCCGCCGCGCCGCCAGCCATATCATCTGCCTCGTGCTCCTCACGCCCTGGTTCCTGGCGGTCACGCTCGCCCTCGTCGCGATCGCCGCGATCCCGACCCGGCGCCTCTTCCTCGCCGGGGTCGGGCGCGGCGTCCTGACCGTCTATCTCCTGGCGCTCATCGCGCTTGGATTCCTGGCCCTTTCGGGCCTGGGCCCCGATCGGCTTGTCGTGCCGTGCTTCGTGGTGACATTCGTGGCGCCGCTCGTCACCTCGCATGCCCTTGTGCGGCGCGCCCTGGGGCGCCGCAGCCGACCGGAGAAGAGTGCGCCGCCCCCGGATGCCCCGTGAGCGCAGCCAACGACGCGATTGCTTCGGCTCGTCATAGATCGTTCGGCTCGTTGACAATACTTTACGCGACAGCGTAGTATCGCCGCGTGACCAACGCCCTCGCCTCGCCCGATCGCCTCGCCACTGTCATCGCGGACATGGCCCATGCGTTCCATGCCCCGGGGCCCGGCCTCCCGGGCTGGCTGGCGCAGGACCTGACGCTTGCCCAGGTCCGGACCCTGTTCCTCATCGCGCACGAGGCCCCGTTGCCGATGGGCCGGATCGCCGAGATCCTCGGAGTCTCCGTCGCGTCCGCGTCGGGGATCGTGGACCGCCTCGAGCGACACGACCTTGTCGCGCGGCGCCACCGCACGGACGACCGGCGGGTCGTGGAATGCGTGCCCTCGGATGCCGGCCGCCGCCTGATCGACGAGATGTCCGGCCGGCGCATCGAGATCGCACGCCGGGCGCTGGGGGTGCTGGCGCCGGATGAGCTCGCCGAGTTCCACCGGCTGGTCTGTCTCATCGCCGACCGGTCGGCTGGGGATCAACCGTGACCACCGTCGCCGCTCCGCAAGGCGCTGCCGCTCCGGCAGGGACTGCCGCGCCGGTGCGGTCGAGCGATCGACATCGGATGACCCGGCTCCTGACGCGCTTCCTGCGCCCGTATCGATGGGCGCTTGCCTTCGTGATGGTTCTCCTGCTCGTGCAGGCGATCGCGAACCTGTACCTGCCTGACCTCAACGCCGACATCATCAACAACGGCGTCATCAAGGGCGACACCGGCTACATCATCTCCACCGGCGGCTTCATGCTCGGCGTGACGCTGCTGCTCGCCATTGCGTCGATCGTTTCGGTCTACTGGGGCTCGAAGACGGCAATGGCGTTCGGGCGCGACGTCCGGAGCGCCATCTTCGGGAAGGTGCAGGACTTCTCGCAGACCGAGGTGAACCTGTTCGGGACGCCCTCCCTCATCACCCGCAACACGAACGACGTGCAGCAGGTGCAGCAGGTCATCGCGATGGCCCTGAACATGATGATCTCGGCCCCGATCATGGCCGTCGGCGGCATCATCATGGCGCTCCGCCAGGACATCCCGCTCTCGGGCCTCATCGTCGTGATCGTCCCGCTCATGGGCGTCGTCATCGGGCTCCTGATGGTGCGGGTCGTGCCGCTCTTCATGGCGATGCAGAAGAAGATCGACCGGATCAACCAGGTCGTGCGCGAGACGCTGAGCGGCATCCGCGTGATCCGTGCCTTTGTGCGCACCGATCACGAGGCGAAGCGCTTCGACGACGCGAACCGTGACCTGACCCGGACCGCGCTGAGCGTCAATCGGATCTTCGCCGTGATGATCCCGACGCTGATGGGGATCTTCAACCTGTCCGCCGTCGCGATCATGTGGTTCGGCAGCATTCGCGTCGACAGCGGCTCGATGCAGATCGGGAACCTGACGGCCTTCCTCATGTACATCATGCAGATCCTGATGTCCGTGATGATGGCCACCATCATGTTCGTCATGGTCCCCCGGGCGGCCGTCTCCGCCGGGCGGATCCAGGAGGTCCTCGAGGCCCAGCCGTCGGTCGAGGATCCCGCCGTCCCGGCGACGCCCAGCACGACCCACGGGTTCGTGGAGTTCCGGGACGTCGAGTTCCGCTACCCCGGCGCAGAGGATCCGGTCCTTCGGGGGATCTCGTTCGCCGCCGGACCCGGCGAGACCACCGCGATCGTGGGGAGCACCGGGAGCGGCAAGTCGACGCTGATCAACCTGATCCCGCGCTTCTACGACGTGACCTCGGGCAGCGTCCTGGTGGACGGCGTGGACGTCCGGGAGATGCGGCAGGAGGACCTCTGGCGGAAGGTCGGCGTGGTCCCCCAGAAGGCATTCCTGTTCAACGGGACGGTCGCGAGCAACGTGCGCTACGGCGATCCCGACGCGTCCGACGACGAGGTGCTGCACACGCTGGAGGTGGCCCAGGCCCGCGAGTTCGTGCTCGAGATGCCCGAGGGCCTCGCGGCGCCCATCACCCAGGGCGGCTCGAACGTCTCCGGCGGCCAGCGCCAGCGCCTCGCGATCGCGCGGGCACTGGCGAAGCGTCCCGAGGTGTACATCTTCGACGACAGCTTCTCGGCGCTCGACTTCAAGACCGACTCGATGCTCCGGGCGGCGCTCCGCAAGGAGCTCGGCACCGCGACCGTGATCATCGTTGCCCAGCGCGTCGGGACGATCATGCAGGCCGACCGGATCGTGGTCATGGACGACGGCACGGTCGTCGGGATCGGCACCCACGCCGAGCTCATGGAAACGTGCCCGACCTACCAGGAGATCGTGTTCTCGCAGCTCAGCGCGGCGGAGGTCGCATGAGCGGGCACCCGGGCGGTGGTGCGCCGGGCGGCGCGGGCGGCGGTCCAGCTGGCGCCGGCGGCGCGGCACGCCCACCCATGCGGCGCGGCGGCTTCGGCGGTGGCCCGCCCGGCATGGGCATGATGATGTCGGCCGAGAAGTCGAAGGACTTCCGGGGATCGTTCCGGCGCCTGCTCGGCGAGCTGCGCCCGGAAGCCCGCCAGATCGTGCTGGTCATGCTGCTCGCGATCGTCAGCGTGGCCTTCGCCGTGGTCGGGCCCAAGATCCTCGGCAACGCCACGAACATCCTCTTCCAGGGCGTCGTCGGCAAGCAGTTCCCCGCCGGTGTGACCGCCCAGCAGGCGGTCGTCGCGCTCCGCGCCCAGGGCCAGAACCAGACGGCCGACATGCTCGCGAGCATGAACGTGACGCCCGGCGTCGGCGTCGACTTCGGGGCCCTCGGGAACATTCTCCTCGTGCTGGTCGGGATCTACGTCATGAGCTCCGTGTTCAGCTGGGCGCAGGCGTACATCATGGCCGGCGCGACCCAGCGGACGGTCTTCCGCTTGCGCCGGCAGGTCGACGAGAAGCTCGCGCGCCTGCCGCTCCGCTACTTCGACAGCCACTCGCGGGGCGACATCCTGAGCCGCGTCACGAACGACATCGACAACATCTCCCAGACGCTCCAGCAGAGCCTGACCCAGCTCATCACGTCCCTGTTCACGATCATCGGCGTGCTGATCATGATGTTCTGGATCTCCCCGCTCCTCGCCGTCATCGCGCTGCTCACGATCCCGCTCTCGATCGTCATGACGATCCTCATTGCGCGCCGCTCGCAGAAGCAGTTCGCCGCGCAGTGGCAGTCGACCGGCGCCCTCAACGGGCACGTCGAGGAGATGCACACCGGGCACAACATCGTGAAGGTCTTCGGACATCGCGAGGAGGCCCTCGAGACCTTCGACCGCGAGAACCAGCGCCTATTCCTGGCAAGCTACCGCGCCCAGTTCATCTCGGGGATCATCCAGCCCTCGATGAACTTCATCGCCAACCTGAACTACGTGGCGATCTGCGTCATCGGCGGCGTGCGCGTGGCAAACGGACAGATGTCGCTCGGCGACGTCCAGGCCTTCATCCAGTACACCCGCCAGTTCACGATGCCGATCGTGCAGGCGGCCAGCATCATGAACGTGCTGCAGTCCGCGGTTGCGTCCGCCGAACGTGTCTTCGAGCTGCTCGACGAGGCCGAGGAGGCCCCGGACACGGCGACCCCACGGCCGCTCCACAATGCCGTGGGCCGCGTCGTCCTCGACGGTGTCTCGTTCCGCTACGAGCCCGAGACCCCGCTCATCGAGGACCTGAACCTTGTCGTGAACCCCGGCCAGACGGTCGCGATCGTGGGCCCGACCGGAGCCGGCAAGACGACGCTCGTGAACCTGCTGATGCGCTTCTACGAGATCGATGGAGGCCGGATCACGGTCGACGGGATCGACACCCGCGAGGTCACCCGCGACGACCTCCGGCGGACGTTCGGGATGGTCCTCCAGGACGCCTGGCTCTTCAAGGGCACGATCCGCGAGAACATCGCCTACGGCATGGACGACGTCGGCGAGGAGGCGATCCTCGACGCAGCTCGGGCAGCTCACGTGGACCACTTCGTGCGAACGCTGGCCGGAGGCTACGACACCGTCCTGGATGACGATGCCTCGAATGTCTCCCAGGGCGAGCGCCAGCTCATCACGATCGCGCGTGCGTTCCTGATCGATCCGCCGATCCTCATCCTTGACGAGGCCACGAGCTCGGTGGACACGCGGACCGAGGTTCTCATCCAGCGCGCGATGGCGAAGCTCATGAAGGGCCGCACGAGCTTCGTCATCGCCCACCGCCTCTCGACGATCCGCGACGCGGACACGATCCTCGTCATGAATCACGGCCGGATCATCGAGCAGGGCACGCACGACGAGCTGTTGGCGCAGGACGGCTTCTACGCGGATCTCTACAACAGCCAGTTCGTCGAGGCGCTCGACCAGGCAGTCTGACGGGGGCGGGCGGCGCGAGCATCACGGTCGCAACGGACACGTCGACACGGGTCAGGAAGGATGGCGCCAGGGCGGCCCTGTCCAACCTCACGTCCGGCGACCAGGTCGTGATCGTGAGCATGGTCGGCAGCGCCGGCCCCCCACGCGCCCTCCTCGTCGTCGTCCCGCCCGGCGTGCCCTCGAGCCCGACCCGGTAGGGCTCGACCTCGCAGCATCCGCCCGGCGAGGTATCGTGCCGGGCATGGAACCGGCCCCGGGCGCCCCGATACTCGTGCTCGGCCACGGAGCATCGGGGTCGGCAGCCACGATGGCGCCGCACGTCGAAGGCCTCCGTGCCCGCGGGATCGATGCGGGCGCGATCGACCTCCCCAAGGGACGCGCCGAACGTGCCGTCCCGCTGTTCGCGGCGCAGATGGCGGGCAGCACCGGGCCGCGGATCGCCGTCGGCGGTCATTCGTTCGGGGGGCGCGTCGCGAGCATTGCCGCGGCCGACGCGTGCGATGCGGACTGGCCGCCGCTTGCGCTGGTGCTGCTCTCCTACCCGCTCCACCCTCCGGGACGCCCGGACGAATGGGAGGTACGGACCGCGCACTGGCCGCGGCTCACCTGCCCGGTGATCCTGCTGTCGGGGACGTCGGACCCGTTCGCCCAGCCGGCCCTGCTCCGGCGGGCTGTCCTGGAACGGCTTCCGACCGCCGAGCTCGTCACGTATCCGCGGCAGGGCCACGGGCTGGGAGCGGTGCTCGACGACGTCCTCGACCGGGTCGCGGCATTCGTGCGCGGCGCCACCGGCGTCGCGTAGACCGCTCCGGCCAGCGTGCCCCGGGCGTTCGGGCTTCGGCTGGTACCGCACCTTCGAGGGCCAGTACTTTCGGGTGCTGGTGAGCCGCACCGAGAAATGCGGTGATGGTCGAAGCAGAGCGGTCCGAACTCCTCCTCCGGAGAGAGCAGGATCGCCCGGCACGGAGGGCAGCGCAGTGGATCGCCACCCCGGGGCGGGCGGAAGCGAGAGCCGTCACCCCGGTCGCGGCGCGCTGAGACGCCTTCCGGGGACGTCGTCCGGTCACCCGATGTCTTCACCCTCGGGGGGCCTTCGGCTCGGATGCATGTCCTTGTCCAGCGGGTGCGCGGTCCCCCGGCCTGCCTGTCGCGCCACAGGAGTGCCCCCTGATGGATCTCACCTCCCGGTCCGCACCCGCGGACCGGCTCGCTCGCATCGAAGCCGTCCTCGAGCGGGCGCGCCTGCTTACCGGCACTGAGCTTCCGAAACTCGTCTTCGCGTTCCGGGGAGAGGGCCGCGCTGGCGAGCAGGATCGGCTCGTGGGCGAACGCCGCCGCACGCGTTCTCGCGCCATCTCGATCGCCATTGCCAGGTCTGGTCTGGCGCGCCAGGCGGACCAGCTGAAGGGAGCGGCAGCAACTGCCGTCCGGTCCGCTGCCGAGCGGCATTGGAAGACCGACGGGTTGAAGACTCTCGGACTTCTGTTCGACGCGGAGCTGGCAGCAGCAGACGCCGTGCTGGCGGTGCTCCTGGAGGACCACCTCTCGGTGGAGATGGCACGGCTGTTGAGCCAGCCCTTCGAGCGAGCCACGAGCGGTGCGGCGGCAGCCACGAAGACTGGGGCCTGACGGTGAGCCGGCCGCCCCTGATCGAGCGCCGTCCGACCTCGCCAGGCCTCGCGCTGTACGTCGCCGTCTCCATCGTCGCCGGGTTCGGTGTCCTCGGCTGGGCAACCGCGACGTTGCCAATCGATGCGTCGATCGCGAACCGGGGGCTCCCGCGAATCGTCGATGACCCGAGCGAGTCCGGTCTTCTCTTCTGGATCGGTCTTGGCCTCCTGGGCGCCCTCCGCACGACGTCGTTCGGCCGGCGCGCCGTCCTGACGTTCCACCTCCCCTTCGAGGTCGCCGCGATGACGCTTGGAGGGCCGGTGGCGGGCGGCTGGGTTGCCGCCATCTCGACGATCGAGCTGCGGGAGCTGCGAGAGGTGCCCTGGTTCGGGACCCTTGCCAACCACGCGATCCTCGCCCTGTCTGGGGTCCTCGGAGGGTTGGTCGTCATGACGACCCGCGCCAGCGTCTCCGGCCTCTTCGACGGCCAGCTCGCGACGCTGGTCGCGACGCTCGCGGGGGCGTTCGTCTTCTGTGCCCTGGATGTCGGAATGACCCTCGTGGTGGTCGGCCTCCGCGAACACCTGACCCCGATCGAGGCGGCGTGCACCTTCGACCGCTCCTTCCGCAAGACGGTGGGAGGGGAGGTCGTCCTGGGCTGGCTGTTGGCTCTCGCCTACGGAGCCGTCGCCTGGTGGGCGCCGATCGTGTGCGTCGCCGTGGTGCTGCTCGTGTGGCAGGCGAACGACGAGCACGAGATGACGAACAACGATCCGATGTCGGGCCTGCTGAACCGGAAGGGCTTCCAGGAACAGTTCGGAGTCGCGGTGGCACGGGTTCGTCGGGGCAGGCTGACCGCGGTGCTCCTGATGCTCGACCTCGACGGGTTCAAGGCCATCAACGACCGGCTTGGCCATGCCGCCGGCGACGAGGTGATCCAGGCAGTCGGCGCTCGCCTGCGCGGAGCCGTCCGGTACACCGATGTCGCTGCCCGCCTCGGCGGCGACGAGTTCGCCCTGCTGCTGAAGCGGGTCCCCGATCTCGAGACGGCCGAAACCCTTGCCCTGCGGATCCACGCGCGACTGTGCGAGCCCCTGGTGCTCGCCGCGGGCGACGTCGCCGTCGGCGCCTCGTTCGGCCTGGTCTTCCTCGATCGTGTGACCGAGGCGCCCAGCCAGGCGCTCGACTGCGCCGATGCCGCGATGTACGAGGCGAAGCGGCGCGGCGGAGGGGTGGCGGTCGCGTTTCTGCCACAGACGCGGCCCAGCCTGAGCGTGGCGTGAGCGCGGCCGGCAGGCCGACTGCCCGACCTGCACGCCTCCGTCCCACCCAGGGGTCTCCATGACCGGTCGAGGTTTCCAGTTCTCCCGTCACGTTGGCGTCCTCGAGCTTGAATGAGGTTCACCCGATGCCGGTCGTCCGAGCAGGTCCGAACGAGTACCTCTTGATTGGTCGCCATGGAAGGCTGGAGAACCGGGGCTCGGCCCTGCAGGCCATCCTGCGGCCGGGCGCCATCTACGTGCTCGTCCCCAGCACGAAGCAGGAAGCAGCCTTCGAGTTCACCCAGGAGACGAAGGACGGCATTCCCCTGCGCTTCAAGGGAATCATCATCTACCGGATCACGGACCCGGTCGCGGCGGCCCGACTCTTCGACTTCAGCGACGAAGCCGGAGTGGGGCAGATCACGACCCTTCTGACGCATGTCTGCCTGGGAGAGCTGCGCCACGCGGTCTCCCACATGACCATGGTCGAATGCATCGAGCAGCGCAAGACGACGCTGAGCGGGGTGGCGGAGGCCGCCCTCCAGGCGACCATTCACAACCCGGACAGCGAGGCTGACGATTGGGGCATCACGGTGGAGGTTGCCCAGCTGGCCCAGGTCTTCATCGTGGACACGCAGCTGCGCCAGCAGCTGGAAGCCGAGGTCCGCAACGAGATCAGGCTCAAGAGCGACCAGTCGAACCTTCGGGCCCAGGAACAGACTCGACTGACCGAGATGGCGTCGCAGGGTCGGGTGGATGAACAGAAGCTGGCGAGCGACCGCGAGAACCTGCGACGCCAGGAGGAGCTGGAGCTGGCACAGCTGGCGCGCGAGCGCCGGATGCAGGCTGAGAGCGTCGCCACGGAACGCCAGGCTCTCCGGCTCGAGCAGGAGAGATTCCACGCGGAGATGGAAGCGGAACAGGATCGGGTGGACACAGAGTCCCCGGTGCGACTGCTGAAGATCACCCGGGAGCGCGACATCCTTCGCGATGAGCTGGAGATGCGGAAGCTGCAGAACCAGGTCAAGGCGTTCGATGTCGAGCACGAGCTCCTGCTTCCACGCGCCCAGCAGGAGCTGCGGCGCGAGATGCTGCCACTCGAGCAGGCGCCACAGATCGTGGAGGCGGCGTCGAAAGTGCTGAACGGCACCAACCTGACCCTCTACGGAGAGAACGGCCAGCTCCTCGGCCAGCTCGCCCCCGTCTTCGAGATCGTGGCCCGTGCCGTCCAGCAGGCGACGGAAAGCAGCGCGCAACGGTCACCAGGCGTCCGCGAGCCGGTGTGAGCCGCCGAGGTCGGCCGTAAGGAGCCGCAGCCGCGCTCCGTGCGGTTGGGTGCCGGGCGTCTTCGTGACCTACACTCTCCAGCCTGGACTGCCGGAAATCCAATTCCGCGGCGGCGTGCCGGTGGACGCACGAACGGGGCGGCCGGGAGACCGACCCAGCGCCCGTGCAGCGCTCATGTGGCCTCGAACCAGGAGACACGCCCCGCATGTCAGACCCGCTTCTGCCAGCCGATATCCAGGCTTTTCTCCACGAGGGCCATGACGTCATGCGGGCGCTCGTGGCCGGGCTCCCGGCTGCCGCGGCCGACTGGAAGCCGGGAGAGGGGACGAACTCGATCGCGGCGCTTGTCACGCACACCATCGACGCAGAACGGCACCTGACGGCGGCCGTCGCCGATCTCTCACTGCAACGGGACCGCGAGGCGGCATTCCGCGTTCAGGGGCTGACGGGCGACGAGCTGGTCGCCATGATTGACGCCGCTGAGCGGGACGTGGATGGGCACCTGGGACTGGTCACCGCGGATCGACTGGCGACCACGATCGTGCGCCCGAACCGCACCGAGAGCGGCGCGCGCTGGCTGATCCGCGTGGCGGCCCACAGCCGCGAGCACATCGGCCAGGCAAGCCTGACACGCCAGCTCGCCGAGCAGGCGGGTTTGGACGGCGCGGGCGGCTGACTTCCCGGGACCGGCCGACCGACTCGGGCGACGCCGCGAGCCGACCGCCGGCCACGCCGAGGCCGCGAGGCTGCGGGGTTGGTGAGCCCGCTGGGATTCGAACCCAGGACGCAGGGATTAAAAGTCCCTCGCTCTGCCGCTGAGCTACGGGCCCACGCGGCGTAGACGATACCCGGCCGGAGCCGGGCCGGTGTGCCCAGCTTCA